>JADMIO011485860.1_pt1 | contig 46138 bp, 43 predicted proteins | sample 8958161 | NCBI WGS metagenome assembly JADMIO01 (sample SAMN16585339, study PRJNA669376) | soil metagenome | isolation source: Crop rotation soil | place: USA: Cullars Rotation, Alabama | collected 2011
CCCCGATCCCCGATCCCCGATCCCCGATCCCCGATCCCCGATCCCGTGCTCCGCCCCCAAAACGACGCGCTCCGCGGCTCCCTCGACCTTCTCGTCCTCAAGACGCTTTCCCTCACCCCCATGCATGGGTGGGGCATCAGCCAGCGCATCGAGCAAGTCTCGAAGGGCGCGCTCGAGGTGAACCAGGGATCGCTTTATCCGGCGCTCCAGCGGCTCGAGAAGAGCGGCTTGATCGCCAGCGACTGGGGCACGACCGACAACAATCGGCGCGCGCGCTATTATCGCATCACCGCCTCCGGCCGCCGGGCACTCGGCGAAGAGCTGGAGAGCTGGAAGAAGTTCGCGACCGGTCTCGACGCGGTCTTGCGAAGCACCTGAGACCTGACATCCGGAGTCGCTGATGAGTTGGTGGGACGCGTGTGAGTCCGCTCCTTCGGCTGGAACAGGTGAAGACGCTCGAGCCGTCGTTGCACGATGAGTCCGCGCCCATGCGGCTGTTCATCGTCGTGGTGGAGCTGGTCACGATGAGCACGGTGCTGCTCTCGGCGGCGGGCATCTACGCGTTGATGGCGTTCACCGTCGCGCGCCGTCGTCGCGAGATCGGGATTCGCTCGGCGCTCGGTGCTGGTCCGCGGCGGTTGCTCGTTGGCATCCTGTCCCGTGCGTTCGGCCAGGTGGCGATCGGAATCGCGATTGGCATCGGCATCGCCGCGCTGATCGATCAGTCGCTCGAGGGTGGCTGGACCGGCCGAGGCGCGATGGTGGTGCTGCCGGGTGTCATCGCGCTGATGGCGGTCGTGGGCCTGCTTTCCGCCGTCGGCCCCGCGCGGCGGGCGCTGCGCATCCAGCCCACCGAAGCGCTCCGCTCAGACTAGCGTCAGAGGCGGGCGCTACTTCAGCGCGTTGAAGGCGGAGAGGACCTCGAGGAGGTTGGGGCTCGCGAAGGTGAACGTGCCGTCGCCGGTCCGCTGCGCGCCCGGGTAGAGCGGACGCTCCGTCTTCACCTTGAGCACCATCGTGTAGGGCCCGGCCATCTTGTATGGCTTCGCCTTCGCGCGGTTGCGCACGCCCTGCGCGACGCCCTTGCGAATTTCCTCCTGCGCGCGCTTCGGCGAGAGACCGAGGGACGCGTCGCCGATCTCCGTCTTCACCGCGACGCCGTCGATGGGGCCGAGGAGGCCGCGAATCTGATCGACGACGGCACGGTCGCCGGCGACGAAGACGACGGGGACGCCGTACAGACCGGCGACGAGCGCGTTGTATCCGCCCTCGGGGAGCGACACGCCGTTGATCGAGAAGTCCACGACGTTTCCGGTGGACGTGTGCTCCATGAGCGCATTCGGCGTTCCGGCCTTGGCGTGATAGCCGATGAAGACGACCGCGTCGAAGGTGGAATCGATCCCCTCCATCATGTTCTTCGGGCCCGCGCTCGCGCCGCGGAGCAACCGCGCGCGGGGATCGAGGTCGCCGGGAAGGATGTTCTGCTTGCTGCCGTGCGAATCGCGCACGAGCACGTCGGTCGCACCCGCGTCGAAGGCACCCGCGATTGCCGCGTTGGTTTCGGCGGCCATGATGGCGCGGAAGTGAGGGTAGTCAGGTCCGGCCGGATCGACCTCGCGCGACGTGGCCACGCCGGCCAGCCCTTCCATGTCCACGGAGATGAAGACACGCACACTGCGCGGCTGCTGCGCCTCGGCCGATGCGGCGACGACGGCGAGGACGAGACTGACGACCTTGAGGTTGTTCATGGGGGCGCGGTCATGAGAAAAGTTCTGTGCGGCGGCTAATTATGGCGCGCCGGGGTCAGGCAGGTGAGGGATGCGGCAGGCGTCGAATGAAACCTTGTTCGGCGCTTCGGTGTTCACTTGCGTACGTCCGTTCCGGAACAGCCGAGCTCCGCCCATCGTGGGTCCACTGCGCGAACGCGATCTCATTGACGGCCTGCGCGACGGCGATCCCGGCGCGTACGAGACCGTATTTCGCGAATATCACGCACGGCTGTGCGGCTTCGCGTATGGCTATCTGCGCAATCGCGCCGACGCCGACGAGATCGTCCAGGATCTCTTCCTCGCGCTGTGGCAAAAGCGCGAACGGCTGGAGATCTCGACCAGCCTCCGCGGGTACCTGTTTCGCGCGGTCCGCAATCGCGTGCTCAATCGCAGTGCGCAGGCGCGGGGCGAGGAGCGCTGGCTTGGCGACAGTGACGACGCGAACGAGCTCGAGACCGCCGATCCGGCGCTGCGTCCCGACGAGGCGATGCTGGAGCTGGAATTGGAGACGCGGGCCCGCCGTGCGATGGACGCCCTGCCGCCCGGATGCCGGCGTGTGCTCCAGCTCCGGTGGCTGGAGCAGATGCGCCCGCAGGAGATCGCCGATGCGTTGGGCATCAGCCTGAAGGGGGTGGAGAACCAGCTCGCCCGGGCCCGGAAGGTCATGCGCCTCCATCTGGGGTCAGAGTAGAGAGTCTGTGGGGGTTTTGGGCCGGCGCCTGTCTCAGCTCGAGAGACCATGAGCGACCGCATCGACTTCGATCGAATCGACCGCCACTTGAGCGGCGAATCCCCGGCTGCCAGGGACGACCAGGCTACCCGCGAGGTGGCCGATGCGCTCCGCGCGGCGCTGAGCGCGGAAAGCTCGGACGATTGGGACACCGCCCGATCCTTGGCCCAACTTCAGGGCCGGATGCGCGCGACCGCTTCACGCCGCCGGTGGTCGTGGCTTGTCGCCGCGGCGGCTGTCGTGATCGCGGTGGCGGGCGCGCTCGTGATGCGAACGCGTGTGCCCGGACGTCCCGAAACCACGACAGCCCAAGCGCCGCTCGCCGAATTTCGTACGGGAGTTGGCGAGCGTCGCACGGTCCGCCTACCCGACAGCTCCACGGTGACGCTCGCGCCGGCGAGCCTGCTCCGGGCTCCGGCGACATTCGCTGGCGGTGCGCGGATGGTGCAACTCGAGGGTGAGGCGTTCTTCCAGGTGACGCCCGACTCTGCGCGCCCGTTCACCGTCGAAGGCAACCAGGCGACCGTTCGCGTCCTCGGCACGTCGTTCAACGTGCGTGCATACGCGGATCGTGGTGGTCAAGGCGACGTCTCCGTTGTCGTCGTGACCGGCCGCGTCGCCGTGCGCGCGAACAGCTCGAACCAGAGCAGCGTGCTCACGCCGGGGCAGGCGGCGACCGTGTCGGCCACCGGCCAACTCCTGGTGCGGGACAGCGTGCAGGTGAGCGACTACACCGGGTGGGTAGACGGCCGGATCGTGTTCCGCGACCGGACGTTCGGCTCGGTGGTGCCAACCCTGAAGCGCTGGTACGGCGTGGACATCGCCATCTCCGACAGCGCTCTCGCCCGGGCGCGATTCACCGCTGTTCTCGCGGACTCCAACCTGAACGCCGTGCTCGACGTGCTCGCCGCGACCGTGGGCGCGCGCTACGAGCGAGTGGACCGACGCGTCGTCTTTTCACCGAAATGAGACTCGACATGAGATGTCTTCGAATGGTGATCGGCGCGTCGTTGACGCTGCTCTTCGCCGCGCGCCACGCCCCGGCGCAGACGCCCGCCGGCAGCGCCGAGGCGTCCGCGCAATTCCAGCCTGTGCGCGACGCCGCGCGGGCGCCCGCGGCCCTGCGCGTGCCCGTCACACTGAGCCTGGCCAACGTGCCGTTGCAGGACGCGGTTCGCGCGATTGCCGACCGCGCTCTGCTCGGCGTCAGCTTTCGTGCCGATCTGCCGAACCTGAACCGCCGCGTGTCGCTCCAGGCCGCGGCGATGCCGGCGATCGAAGCGCTGCTGCGCGTGCTGCACGACACGGGTCTCGAGATGCTCGTCACGTCGAACGGTCGGACGATCGTGTTGCAGGCAAGACCCGCGCTTCCGCACGGAATCGAGTGCGTGATTGGCGGCGACGTGCGCGATCCCGCGTCGGGTGCGGCCCTTCCCGGCGTGAACGTGCGGGTGAGCAACGGCCTGCGCACCATGACGGGCGCGGACGGAAGATTCTGCCTCTCGCGTGTGGTCGCGGGCGCCTACTCGGTGGAGGCGGCCGTGCCTGGCCGCGCGCCGGCGCGTGTGGACAGCGTGATGGTGCCGGGCGAGCCCGCGCAACAGCTGACGCTGATCATGGCGCCCGTACCGTTCCGGCTGAGCGACGTCGTGGTGACGCCCGGCTATTTCGGCATCGCCCACGAGGCAATCGACAAGAAGGAAACGCTCAATCGCGAGCAGATCGAGACGCTGCCGCAGTTCGGCGAAGACATCTACCGCGCGGTGAACCGGCTGCCGGGCATCTCATCCAACGACATGTCGGCCAAGTTCACCGTCCGTGGCGGCGACGCGACCACCGTGCGCGTGACGCTCGACGGCCTCGAGCTGTACGAGCCGTTCCATCTCAAGGACTTCGACGGGGCACTGTCGATCCTCGACGTCGCGGCCATCGGCGGGGTGGATCTCACGACGGGCGGGTTGCCGGTCGAATACGGCAACCACCTCACCGGCGCGTTCGATCTGCATACGACGAATCAGCTCTACGCGCGGCCGCGCACGACGGTGGGGCTCAGCATCAGCAACGTGCGAATCATGTCGCAGGGCTCTTTCGCCCATGGCAACGGCATGTGGCTGCTGTCCGGCCGCCGCGGCTACCTCGACATCATCCTTCGGCTCGCGGGGCAGGGCGACAACCTCAATCCGCGCTACTACGACGCGCTGGGCAAGGTGATCTATCAGCTGTCGCCCAAGAACCGCGTCGAAGTCCACGCGCTGCGCGCCGGCGACGACGCTCTGCTCGTGGACAACGACGACGTCGGCACCATTCGCAGCCGGTACGGCAGCACCTATGGCTGGGTCACCTGGCATACGACACCCGTCCAGCGTCTCGAGGTCTCGACGCAGCTGAGCGTGGGCCGGCTGGATTGGCGTCGCGTCGCTGAAGAGCACGGAACGGGCAATGACTACGACGTGCGGGAAGTGCGCACGTTTGACGTGGGCGGCGTGAAGCAGGACTGGCGTGTATCGATGTCGGACCGGCTCTCGATCAAGTGGGGCCTCGAGGCAAAACGCGGTGCGGCGGACTACGACTACTTCAATCGTGTGGGCCGGAGTCGCGTCGAGGCGCGACAGGGAGTCTTCTACGTCGACTCCACACGCACGATGCTCTCGCCCGACGGGAGCGAACTGGGTGCGTATGTGGCGCCGCGGTTTCGGCCGTGGAGTCCCCTCACGCTGGAGGCCGGCGTTCGCTGGGACCGGCAGACCCATACCGACCAGGCTGAGCTCTCGCCGCGCGTGAACGCGGCGCTCGCCCTGGACAAGCACACCACGCTCCGGGCAGCGTGGGGCCAGTATGCGCAGCCGCAGGGCCTTTATGAGCTCAACGTGCAGGACGGCCAGCGCGCTTTCTCGCCGGCCGATCGGGCAACGCAGGTGGTGGCGGGCATCGAGCGCGACGTCGGCGACGGCGTCACGGCTCGCGTGGAGGCGTACCGGCGCACCGAATCCGACCTGCGCACTCGCTTTCGCAACGTCGCCAGCCGGGTCGAGCCGATCGGTGAAGCGGAGCCGGATCGAACGCGGTTGGATCTCGACCGCGGCCGCGCGCAGGGCGTTGAATTGTTCCTCCAGCGGCACCTGGCCAAATCGAGCTGGTCGGCGAGTTATGCGCTCGCGCACGCGGTCGATTTTCTCCACGACGGTCGCCAGCTCGATCGGCCGCTCGACCAGCGACATACTCTCTATTTCGACTACACGGTGGCGCCGTCGCCGGACTGGCATTTCAGCTGGTCCTGGCAGTACCACTCGGGTTGGCCGGCGACTGAGGTCTCGTTCCGGGTCGATACGCTGACCACCGGCGACGTGTGGGTGACGCGCAGCTTCAGCGCGGCGTACGAATCCCGGCTGCCCGCCTACCACCGCATGGATCTGCGCTTGACCCGCAGCTTCCCGGTGCGGCAGGGCCGGTTGTCAGCCTTCCTCGACGTCTTCAACCTGTACAATCGCAAGAACCCGCTGGCGTACGCGTACAACGTGAGCATCAATCGCGGCCGGTTGTTCGTGCAGCGCGCCGTCGAGCCGATGCTTCCGATTCTGCCGACGATCGGCGCGATGTGGGAATTCTGAATGCCCCGAGGATCTATTCCGCTCTCATCGCGATGATGGGATCCACACGCAGAACGCGGCGCGCCGGGGAAGGCAACCATCCGGCGCCCCGGCGCATGACGCGGCCGGCGCGCGCGGCGAGGCGGCGCGGCTCAGCTGCCGGTGGACGTGTACTTGGCTACGCCTCGTCGCCAGGCCAGAAACGAGATGCCGAGAAAGGCGAAGCCGGCGAGCGGCGCGAGCGGCAGGAACCAGCTCGGCGCGCCCAGCGGGTCGGGTTTGCCGAGAATGGCGAGCACGGGGAAATACGCGACACAGCCGATCGGCACCACGAAGATGAGAAAGTCGCGGAACCACGGGGCGTAGATGCTGAGCGGAAATTGTGCGGCCTGCACACCGCCGTAGGTCAGGAGGTTCATCGCCTCGAGACTCTCCGTGGTCCAGAACGACATGGTGCCCTGCAACACCATGAGGCCGAAGAACAGCGCGAGGCCGCCGGCGATGGTCCAGAGCGCCAGCGCGATGGCGCCGAGCGTCCAGCGAAAGTCGAGCACCGCCGTGGCGATCATCACCACGACGATTCCTTGCAGCAGCCGGCCCGCGCGGCTGAGCCGAAAATCCTGGCCGACCAACTGGAGCGTCGCGGTGCGCGGCCGCAACAGAATGCGGTCGAACTGGCCGGTCTTGATGAAGTCGGACCCGAGCACGTCGAAGCCGCGCGTGAAGAAATCGGCGATCGTGAAGCTGATGCTCACGAGTCCGAAGAACATCGCGATATCGCCCAGCCGCCAGCCTTGCACCGGCCCAAAGCGGTGAAACATCACCCACACAGAGACCATCTCGATGATCGTCGCGATGAAGCTGCCGATCGAGAAGAGGATCCAGGTGCCGGGATAGGCCATCTGCGCGCGCACGCTGGCCGACATGTAGCGGAGGAGCAGCGGAACGGGTCGCATGGTCAGCTCCCCTGCATCTCGACGCGGCGCATCACGCGCTCGAGCACCGACTGCCCCGCGCGCACGAGCACGATCGTCCAGAACACCTGGAGGCCGATCCCCGCCCAGGCCGCGCGGCCCGCGAGGTTTCCGGAATAGATGCGAAAGGGAATGTCGATCAGGCCGGCGAACGGCTGGATGAACAGCGCGCGATGCATCCAGTCGGGAAACAGCGCGAGCGGAATGAGCTGGCCGGTGAGGACAATGGTGAACGGCGTGAGCACGCCTCCCACCCAGCGGTCGTTCATGGCCGCGGTCACGCCGGCGTTCAGGAGCATCACCACGGCCGATGCGAGCGCGACGACGAGCACCAAGGAGAGTGCGAAGAGCAGCGCTTGCCCGATCGAAGGCGGCAGCGTCCAGGCCCACTCGCCGAAGCCGAGGAGCGGAAGCGTCACCCCGGCGAGAGCGAACATGAGCGCGGCGCGGGGCAGCGCGCGCGCCGTCATCCACCCCGCGGCGCGCGCATACCATAGGAAGTAGGTGTCCACGGGCCGCAGTCGATCGTAGCCCACGGCGCCGGTCCGCACGGCGAGCCCGACGTCGGGATCGGCATTCCAGGGCGCGAGCGCGAGAAAGCCCTGCGACAGCCAGGTGTATGTGATGGTCTGCGAGAGCGTGATCGGCGCGCTCGCGGCGGCGGGCGACGAATGATAGAACGCCGCGTACATCATCACCTTGATGGCGCCCCACCAGCACTGCGTCATGAAGCCGGCCAGCGCCGCCGCGCGATACTGGAGCATGAGCAGAAAGCGCGACGAAAACGCGGCGACGTACGGGCGCGTCAGCTCCATGCTCAGGCCTCGCCCGCGCCGTGGAGATGATAGAAGCGCGCGATGACTTCCTCGATCGGCAGCATTGTGTCGTCCGGCGCGTCGCCCGGATACTCGGCCGCGATCCGCGCGCGGAGCGACTCGAAAGTGCCGTCGGCGAGCACGCGGCCGTGGCCGATCACGATCACACGCTGCGCGAGCGCGTCGATGTCGTGCATGTCGTGGGTCGTGAGCAGCACCGTGACGCCGCGTTCGCGATTGAGTCGCCGCACGAAGTCGCGCACGGCGAGCTTCGACGGGGCGTCGAGGCCGATCGTCGGCTCGTCGAGAAAGAGAATGCTCGGCGCGTGCAGCAGCGCCGCCGCGATCTCCGCCCGCATGCGCTGGCCGAGCGAGAGCTGGCGCACGGGCTGCGAGAGCAGGGGGGCCAGTCGCAGCATCTCCACCAGCTCGTCGCGCGACCGCTCGTAGGCCGCGCGCTCCACGCTGTAGATGTCCCGCAAGAGCTCGAAGCCGTCGATCACCGGCAGGTCCCACCAGAGCTGCGTGCGCTGGCCGAACACCACGCCGATGCGGCCCACGTGCCGGATGCGATCGGCCTGCGGCACCAGCCCATCCACCTCCACGCGACCCGAGTCGGGGCGGAGAATTCCCGAGAGAATCTTGATGGTGGTGGACTTTCCGGCGCCGTTGGGCCCGATGAACCCGGCAAGCTCGCCCCGCTCGAGTGAGAACGAGACGTCCACGAGCGCGGGGATGGTCCGCCGCCGCCGTCTCACGAGCCCGCGCAACGCACCCCCGATGCCGGGGTCGCGCTCGGACACGTGGTACGCCTTGGCGAGCCGCTCGACAATGATCTGTGCCACGTGGACCCGATGCGAGGGAACGGATTCTACCGCGCTGCCCGGGGACGGACAACACTTCGCGTTCGGCAGGCGAGAAGATTCGTGCGTCGTCGATTGCCCGGTCCGCGGAACCGCGCCGGGACACTGACCGTTTATCCTTCAACGGGCGGTGTTCTCTTTCACGAGCGGGTCGCCATGCGCGTGGGATTGATCGGAGATAGAAACGACGAGCATGCCGCGCACCGGGCGATCCCGATGGCCTTGGCGCTCGCCGGCGCGGCGCTCAACGTCGAGCTCTCGGCGCACTGGCTGCCGACGGAGCTTCTGTCGGAAGCTCCGCCGGGCACGCTCGAGTCGTGCGGTCTCCTCTGGTGCGTGCCCGCCAGTCCGTATCGGAGCATGGAAGGGGCTCTCACCGCGATTCGCTTCGCGCGCGAAACAGGAACGCCGTTTCTCGGCACGTGCGGCGGTTTTCAACACGCGCTCATCGAGTTCGCGCGCAACGTCGTGGGCATTCACGACGCCGATCATGCGGAGACGAGCCCCGAAGCGACGGTGCACATCGTCACGCCCCTCTCCTGCGCGCTCGTGGAGGCGGCCGGCGACGTGGTGTTCGAGCCCGATTCCCGTCTCCGGCGCATTTATGGCGCGGACCGCGTATGCGAGACCTACCGCTGCAGCTACGCGATGAATCCCGCGTACGAGCCCGTGCTCGCGGCCAAGGATCTACGTTTTGTCGCGCGCGACCCGGATGGCGGCGTGCGAGCCTGTGAGCTTCCGGGCCATCCGTTCTTCGTGGCCACGCTGTACCAACCGGAGCGGTCGGCACTGCGTGGCGAGACGCATCCGTTGATCACCGAGGCCGTGCGCGCCGCGATGGCGCGCGGCACCTAGCGCCGGGCAGCGCTTCGCATCCAGGCGATCGACGCGGGCAGCTCGCGCTCGATCTCACCGATCACGGCGCCGACGCCGGGCAGGTCCATCTTCGCCTGGCGCTCGCCGCTTGCGCACAGCTCCGACACCCGCGCCGCGCCGAGTTGCGCGCTGCTCGATTTGAGTGAATGCAGCGCGGCCGACACCGCCGCCGCGTCGCCGGACTGATAGCCCGCGCGCGCGCTCGATACGAGTCCGGGCGCGTGCGACGCAAAGATGTCGATCAACTCCGCGACCAGCTCGTCGCCGCCCAGGTCCCGCAGCTCGGCCAGCGCCGCGGCGTTGTGCCGCGCCGTGGCCATCGTGTTGTTAGCCACCAGCCACCTCCACGCCATGACGGCGCAGCGTTGCCTTCACGCGCGCGAGGAATCGCGGCGGATCGAGCGGCTTCTCGATGTAGTCGTCGGCGCCGGCGTCCAGCAGCTCCATCTCGGTCGTGGCGTCGCCCGTGCCCGTGATGACGATGACCGGCACGAGCGTATCCGATCCGGCGCGAACGGCCGTGAGCAGCCCGCGTCCATCGAGATGTTCCATTTGCAGGTCGGTCACCACGAGGCCCACCGGGCTTCCCGGTCCGAGCTGCTGCAGTGCTTCGCGTCCATCGGCGGCTTCGATCACGCGCAAGCCGCCCTTCTCCAGGGCGGTGCGAGCGACGCGTCGCTCCACGGGATCGTCGTCGACGACGAGGATCGTGGTACGAGCGTCCGCCGCGCGCGCGGACGAATCCTCCGGGCGTTGCTCCTCTTCCAGATCACCCGACCGTCCCAACACGCGCTCGACCTCCTGCAGCGTCGTCTCCCCCGACTCCACGCGCGTGAGCCCGGACTCGCGGAGTCCGCGCATGCCCGCCGCGGACGCCGTTCGCTGGATGGCGCCGAGGCTGGCGCCTGTGGTGATCTCTTCGGCGATGCTGGCGTTGACGAGCATCACCTCGGCAATCGGAATGCGGCCGCGGTAGCCCGTGTTCGAGCAGGCGCGACACCCGACGGCGCGCCGGCTGGGCCGCGCGTTATACAGCGAGACGAGACGCTGCTCGTCGTCGGTGAGCGCACCGCTCACCGGGATGCTGCACTCCGGGCACAGACGCCGCACGAGGCGTTGGGCGATGGAGCCGCGCATCGTGGCTCCGATGCTCGGCAGATCGACGCCGAGGTCGCGGAGGCGCGCGACGGCGCCGACGGCGTCGTTGGCATGCACCGTCGCCAGGACGAGGTGGCCGGTCATCGCCGCCTGCACGGCGATCTTCGCCGTTTCCAGATCTCTGATCTCGCCGATGAAGATGACGTCGGGGTCCTGGCGCAGGATCGAGCGCAGGGCCGAGGCGAAGGTGACGTTGCGCTTCGGCTCCACCTGGATCTGCGTGATGCCCGGCACCTCGTACTCGATCGGATCCTCCACCGTCACGAGATTCACCTGCGTGGCGGCGACTTCGCGAATGGCGCTGTAGATCGTCGTCGTCTTGCCCGATCCGGTGGGACCGGTGATGGCGACGATGCCGTCGCGGTTGGCCAGCAGCTGACGGACGCGCTCCACCTCGCGCGGCGACATCCCCACGCCATCGAGCGTGGTATCGGTCATGCCGCGCAGAATGCGGATCACCGCCTTCTCGGCGTCGCGCGTGGGTACGGTGGAGATCCGCAGATCGAAGCTGCGGCCGTCCACCTGAATGCGCGCGCGGCCGTCCTGCGGGCGCAGGCGATCGGCGATGTCCAACCGGCTCATCACCTTGATGCGCGACACGATGCGCGTGAGGATCGTGCCGGGAAGCTGGAGGTGCACCCGCATCAACCCGTCGATGCGGAAGCGCACCGTGCCGCCCGTCGCCCCCGGCTCGATGTGGATGTCGCTCGCGTTCTGCACGATGGCGTCGCGCAGCACGACGTTCGTCAGCTTCACGATCGGTTCGGCGTTCACGTCGAGCGCCGAGATGGGCTCGGGCTCTTCGTTGTCGATGACCTTGACGATGTCCTTCGCGTCGGATCCGCCGGCGGCGAGCACCGCGTCCACCACCATGTTGGCGGAGTAGACGAGGTTGAGGGCGCGGGTGATGGCGTCAGGCGGTGCGAGCTCGAAGGTGACGCGCCGGCCCGACGCGAACTCGATCGCCTGCTCGGCGTCGAGGTTCATCGGATCCGCGGTGGCGATGAAGATCGCGCGGTCGTTCTCCGCCACCGGGATCACGTTGTATTGCCGCGCGATCCGCTCGGGGATCAGGCGCAGCGCGCGCCGGTCGGTCGCATCCAGGTTCGCGACGCGAAGACGCGCGCTCGGTGCGACGCGCGACGCGAGCTCCTCGGGCGTGAGCCCGGCAACTCTCCCGATCGACTCCCACGCCTCTGATACAGACGTGCCCGCTTTCAGTTTCACCCCGGCGGCGGTTTGAAGACCAGCGCGCGAGGCGGCGTTCACTAGCCAGTTCATGTCCTAGTGAACTGCAACTGGCACACCCAACCGACCGCTACGGACGTTCCGGGACCGACACCAGCTTTTCGGCGCTCATTCCTTCCGCTTCAGCCTGGAAGTTCACCACCACACGGTGGCTGAGCACGGGAATGGCCATCGCATTCACGTCCTCGAGGTCCGGCATGGCTCGGCCCGCCATGGCCGCGCGCGCCTTTGCGCCGAGGATGAGGTATTGGGACGCGCGCGGGCCGGCGCCCCAGCTGACGTACTTCTTCACGAGCGAGGTGGCTTCGTCGGCCGTGGGACGCGTGGACCGCGCGAGCTTGACCGCGTAGCTCACCACCGTCGGCGGCGCCGGCAGCCGGCGCACCAGGTGCTGGAGCTCCGAGAGCTGTTCGGCGCTGAGCATCGGCTTGATCTCGACGTCGGCATCGCCCGTGGTGGCGGCGACGATGCGCTCTTCCTCGTCCTTCGTGGGATAGCCGACGTTGAGCTGCATCATGAAGCGATCGAGCTGCGCCTCGGGCAGGGGATAGGTTCCCTCCTGCTCGATGGGGTTCTGCGTGGCGAGCACGAAGAACGGCTCCGGCAACCGGTGCGTCTGACCGGCCGCGGTGACGGCATGCTCCTGCATGGCCTGGAGCAAAGCGGCCTGCGTCTTCGGCGGCGCGCGATTGATCTCGTCGGCCAGCACGACGTTGGCGAAGATCGGGCCCTTGGCGTATTTGAAGAAGCGGCGTCCGGTCGCGTGATCTTCCTCGAGCAGCTCGGTGCCGGTGATGTCGCTCGGCATCAGGTCGGGCGTGAACTGCACGCGCGAGAACGAGAGATCCAGCGCCTGCGCCACTGTCTGGACGAGCAGCGTCTTCGCCAGTCCCGGTACGCCGACGAGCAGGACGTGTCCCCCGGCGAGGAGAGCGGCCACGAGATCGTCCACGATCTTGTGCTGCCCGATGATCCGTCGCCCGATCTGCTGGACGAGCGCCGAATGCGCCCGCGACAACTGCTGGAGCAGCTCGACGTCTCGTGAGTCGTCAACCGGTCGCTGTCGTGTTGCCAATCGCTGTGCCCTGATGAAGTGGAGACGGAGAAGCTAGCGCGGGAAGCGGCGGGCGGGGAGCGGCGGGCGCGAAATGAAAAGCGGTCGAGCTTTCGCTCGACCGCCGCTTACTGATTCCTTTCGTTTACGCGTCCCGCTCGCCGCGCGTGCTACTTCGTTGCGACGTTCACCGGGCCGACGACGAAGTCCGTGCGCTGCTCGAGCGGGTAGTTGGTGCTGTTGAGCGTGGCGATCGCGGTATAGCGGCCCGGCGGAATTGCCTGGGCGAGCGTTTCGTCCATGCTCATCGTCTCGCCCTTGGCGAGACTCTTGTTGCGCACCGTCTGTGTGAAGAGACGGCCGGCGGCCCAGTGCCAAACCTCGCGACCGACCGAGTCCACGACGACGAAGTCGTAGGACTGGCCGTTGCGGAAGCTCAACTCGATGTGTTTGGGCCCGGCGTTCTTGAGGTTGAACGCGAAGCGGACAGCTTCGGATTCGACCTGGACGTCGAGCCGCGCGTCGAGCTTGGCGGCGCGCACGGATTCGGCGCGATCGTCACGGCGAGGCGCGACCGGCTTCGAGGCGACTGACTTGTTGACGGGCGTTCCGGCCAGCGAGACGACGGCGAGGTCGGAGGTGCGGGAACGAGGGCCACAGGCGTAGGCCAGGGTTCCGGCGACAGCGAGAGACAGAAGGATGCGGCGATTCATTATCCCGACGGTACGATTCGGGGCTTTGATTGGAGCGAGCGGCCGCTCACAAATCAAGCGGTTGCGAACTTATCAACCGGCAGACGAATAGTCAACGTGAAGCGTAACAGGCAAAGTGCAAACAAGTCAGTGACTTGAGTCGCAGTCCATTTTGTTCGGCGTGTCTTCGGTAAAAATGGCCTATTTCGCTTGCGAAAAATTTCACAAGCTCGTAAATTCAAGCCTGCAATGACAGAAGAGCGTAAAGGCGCGCCGAAAGGCAAGCCGCCGTTCCAAACCCCGGAAACGAGGCAGGGCGGCATGTCTGGCGCTGAATTCGCCGGGGTCGGGATGCAGTTCGCGCTCACTGTCCTCGTCTTTGTCTTTGCCGGTGTGTGGCTCGATCGAAAGCTCGGAACCTCGCCCTGGCTCGTGATCGTATGTGTGTTCCTGGGCGGAGCTGTCGGCTTCTATTCCATGTACCGTAAGGCAGTCAGTGCCCAGCGCCGGAGCCGTCCATGACTCCCGCCACCAGCAATTTGCGCCCAGCGCCGGGGCAGTCCGTGACGCGGGCTCTTGCCATTTACGGCGCGCTCTCCACGGCGATTGCGGTCATTGTGGGAGGCCTTCTGGCACTCGTTGCCTTCAAGGGTCCGGGGGACGCCTCCGCCATCCTGCTGAGCGGGATCGTCGTCGTCCTCGTGCAGCTGGTCGCCTTCGCGATCGCCAAGCGCATCACCCCGATCAATCTCGTGGCCGGCTGGGGCGCTGGTACGCTCATCCGGTTTTTCACCCTGGTCACCTACGCCATCATCGTGGCCAAGGTGCTCACGGTCCCGCTCGCCCCCGCGCTGGTGAGCATGGCTGCGCTATTCTTCCTGACCACGCTGGTCGAACCTCTGTTGCTCAAACGATGACACTGTCCACGCGTCTCGTCCGGTTTCTGTCCGCGCTCGCCGCCGTCACCGCTCTCGGAGCCGCCGCGCCTCGCGCGCTCGTCGCGCAGGAGGTCGAGCCGGGTCACGAGATCATCAAAAAGCAGCTCGGGCCGGCCGACATCATCATGCCGCACATCACGGACTCGAAGCACCTCGAGCTGCCGTGCATCCATTTCAAGGATCCGCTTGGCGAATGGGCCTGCGAGTTCACGCTGCCCACGTGGAACGTGACCATCGGTGGGCGCACGATCGACTTCGGCCCCACCAAGCACGTTGTCTTTCTGCTGCTCGCCGCTCTCTGCACGGCGCTCACGATCATCCTCACCGCGCGGGCGCATCGGCGTCATACGGAGCAGAGTGGTCATCCGCGCGGACTCGCCGCGGGCATCGAAGGCGTGATTCTCTATCTGCGCAACGAGATCTACCTGCCGGCCATCGGACACGGCGGCGAGAAGCTCGTGCTGTTTCCGCTCACGCTCTTCTTCTTCATTCTGTTCTGCAACCTGTGGGGACTCATCCCCTACGGGGCCACGCCCACCGGCAATCTCACGGTGACGGCCACGCTGGCGATCATCACGTTCGTCGTGGTCGAGATCACCGGCATGCGCACCCTCGGCAAGGGCTACATCAACACCATCGTGTACTGGCCGCACGACGTGCCGGTGGGCATCCGCAGCGGTCTCACGCTGATCATGACGCCGATGGAGTTGATGGGCAAATTCATCAAGCCGTTCGCGCTCACGATCCGTCTCTTCGCCAACATGATCGGCGGACACGTCGTGATCCTGTCGTTCATCGGGCTGATTTTCATGTTCGGGTTCAAGATCGCGATTTTCCCGTGGTTCATGGCGCTCTGCATCATGGGCCTCGAGATCCTGGTCGCGCTCATTCAGGCATTCATCTTCTCCCTGCTGGCGTCGGTGTTCATCGGCCAGCTTCGGGTGCATCACTAGAGATCGGGAATCGGGATTCGGGACTGTGGTTTGGCTGGACCGGCGCGCACTCGCTCCACGCGCGTCGGGTTCGTAGCCGGTCGAATGACCGGTGATGCCCGTTGAGCCCCGGGGCTCGGTGACGGGCGGCGCCCTCGCAAGAGGATGGAGTCAGGTCGGCGCGGAGCGGTGACTGAAACGCTTTCGTTCGGAGAAACACAATGACCATCTACTCCCTGCTTCAGGCCGGTGCGGGTCTCGCACCCAAGGAGTATCAGGGCGCGTGGGCCATGATGGGTGCCGGTATCGGCGCCGGTCTGGCCGTCATCGGCGCGGGCCTCGGCATCGGCCGCATCGGCGGCTCGGCCGTGGAAGGCGCGGCGCGTCAGCCGGAAATGGCGGGTGCGCTCCAGACCAGCGCGCTGATTCTTTCGGCGCTCGTCGAGGGCGCGGCCTTCTTCGCCATCGTCGTCACGCTGTTGATCACGCTCAAGTTCTAGCACCTCACCCTCCACACGCCCCCGGGGGTGTGTGGAGGGTATCCAACTCGACTTCATTACCTCTTTTCGAGAATACATAAATGCGCCGGCTCGTGATCTCTGCGTCGCTTCTCCTGGCTCCGTTCGCCGCGGCCATCGCGCAGGAAGCCCAGCATGAGAGTGGTGGTGGCGGTGGCCTGATGAGCCTCCAGGTCAACCTGATGTTCTGGACGCTCACGATCTTCGGCATCCTGTACTTCGTGCTGCGCAAGTACGGCTTCCCGGCGATTCTCTCCGCCGTCGAAGCGCGCGAGAAGGCGCTCGAAGAGGCGATCGCCGGCGCCAAGCGCGACCGTGACGCGGCCGCGCAGCTCCTCGCCGAGCACCAGGCCAAGATCGAGGCCGCCCGCGGCGAGGCGCAGAAGCTCATCGCCGACGGCCGCGCGCTGTCGGAGAAGATGCGACAGGACCTTCTCGAGCAGACGCGCAAGGAGCAGCAGGACATGCTCGAGCGCGCCAAGCGCGACATCGAGGGCGAGAAGAACAAAGCGATCAGCCAGCTGCGTCGTGAAGCGGTGGAGCTCGCGCTCGCCGGCGCCAGCAAGGTGATCGAGCAGAATCTGGATTCGGCCAAGAATCGCCAGCTCGTCGAGACCTACCTCGGCTCGCTCGGCAACCTCAACGTGGGCCGCCAATAAATGCGCGAACCGACCATCGCCCGGAACTACGCCGAGACGCTGCTCGAGCTGGCGAGCCGCGCGAAGGACCTGCGCGGGTGGGGTGAGATGATCAGCCAGCTCGCCGGCTCGGTGGAGACCGACAGGCGCCTCCGGATCTTCCTCGAGTCACCTCGTGTCAGCGCCCAGAAGAAGAACGAGGTGATCCGGAAGGCGTACGAGGGACAGCTTCCGCGCAACTTCATTCGCTTCGTACAGGCCCTGGTCACCCATCGCCGGCAGATGCTGCTGCCCGCCATCGCCCACGAATACATGGATCTGGTGGACCAGGCCGAAGGACGCATCCACGCCTCGGTGACGGTAGCGCGCGAGGTGACCGACGACGAGCGCGCCGCGGTCGTCAAGCAGCTTTCTCGCTCGATCGGGCGCGAGGTCGTCCCGCACTTCCATGTGAACCCGAGAATCCTCGGCGGCCTCGTGGTCCGGGTCGGCGATACCGTGCTGGACGGTTCGGTCCAGCGGCGGCTGTCGATTCTGCGGGCCAAGATGATGGGAGCGTAGGAGGCGGGCTTTTGGGCCGCTGGGCCGCCAGGGCAGCTCTGAAAAAGCCTACATTGTCGTCCCGGGTGTCGGGATCTGCCGTCCCGTCAGGTATGATGTGCACGACAGTAGATCCCGACGGCCGCTTCGCGGCGGCGGGATGACACTCTGCCGAGACGCCCAGCAGCCCAAAAGCCAGCGCCCTAGCGGCCAGCGGCGTATACAGTTAGTTACGCACTAACGCCCCCCAAAACGGAGTCGGCAATGCCCCGTTTCAGCACCCTTCGGCGCTGGCCCGCGATCGTCGTCGCGTCCGCGCTGATCATCGCGTCGCTTCCGGCCGGCGCGCAGAACGCGCAGAACAGCGTCACCCAGCAAGGCTGGAATCCGAAGGAAGTCCTCGCCGCGGAGAACTACGTCAAGCCGCCCGCGATCGTCGAGCGGATCGTCGCCGCGCCGCGCAACAACGTCGCGCTCACCAACCCGAGCCCCGACAAGAAGCACTTCCTCAAGATCGACAGCGATGGTCTGCCGACCATCGACGCCTTCGGCAAGTTCCACTATCGCCTCGGCGGCGTGGAGATCGACCCCAAGGCCAACCGCGCGCGCGCGCTCACGACGCGCGGCGGCGTGGGTCTCACGCTGGTCGATCCCATGACGGGCAAGCTGTCCACCATCGAGACGCCCAAGGGCGCGCTCGTCAGCGGCGCCACCTGGTCGCCGGACAGCAAGTCGATCGGCTACCTCGCCAACTTCGACGCGGCCACGCACATCTTCGTGGCCGACCTCGCGACCGGTAAGTCGGTTCAGGTCACCAAGACGCCGCTGCTCGCCACGCGCGTCTCGTCGTTCGACTGGACGGCCGACGGCAAGAGCATCGTCGCGGTGCTGCTCCCGGACAATCGCGGCGCCGAGCCGAAGAAGCCGGACGTGGAGCCTGGCCCGCTTCAGCGTTTCGCGGACGGCCGCACCATGAAGAACCGCAACTACGCGAGCCTGCTGCGCGACCCGTACGAGAAGACCTTGCTCGACTATTACACCATGGGTCAGCTCGCCGTGATCGACGTGAAGACGAAGACCGTGAAGAAGATCGGTTCGCCGGCGCTGATCACGGACGTGAACGCGTCGCCCGACGGGCAATATTTCCGCGTCACGCTGCAGACGAAGCCGTATTCGTACTATGTGCCGGTGTCGAACTTCGGCACGGTGGAGCAGCTGTGGGACGCGACGGGCAAGGTGCTCACCGAGATCGCCAAGCGTCCGCTCCGTGAAGGTGATGTCGCCGATTCGGCGAACGGCGGCGGGTTCGGTGGACGCGGCGGCCAGGGCGGCGCGGCGGCGGATACCGGCAAGCGCAACCTCGAGTGGAATCCGGTTGGTCCGGGCCTCGTGTATCTCCAGGCCGAAGCGGCTCCCGCCGGTCAGCGCGGCGCCGGCCGTGGTGCGGGCACGCAGACTGGACGCGGCGGCAACCAGCAGGGTGGCGCGGCGCGCAAGGATCGTCTGTACGAGTGGCTGCCGCCGTTCGGTCCGACCGACGCGAAGCAGGTCTTCGAGGCGAACAGCCGCATGACGGCCGCCAGCTACAGCGCCGACGGCAAGACGCTCTTCGTGAACGAGGGCACGGAGCTGTACGCGGTGCGCCTCGCCGATCCGTCCAAGCATTACTCCATCGCGCGCAATGCGTCGATCGCGGCGGGTGGTCGTGGTGGTCGCGGCGGCGGCGGCGGTGGTGGTGGTGGACGCGGCGGCGCCGGCGCCGATTCACTCTTCTACAGCAACCCGGGCAGCCTGCAGACCAAGCGCGGTCCCAACGGCCTGCCGGTCGTCGTCGTGGCGTCCGACAACAAGTCGGTGTACCTCGAGGGCACGAAGTACTATCAGGACTGGGAGCGCAGCGCGCCGCGGAACTTCGTGGACAAGGTCGATTTCGAGACGGGCCAGAAGACGCGCCTGTTCGAGAGCGCGGCCGACATGAACGAGAGCGTGGTGCAGGCGCTCGACGACGACTACTCGAAGGTGATCGTCTCGCGCGAGTCCCCGACGAAGGTCGCCGATTCGTACCTGCGCGACCTCAAGGCGGGCACCACCGTACAGCTCACGAAGAACGTGGACTATGCGCCGGAGGTGTCGCAGGCGATTCGTAAGAGAATTCTCGTCTCGCGTCCGGGCGACGACTTCAAGTTCTGGGTCAACGTCACGCTGCCCCGCGACTACCAGCAGGGCACGCGCCTGCCGGGCATCATCTGGTTCTATCCGTCGGAGTTCAGCACGCAGGAGGATTACGACCGCACCAAGCGCGCGCAGAACCTCAACTCGTTCCCGAACGTCGGTCCGCGCTCGGCGGAGATCTGGGTGACGCAGGGGTATGTGGTCATCCAGCCGGACAACCCGATCGTCGGTCCACAGGGCAAGATGAACGACCGCTACGTCGACGAGCTCCGCCGGAATCTCGACGCCACGATCGACGCCGTGGACTCGGCGGGCTATCTCGACAAGAACCGCCTGGGCATCGGCGGCCACTCGTACGGGGCGTTCAGCACCGTGAACGCGATGGTGCACACGCCGTACTTCAAGGCGGGCATCGCGGGCGACGGCATGTACAACCGCACGCTCACGCCGTACAACTTCCAGAACGAGCGCCGCGAGTTCTGGGATGCGAAGGAAACGTATCTCGAGATGTCGCCGTTCGTGTACGCCCCGCAGCTCTCGGGCGCGCTGCTCATGTACCACTCCCTGGAAGATCAGAACGTCGGGACTGATCCCATCAGCTCCATCCGCATGATGCAGGCGCTGCAGGGGCAGGGGAAGACGGCGGCGCTGTACATGTATCCGTACGAGGATCACGGTCCCGCCACGCGCGAGTCCGACCTCGATCAGTGGGCTCGCTGGCTCGCCTGGTTCGACACGTACGTGAAGAACCCGGTGAAGAAGACCAAGCCGGCTGCCGTTGTTCCGTAAGCTCGATTTGTCATCCTGAGCGCAGCGAAGGATCTAGCCTCGTCGGGCTAGATCCTTCGTCGCTTCTGCTCCTGCCTCAGTCGCTCGCGCTCGCGAGGGCATGCAGGATGACGACATCACCAAATCAGAGAGAAGCTGTACGAGCCGTACCCGGGCTGCGGATCACGCACGCGGATCACCGCGGTGTATCCGTTCGCGGACGTCGGCTGCTGAATGATCGTCACGTCGCCACGCCCGCTGAGATTCGTGATGGCGAGACGCGCATTGGTCTGTGGCAGACCGCGGAAGTTGGAGCTCACCGCGCGCGGCACCTTGCCGCTGAGCGTGGAGTACTCCACGCCGGTCGGGCGAACACGAATGTTGAGATTGTCGTCCACCTCGCCCGACCACACGAGCGCCGAACGGTTGCCCGTGCCCGCGTACACGTCGTTGTTCGGATTGTAGACGCGATCACGATCCCGGCCGCGTCCGCGGCCGCGCCCGTATGGCGGGCCCACCTCGCCGGCCGACGAGGGTTGCCAGAGCGCGTTGAACCGATAACGCGCGGCGCCGCTCTCGCCGTCGCGAATGCGGACGACCGCCGTGTAGTTGTTCGCCGACGTGGGCTGCTGGATCACGTCCACCGTGCCGCGCCCGCTGAGGACCTGGATCGTGATCTCGCCGTCCTGCCGCGGGAGCATGCTCGTCACGGTCGAGCGGGCGCGGCCGGGTTCGTTGTTGCCGACGTTCGACGTCGAGAGCGATCGTCCACGCATCGTGATCTGCACTTCACGATCGACGGGTCCGCTCCACTCGAAGACTTCCCGCTGCTGTGCGGTCGCCTGCCAGGCCATCGAAACCGACAGTGCGGCGCCCAGCGCGAGCGTCCTCATCGTCACCGGAATGCCGTGCATTGTACACCTCGTTGTTGTTCGACGAAGGTGTGCAGGTGGCGAGATCCGCGCCGCCGAGACGTCAACGCGGCCACGTCGGCCGCAAACAATCCTTGACTGCCGACGACCTCGCTCGGCCGGGCTCAGTATGTCGTCGTCGCGGGATGGAAGGTGCGCCAGCTGTGCCAGAACTCCTGGGACGCGGAGATCGGCCTGAGCTCGTTGGGGCCGGCGCCGCCCTTGAGCGAATACGTCCTGCCGCCGCCGACGAGCGAATCGCCGCGGATACGGAATCGTGTGGTGTCGTCGCGCTCGAAGGCGAAGAAGCTGGCGTTGTCGTCGGCGAGCGCGATCAGAATGCCCTTGCCGCCGACGACGTCGTGAATCACGCGCTCGCGCTTGAGCCGGTTCCAGTCGTACGCCCGGCTCGCGCCATTCATCGTGACACCAACGACCCAGGCCTTGTCGTTCCACGACACACTGTCGGTGCCGGTGAGCGACGAGCGGCTGGCGCCACTCTCGTAGTCGAACGTCTTCGTGTAGCGCGCTTGCAGCGCGGGGTCGGGCTGCATGATGAGACTATTCGGATGCAGCGCGAGCCAGGAGGCGAGCGTGACCTGGCGGCTCGGCAGCTCGGCAAGCACGGTGCCTTTTTTCGGGCCCGCGACGGCCTCGCCGTTCACCTGACGCCACCAGCTGCCCGTCGTCTCATCCTCGAACATGGCGTTGAAGTGATCCATGCCGACGAGGCGGAAGGTCTCCGTCTTGCCATCCACGACGGGAAGGAAGACACGACCCGTCCGGCAGACGGTGCAGAAGCTCACCATCACCGGCATCCCGGCGACGGTGTCGCGCACCTGATGATGGTATCCGATGAACTGCACCGGATAGGCGCGCGCCTCGCCCTTCACCTCGATGCCGACGACGAGCCGCTGTGGCTCGACGACGTTGGCGGTCGCGGGCCTCATGGTCAGCGACGCGGGCGCGACGAAGATGTGGTCGGCCGACATGACCACGTTCGTCATGTAGGTGACCGCCGCGACGACGACCACGGCGAGCGGCACGAACGTCTTCCGCCAGCCGCGCACGTTCCACGCGGCCGGCAGCGCGACGACGGCGAGCAGCCCAAGCAGACAACGAATCCACCAGCGCCACTCGTGCAGAAAAAACGCGACTCCGATGCTGCGCACCCGTTGGCTGTACGGGAGCGGCATGATGAACCAGACGTTGGCCAACTCGAACGCGACGAGCCCGACGACGGCGAGATAGAAGCGCTTCTTCAAGGAGTGATCGTCGGCTTCGCGAGCTGGTCTTTGCCTTTGTCCTTCGCCAGAATGCCGTGCACCATCCAGTCCGGCGCCGGGGCGCCCTTCAGCTTCGTGTCGAAGAACTGCATCATGCGCACGGAGAAATCCTTCTGGTTGGCGCGCGACTGCGGCGAGTGCAGCTCGTTGTTGTAGTTGATCAGATAGGCTTCCTTGCCGTTGCGCCGCATGCCGACGTACAGCTCGATGCCCTGGTACCACGGTACCGCGTCGTCCATGTCGTCGTGGAGGATGAGCAGCGGCGTGTGCACCCGGTCGAGCCAGAAGAGCGGGGAATTCTCGATGTAGAGATTCTGACCTTCCCAGATCGACTTGCCGATGCGGCTCTGACCGTTCTCGTACTGCATGGAGCGGTTCACGCCCGAGCCCCAGCGAATGCCGCCGTAGGCGCTCGTCATGTTGGCGACCGGCGCGCCCGCCTCGGCGGCGGCGAACATGTTCGTCTGCGTGATGAGGTACGCGGTCTGATAGCCGCCCCACGAGTGTCCCTGGAGGCCGAGCCGCTTCGGATCGACGTAGCCCCGCGCGAGCAGCATCTGCACGCCCGGCACGATGGACTTGAGCGCGCTCTGGCCCGGGTGGCCCATCTCGTAGAAGATGTCCGGCTCGAACACGAGATAGCCGTTCGACACGTAGTGCGAGACGCTGATCGAGCTGCCGGGACGCGGCGCGACGTAGCCGTGCAGGCCGTCCGAGAGATCTTCATAGAAGTACGAGATCATCGGATACTTCTTCCGCGGATCGAAATCCTCGGGCTTGTAGAGAATGCCCTGCCGCGGCACGCCGTCCGCGCTCAGCCAGGTCACCAGCTCGGCGGTCCCCCAGTTGAAGTCCTTCTGCTGGGGATTGGCGTCGGAAATCTTGGTGAGGTTGGTCAGCGACGGACCGACCCAGAGATTCGGGAACTCGACGTAGGTGCTTTTCGTGGTCAGGTAGACGTCGGCGTTACGAGCCTTCGACGGCGGACCGTAGCGCACGTCGGCCATCACGATCTTCTCCGGGGCGCGGCGGGCGTCGAGGCGGCCGCGATAGAAGCCGCTCGCCTTGGTGTTCTCGTTGAACGCGCTGAAGAGCGCGGGCTTCGTGACGTCGATCCACCGATCCTCGGCGTCGCGGTCGACCGTGGTGATGCGGAAGACGGTGCTGTCGCGGCGGCCCAGCGAGTCGGTGAGCACGACGGCCGGGCGCGCGCCCGTCGGGTCGAGCTCCCAGATGTCGAACCGGTCCATGACCAGCATGGAGCGGTCGTCCTTCGACCAGCCGGCCAGCCCCCAGGCGGCTGGCTCGTTCGGCGTGCTCCAGGTCTCCTGCTCGAAGTGCACGTTCTTGATCGGCGCGGTGACGTCCACCGTCTTGCCGGTCGCGATGTTGTGGGCGTACCAGTGCCCGTCGTCGAACCACGACACGTACTTCGCGCCGACCGAGAGCTGGGCCTGGCCGCGGACCTTCTTCGCGATCTCCCTCCGGCTGCCCGTGGCGGGATCGACGAGGTAGACGTCGCTGCCGCCCTCGCCCCACATCCGCTCCACGTTGTACGGCACGCTCGTGGTGACGAGCGCGAGCTTCGCGTCATCGGAGATGGTCGCCTGCGGGAAGGAATCGGTGGTCAGCCGCGTGAGCTTCTTCGACGCCACATTGTAGAGCGCGAGATACGTCGGGTTGCGGTCGCGGTTGGCCTGAAGCTTCTGCGTGGGCTGCAGCACCGGATCCTGCCAGTGCCAGAGATCGAACACGGCCTTGCCCGTGAGCGAGTCGGTGGGAATCGAATCCTCGAACGGCGGCGCGATGTTGAAGGTGAACGCGTTGCCGGCGCGCGAGAAGTTGATGCCCGGGTTGTCGGCCAGGCGGGTGCCCGCGGGCAGCGCGCTGGGAGCGATCACCGGCTGGGCCGTCCCTGTCTTCAGCGTTCCATAATAGACCGTCGAACGCGCACCCGGCCGGCCGAACTCGTCGCGGTCCGACGTGAACGCGAACTGCTGCTGCGCGCGATCGAAGGTGAAGGCGCGGTAGTTGCCCGGGCCGGAGAGCACCGTCTGCGTGGCGCCCGTTCCGAGATTGCGGACGTACACGCCGTCTTTCGTGGAGTCGCGCGACGAGACCGCGTACGCGAGCACCTTGGCGCTGTCGTCGAACTCGTACGCCAGCACGTCGGCGATGCGCTCGTCGGTGGCCTTGTCCATGTCGCGCAGCACGATGGTGCTGCCGTACACGCGGCGATTGGCCGCGGGACCGGCGCCGCCGCCCCCGCCACCACGACCGCCCCGTCCACCGCGGCCCGCGCCGCCGCCGCCGCCACCACCACTCGCCGCGGCAGCGCGACTCGTCGAGTCACCGCTCGACGAGTCAGCCGCCGGCGAGAATACCATCCACCGGCCGCTGTAGAGCGGCAGGCGATACGAGCGCATGTCCGGCCGCGGCGTGATCTTGCCGTCGGCCAGACTGATCATGACGATGGTGTTCTGGTTCGCGCCGCCGCCGCCGCCGCCGCGCGCGCCCCGGCCCGCGGCCTGTTGGCGCTCTACTTCCTGGCGCGACGGCTGCGTAGCCACGAACACATAGCGGCTGTCCGCCGTGAAGGGACCCGCGGCGCCGCCGCCACCGCCGCCACCGCCGCGTCCACCGCGACCGCCGCCGCCCGGTGCGCCGCCGCCCGCGGGACCACGCAGGCCGCCCGGCGTGTTGTTCGCCCGGCTGATGTAACCCATCGGCACGCGATACTCGGTGCTGGACGTCGTGGAGCGCACGACGAATTCACCATCGCCCACCTGTGGGCTCAGCGTGTACGCGACCCATTTGCCGTCGTTGGAGAGCGTGGGCGCTTGGATCGTACGCCAACGGTCCCAGTCGTTCGGCGTGAGCGGCCGCTTTTGCGCGCGAGCCGCGAACGGGAGCGCGAGGGTGAGCGAGACGAGGACGAGGCGGCGAGAAGGGCGCATGTCAGTCCGGGGTTGGTGACGCATGACGAGTGCGATCGCTTCGAGAAGATACGGGCGGGGTCGCGGGGGCGCTGGCGCTGCGGCGGTCTTGCGCCCTCCGTGGAGTATGCTTATTTGGATGCAATCAAACCACCCCTTCGAGGCCGCCGTGCTCAAACGCCGCTCTGCCGTCCTCGCCGCGTCTCTCGTCGCCATCGTTGCCTGCGGTGGCTCGGAGGAGCTCACGGGCGTGTCGGACCGAACGCCGACGGTTCCCTCGGGGTGGTTCGGCGGCAGCAGCATCGCCAACAACTTCTATGTCGGGTACGATCGCGGTGTGAAACACGGCGGTGCGGTCGCCGGATTCATCGAGGCCGCCGGCGTGACCACGGAAGGCTTCGGCTCGCTCGCGCAGCAGATGAAGGCCGATCGCTATCGCGGGCAGCGGGTGCGATGGTCGGCATGGGTGCGTCACCGCAACCTCTCCGGCGCCGGCGGGGGATTGTGGATGCGCATCGACGGACCGGGCGTCATGCAGGGCTTCGACAACATGCTCGACCGGCCGCTTCTCGGCACCGCGGATTGGCATGAAGTCGCCGTGGTGCTCGACATTCCCGCCAACGCGATCGGCATCGCGATGGGCGCGATCGTGGCGGGACCCGGCGACCTCATGGTGGACGACTTCAAGTTCGAAACCGTGGGCAAGGACATCGCCGTCACGCGCCCGGTCATCGCCACCGCCGCGGCCGGTGATTCCGCCACCGCGGCGGCCCTCTACGCGCGTTCGAATCTCAGCCCCGTGAATCTGGACTTCGAAGGCAACCGCGCATCCACGGAACGCGCGCGCGATCCCGGCGATCACGGGAACTTGCGTGTCGCCGAGTCCTTCACGGTCAGCACGAAGCGGCTGGCGCGGCCGTAGATCGACGCCAGCAGCTCGAGGCGGCCGGGCGCTTTCGCGGTGAGGACGTATGTGCGTCGGTCGGGCGCCGTGTCCAGGCGCACGGCGTTGAGGTTCCACACCACGGAGCCGACGCTCAGCGGCTCGTCCACGATGCCGCCGAGTGAATCACGCACGACCGGGCGAACGCGTATCGACTGTCCGACCGCGAGCGTTGTCTCACTCGCCGGCTCCCAGCGCACGACGAGGTTCGGCGGAGGCACCACGACCACCGGCAGCGTGACGATCTTGTCGCGCACTCGCGCGGTGAGCGTCGCGCGACCGGGCTTGTGCGCGTACAGCGGCGCACCGAACGTCGCGTTGGTCTGCGGCGGCGTGCTCGAGTCGGCGAACACGCGCGTCGCGGGCGGGAACTGCGGCCCCAGCACGGACGAGTCCGACGAGACCAGCGTCATGGGCGCGTGGTAATACGGATCGTCGCGATAGAGCGGCGGTTCGCCCGACCAGCGGACGAGGTACGAGCAGTTTGGCGCGTCGCCGGTCTTGAGCCGGTCGAGGCTCGGCAGGCAATACACGCCGATCTCGGCCTGGCCGGGCGGCTTGCGCTGGTTCTCCGCCGCGGCGACGTCGCGCGTCGCTGGTGTGCTCCTGGATCCGCGCTCACCGCAGGCGACGGCCATGCACGTGACGAAAAGCAGCGGACGCGAGACGAGACGCATGGGCAGGATGATAGCGGGGCGCCGCGCCGATTTCGACGGACGCCGCGTGGTGGTGCGCCGGGATCTCTCCCCTTGACACTCTAAGGGTAGGTCGGTATTCTCGCCCTTAGACATCCTAGGGGAGAAGCTCTCGTGGCTCGTGTTCCCGTCGCCCTGCTCCAGGGCACGCTCGACGTCATCGTGCTCAAGACACTCAGCTGGGGCCCGATGCATGGCTACGGCATCGCGCGGTGGATTCAGCAGGTTACCGGTGACGTGCTGCGCGTGGAGGAAGGCTCGCTCTATCCGTCGCTGTATCGAATGGAAGACAAGGGATGGGTGAAGGCCGAGTGGGGGCAGAGCGAGAACAATCGGCGGGCGAAATACTATCGGCTCACGGCGGCCGGTCGCCGCCAGCTGACCGACCAGGCCACCACGTGGGCGGACTTCTCCACGGCCGTGGGGAAGATCATGAGCGCGGCCTCACTCCAGATCTCATAATCCATGTCGGCGCGCGAACCAACCTGGCGGCGCTATCTCCGCTTCTGGCGCCCCGACCCGCACGCGGACGTGGACGAAGAGCTCCGCTTTCACATCGAGTCGCGCATCGCCGACAACGTCGCCGCCGGCATGACGATCGACGCGGCCCGCCGCGAGGCCCGCGACCGCTTCGGCGACGTCGAAGGAATCTCCCACACGCTGCACGCCATCACACGAGATCGCGAGGCCACCATGCGACGCACCGCCTGGTTCGACGTCATCCGGCAGGACCTGACCTATGCGTTTCGCCAACTGGGGAAGAACCCGGGCTTTACCGCGGTGGCCGTCCTCACCCTGGCACTGGGCATCGGCGCGAACAGCGCGATCTTCAGCGTGCTGCATAGCGTGATGCTCCGCCCGCTCCCGTACGCGCACGCCGAGCGCATCCTGACTCTCCGCGAGCGCATGGGGGCGAACGACACGCGCGGCGCCGTGGTGACGTTCGGCAACTTCGGTACGTGGCGCGAGCAAGCCCGCGGCTTCGACGCCATCGGCGCGTACTCCTACGACAACATGATTCTCACCGGCGCGGGCGATCCGCGGCGGTTGCCGGCGCTGCGCGTCACGGAGGGATACTTCCGCACGCTCTACATTCCGCCGGCGGTCGGACGCTACTTCAACACCGGTGAGGACCAGCCCGGCGCGCCGGCGTCGGTCGTGCTCTCGTATGCGCTCTGGCGGTCGCAGTTCAACGGGGACGCGAGCATCGTTGGCCGAAGCATCGTGTTGAGTGGAACGCCGCACGTCGTCATTGGCGTGGCGCCCCCCGAATATGCGCTCACGGCCAACGCCCCGCCGATCTACTTGCCGCTCGTGCTCGGCCCGAGAGAACTGGGTGATCACGCCGACCACGAGCTGGCGGTGGTGGCCCGGCTCCGTGACGGCGAGAGCAGGACGGCCGCGCTGGCCGATCTCACCCGCATCCAGACCGAGCTGGCGCGGCAATATCCACGCGCCAACATCGACGGCGGGATCATCGCGACGGCGCTGCGCGATTCCGTGATCGGCTCATTCCGCCAGCAGCTGATGATCCTGACCGTCGCGGTGGCGCTGGTGCTGCTCATCGCCTGCGTCAACGTCACCAACCTGCTGCTCGCTCGCGCCGCGGTGCGCCGCACCGAGATCGCGGTGCGCGCCGCGCTCGGCGCGGGCCGCAAGCGCATCATGCTCCAGCTGCTTGCCGAGAGCGTAACGCTGTCGATTGCGGGCGCGGTCGCCGGGCTGGGCGTCGCGGCGTTGGGTGTGAAGTTCCTCGTGGCCAAGGGTCCGCCGGGGCTGCCGCGGCTCAAGGATGCGTCGCTCAATCCCACCGTGCTCCTCTTCACGCTGGGCGTGGCGGTGCTGTGCGGTCTCGCCTTCGGCGTGATTCCGGCGTTGCGCGCGACGCGCCTCGATCTCCAGCAAACGCTGCGCGGCGGCGGCCGCAATGCGACGGTGCGTGAGGGCCTGCGTAGCGCGCTCGTCGTCGCCGAGATGGCGCTGGCCCTCATGCTGCTCATCGGCGCGGGTCTTCTGGTGCGAAGCGCGCTGATCCTCCAGAGCGTGCCGCTGGGGTTCGATCCTCACGCCACCCTCGTGGCGAATACGGCGTTGCCGGGAACGCGCTATCCGTCGCTGGTCGCCCGTGCCGAAGCGTTCGCACGCTTGCAGGCGGCGGCCGCGGCGCTTCCGGGCGTGACATCGGCGGCGCTGGTGAATCGCATTCCGATTGGCGCCGGCGGCTTCGACTGCGGCGCGCGGAAGGAAGGCACGCCACCCAGCGGCGAGCAATTCGATGCGAACCGGCGCGCGGCGACGGGCAACTTTTTCGCCACCATCGGGCTCCCGCTCCTGCGCGGCCGCACGTTCGCCGCGACCGACGTGGCGACGTCTCCGCCGGTCGCTGTCATCAATGTCTCGTTGGCGCGGGCGTTGTTCGGCGACGCCGATCCCATCGGCAAGCGCTTCTCGCACTGCGACAATGCCGACGCGCCGAAGCTGCTCACCGTCGTCGGCGTCACCGGCGACATGCATGCGCGCGGTCAGGACCAGGAGGCGACGAACGAGGTGTACTCCCCTATGGCGCAGTGGAACGAGCCCGGCGCGTCGCTCCTGCTGAAGACCGCGGTGGCGCCTTCGTCGGTAGCGCCGGCGCTGCGTCGCGCCGTGGCCGACTTCGATCCGCTGCTCGCGCTCTCCGGCGTGAACACCATGGAAGTCATCGTGGAACGCTCGCTGTCGGATTCGCGCTTCAGAACGTTCTTGTTCCTCATGCTCGGCCTCACGGGCCTCGTGCTGGCGTCCATCGGCATCTACGGCATCATCGCGTACTTCGTGAGCCAGCGGTCGCACGAGATCGGCATTCGCATGGCCCTGGGCGCCGACGCGCGCCGCGTCGTGCGCATGGTGGTGGGGCAGGGGCTGGCGCTCGCCGTGAGCGGCGTCCTCATCGGACTCGCGGCGTCGTGGCTCGCGGCGCGGTGGATGGAGTCGTTGGTCTTTGGCATCACGACGCGCGACCCGCTCACCTTCGTCGTAGTCGCGAGCATCCTGCTCGTCGTAGCCGTCACGGCGAGTCTCATCCCGGCGCGCCGCGCGACGCGCGTGGACCCGCTCGCGTCGCTCCGCGCTTCCTAACGCTCCAACGCTTCGGAAGCGATGCGCGCCCGCAGGCGGTCGTCGGGCAGGCGGCCGCGCGCGGCGCGCATGTTGTCGCGCAGGTGCTCCGGCTTTCCCGTGCCGGGAATGGCGCACGTGATCGCGGGATGAGAGACGACGAACTTGAGCAGCACCTGCGCCCAGGTGGTGCAATCGATCTCCGACGCCCACGCGGGCACACTCCGCCGTGACAAGCGCTGGATCACGCCGCCTCCGGCGAAGGGCCGATTCGCGATCACCGCGATGCCACGCTCCCGCGCGAAAGGCAGCAGCCGTCGCTCGGCTTCGCGCTCGCCGACCGAGTAGTTGATCTGGATGAAGTCGACGGGATGCGCGGCCGCCACACGCTCCACGTCGGCGTGGGCGCCGGCGGTGTAGTGCGTGATGCCCACGTAGCGCACTCGCCCGGTCCGCTTCCACTCGGCGAGCGTGGCGAGGTGCGTCTCCACGTCCACCAGGTTGTGCACCTGCAGGAGATCGATCGGCTTCGCGCGGAGCTTCGTCATCGAATCCTCCATCTGCTCGATGCCGCGCCGTTTTCCCGACGTCCACACCTTGGTGGCGACGAAGAGCTTTGGGCGAAGGCCCAGCTTGTCGGCGATCTCGCCGACGACCTGTTCGGAGCTTCCATACATCGGCGACGAGTCGATCACTCTACCGCCCAGCGCCACGAGCTCGGCGAGCACGGCCTCGCGCGGAGCGCGTTCGGCCATCCCAGCGCCAACGTCGAAGGTCTGCCAGGTGCCCACGCCGATGACGGGAAGCGATTCACCAGACGACGGAATCGGTCGCGTGATGAGGGGTGCGGTCTGGGCTCCGCCCAGACCCAGGTTGTCGGCCGACGCGGCCGCGAGCGCAGCCATGCCTTGCCCGATCTTGCCCACCGCCTCGCGGCGGTTCATCGCATCGTCCATACGCATGCTCCACTCGATTCAAACGGCCGCCCGGGGGTCGGCATCCCAGGAAGGTACAGCGCCGAAACCAAGGAGATCTCCATGAAGAATCGTGCTCCATTGCTCGCCGGTGTCGCGACCGTCGCACTCTCCGCCAGTGCATACACCTTTGGCGGCTGGGCGGTCGTCACGGTCGACGATCTGCCGGAGTATCTCACCGTGGGCCAGCCCAACAAGATCGCGTTCGTGGTTCGGCAGCACGGCATGAGGCTGATGGATGAGGTGCGGCCTGAAGTGGTGGCGACCGATGGAAAGACCACGGTGCACGGTACGGCCCCGACGATGGCGTCTGCCGGCCACTTTGCCGCCAACCTCGTCGTTCCACACGCCGGCAAGTGGACCGTGACCGTGAACAGCGGGTGGGGAAAGAGCGCGACGAAGTTGTATCCCATCTCCGCCATCGCGGCGGGCGCCGCACCACCCGCGCCAACGCCGGCCTCCGAACGCGGACAGAAGCTCTTTGCGGCGAAAGGCTGCATGACGTGCCACGTGCATGGGGCCGTGGAAGGATCGGGCTTCGTGAAAGTGGGCCCCGACCTTACGCCGAAGCGCTACGCGGGCGACTTCCTCACGCGCTTCCTCGCCGATCCGTCGATTCAGCGCACACCCGGATTGCAGGCGCAGATGCCCAATCTCGGTCTCAAGCCGGCGGAGATCAGCGCGCTGGTCGCGTTCATCAACTCGGACCGCCAGGTTTCGGCGCAGAAGTAGCCGAGTGCCCTTGGGTTCCGGCGCCAACGGGCGACGTAAGTAATCGCTACGTAGGGCGACGTATCCGGGGCAGGCGGTCCCGGTGGCAACGTCGGGTATGCCAAATACACCCGACGTTGCCAACCGCGGCGGCAAGGTCTTTCGAGAGCCCCGCCCCAATCGCGCGCTCATGTGGGCGAGCGCGTTTCTCGTCCGGTGGCGCATGCTCACGGGTCTTCCCCTTCTGCGCCGCCTGCCGTTCATCCGCGACCTTCCCTTGGTGCGCGGCCACTTTCATCTCCGCCACATCGACATGCCGCCGGATGATCGAGCGCGTCTCGCGCGCGCGGTGAATCCCGGCACCGCGGCCTTCATCGCGCCAAATCATCCGGAGTTCGGCCTCGACTGGATGCTCGACAAGGAGCTGTCCTCGATGGTGGCGCCGCGCATGGCGAGTTGGGCCGACGCCGCCGTCGTCCGGTCGGCGCCTGTCTTCTGGAGCTGGAACCATCTCATCGCCAACGACGGCGGCCAACACGCCGTGGAGTATTCGGTGCGTTGCGCGCTTCGTGGCGACGCCGTGTTGCTGCATCCCGAAGGCGCAGTTCACTGGACCGCCAATCGCGTCCACCCGCTTTTTCGCGGCGTCGTGGAGATGGCGCTCGAGGCCGCGCGACGCGCCGGCGCCGACCGTCCCGTCTACATCGTTCCCGTCGTGTGGAAATACCTCTACATCCGCGACGTCAGCGCTGACATCCACGCCGAGCTGGACGTGATGGAACGTGCGCTCGGAATCCCGTGTCGCGCCGGGCTGGACGTGGCCGAGCGCTTTTTCGGGCTGCACGAAGCGGTGCTCGAGCGGCAGGCGAGCCGCTTCGGCCACGCGACGACCGGCAGCGGCGACTTCTTCGCTCGCCAGGAGGCGCTTCGCGACGCGCTGCTCGAGCAACTGTCGCGGCGCTATTCGATCGAGCCGACGGGATTGATCGAGCGGGACATCCTTCGCTACCGCAAGGCGATCAATGCCACACCCGCTCGGAGCGTCGAAGATCTGGCCATCGCCGACGAGGCGCTTCGCCTCAGCGGCTTCACCAGAGCGGACTACGGCGCTCCGGTGCTCACCCAGGAGCAGATTCATGAGAGTCTCAAGCGCATGCGTGCCGCGCTGATGCGCCGCGGACGGCGTCAGACGTTCGAGAACCTCCTCCCGCGGCCGTTCGGTCCGCGGGTGGCGTACGTCCGGGTTCCGGAGCCCATTCTCGTCGATTCCCGGCGGTCCGCCGAGGGGCGCTACGCCGACCAGCTTCTGGAGGCCACGCGGGACGCGATGCAGGCGGCGTTGAGTGCCATTCGAAACCCGTACGCCGTGCCAACTTGGCCCAATCCGTTCCACCTGCGAATTCCGAACCCTTCCCAGGGCGGAATTGTCTCAAGGAAGGATCGTTGCCAGGCGCCGTTCCGGAAGGCAGACTTGGCTGATCCTCCACCCCTCTCGCGCACCGGATAGCAAATCCCTTGGCGTCGTCTTTTCGTTTCGCGGCGGCCTTCGTCGCCCTGATCGGTTTTGCGGCACTTCGCCCCACGGCGGCGGCCGCGCAGGACCCTGACATCATCCGCGGCCGCGTAACGGGCCCGGATTCGCTCCCCGTGGACGGCGCGAGCGTTTCCGTCACCGCCATCTCGAGCGGCGTCAACAAGACGGCTCGAACGGACCGGGACGGCCGGTTCACCGTCACGTTTCCGAACGCCGAAGGCGACTACTGGGTCGCGGTGCAGTTCGTGGGGCTGGCGCCGCGCCGGTTCGAGGTGAAGCGGTTGGCCGACGAGGATGTGCTCATCGCCGACGTCCGGTTGGGCAAGCCGCTCACCATTCTCCAGACGGTGCGGATCCAGGGCCAGCGTCCCACCGTGGGTCGCAACGAGGGCGGCAGCGACGTCTCGGGCACCGAGCGCTCGGTGAGCATGTCGAACCTGGACATCACCGCGATGGGTGATCTCGCCGCGCTCGCGGCCTCCGTCCCGGGAGTGACGCTGATCCCGTCGGCCGACGGAGCGCCCTCGGGCTTCTCGGTCTTCGGGCTCGACGCCGCGGCGAACAGCTTCATGCTGAACGGACTGTCGATGAACGGCAGCAGCCTGCCGCGCGACGCGGCGGTGTCCACGTCCGTCGCCACGTCGCCGTACGACGTGTCCCGCGGCGGCTTCAGCGGCGGCCAGGTCACCACTCGCTCGCAATCCGGCGGCAACTACATCGTGCGGACGATGAGCTTCACGGGCATCACGCCCAAGATGCAGTGGTCCGACCGCGCGGCGCAGTCACTGGCGCTCGAAGCCACGAACCTTTCCGTGAGCGGGCGGCTTTCGGGACCCATCAAGCTCAATCGCGCGTTCTACAATTTCTCGTACCAGTACGACGACAACACGCGCGACCTGCGCACGTTGATGGACATCGACGCCACCGGCCTGCAGGCCGTTGGCATCTCGCAGGATTCGGTGCTTCGGCTGCGCGACGCGCTGCTGGGCGTGCATCTGCCCTACACCGTGGCCGGCTTTCCCACCTCCAACAAGTCGCAGCGGGGCTCACTTCTCGGCTCGCTCGACTACACACCGAACTCGTCGCAGGGCCACTCGCTGAACCTGACGGTGAACGGCAGCTGGGGCCGCACGCTCCCCATGGGGTTCAACAGCTGGGACGCGCCCGCCCATGCGGGTCGCTCCAACAACTGGGCAGGCTCGGTGCAGGCGCGGCACACGGCGTACTTCAAGTCCACGATTCTCTCCACCACGTCGCTGGGGTATTCGCGCAACGCGAACGAGAGCGCGCCGTACCTGGCGCTGCCCAGCGCCAGCGTGCGCATCACGTCCGACTTCGACGACGGTACCTCGAACGTGCGATCGATTCTCGTGGGCGGCAACGCGTCGCTCGGATCCACGTCCTCGAGCACCAACGTGCAGCTGCGCAATGCGCTCTCGTGGCTGAGCATGAACGGTCTGCACAAGCTGACGCTCACCACGGAGCTGAGCCGCAACGACCTGTTCACCGATCAGTCGTCGAACATGTTCGGCTCGTTCAGCTTCAACTCGCTGGCCGACTTCGAGGCGGGGCGCCCGTCGCTCTTCTCGCGCACGCTCACGCCGCGACGTCAGGGCCGCAGCCAGGCCACGCTCGGCATGTCGCTCGGCGACGCCTGGCGGCCGAATCCCGATCTCAGCCTGACGTATGGGGTGCGCGTCGACGCCAGCCGGTTCGGCTCCGGACCGGAGTTCAATCCGGCCGTGGAGCAGGTGTTCGGTCTGCACAACGATCGCGTGCCGAATCCCATCTCCATCAGTCCGCGCATCGGCTTCTCCAAGATGCTCGGCGAATCGCCGCAGATCGCGATCGCGGAGGGATTCATGCGCGGGCCGCGTTCACGCATCGCGGGCGGCGTGGGCGTGTTTCAGGGGACGCCGGCGCAGTCGCTGATGAGTCGCGTCATCACCAACACGGGATTGCCGAGCGCGGTGCAGCAGCTCACGTGTGTGGGCGAGGCGGCGCCGATTCCCGATTGGGAGCGCTATCGCGTGGACGCGACGAGCGTTCCGGACGCCTGCGCCGACGGAACGCTGGCCACCGTGTTCGCGAGCTCGCAGCCGACGGTGACGCTCGTGGATCCGGCCTATCAGGCGTCGCGCCGTCTGAGCGCGGATCTGAACTGGAGCGGTCTCGTGCTTCGGAACCGCTACAACCTCACCGTGGCGGGCACGTACGCGCTCAATCTCGATCAGCAGGGCGAGATCGACCTCAACTTCGCGCCGAACGTTCGCTTCACGCTGGACGACGAGGGCGGCCGGCCGGTGTACGTGCAGCCGACGAGCATCGTGCCCACCACCGGCGCCATCGCGTCGCGCGACGCGCGCGTGTCCCAGAGCTTCTCGCGCGTCACGCTCATTCACTCGAACCTCCGCTCGGACGCGAAGCAGGTCACCTTCCGCGTCTCGCCGCAGCGCTTCAACTCCAACTTCAACTGGAACGCGGCGTATACGCGGGCGTGGAACCGGCGCCTGGTGCAGGGCTTCACGAGCACGGTGGGCAATCCGCTGGACCGCGTGTGGGGCGCGAACGACATCAATTCCATCCACCAGGTGCAGCTGAACCTCAATTACAATCTGCTGAACACCTTCCGGATGAACTGGAGCGTCTCGGCGCGGTCGGGGGTGCCGTTCTCGCCGCGCATCGCGGGCGACGTGAACGGCGACGGCTACTCCAACGATCGCGCGTTCGTCTTCGATCCGGCGCACACCGCGGACACGGCGCTCGCGAGCCAGATGCGGCAATTGCTCGAGAGCGGGTCACCGATCGCCCGCGACTGTCTGGGCAAACAGCTCGGACAGCTGTCGAAGCTCGCGAGCTGCCGCGGCCCGTGGACGTTGAGCGGGAACAACTCGCTGAACATCACGCTCAATCCGCTGAAGGTTCGCCTGCCGCAGCGCACGCAGCTGCGCTTCCAGGTGGGAAATCCGCTCGGGGCCATCGACCTGCTCGCGCACGGCAGCGCGAACGTGCACGGCTGGGGGCAGCAGACCAACCCCGAGCAGACGCTGCTCTACGTGCGGGGCTTCGACGCCGACACCAGGCGCTTCAGGTACGAGGTCAATCAGCGGTTCGGGTCCACGCGCCCGCAGCAGACGGTGAATCGATCGGCGCCCGTCACGGTCACCGCGCTCGTCGCGGTGGATCTGGGCCCATCGCGCGAGCGTCAGTCGCTCACGCAGATGCTCGACCGCGGGCGCAAGTACAAGGACCAGCAAAAGCAGAACGAGCAGTCGATCAAGTCGATGTACTCGAGCGGCGGCATGCCGAACCCGATGACGACGATGTTGCGCCAGGCGGACCAGCTCAAGCTCAGTCCCGAGCAGACCGACAGTCTCGCGACGCTGAACCGCTGGCTGGTGGTGCGGCTCGATTCGATCTGGACGCCCGTCTCCAAGACGCTCGCGGCGCTGCCGGAGACGTACGATCAGGGCGCGGCCTACGACGTGTACCGCGCGGCGCGCGAGGCCTCGTTCGACCTGCTGATCCAGATCTCGCCGGCCATCACGAGCATGCTGACCGCCGAACAGAAACGACTCCTCCCCAGCTTCGTCGCCAGCTATCTCGATCCGCGCTATCTGCGCCAGATCCGGTCCACCACCACGGGCCTCGATCGATGAAGCGGGCGGCGATTGTTTTTCTCGTCGCGACGAGCGGCGTGTGTGCCGCGCAGCGCAACGAGATTGCGGCGCGTCCGTTGGGCGCGACCGTAGCCACGAGCGCGATCACCTTCGGACAGGTGCAGCATCTGCGCGCGCTGTCGACCGGCGGCGTGCTGGTCAACGATCCGGGGCGCCGGCAGGTCATCATGCTCGACGCAGCGCTCGCCAACCCGAAGGTGGTTGTCGATTCCGGCGGCGGCGCGAACATGTACGGCCCACGGGCCGGCGCGCTCATCGCGTTCGCCGGCGACTCCACGCTCTTCGTGGATCAGACGGCCCAGGCATTTCTCGTCCTCGATCCGCAGGGCGCCGTGGCGCGCGTCATGTCGATGCCCACGGCGACGACGTCCACCTACTTCGCCAATCCCGGTGCGTACGGGTACCCGGCGCACTCGCCGGCGCTCGGCATCGTCTATCGCGTGCCGATGCCGCGGCCACAACCGCAGCGTCCGCGCCTCGGCGATCCCGAGATCACTCGCGTGATCGAAGACAGCGCGCTCGTGATGACGATGGACGTCCGGAGGCGGAAGGTGGACACGCTGCTCAAGCTCGCCACCGGCAGCACCATCACCATGAAGCTCACGGCCACGTCCACGAACTCGAACACGCGCACGCCGCTGTATCCCGTGTTCGACGACTGGACGGTGATGAGCGACGGCGCGGTGGCCGTGCTGCGCGGGCGCGAGTATCGCGTCGATTTCTACGGCGCCGACGGCGCGCGCACCGCGGGCCCGCGATTGCCGTTTCCGTGGAAACCGGCGGACGACGAGGAGAAGCAGCGCCTCGTGGATTCGATCAACGCGCAGCGCAAGAAGCAATTCGACGACATGATCGCCGACATGCGGCGTCAGGCGCTGGACACGAACCAGAAGAAGGGGCCGGGCGGCGAGAAGATCATCCTCGTGGACGGGATGCCGATCCGCACCTACGACGGCGAGCGCATGCCGCCGCCAACGCCTCCCGCGATCGTGCTCCCCACCGAGATCCCTGATTACCTGCCGGCGGTGGAGCGAAATCCTGCGGGCTTTCGTGCCGACGCGGACAACCGGCTGTGGATCCGGCCAAAGCCCGCGGCGGCCGCGCGTGGCAACACCGGGGGCACGATCTACGACGTCGTGGACAGGACCGGCGCGCTGATCGACCGTGTGCAGCTCCCCGCGGGACGGACGTTGGTGGGCTTCGGTCCAGGCGGCGTGGTCTTTGTCGCGAGCCGCGACGCGGGCGCAACCCGGTTGGAAGCGCGCCGCTTCAAGTAAGAGGCGGGCAGAGCGGTACACGTGTCCGGCATGGGTGTTGCGGCGGAGTGCATGTCCCCAGTCCTTCCAGCCGCACCCCCCACCTCTCAAGTCCGGTTGTCGATGTCCTTTCAATTTCATACGCCACGATCCGCTGGATCGTCGCGCGCGGTCGGCGCGTTGCGCACGTTCCGGCTGAACGGACGCGAATGGACCGTTCGTGAAGTCGTCGCGCCGGAATACGACCGGCGCGGCGGTACCAACCTGATCTTCGAATCGATCGACGTCGTTCGGCGCGTGCGCAACTTTCCGCAGAACTGGCGCGAGCTGACCGACGCGGAGCTCGCCGCGATGAGCCTGAACGTGTGACCGTGCGTCAGCCGAGCACGAACCGCGACGCGAACTCAGCGCGGATCTGCTGGGCCACCTGACGCTTGAATTCGCGCTTGCGGCGTACGCGCGAGCGATGGTGCCGGACGATGGACTCGATGGGCTTCTCCGGGAAGGGCACCGGAATGCGGAACGAGTGATCGTTGAGCGGCGTTGCGCCGATCGATCGCCACAGCTCGTCGTAGGCGAAGCGGAAGCCCGTTTCGGCATTCGAAATCTGGCCGCGGGCGCTCACGCCCACGACGGCAGTGGCGTCGAGCAGGCCCGCGATCTCCTGCGCCGCGACGAGCAGCAACATGGCCGGTGTGTAGTGCAGCGTTTGCTCGGCGAGCTTGATGGCGTGGCCGCGGCCCCACACGCCCTGCACCAGACCGACGAAGACGACCCGTTGATCCGGAGCGCCGACGGCGCTGCCGGGAGCAAAGGAGAACAGGAGAAACGACGCGGGCGCGGCGTCCACCTGGAATACGAGCGCGATGTCGCCCTCCAGGTCGAACGCGATGCCTTCCTGAAAGAAGGAACGCGGGTACTCGACAGTGATGCCGAAGGCATGCCCGTCGCGCGCGGTGTGCCAGAGCAAAGCGCTCCTGTCGAACAACGACGCGAGCAGACCCGGCACCAGCCGCGTTCGACAGCACTCGAGATGGTCGGTGAGGACGGCGAGTCGCTGGCGCGTGGTGAGATGCAGCGCCAGGTAGCGGTTCAGATACTTGTACTCGACGCGGGGATGGCGTTCGCGCAGTCCGGCCAGTTCGGGCCGCGCGAGCAGGCGATTCAGCCGCATATGGCCGGGCAGGTGCCACAGGATGGGTGCGGCCTTGAACATCACGGCGCGCGCCGCTTTCAGGGGTAGGTGCGCGGCGCTGCCCGTGCCCAGGTGACGGCGCACGGCGGCGAGCATCGATTTGAGAAAACCCTCATGCGCCGGCCGATCGCCGGGCGGAAGCCCGGGATCGGTGGCGCCGGTACCGACCAGCATGCGGTCGCTCCAACGTCGGACAATACCGCGGGCCAGGCTGTGAGGCCTGGCCCGCCGTGAGACAGAGTGTGAATGAGGAGTTATGGAACGATGCAGGCGGGTTCACCCTCGCCAGCACCCGTCACCGTCGGGTTCGTCGTGTTCATGCCGATGCCGCACGTGGCGCCCGACAGCTGCGTGTGCGTGTTCGTCGCGCTCCAGTAGCCGGCACCCGTCGTGATCGTCGGCGAACCCACGCCGCTCGAGCGGTTGAACTTCAGCTGGCCGATGGTGGCCGTGTACTTGGAGCTGTCGGCGAAGAACGCTTCCTCGGCCGTCACGAGGTTGCGAAGGTCCGACTTCATGGCCGTCACGTAGGCCTTGCCCTTCGTGTTGGCGAACTTCGGAATCGCGATCGCGGCCAGAATGCCGATGATCACGACGACGATGAGCAGTTCGATAAGGGTGAAACCCTTGCGAGCGTTCAACATGTTTACCTATCCGTTGGGGGAGATTGTGTGCGGTTGATGGCGTTTGGAGAGGGACGACGCCATGCACCTTTCGTTTCCATGAATTCGTGACAGATAGCACGGGCTGATCCATGGGAGCGGAAGTCTGCAACATGTTGCCGGAGAATGCGTTACCAAATCATCGCGGCCCCAACCAAAACAACGCGGCCGTGCGATCTGCGACGCGCCACGCGTCGTGCAATTCGGGGCTCCCGCGACGTGACGGATGACGCCCGCTGCGTGCCCGATGGGCTCAGAAGTTTGTCATGCTCACAGGGCGTTCTAAGCGGTTGTTTCGCGGTCCGTGCGTGCGCTGGCCAACGCCATGGCAGCACGCTACGCTTTCGGTCATGTGCGGACGCGCCACTGTCGTCGATCCCGACGGCCTCGATCAGACCGTGTATGGCTTCACGCGGAGATTCGTACCCGGCGACCTCAAGCCGCGCTACAACATCCGCCCTACCGAACCGATACCCGTCGTTCGGGTCGCAAAGGACGGCGAGCGCGAGCTGCTCGAGATGCGCTGGGGGTTGATTCCGTATTGGGCCAACGAGTCGGCCATGAAGAAGCCCACCTTCAACGCGCGCGCTGATTCCATCGGCGAGAAGGCCACGTTCCGCCGCCCGTTCGAGAAGCGCCGTTGCCTCGTCGTGGTGGACGGCTTCTACGAGTGGCCACGCAAGCCGTCAAAGGACAAACGCCCGCGGCACATTCGATTCGCCGATCGCCGGTCGTTCGCGCTCGCCGGGGTTTGGGACCGCTGGATCGATCCCGTCACGCGCATCGGCGTGGAAAGCGTCGCCGTGGTGACGACCGACGCGAACGATCTGCTCGCCGCCGTGCCGCACGACCGCATGCCGGTGATTCTGGATCGCGACGCACAGGACGAATGGCTCGATCCGCAACACGACCCCGTGGAACTGCGCGCGCTCCTCACACCGCGCTCCTCCGCCGAGATGGAGCTCGTGATCACGAGCTCCGAGTTCGTCAACTACGGGATCGACGACGCGCGCTGCATCGAGCCGGTTTAGTGGTCGCGCCGCCGGAGTAGCCGGTCCACGAGGGCGACGTAGATCAGGGCCAGCGTCATGGTGACGACGCCGCCGATGAAGGACACGCGAGTGAGATAGGCGGCGTTCGTTCCGTCGGTCGCGATGAGATAGACGACCTCGTCGAGCGCCAGGCCGGAGCCCGCGCCGAACACCGCGATCGGGAGCCACCCGCGGCTTCCCAACACACACCACACGCCGCCGGCGAACATCACGAGCACGCCCGTGAAAAGGTGGTGGATGTTGTAGCCGGCAACGTTGAAGTCGGAGTTCGGCGAAAGGAACAGCGATCCTCGAAGAACGAGGAAGGTCGCCAGGGTACTCAATAGGAGGATGTTGGCTGGTCGCCGCATACCTTCACTCAATAGCTGGTTTACGCTCGAGTCCGCTTGAGCGGGCTCGTGGGGTCCCCTTTCCAAAAGACAAGACTGCACCTGGGGTCCATTTCGCCTAACTTACGTGAACACAATAAGATGGAGGTACGAATGCGTCTTACGACCCTTGGTCAGCGTGTTCGTGTCCGCCTGCTGGCGCCCGCACTGGCTACGGTGGCCGGAGCTGCAATTGTGACAAGCGGACTCGACCATACGTTCTACCTGCGTGCGCATGGGACATCCCCCGCGACCGACACTTCCGCCGCGACGAGCCCCTCGCTCAATGCCGAGCTCGCTATTGTCAGCCTAACGAGCTCGTCTGACGCCGAAGATGCCGCTCCCGGCCCTGCCGTGGCCAGCCTCAACGTAGAGGGCGTGGACAACGCGCAGATCGACAAGTGGGTGGCCCGCCTGACCACGACGCTCAAGCGCGATTTCCAGACGTCGCTCGACCGCATGGGCAAGTACGCCGAGATGATCGCGGACAAGCTCGACGAGCGACAGATGCCGAAGGACCTCGTGTATCTCGCGATGATCGAATCGAACTTCAACCCGAATGCGAAATCACCGGTGCGCGCGGTGGGGCTGTGGCAATTCATGAGCGGGACCGCCAAGCGCTTTGGCCTGACGGTGCGAGGCAAGGTGGACGAGCGCAGGGATCCGGAGAAGTCCACGGATGCGGCGCTGACGTACCTGTCGAAGCTGCACGACCGTTTCGGCTCCTGGTATCTCGCCGCGGCGGCGTACAACTCCGGTGAGGGTACCGTGTCGCGCGCGCTCAAGAAGGTGACGGGTAGAACGACCGGCACGGACGAAGACTTCTTCCGCATTCTCCCCAAGCTGCCGCGCGAGACGCAGCAGTACGTGCCGAAGCTCATCGCGTCGGCGCGCGTGGGCAACAACGCCGATCGGTACGGTCTGTCCGTCGAGTAGCGGGGCGCTTCTCCAACGGTCACGTGGGTGGTAGTGTTCGGTCCAATGCCTACCAAGACCATCCTCGTGACCGGTGGAGCGGGTCACGTCGGCTCGCATGTGGTCGAGGGCCTCGTCGCCGATCCGGCGAATCGCGTCATCTCACTCGACAACTATTTTCTCGGCCGCCGGGAAAACCACATCCCCGGCGCCGAGTACCGCGTGGGACACACCAAGGACATCGAGACTCTGGTGCCCGAGACGCCCGACGTGATCTATCACCTCGGGGAGTACTCGCGCATCGCCCCGTCGTTCGACGACGTGGAGCTGGTCTACGACCTGAACGTGGTGGGGACGTTCGCCGTGGTGGAATTCTGCCGCCGGCGCGGCGTGAGCAAGCTGGTGTACGCGGCATCGAGCACCAAGTTCGCCGTGGAGGGCGACGGGCGGCACCAGAATCCCTATTCATTCTCCAAGGCCACGAACGTCGATCTGATCAACGACTACGGCCGCTGGTACGAGCTGCCCTACGCGATCTGCTACTTCTATAATGGCTTCGGGCCGCGCGAACGCGGCCACGGCAAATACGCCACGCTCATCGCGAAGTTCGAGCAACAGTATCTGGCCGGTGAACCCTTCACGGTCGATCGGCCGGGCACGCAGCGGCGCGCCTTCACCTACGTGAAAGATCTGGCGCGCGGGATCATCCTCGCCGGCGAGCGAGGCAACGGCGACGGGTACGCGCTCGGCGTGACGACCGCGTATTCAGTCCTCGAGATTGCCGAAGCGTTCGGCGGTCCGGTCACGCTCACCGACGGATATCCCGGGCGCTCCCAGGCGACCAACGATCCGACGAAGGCCCGCGACGAGTTGGGTTGGTCGCCCACCGTGGACGTGATGGACTACATCAGGCAATTCGTCGCCGAGCATCCGCGTCCGAGCGCGCGCGGAACGTCGTGAAAACCACGCGACTCGAAGCATTCAGCGACGGCGTGCTCGCGATCATCATCACGATCATGGTGCTCGAGCTGAAGGTGCCGCACGGCGCCGACCTGTCGTCGCTGCGGGAGGTGGTTCCGCACTTCATCGCGTACATCGTCAGCTTCGTGTTCATCGGGATCTACTGGAACAACCATCACCACCTGCTGCACGCAACCGAGCGCGTAGGCGGCGCCGTGTTGTGGGCGAACTCACATCTCCTGTTCTGGCTGTCGCTGGTGCCCGCGGCCACGGCGTGGATCGGTGAGAATCCGCGGTCGTCGTGGCCCGCCGCCCTGTACGGAACCATTTTCCTCGGCGCGGCGGTGGCCTACACGATTCTTCTGCGTACGATCATCGCGTTCGAGGGGCCGCAGTCCACGCTCGCGTCCGCGGTGGGATCCGATCGCAAGGGCAAGGTGTCGCTCGCTCTGTACATCTCCGCGATCCCGCTGGCGTTCATCCATCCGTGGATCTCGGACGCGATCTACGCGCTCGTCGCGGGTATCTGGCTGGCCCCCGATCCGCGCATCGAGACTCGCCTTCAGCCCAGCGCCGGCGGAGCGCACTGAGTGCCGTCGGCAAAGGCCCGTCGCGACACGCTTTCGCTGGTGCGTCACGCGTTGATGATCATTCTGATGGTCGGGTTGGTGGGGACGGAGATCGAGCTGCTCCTGCTCAAACACACCGACGGGGCCTGGCAGCTCGCCCCGGTGCTGCTCGTCGGGCTGGGGATCGTCGTCTCGGTCTGGTGCATCGCCGCGCCGGGCGCCGCATCCGTCCGCGCCTTGCAGGTGACGATGCTCGCGTTCATCGTAAGCGGCCTGCTGGGCGTGGCGCTGCATTTCAAGGGGAACGTGGCCTACGAGCAGGACTCGAACCCATCATTGGCGGGCCGCGAGTTGTACGTGAGTGCGGTGATGGGCTCAACTCCCACGCTCGCGCCGGGTACCATGATTCAGCTCGGATTGGTCGGGCTCGTCTTCGCGTTTCGGCACCCTGGCCGGCGACGGTCGGCCCCGCCTGAAGAACTTCAACGTACGGAGCTTTGACATGTCTCACTCGTCAATGCGTGGCGCCCTCGCGGCGGCTGCGCTCGTTGTTCTGGGCGCCACGTCGGCGCGCGCCCAACTCGGCCGGCAGCAAGGCCTCGTCGAACCGAACGTGGCGGCGGACAGCACGCTGCTCAAACTGCCACACGTCAGCGCCGACGTCGTCCAGGCCATCAAGGACGCAAAGCCGATTCTGAGCGCGGTGACCTTCGACAGCATTCTCGCGGCGAAGGGAGTGGCCAAACCGCAGCGCGCGGAGCTCTACGGCAAGGCGTTCGTGCACGTGGACGTGAATCGCGGCACCGACGCCGAGCTGCTCCTGATTCCGGGAGTGGACGCGGCGAAGCTGCGCACGATCAAGGCTGGGCGTCCGTGGAAGAGCTTCGAGCAATTCGACGCCGAACTGGCGAAAGGCTCGAATGCCACCGAGGCAGCGCGGATCGAACAGTATCTGTTCATCCCGATCGAGTTGAACACGTTCACGCCCGAGATCATGGATTCCTTCGCGAGCATCGGCGTGGGTACGCGGCAGTGGAAACGTGAGTTTGCCGAGTATCGCCCGTGGACGTCGATGGAGCAGTTCGAGCGGGAGATCGGCAAGTACGTGCGCAGCCGGCCGACGGAGCTGAAACGTCTGCAGCGATACGTGATCATTAATAAGTAGGCGCTTCAGCCCGCTTGTTAGCGGCATCGGATCTGCACGTAGAGGCCCGACCCCCAAACGTGGAGATTCGATGCACACTGCATTCAGGCGCGCTCTCGCGCCGTTGATCGGTGCGGCGCTCGTGCTGCAAGCGAGTGGTTGTCAGACGCTCAATACCAACAAGGAGAAGGGCGCGGTGATCGGCGCGGCCGGCGGAGCGGTGGCCGGCGCGGTGATCGGCAAAGCGACCGGCTCGACGGCGCGCGGCGCGATCATCGGTGCCGCGGTGGGTGGTGCCGCCGGCGCGATCATCGGCCATCAGATGGATCAGAAGGCAAAGGACATCATGGCGAGCGTACCGGGCGCGACGGTAACGCGCGTCGGCGAGGGTCTGGTCGTGACCTTCGAGTCCGGGCTGTTGTTCGCCTTCGACTCGGACCAGCTGCAACCCGAGGCGCGCAAGAATCTCGACAATCTCGCGTCGAACCTGTCGAGCTTCGGTGACTCGAAGCTCCTGCTCGTGGGGCACACCGATGCCCAGGGCACCGACAGCTACAACGAGGGACTGTCACGGCGTCGCTCGGCGGCCGTCGGGTCGTATCTGATCTCACGCGGTGTTCCCTCATCGCGCCTCGAGACCGTGGGACGCGGCGAGACCGAGCCGATCGCGACGAACGACACCGACGCGGGGCGCCAGCAGAACCGCCGCGTGGAAGTGGCGGTCTTCGCCGGCGACAAGATGCGCGCTGACGCGCGGGCGCAGGCTCCGCCGCAGTAAGCGCTATTCCTTGCGGCGCAGCACGTAGGAGATCGCCGCATGACCGCACGCCGTCTCTCCCCGCAGCGCGTCCGCGGTGAGGACGGCGTTCGCTTTGCAGGCCATGCCCATGAGATCCTGCGACCAGCTGATGTTGTTGCCGTCCACTTTCCAGCACATTGGGATCCTAAGCTTAGAATTCCACGTGGACAAGTTGTCGCG
>JADMIO010996597.1_pt1 | contig 46136 bp, 34 predicted proteins | sample 8958161 | NCBI WGS metagenome assembly JADMIO01 (sample SAMN16585339, study PRJNA669376) | soil metagenome | isolation source: Crop rotation soil | place: USA: Cullars Rotation, Alabama | collected 2011
GCCGCGACTTCAAGTCACGTGAATTCCAAGCTTCGGATCCCACTGTGCTGGAAAGGAAGGCGAGCTGATGGGCGCCGACAGCGTCGCCCGCGAGCTCATCCGCGCCTCGGTGGGCGAGGCCTTCTCCGTCTACCTCGGCTCGGCCGACCTCCGTCCCGTGGTCGCGTTCTTCGAGTCGGGGGCGAACCTGAAGGTCCGCGAGGACGCGGGCTCCGAGGAGCTCGTGACCCATCTCCGCAAGGTGCCCGGCCTCTTCGACGCGCTGTCCGCCCTCGGCGTGAGCGCGAGCGAGCCGGCACCGGTGGTGGCCTCCGCCGCCGAGTTCATCCTGGAGGGCCTCTACGGCCAGAAGAAGATCGGCCGCAGCGACGACCGGGGCTTCGTGGCCCCGGAGCGCCGCGCCGAGTCCGAGGTGGACCTCGAGCGGCTGGAGCGCCTCCGCCGGATGAAGAAGCAGGTGAACTAGCAGTGGTCGTCCGTTACCACCGGTATATCGGCGAGCTGTGGGAGGACCTCGACCTCGGGGACCTCGTGGGCGACCTCTCCGACTTCCTCCTGCAGAGCGGCTTCGGCAGCGAAGAGGGCGAGTACGACGAGGACCAGCTCCAGGCCCTGCACGACGCCATCCTGGAGGCGCTCATGCGCAAGGGGCTCCTCTCGGACGAGGACCTCCAGAAGCTCCTCGACGACGGCGATGCGCTGCAGCAGTTCCTGGACAAGGTGGTCGAGCGGCTCGTGCGCGAGGGATACCTCTCGATGTCGGAGGGGCAGCCCTTCAACGACCCCACCCAGGGCCGCGGCGGCTTCGGTCCGGCCGGGCCGCCGATCAAGTTCGAGCTGACGGAGAAGGGCGTCGACTTCCTCGGCTACAAGACGCTGCGCGACCTGCTCGGCTCGCTCGGCAAGTCGTCCTTCGGCCGCCACGACACGCGCGACCTGGCCACCGGCATCGAGAGCTCCGGGCCCTCGAAGGAGTACGAGTTCGGCGACACCCTGAACCTCGACATCAGCGGCACCCTTCTCTCCGCGCTCGCCCGCGAGGGGCTGAAGGTCCCGCTCGACGTCGACTACAAGGACCTGCTCGTCCACCAGACCGAGTACCAGTCCTCCTGCGCGACGGTCGTGATGCTGGACTGCTCGCACAGCATGATCCTCTACGGCGAGGACCGCTTCACGCCGGCCAAGAAGGTGGCCCTCGCCCTCAGCCACCTCATCCGCTCGCAGTTCCCGGGGGACAGCCTGCACCTCGTGGTCTTCCACGACTCCGCGGAAGAGGTCCCGCTCAGCCAGCTGGCGAAGGTCCGCGTCGGGCCGTACTACACGAACACGCGCGAAGGGCTGAAGACGGCCCAGCGGATCCTGGCCCGGCAGCGGAAGGACATGAAGCAGATCGTCATGATCACGGACGGCAAGCCCTCCGCCCTCACGGAGACGGATGGCCGCATCTACCGGAATCCCTTCGGCCTCGATCCGCGCGTCGTCGCCCTGACCTTGAAGGAAGTCGCCAACTGCCGCCGGCAGGGAATCCTCGTCAACACGTTCATGCTCGCGCGCGACTACGAGCTCGTGGCCTTCGTGAAGAAGGTCTGCGAGATGTCGCGGGGCAAGGCCTACTTCACGACGCCGTACACGCTCGGCCAGTTCGTGTTGATGGACTACCTGAACAAGAAGGTGAGGACGGTGCATTGATCGCGAAAGAGCTCGCCTACCAGCATCCGCATCAGGCCAGCGTCGTGCGCCTGGTCGTCTACGAGACCCCCGGCGGGACGAGCCGCGTGGACGGCATGCCCGACGACGCCGGATACCTCGTCACCGAGGAGTGGCGGGGCGCGGCCAAGGTCGTGAAGACGCTCGGCTTCTACGCCGACCGAGCGCCGGCCGTCGAGCGGTTGCAGAGCCGCGCCCGCGACCTCGAGCAGCAGCGCTATCGGCCCGTCGCCCCTGCCGCCTGAGGCGGCGGCGCGCCCGCTCCGGCGGCAGGCGCTCCTCGTCCTCCTCGCGCTGGTCCTGACCGCCGCCGCGGCGGCTTGGCAGCTCGAGCGCCAGCGCGATCCGCACGTCGCCTACGGACGGTTCGTGCTGCCCGGGTTCGACGCCTACGTCTACGTCGCGATGGCCGAACGGCCGTCCGTCTTCACCGTCGCGCCCTGGGGACGCCGGATCCTCGTGCCCGCCGTCGTGCACGCGATGGGCCTCCGCAACGTGGTGCGCGGGTTCCGCATCGTGTCGTTCGTGTCGCTGGTGGCCGCCGGCGGCCTCTTGTTCCTGTTCCTCCGCCGCCTCGGCCACGCGGAGTGGGCGGCCCTCCTCGGGGTCCTCGCCTTCGGGCTCACGCCGCCGACGGCGCGCGCGGTGGAGACGCCGTTCCTCGTCGAGCCGGCCAGCATCCTCTTGCTGGTGGCGTTCCTCCTCGCCGTCGAGTCGGGTTGGGGCTGGGGGACGATCGCGCTCCTCTCCACGCTGGGCACGCTGGCCAAGGACGGCGCGCTCGTCCTGGCCCTGGTGCCCGCCCTCGTGATCACGCGCTGGCCCGAGGGCCGCCGCGAAGTGCTCACGTCCGCCCTGGCCGCGATCCTGCCCGCGGCGGTGCTGCCGCCGCTCTGGCGCTGGTGGTGGACGCCGCAGATCCCGGTGATCCTCGCGCCGTGGAACCTCGACCTCGTGCGGGCCGGCGTGTCCACGCTCGGGCGCGTGTGGGAGCCCACGGCGCTGGCGGCGCTGGTCGGCGGCCTCACGCCGCTTGCGGTCCTCGGCGCGCTGAGGCCCGCGGGGCGCGCCTACCTTCGCCGGTACGGGATCTCGCTCGCGATTTTGTACGGCATCGCCTTCCTCGGGTGGGTGAACGTGCCGAGCCGCGAGCCGGTGCCGCTCTTCGGCGCGAACTTCGAGCGTCTGCTGCTGTACTCCGTGCCGTTGATGCTGCCCCTCGGCCTCGTCCTGATCGACCGCGGCGCGGCGGGGGCGACGGAGACGGCGATCCGTCCGCCCTCGCGCGCAGGTGGACCCGCGCTGCATATGGTGACCGCAGGCTTGACCGCGGCCATCGTCATCGCGACGTTCGCCCTCGTCGATCGTTACCGGCGCCTCGACCTGCAGGGGAGCCGGGACGGGCCGCTCGTGCTCGCCGTGTGCCGCGAGACGATGCGCAGCGCCGCGCGGCTGGCCGCGGGCGAGGAGGTCGTGTTCGACCCGCAGACGAGGCGCTTCGCCTGGGGCGAGTCCGACCCGGCCCAGATCGGCCGCATGCGCTGGTTCCTGCGCGAGGGATGGGGGGCGCGCGCGCATTACGGGACGGGCGAAGTCGTCATGCACGATGCCGACGCGAGCATCCTCTGGCCCGTGCTCGACCCCGTCGACGCGGAGATCCGGATCCGGATGTTCTCGCCGGTGGCGGAGACGCTCGCCCTCGCCGTGAACGGCCACCCTCTCGGCGCCTGGCATTCGGATGCGGCTGCGCCCGAGCAGGCCTTCCGCGTCCCCGCCGCGCTCCTGTTCCGCGGGGACAACCTCGTCACCGTCTCCTCGCCGGAGCAGGGTGGCGGGTCACGGCTGCGCGAGCTCCGCTATCGTCCGCTGGTCGCGCCCTGAGCCTTTCCCCCTCCGCTCCACTACAATCGCCGGCCGGAGGCGACATGGCGAGACTTGGCTTCAGGGCGGGTGTTCTCGGGCTGGCGATGGCCGCGCTGCTCTCGCCGGCGATGTCGATGGCGCAGGCGCCGGCGGCGCAGACCTCGGCCTCGGGCGAGCGGACGGTCTGGTACTTCTACAAGGTGAAGTGGGGCTTCCAGGACGAGTTCGTGGAGCTCTTCAAGAAGAACCACCTGCCGGTGCTCCAGGCCCAGAAGGAGGCCGGCCGCATGACGGCGGTACGGACCTTCGTTCCCACGTACCACGGCGACGGGCGATCCGACTGGACGTTCGCGGTGGCCATCACCTTTCGCGACACCGCCGCCATGATGGGACCGTCCGGGGAGGAGGCGATCGTGCGCCGCCTCTACCCGGACCAGGCCGCCTTCAAGAAGGAAGAGCAGAGGCGCTTCGAGCTCCTGGAGGCGCACTGGGACGTGCCCCTCAACGAGCTGGACCTCCGGGCGCGCTAGCTCGAAAGGAGAAGCGATGCGACGCATGTGGATGGTGATGGCGGCCCTCGTGGCCGGCGCGAGCCCGCTGCACGCGCAGACCGCGGACGAGCAGATGCGCCGCGACATCGAGGCGCTGAAGGAAGGCCAGAAGACGATCCAGCGCGACCTCGAGGAGATCAAGCGCCTGCTCCAGGGCGGCCGCGCGGTGGCGGACGTCCTGCCCCGCGATCCCATCGGCATCGCTGGCCAGCCGGCGAAGGGCAACGCCAAGGCGACGGTGGCGCTGATCGAGTACTCCGACTACCAGTGCCCCTTCTGCGGCCGCTACACGAAGGACACGCTGCCCCAGATCGAGAGCGATTACGTGGAGACGGGCAAGGTCAAGTACGTGTTCAAGGACCTGCCGCTGGACTTCCACAAGAACGCCTTCAAGGCGGCCGAGGCCGCGCACTGCGCGGGCGAGCAGGGGAAGTACTGGGAGATGCACGCGCTGCTCTTCCAGAACCAGGCCGCGCTCGATGCGGAGCAGCTCCCCGGCCACGCCAAGACGATCGGCCTCGACGCCGCAGCCTTCCAGCGCTGCCTGGAGAGCGGCCGCTTCGCGAGCGACATCCGCCAGGACATCGCCGAGGCGGGCACCGTCGGGATCACCGGCACGCCTTCGTTCCTCGTCGGGATCGTGCAGCCGGACGGGCGGGTGAGGGTGACGCGGAAGCTGGTGGGGGCGAAGCCGTACGCGGAGTTCAAGGCGGCCTTCGACGGCCTGCTGGCGGCGGCGCCGGCCGGCGCCCGCCCGAACTAGCTAGATCTCTTCCGTCTGCGCGACGCCGGTCGCCGCGAACACCGCGGACATCTCGGCGCGCGCGATGCGGATGAAGTGCTGGACGACGACCGGGTCGAAGTGCGTGCCGCTGTCCGCGACCAGGCGCCGCAGGGCCTCTTCGATGGGCAGGCCCTCCTTGTACGGACGGCTGGCCACCATGGCGTCGAAGGAGTCGATCACGCTCACGATGCGCGATCCGATCGGGATCTCCTCGCCCTTGAGCCCGGCCGGGTAGCCGCTGCCGTTGTACTTCTCGTGGTGATGGAGCGCGTACAGGCTCGCGCGCTCCAGGCCGGGGACGAGCCGCAGCACCGCCCACGAGAACTCGGGATGCATCCGCATGACGCGCCACTCGCCCGGATCGAGCGCGCCCGGCTTCTTCAGGATCGCGTCCGGCACCCCGACCTTGCCCGCGTCGTGCAGGAGGGCGGCGACCTCGATGTCCTCGAGCCCGCTCTCCTGCAGGCCGAGCTCCTGGCCGATGCGCACCGCCCACTCGGCCAAGCGCGTGCTGTGCACCCCGGTGTTGAGGTCCTTGAGGTCCAGCATCTGGTTCAAGGCGCAGATCGTCGCCTGCCGCGTGGCATGGACCCGCTCCTCGAGCTCGGGCAGGCGCAGCGCGCTCCAGGAGAAGGGCGTCGCCGGCAGCTTGAGCGCGTCCGGGATCACTGCGCTTCGGACCAGTCCAGCCCGTCGGATCCGCAGCTCGGCGGCACCGCGCTCCAGGCGGCGTAAGGCCACATGGTGCGGCCGGCGCGCACGGCCTGGTAGAGGTCGGCGCGTCCGTAGCCGAGGTCCGTGGTGAGCGGCTTCGCGTGCGACAAGGCGGAGGCGATGCTGCTCGGGCTCGCGTTGGCGTTGAGGTCGACGAGGAGGGCCGCTCCACCGGCGACCATCGGGGTGCTGAACGACGTGCCCGTCGCCGCCGCGAACCCGCCGCCGGGGTAGGAGGTGATGACCCACTCGCCCGGAGCGGCCAGGGTGACGAGCCGCGAGCCGTAGTTCGAGAAGGACGAGCGCGTGTCGCTGTTCGTGGTCGAGGCCACGCCCAGGACGTTGTCGTAGGCGGCCGGATAGGCGAGCGTGTTCTGCCCGTCGTTGCCGGCCGAGGCCACGAGCGCGACGCCGCGCAGGGAGGCGTAGTCGAGGGCGAGCTTCATCTCCCGTGACGGCGTGGAGCGGCTGAAGCTCATGTTGAGGACCTTGGCCCCCTTGCGCGTCGCGTAGTAGATCGCGCGCAGGATGTCGGAGGTGTTCCCCTGCCCGTCCGCGCCGAAGGCCTTGAGCGGCATGATGCGCGCCGTCGGGGCCATGAGGTGGACGACGCCGGCGACCATCGTTCCGTGCCCGTACGCCTTGTGGGCGGGATCGTCCACGACGTGCGACGAGGCCTGGTCCACGCTGGCCGCGGTGGAGGAGTTCACCCACTCGACGTCCCCGTCCACGACGTGGGACGAAGCCTGGTCGACCCCGGAGTCCTCCGGCGTCTCGATCGTGTTGCGCGTGAAGTCGTAACCGGGGGTGAGGACGGATTTGAGCGTCGGATGACTCGCGTCCACGCCCGTGTCGATGACGGCCACGATGCCGGCGCCCGTCGCACCGAGACGGCAATGCGCGTCGGAGCCGCGCACGATCGCGTTCGCCGGCTGCAGGAAGTACGAGCGCCAGGCCGTGGTCCCGTAGTAGGTCATGGGCACGCGGTCGTAGAGCTGGTCCACGACGTGCGAGCTCGCCTGCTGCGATCCCCAGTCCGCCTCCGGAGCGATTCCGACCGGCAGGTCGGGCTCGATGGTGGCGAGGCCGAGCAGGCTGAGCACGAAGTTCACGGTGTTGTCGACCAGCCCGCGTACGAGGAAGAGCGAGCTCGGCTGCGTCTCTCCGGGCAGCACGTCGAGCGCCCCCAGCACCTCGCACCCCAGCAGGCGGCACACCGAGCTGATCACCGGCAGGCTGGTGAGGCTCTTCGTGCGGACGATCTTGTCACCTTGGGCGGCCGCCGCTCCGACGGCGCTTCCGAGGAGGCTTCCCATGAGCAGCACGCCGACCAGCCATCGTCCCTTCATCACCCGTTTCATCCTTCCCTTTGCCCCGGCGCTCGGCCGCGCTAGCGCAGCCGCGCCCTTTTCCTGCGTCCGACGACGTCGAGTGCCCTGAGGCCGACGCCACCGTCCGTCTCGGCCTTCGCCGTGGCCCGCGGGGGCTCGACGGTGAAGGTCCCGATCTCGGCGACGCCGACGCAGAGCCGGAGGTTCTCGGCGGCGTCGGGTTCGAGTACGAATTCCCCGAGGTGGTTCGTGAGCGTGCGATCGACCGTCCGGCTTCCCTTGAGGGCGAGGACCGCGATGTCCTGGAGCGCCGTGGGCGGATCCTGCGCGTCGAGGATCTGGCCGACGATGGACACGCGCTCGGCGTCGTTCACCGGCTCCACGCGCAGGCGGACCGTGTACCGGCCGGCCTTGTAGAGGAGCTGCCGCGCGGGCACGCCCGTCGCGCGCACGCCCGCCGGCTGCCGCTCACGGAAGCTGTCGAAGACGAGCGCGGCGCGCTCCGCCATGCGGTGCACCAGCGACTTCGGACGTTGGAGGGCGAACTGGCCGCGAAGCTGGCGGAGCGCCGCATCGGGGGGACGGTACGCCGCCTCGTCCTTCGCGACATCGAGTACCGCTTTCCAAAGCCGGAGGGTCTTCCCGCAGCGCGCGCAGCCCTTTTCGAGGTGCTGCGAAAGCCGCGCCCGCTGGGGGGGCGCGAGCTGCTGGCGGGCGAAGTCGACCCAGTCCTCTTCGGAGGGATGTTCGCTTTTGCGGGCTCGGGCGTCAGTGTCAGGCATCACGGCTCCGGTCGAGACGGCGTTTCAGGTGGAGGCGACCATAAAGAGACGAACGGAGGGCCGGCCGATATAGGGGGATCGAAAAAATCCCGGGGAGGCGTCGCTCAGGACGCTAAAGCCTTGCCCATCAATACGAACGGGGCCCAGTGGAGGGGATGCGGGTGCCGCTCCCGAACGTCCTGGATGGCGCTCCGGAGGGCCGCCGAAATGTCCGGGGTGGCCTTCAGCCGGTCGTAGAAGGTGGTCATGAACTCGGCCGTGCTCTGGTCCGGGACCTCCCAGAGGGTGAGGAGCAGGGAGGCTGCTCCCGCCCGGAAGAGGCCGCGGGCGAGGCCGAGGAGCTCGTCGCCGGCGGCGATCACGTTGAGGCCGGTGACGCAGGCGCTCAGGGTCACGAGCTCGGCCGGCAGCTTCAGGTTGTAGAGGTCGTACAGCGTGAGATACGAGCCGCCGAGGCGGATGCCGGAGAACATCGGGTTGTCCGGCCGGAAGAAGCCGTGCGCGGCCACGTGCACGTACCGGCAGGCCGGCCCCTTCTCGCGCAGCACGGCACCAGTGGCTTCGTCGCCGACGTACAGCTCCGCCCCGGGCAGGCGCGCCGCCACCGCGCGCGCCTCGTCGGCGATGAACGGCGTCTGTGCGTCGGGCACGCCGAGGACGAGCGAGGTCGCGGCCGCCGCCGAAGCGCGCGACTGGCACAGCGCGAACACGGTCGCGCTCGGAGCGTAGGAAACCGAGTAGGAGTCGACGAGGTGCCGCTTGCCATCGTACAGGGCGTGGAAGGGCACGTAGTGCAGGAGGTTGTGCGGCACGAACACGAGGTGCCTCGCATCCAGACGCGACCGCAGCGGCGCCACGAGCTCCTTGTAGAGGTCGGCGAGATGCGACTGCGTGGCCGCCAGCGACGGCTCGCGCGTGGCCGCGTCGGCCGCCCCCGGGCGGGCCCAGGCGAGCTGGAACTGGAGCAGGCGGAGGATGTGCTGGACGCGGGGCACCAGCGCCACCGGGACGACCTCGAGGCGCTCGCGAGTGACGAGGAACGCCAGGAGGCGCGAGCCCACCCGAAAGTACTCGACGATCATTGCGTCCGCGGGCAGCGCGCGGCGGACCTCCTCGAGGGGCAGGCTCACCGGCGCCAGCACCTCCATCGACTCGCTCTCCGACGCCGGCATCTCGCGGAGGACGCGCAGCAGCTCGTTCTCGTGGGCGCGCACCTGGCTCTGCAGCCCCTCGAGGCGCTCCTCGGCGCGCTCCTCCGCCGCCATCTGCTCGGCCTCGATGCGGTGGTAGTACCAGTTGAGCTCCTCGCGGAGATCGCTGACCCGCCGCACCAGCTCGCTCTTCCCGGCCACGTTGGGCACGACCGGCGTCGCCGCCCGCAGCAGCAGCTCCTGGAGGCTGCGCGATTTCGCCTGCTCGACGTAGACGAAGGCGCTGGCCGCCCCGTCGCCTCCGTCGGGGCCGCCGCGCGTGAGCGCGAGGTCCACGAGCCCTTCGTAGACCTCGAGCTTGTTCTTCATGAACGCGATCTTCAGCTCCTCGCCGCGCAGGCTGCTGCGCAGCGTCTCCAGGAACCGCTGCGCGTCGCGATAGGCCTCGTAGGCGGCGGCCGGCCGGCCGGCCGCCTGCTCGATCTGTCCGCGCACGTAGTGAAGCTGGAAGCCGAGCGCGGGAAGATCGAACGCGGAGAGCGCGCGCTGGGCGGCCTCGCACTCCGACTGCGCCTCCTCGAGCTGGCCCATGCGCAGCGCGATGCGGGCCAGGAGCAGCCGGCAGAGGATGGCCTTGCTGGCCAGGGCCGGGGCCTGGAAGGACTGCAGCGCGGCCGCGGCATGGCGGCGCGCCTCGAAGAGCCGGCCCGCCCCGAACAGGATGAGGGCCTGGTACAGATCGAGCAGCGCCGGCCAGACCGAGTTCTCCTCGGCCACGAACAGCGCTCGCGCCTCCGCGCACAGCTCCAGCGCGCGCAGGACCTTGCCTTGCTGGCCGAGCGCGATGGCGTGGAAGGCGAGGGCTTTGGCCGCCTCGTAGCCGATGCGCAGCTTGCGGAAGCCGGCCATGGCCTGCGCGGCCATGTCCGCCGCCTCCGCGCTGAGGTTCAGCTCGAGGTAGATCTCGGCGAGGTCGAGGAGGCACAGCGAGGCGAGATAGGCGTCGCCCAGGCCCTGGCAGGCCTCGCGAGTGGCCTTCAGGGCCTCGATGGCGCGGCCGTACTGGCCGCGGAAGTAGTAGAGGTAGGCGATGTTGTAGTCGGCCAGCGCGACCTGGCGCGACATGCCCTGCTCGTCGCAGTAGGCGCGCGCGCGCTGATGCGTCTCCAGGGCGCGCGGGAAGTCGTTCAGGCTGATGAGGCACATCGCCATGTTGCCGAGGGCGACCGCGATGCCCTCCGCGTTCCTGTGCTTCATCAGCCCTTCGTAGGCCTGCTCGTAGGCGCGCAGGGCCTCGTCGAAGCGGTCCTGCCGGTGATAGACGTTGCCGACGTTGAGCTCGAGGCGGGCGAGCCTCAGGTCGTCGCCGGCAGCGGCGAAGATCTCCCGCGCGCGCTCCGCGGCCGCCTGCGCCCGCGGGTACTCGCCGAGGAGGATGAGCGATTGGATCGACGTGCTCAGCGTCCGGCCGACTTCCGTGTGCCGGCCGGCGCCGTCGAACAGGCGCGCCGCTTCCTCGTGATGGGCGACGGCGCCCGTGTAGTCGTTCACGAAGTGCAGCGCGTTGCCCTTGGCGCGCAGGCCGCGGGCCAGCGCTTCGGGATCGCGCAGCTTGCGCGCGATGAGCTCGGCCGCCTCGGCCAGGGCCATCGCCTGGTCGACGTCGACGCGGACCTTCACCGGCACCGCGTCGCTCAGCTGCGCCACCGTCTCCGCGGTCAGGAGACGGGGATGGCGCGCGAGGAAGCTGCGGCGGCTCTTGTCGTCCGCGATCGAGGCCAGTTGGGCGAGGACGTCATTGCGCGCGGACGAGCGCGCGGCGGGCTTGCGGGCAGCGGGGCGGCGGGGACGCCGGCGCGGGGAAGCGCTCAACGGAACCCTCGGCGCTCGAGCTCCCGCCGGAGGCGCGTCAGGCACCGGCCGCGAATGAACCCGATCGAGCCCGCGGCCAGGCCGAGCGTCTCCGCGATCTGCTGGTAGGGGCGGGCCGGAGCCTCGAAGAACAGCATCTCGATGAGGTGGCGGCAGCGTGGAGGCAGGGCACGGACGGCATCGCGGAGGGCCTGCTCCTCGCCGACGCGCGCCAGGAGGTCCTCCGGCAGGGGCTGGGCGTCGGGAAGGTCCGCCGTCTCGACGTCCGCCTCGTCCCGCGCCCGATAGGGATGCTCCTGCCGCCGCCAGCGCGAGCATTCGTGCGAGGTCACGCGGATGAGCCACATCGGGAGGGCCTTGGCGTCGCGCAGGTGAGGGAGCTCGGCCAGGAGGAGGAGACAGACGCGCTGGAAGACGTCCGCGGCATCCTCGCGCGGCAGCCCCCGCCGCAGCGGGATCGAGAAGATGAGGTTCTTGTATTTCGCGAGGAGGGCCGCCCAGGCCGCCTCGTTGCCGCGCACGCACTCGCGCACGAGCCGCGCGTCCGTCCAGCCGAGCTCGGAGGAGGGCTCTTTCAGGGTGCCGCCGGCCGCCGGCTCGCGGCCTGCGAGTCCCCCCTCGCGACGCTTCACGTGCTCGTAGGAGGGCCGCCCGACGGATGCATGGGGCGGCAAGGATAACAGAACCGCTGGCGGCTCACGCCGCGCAGTGTGTCAGTGCTCGGTCGACCAGTCCACCCCGGAGGTCCCGCAGGCATCCGGCACCGACGACGACTGCGCATCCGGCCACATCGCGGAGGCGACTTCGAGCGCGCGGTAGAGGTCCAGGCGGCCGTGGCCGAGGTCGGGCGTCAGGTATTGCGCGTTCGCGATCGCCCCCGAGATCTTCGAGGGTGTGGCCGTGCTCTGCATCCCCGACAGGAGCGCGGCCGCTCCCGCGACCATCGGCGTGCTGAAGGACGTCCCCCAGGCGGCGGCGAAGGAACCCCACGGATACGTCGTGATGACGCCCTCGCCCGGCGCCGCCACCCAGACCGACGAGCCGTAGTTCGAGAACGAGGACCGCGTGTCGTCGTTGGCGGTGGACGCGACCCCCATCACGCCCGAGTACGCCGCAGGGTACTTCGGAAGCGAGGCCCCGTCGTTCCCGGCCGAGGCCACCACGATCAGGCCGCGGGCCACCGCGCCGTCGATCGCCCGCTTCAGCTCGTCCGATGGCGTCGGCCGGCTGAAGCTCATGTTGAGGACCTTCGCGCCATTCGCCTGCGCGTAGGAGATCGCTCGGATGATGTCCGACGTGTAGCCGTCGCCGCTGGCCGAGAACGCCTTGAGCGGCATGATCAGCGCGGTCGGGGCGACGAGGTGGACGACCCCGGCGACCATGGTGCCGTGGCCGAAGTGCGAGTAGTCGGTGTCGTCGAGGACGCCCGCGGTGGCCTGATCGAGGGCCGCCGCCGTCGCCTGGTTCACGCCGTAGATGCCGTCGAGCACGCCCGCGGTGGCCTGGTCCACGTCGGCCCGCTCGTCTCCGCCGGCCGCATTGCGGGTGAAGTCGTAGCCCTGGGTGAGGACGGGCTGGAGCGTCGGATGGCCGGGGTCCACGCCCGTGTCGATCACGGCCACGGTGACGCTCCCCGTCGCCGCGAATTGGCAGTGGGCGTCGCGCACGCGGATGATGTCGGTGGCCGGCTGCTCGACGTAGGACTGCCAGGCGGTGGTGCCGTAGTACCCGATGGGGGCGCGGTCCCAGAGCTCGTCGAGGACGCCGGCCGTCGCCTGGTCCGCGCCCCAGCAGCCGCTGTGATCGTTGTGGCCGTCGTGGTCGTCCGATTCCACGCGGACGGGAAGATCGCTCTCGATCGCCTCGATGCCGAACAGCGACGGTAGCGCCAGGGCGGGCAGGTCGTAGACGAGGAACAGCGAGCTGCCGGCCGTCGCGCCGGGAACCGTGTCCAGCGGCTGGCCCACGCGGCAGTGGAGGAGCGCGCAGACCGAGCGGATCTTGCTCCAGCCGTCGATCCCCTCCTGCATGCGGACGATCGAGCGGGACGAAGCGGCACTGGCGATACCCGGCACGGCGGCCGTGAGCGCGAAAACCGCGGTGATCCCGACGAGTGATGGAGCCCTCATTCCGGCGTCCTTCCTGCCCGGCGCTCGGCCGCTCACCGCAGCCGCGCCCTCTTGCCGCGGCCGGACCGTCCGGCCGTCTTCCCGCTCGTCCGCGTCGGCCGCTCCGGCGCCCTGGTGGGCGACTCGACGGTGAACGTGCCGATCTCGGGGACGTCGACGCAAAGCTGAAGCTTCTCGGAGGCGTCCGGCTCCAGGTGGAACTCGCCCATTCCGTTCGTGTGGGTCCGTCCGAGGGTGCGGTTGCCCCTCGTCGCGCGCACGGCGATGTCCCGCAGCGCCGCCGCCGGGTCCTGCTCGTCCAGGATCTGGCCGACGATGCAGAGACGGTCGGACGCCGATCCCGGCTCGACCTGCACGCGGATCGTGTACCGTCCCGCCTTGTACAGGAGCTGGCGTGCCGTCGCTCCGCTGGCGCGCACGCCGGCCAGCTCCGGCTGCCGGAAGCTGTCGAACACCAGGGCCACCGAGGCGGCGAGGCGCTCGCGGAAGCCCGGGCCGGCACGCCGCGGCGGCGGCAGCACCGGCATCTCCTCCGCCGCGGGGTACTCCGCCTGCTGGTCGTGCACGCTGAGGAGCACCGACCACACACGCAGGGTCTGCTCGCACTGTGCGCAGCCGGCTTCGAGGTGCTGCGCCACCTGCCGGCGATGGGCGAGATCGCCGGCGCCGCGCGCGAACGCGGTCCAGTCCTCTTCGGTGAAATGCTCGGAACCGGAGCGCGCCTCGATCTCCATCATCGACGTCCTCGCTCGGCTGCTCGGGTGAGCAGCCGACCCGACATCAAAGGTCGGTCAGGAAGGCCCTTTAGCGGAATGGCACGAAGGTGGGGGGGGTGGTGGCACGCCGGGACGAGCTAGCTCTTTCCCATCAAGACGAAGGGGGCCCAATGGACGGGATGCGGGTACCGCGCCCGCACCTCCCGGACGGCTTCGCGGACGGCGTCCGCCCGGCCGTGGGAGTCGAGCCGCCCGTAGAAGGCCTTCATGAACTCGGCCGTGCTTTCGTCCTGGACCTCCCATAGCGCGAGCAGCAGCGAGGCCGCGCCGGCGCGGAAGAGGCCGCGGGCGAGGCCGAGCAGCTCGTCTCCGGCCGCGATCACGCTGAGGCCGCTGACGCAGGCGCTGAGGACGACGAGCTCGGCCGGGAGCTTCAGGTTGTAGAGGTCGTAGAGGGTGAGATAGGAGCCGCCGCCGAGACGGATGCCGGAGAACATCGGGTTGTCGGGACGGAAGAACCCGTGCGCGGCGACGTGCACGAACCGCCGCCCGTCTCCCCTCTCGCGCAGCACCGCCGCCGAGGCCTCCGCCCCGACGTGCAGCTCCGCGCCGGGGAGGCTCTTCGCCACCGACCGGACCTCGTCCGCGATGAACGGTGTCTGCGGCTCCGGCACGCCGAGGACGAGCGAGCCCGTCCCGCCGCCGCGGCGGGCGCAGAGCGCGAAGATCGTGGCGCTGGGCGCGTACGACACCGCGTAGGAGTCCACGAGGTGGACCGCGCCGTCGTGCAGCGCGTGGAAGGGCACGTAGTGCAGGATGTCGTGCGGCACGAAGACGAGGCGCCCCGTCTGGAGCCGCGAGCGCAGCGGCGCGACCAGCTCCTCGTAGAGCTCCCGCAGATGGGCGTGGGTCGAGGCGAGCGACGCGTCGCGCGCGACCCCAGAGGACTCGGTCAGGTTCCGCCGCGCCCAGGAGAGCTGGAAGCGGAGCAGGCGGACCACGCTGCGCACGGCCTCGAGCTGCGCCACCGGGACGACTTCGAGGCGATCGCGCGTCACCACGAAGGCGATCAGCCGGCCGCCGACCCGGAAGTACTCGACCAGCGTCGTGTCCTCCGGCAGCGATTCGCGTACCGCGGCCAGGGGGAGGCTCACCGGAGAGAGCAGCTCCAGCGGCTCGCTGTCGGCGGGAGGGAGCTCGCGCAGCACGCGCAGCAGCTCCGTCTCGCGCGTCTTCATCTGGCCGCGCAAGCGCTGGAGGCGCTCGGCTGTCCGCTCCTCGGCCGCCATCTGCTCTGTCTCGATGCGGTGGTAGTACCAGTTGAGCTCCTCGCGAAGGTCGTCCACGCGGCCGAGGAGCTCGCCTTTGCCCGCTGCTCCGGGCGGGACGGGCGTCGGATCGCGCAGCAGCAGCTCCTGAAGGCTGCGCGACTTCGCCTGCTCCACATACGAGAAGGCCTCCTCGCCCGCGCGCGCGCCGGGGTCGCGTCGCAGCGACAGCTCGACCAGTCCCTCGTAGACCTCGAGCTTGTTCTTCATGAACGCGATCTTCAGCTCCTCCCCGCGGAGGCTGCTGCGCAGTGTCTCCAGGAACTCCTGCGCCCGGCGGTACGCCTCGTAGGCGTGGTCGAGCCGTCCCGCCGCCTCCTCGACCTGCCCCGCCACGTAGTGGCACTGGAAGCTGAGGGCGGGGAGGTCGACCTCAGCCAGCCCTCCTCCGGCCGCCCCGAGGGCCTGGCGCGCGCCGCGCAGGTCTCCCGTCCGCAGCGCGATCCGCGCGAGGAGCAGCCGGCAGAGGATGGCCTTGCTGGCCACGGCGGGGGCTGCGAACGCCTCCAGCGCGGCCAGGCAATGCGCGCGCGACTCCGCGAGGCGCCCGGCGTCGAAGAGGATGAGGGCCTGGTACAGCTCGAGCAGAGCGGGCCAGGTGGAGTTGAGCTCTTTGACGAACAGCTTGCGCGCTTCCGTGCAGAGGGCCAGCGCCCGGCGGACGTGGCCCTGCTGCCCGTGCGCGATGGCGAGGAAGCTCATCGCCTTGGCCTGCTCGTAGCCGTTGCCGAGCCGGCGGAAGCCGGCGCGTGCCTCCTCCGCCATCTCCATCGCGTCCTGGCTGAGGTTCAAGTCGAGATGGATCTCGGCCAGGTCGAGCATGCACAGCGACGTGAGGTAGGCGTCGCCGGCCGCGCGGCAGGACTCGCGCGTCGCCTTCAGGGCCTCGATCGCGCGTCCGTACTGGCCGCGGAAGTAGTACAGGTACGCGATGTTGTAGTCGGCCAGGCCGACCAGGCGCGGCATCCCGTGCTCCTCCGAGTAGGCACGGGCGCGGCGATACGTCTCGAGCGCGCGCGGAAAGTCGTTCAGGCTGATGAGGCACACCGCCGTGTTCGAGAGCGCGACGGCGATCCCTTCCACGTTGCGGTGGGGCAGGAGGCGCTCGTAGGAGCGCTCGTAGGCGGCCAGGCCTTCCGCGAAGCGGTCCTGGCGGTGGTAGATGTTGCCGACGTTGATCTCGAGCCGCGCGAGCCTGAGCTCGTCGCCCTCGCGCGTGAAGATCTCCCTCGCCCGCGCCGCGGCGTCGAGCGCGCGCTGGTACTCGCCCATGAGGTTCAGCGGGAGGATCGAGGTGCTCAGCGTCCGCGCGACCTCTTGCGGCTGGCCGGCCTGCTCGAAGAGGCGCGCCGCCTCCTCGTGGTGGGCGACGGCGGCGCGATGGTCGTTGAGGCCGTAGAGCGCGTTGCCCTTCGCGCGCAGCGCCTGGGCCAGGGCTTCGCGGCGGCGGATCCGCCGCGCGATCAGCTCCGCCGCCTCGGCGAGAGCGAGCGCTTCCTTGACGTCGACGCGGACCTTGCGCGGCACCATCTCGCTGAGACGCGCGACGACCTCGGCGCGCACGAGCCGGGGATGGCGTCCGAGGAAGGCGCGTCGGCGTTCGGCATCGGGCAGCTCGCCGAGCTTCTCGAGGAGCCGCTCCTCGCGCCGGGCCGCCGCCGGCGTCTCCGTGCTCACGACGGAATTCTCGCCGCGCGACGCGGCGGCGTGCACGATGGCATGCCCTATCATGCGCGCGTGACCGCCCTGCTCGAGGTCAGGGACCTCACCGTCCAGTACGACGGCGGCGCCGCGCCGGCGGTGATCGCGCTCCGCGGCGCGAGGGTGGACGTGAAGCCGGGCGAGGTCGTCGGTCTTCTCGGCGAGTCCGGCTGCGGAAAATCCACGCTGCTCCTCGCCATCCTCGGCCTGCTGCCTCCCGGCGCGCGGGTGACCGGCGGCTCGATCCGCTTCCGCGGCCGCGAGCTCCTCACCCTGAGTGATCGGGAAAGGCGCGAGCTGCGCGGGGGCGAGATCGCGCTCGTCTTCCAGGATCCCGCGCTCGCGCTCAACCCCGTGCGGCGCGTGGGCGCGCAGGTGGCGGAGGTCGTGGCGGCGCATCCCCGGCCCGGCCGCGGCCCCTCGCGCCAGGAGGCCGTCGCGATGCTGGAGGAGGTCGGCCTCCCGAATCCTCCCGTTCTCTACGACGCCTACCCGCACGAGCTCAGCGGCGGGCAGCGCCAGCGGGTCGTCATCGCGCAGGCGCTCGCCGCCCGGCCCGCGCTGCTGCTCGCCGACGAGCCGACGGCCTCGCTCGACGCGACCACGCAGGCGGAGGTGCGCGCGCTCCTGCGTTCGCTCCAGGCGCGGCTCGGGCTGGCCGTCCTCATGGCCAGCCACGACCTCGGCACGCTGGCCGCGCTGGCCGCGCGCGTCGCCGTCCTGTACGCGGGCGGCGTGGTCGAGGGCGGGACACCGGCGCAGGTCTTCGGCGATCCGCTTCATCCGTACACGCGCGCCCTCGCCGGCGCCTATCCGCGGCCTCCTTCCGCGACACGCCCCGCGGCGCCGCTCGGGGCCGCCATTCCGGGCACGGCCCCCGATCCCGCGGCCGAGCGCCAGGGCTGCGCGTTCGAGCCCCGCTGCGCGCACCGCCGTCCGGTGTGCCGTGAGGCCGCGCCCCCTGAGACGCGGACCGCCGGCGAGCGATGGGTCCGATGCGTCCTGCATGGCGCATAGCGAGCCGCTCGTCCGTGTGCGCGGGCTGACCCGCACCTATCGCCGGCGCGGGCGCCTGTTCGGGCCGGACCTCGTCGAGGCGCTCGCCGGCGTGGACCTCGACATCCGGCGCGGCGAGGTCGTGGCGCTCGTAGGCGAGTCCGGCTCCGGCAAGTCCACGCTGGCCCGGTGCCTGGCCCGGCTGGAGGAGCCGACGTCGGGCCGTGTCGAGTTCGAGGGGCAAGACCTCTTCGCGCAGCCCGCTGGCCCGATCCGCGCGCGCGTGCAGCTCATCTTCCAGGACTCGGCGACGGCGCTCCCGCCGCGCTTCACCGCGGCCGAAGTGGTGGCCGAGCCGCTGGCCATCCGCGGCGGGACGACGCGCCTCGAGCGCCGGACGCGCGCGCTCGCGCTGATGGAGAAAGTCGGCCTCGGCGCCGAGCACGCGGACCGGCGCCCCCTCGAGTTGAGCGGGGGACAGCGCCAGCGCCTGGCCATCGCGCGGGCCCTCGTGGTCGAGCCGCGCCTCCTGATCCTGGACGAGGCCTTCACCGGTCTCGATGCCTCCGTCCAGGCCCAGGTCGCCGCGCTCCTCTTCGCCCTGCGCCGCGACCAGGGCCTCACCTGTCTCGTCATCTCGCACGACCTCGCGCTCATGTCCGTGATCGCGGACGAGGTCGCGATCCTGTACCACGGCCGGATCGTCGAGCAGGGGCCCGCGGCCGCGCTGTTCACGGACGCCCGCCATCCGCACACGCGGGCTCTCGTGTCCGCGGTGCCGCCGCTGCCCGACCTCGCGCCGGCGCCCCTTCCATGAGGCGCCTCTACCGGCGCGCCCTCCAGGGTCTCGCCGTCCTGTTCGCGGTCTCGGTCCTGTCCTTCGTCCTCTCCGACCTCGCACCGGGGGACTTCTTCGCGGAGATGCGGCTCGACCCCCGCATCTCCGAGGAGACGCTGCGCGCGCTGCGCGCGCGGCACGGGCTCGACCGGCCGCTCGGCGAGCGCTACGTGCTGTGGCTCTCGTCGCTCGCGCGCGGCGAGCTCGGGTACTCGTTCGCCTATGGACGCGCGGTGGGCCCCCTGCTCTGGCCGCGCATGCGCAACACGCTGGTGCTGACGGTGACGGCGGTGACCATGGCCTGGGCCCTGGCCGTTCCGCTCGGCCTCTTCTGGGCGACGCGGCAGCGGCCGGCCGCGCGGCGGGCGATGGCGGGAGTGACGGCGGTCCTCCTGGCCACGCCCGACATCGTGATCGCCCTCGCCCTGCTGCTCCTGGCCGTGCGCACCGGGTGGCTCCCCGCGGGAGGAATGACCTCGATCGGCCACGAGCAGATGTCGCGCGTCGGGCGCGTGTGGGACGTGGCCATCCACCTCGCTCTTCCCGCGACCGCGCTCGTGCTCGGGATCCTGCCCGTGCTCGTGCGGCACGTGCGCGCCAGCGTGGCCGAGGTCCTGGAGGCGCCGTTCGTGCGCGCCGCGCGCGCCCACGGGATTGCCGAGCGGCGCGTGCTGTGGGCCCACGTGCTGCCGGCGGCCGCCAATCCGCTCGTCTCGCTCTTCGGCCTCTCGCTGGCCGGCCTCCTCAGCATGTCGCTCGTGGTCGAGGTCGTCATGAGCTGGCCGGGGCTGGGGCCGTTGCTGCTCGAGGCGATCCTGGCCCGCGACTTCTTCCTCGCCCTCGGCCTGGTGCTCGCCTCGACCGTGCTCCTCGTCGCCGGCAACATGGTCGCGGACGCGCTGCTCCTGGCGGTGGACCCGCGCATCCGGAGCGCCGCGCGATGAGCGGCCGCCTGCGCGCACCGCTCCTCGTCCTCGCCGCCATCCACGCCGCCGCCGCCCTGGCCTCGTTCCTCGCGCCCTACGAGGCGACCGCGCAGGAGCGCGCGCTGCCCTACGCGCCGCCGGCGCGGCTGCATTTCGTGGATGCCTCGGGACGCCTGCACCTTCGTCCGTTCGTGTACGCGCGCACGGACGATGAGGGGGCGAGCGGGCGCTACGTCGAGGACCGCGCGCAGGCCTTCCCTCTGCGCTTCCTCGTCCGGGACACGGAGGTGGATGGCTCGCCGGGACACCTGCGCCTCTTCGGCGTGGAGGAGCCGGCGCGCGTCTTCCTGCTCGGCACCGATGGCTTCGGCCGCGATCAATTCTCGCGCCTCCTCTACGGAGCGCGCGTCTCACTCTCGGCCGGACTGCTCGCCACCGTCCTCTCGCTCGGCCTCGGCTGGATCCTCGGCCTCGTGGCCGGCTTCTACGCGGGATGGACGGACACGGTCGTGATGAGGAGCGCGGACCTGTTCCTGGCCCTGCCCTGGCTCTACCTCCTCTTCGCCGCGCGCGCGCTGCTGCCGCTCCACGTCTCCGCCGCGCAGGCGTTCCTGCTCCTCGTGTGCGTGATCGCGCTCGTGGACTGGGCGCGGCCGGCCCGGCTCGTGCGCGGCGTCGTCCTGAGCGCGCGCGAGCGGCCCTACGTCCTGGCCGCCCGCGGGTTCGGGGCCGGCGACCTCTACCTCATCCGCCGCCACATCGCGCCGCAGACCGCGGGAATCGTGCTCACGCAGGCGGCCATCCTCGTGCCGCAGTACATCCTGGCCGAGGTCACGCTCTCGTTCCTGGGCCTCGGCGTCGCCGAGCCGGTGCCGAGCTGGGGCAACATGCTCTCCGAGCTGCAGCGGTACCACGTCCTCTCGTCGTACTGGTGGATGTGGCTCCCCGGTCTTGCCCTGGTGACGGTGTTCCTCGCATACTTCGCGCTGGCGGAGGCGCTCCACGCGCGGGTGGGACCGGCCTCTCCGTAACTCCTCCACGCTCGCGCACCCGGAGGCGACAGTGCTGCGGGCCGTCCTCTCGATCGTGCTCCTCGCCTGGGCTTCGCCCGCGCGGCCGCAGTCCGCGGCCGCGGACCTCCTGCGGACAGACAGCGAGGCAGGGCGGCGCGGGGGCCGCCTGGTGTTCGCGCTGCAATCGGAGCCGAAGACCCTCAACCCGCTCACCGCGGTGGACGTGCCGTCGCGCGAGGTCATCGGCCGGCTCACCGCCGACCTCATCCACATCGACCGCGACACGCAGAAGACGCGGCCCGCGCTCGCGAAGTCCTGGACGGTGTCGCCGGACGGCCGCCGCTACACGCTCGAGCTCCGCCGCGGGCTGCGCTTCTCGGACGGTCACCCTTTCGACGCCGACGACGTGGTGTTCAGCTTCCAGTGCTACCTCGACGAGAAGAACGGCTCGCCGCAGCGCGACCTGCTCATCGTCGACGGGACGCCCATCACCGTCCGCAAGCTCGGGCCCTACACCGTGGCCGTCGAGCTCGCGCAGCCCTACGCGGCGGCGGAGCGCCTCTTCGACAGCATCGCCATGCTGCCGCGGCATCTCCTGGAGAAGGCGCAGCGCGAAGGGCGGCTGGGCGATGCTCTCGGCGTCGGCAGCGCTCCCGCCGACGTGGCCGGCCTCGGCCCGTTCCGCCTCCGCTCGTACACGCCCGGCGATCGGCTCGTCCTGGAGAGGAATCCCTACTACTGGAAGGTCGACGCGAAAGGCCAGGCCCTCCCGTACCTCGACGAGCTCGTCTTCCTGCTGGTGCCGAGCGAGGACGCGCGCGTCATCCGCTTCAAGGCCGGCGACACGGACGTCGTCACGCGGCTGAGCGCCGCCAACTACGCCGTGCTCGCCGCCGATCCCGCTGCCGCGCGGTATCGCCTCCAGGACCTCGGTCCCGGCCTCGAATGGAGCTTCCTCTTCTTCAACCAGAACGAACTCGGAGACGGGAAGCTCCCCGCCATCGCGCGCAAGCAGGCCTGGTTCCGCCAGCGCGCGTTCCGCCAGGCCGTCTCCGCCGCCCTCGACCGGCAGGGGATCGTGCGCCTCGTCTACCAGGGGCGCGCGACCGCGCTGGCCAGCCAGGTCACGCCTGGGAACAAGCTGTGGGTGAACGCCGCGCTGCCGCGGCCCCAGAGGTCGCTGGCCAAGGCGCGCGCGCTGCTCACGTCGGCGGGGTTCGCCTGGAAAGAGGGCCGGCTCGTGGACGCGTCCGGCACGCCGGTCGAGTTCACGGTCATCACAAACGCCGCCAACGCCCAGCGCGTGCAGATGGCGACGATCGCGCAGGAGGACCTTCGCGAGATCGGGATCTCGATGCAGGTCGTGCCGCTCGAGAATCGCGGCCTGCTCGATCGCGTCTTCAAGACGCACGACTACGAGGCAGCGCTGATGGCCCTGGCCAGCGGCGACGTCGATCCCAACGGCGAGATGAACGTGTGGCTCTCCAGCGGGCCCACGCACCTGTGGTCACTGGCTGCCGCCGCCCCGACGGCCTGGGAGAAGGAGATCGACGAGCTGATGCACCGTCAGCTCGTCACGCTCGACACGGGCGAGCGGAAGCGCCAGTACGACCGCGTGCAGGCGCTCGTGGCCGAGAACCTGCCCGTCGTGCCGCTGGTGAGCCCGAGCGTGCTGGTCGGGGCGAAGACGGGGCTGGGGAATTTCCGGCCTGCCATTCTGGATCCGACGGTTTTGTGGAATGTGGAGGAGATGTATTGGCGGGATTCGGGGAAGTAGCGAAGCGAGCGCTCGCCGTCGTCGTTGTAGCCGGAAGTTAGAGACTGGTCGTGGCGCGGCGCAGCGCCACGCCTGCGCTCTCGCTCGTCCCGCTTCCACGCATCTTCAAGGCATCACCCCCGTCGCATGCGTGACGAAGTCCCCGACCTGCAGCCACGCCGCCACCGCGATGACCACCACTGCGGCCGTCCACCGCATCCAGGCCCGTGGCATCGCGCCGATCGCGCCCCCGATGAGCATCGCGACGAGCGGCGACACGAACTGATCCTCCTTGCCCCAGCGGAGCGGCCGCGGAAAGCCGAACGGCTCCTTGGCCACCATGATCAGCGCCCACGTGGCCAGCCAGGCCATCAAGATGACGCGCGCGGGAGCCAGCGCTCGCCGCAGGGCGGGCCAGGCGGCCACCAGACCCGCGGCCAGCGGCACGACGAATCCCGCCGCCCACACGCGCATGCTCTGGCGCGATTCGTTGTGGAAGATGAGATAGGTCCGCGGCTGGAACAGGTCCGGCTCGTCCTGTAACGCGCCGCCCCCGCGCAGCAGGCCGGGCACGTAGTGGAAGTAGAAGAGCGCCCCGGCCAGGAGCCCGCCGACGACCAGAGCCGCGGCCAGACCCTTCTTCGCGGCCGGCGAGAGAACGCGCGCATCGAGGGCGAGGAGAGCCAGCAGGCTGAGGCCGAACAGCCCGAGGAACACGATGAGGCTCGAATAGCCGAGCGCGGCAAGGGCGAGGAGGCTCCCCGCCACGAGCACGCGGCGACGGTCGTCCACGCGGTCCGCGTTCCACGCGAGGTACAGGAGGACGGCCGTGCCCAGAGCGCTCCCGAAGGACGCCGGCACGTGGCCGCGTCCGAGGTGGTGCCAGACGGGCAGGTCCAGCGTGTAGAGGAGCGCGGCGATCCAGGCCGCCGCCGTGGACCACACGCGCGCGGCCACGATCCAGAGCCAGGGCACGACCAGCATGGCGATCACGGCGTCGAGCGCGATCATCGCCCAGTGCAGGTCGAGGCCCAGGCGCTCGAGGGCGTAGAAGCCGAAGTAGGGAAGCGGCGAGTACGGAATCAGCGTCTTCTCCCCGAGCGCGGCGGTCGCGGTGCCGAAGGTCTGCGTCTCGGTGGGCAGGTGCGAGCCGTAGCGGAGAAGCGCGCCGTATTCGAGCGGCACGCGGCCGAGGTCCTGCGCGCGGCGGACGTGGACCTCGACGTCGAACGGATCGAAGCCGGGCACGAAGGGCAGGGCGGCGTGCCCCAGCACGCCGATGGCCACGAGGAGGGAGAGACCCGCCCGCGTGGCCGCCGGTACCGCGGACCAGCGGCGGAGCGCGAACGACGTCGCCAGGCCGGACGCGAGCGCGACGGGCAGGAGCCGCGTCGCGGCGAGGATCATCGGCACCGGCGCGCGAGGCGTGAGGGCGGCCAGCGCGGCGACGGAGAGGGCGGCGGCGACACCGGCGGCGACCGGCCCCGCCTCCGCGAGCAGCGCGAACGCGAACACGGCCAGGGGCACGACGAAGATCAGCGCGCGCACGGCCGGCGTGAACCGTAGTCCGCTCGGCGAGTCGGCTTCGATCGACGCCACCCAGAGGACCGGATCGGCCACGACCTCGTCCGGCACGTGGACCAGCGGAAGAGGACGAAGGGCGAGCGTGGCTTCGAGCCCCGACGCGTCGCTGGGCAGCGTCACCTGGTGGCGTCCCCAGGGGCCGCGCGGGACGATGATCTCGGCCGCCGGCTCGCCGGCCACGTGGAACGAGACGGCCGTGCGCACGCGCGCCATGGCGCGCAGGGTCAGCCGCAGCGGTCCTTCGCGCGCGGCGACGGGAAGGTCGATCTCCGCCGAGGGCCGCGCGGCCCGGAACCGGAAGCGCGCGAACCCCGCGGACGAGGGATCGAGGGCACCGACCTCGCGGTTGAGGTCCGTGCGGTCCGACTCCGACCAGCCCGGCCCGAGCAGGCCGCCGGTCAGCTCGCCGGTGTCGAGGCGGACGATCCCCGGAGGATGAATGGCGAGGGCGGCGCCGGCGGAGGCGAGCAGCGCGAGCGCGGCGGCGCCGGCGAGCCGCGGCGAGAGGCGCGCGAGCCTCACCTCGCGTCGGCGCGACGCGGGACCGCGCCCGGACCCGCCCCCGGCGGCGGGACCGCGTACACCGCGTAGTGGCCGTTGCGGTAGCGCTGGTCGAGCCCCGGCCGCCGCTGCCGGCCCGGAGTCACCACGTACGACGCGCCGAACTGGCGCGCGATCCGCGTGAGCTGCTCGTCGCTGAGGCGCGCGTAGCCGTCGGGTCCGAGCGCCTGCATGCGCGCGGACCATTCGTTCGCGAAGCCCTCGTCAAAGTACTGCTGGGTGCCGTCCTTCCATTCGCCGACGATCGTGCGCTCGGAAAACACCCGGAAGCCCGCCTCCTGCGGGGGCGTGACCAGGATCGCGTCCTTCGGCGTGTTCTTCCGAACCCAGTCCTGCACGTCGCGCCACGGCCCCGATTCCCACCGCGCGCGCTTCCGCGCGTACGTGGCGGGTACGAGCCAGAGCACGGTCGCTCCGGCCGCCGCCACCGCGGCCCAGCGCCGCTGGCTCGGCGTCATCTCGCATCCCATCCACACCAGGACGCCCAGGGCCGCCGCGGCGAGGACGGTCGGCGCGGTGATCTCGTCCAGCGGGTAGTCCTCCCAGCGGAGGACCAGATGCGGCGCGTCCCATCCGGCGAGGAGTGCGAGTGTGGCCACGGCGGTGAGCCGCGCCCAGGTCTCCGGCGCCGGCCGTCCCACCGAGGCCTGCAGAAGCACGGCGAGAGGAAGCAGGGGATCGAGCTGCGGGTTCACGAGGATGAGCGCGGTCGCGCCGGCAGCCACGCGCGCCATTCCGCCCGCCCGCCATCCCGTCACCACGCCGGCTGCGGCCAGCCCGTAGAGGATCAGCATCAGGAAGCGCCAGCACCGGTGCGGCTGGAACTGGAGGACGGCCTTCAGCGGAATGATCTCGGTGAAGAGGGAGCCGAGGACGAACTGGAGCGCGAACCCGAAGAAGAAGAGCGCGAGCACGAGCCGCTTGTTCGGCGGCAGGCGCGAGAGGGTGAGCGTTCCCAGCGCGAGCAGGAACGCGGAGGGGGCCAGCGCCTCGGCGAAGTAGCTCGGGAAGCTGTGATGCGCGGAGCGGAGGCGCAGGAGGGCCAGCCACTCCGGGGTCATGGGCGTGCGATGCGCGAACGACCAGACGAGGAAGGGCACGATGGGGACGATCGCGAGGGCGAGGTAGAGGAGGGTGCGCCGCCGGCCGGCCGTGCGCGCCTCCGCCAGCACGACGAGGAGACAGGGGACGAGGACGTAGAGCGAATAGAGGACGTGGTTGTAGACGCCGAGCGACAGCATGAGCAGCGGCACCACGCGCCGCCCTTCGAGGAAGAGCACCATCGCCCAGATGACGAGGGCGGAGGCGACGTGGGAGTGGCTGAACTGCACGCGGTACAGCGACTCGCCGGCCATGCCCGTGCGCACGGGAACGGCTACGAGCAGGGCGAGGAGGCCCGCTTCGGGCCCGCCGCACCAGCGTCCGATGCGGTACACGCCGGCGAGGGCGGCGGCGATGGACGCAAGGTACAGGACGAAGAACGCGGCCGGAATGGCGTCCGTGCTGGGCAGGACCGCGGCCAGGGCCGCGTAGAAGAGGGTCGGGAAGCGCTCGCCGGTCGCGACCGTCACGTCCCAGCGGTACAGGGAAGGGTCGATGAACCGCTTGAGGATCGGGATCGTGATCCCCTGGTTGGAATCGCCGAAGCGGTAGCCGACGAGGTCGACTCCGGCCAGGGCGACGAGCAGCGCGAGGGTCGCGCCTTCGAGCCAGGTGAGCCCTGCGCGGGGCGGGCTGGACGTGCCCGCGGCGGGCGAGCTCGCGATCTCCATTTCCGGGTCGAGTCTACTACACGGCCTCCGAGCGGCCGGAGACGGCGAGAGCCCGTGCGGTCCCAGGCGGCGCGCGTGTGACGCTGGCCCTAGAACGTCTGCCGAGCGGCGTTCAAGGCATTGAGCGAGGCGCTTATTTCCTTGCCTGCCCTTCCCATAGATGGTCTACTCGAGTATGATGTCCGGGCCATGCCGAGAAAGGGCCACCCTCCGCTCAAGACCGACCTCGTCCAGGGCACGCTCGACCTCCTCATCCTGAAGACGCTGGCGGTGGGGGCCGCGCACGGCCACACCATCGCCCACGTCATCGAGCGCCGCTCGGACGAGGTCCTGCAGGTCGAGCACGGCTCCCTCTACCCGGCGCTCCATCGCCTCGAGGACCGCGGCTGGATCGCGTCGTTCTGGGGCACCTCCGAGAACAACCGGCGCGCCCGCTACTACCGGCTCACCCCCGCCGGCAAGAAGCAGCTCGCGGAGCAGACGAGCCGCTGGGACGACCTCGTGCGCGCCATCGACCGCGTCCTCCGTCCCGTCTCCGAGTAGCCATGGGTCTCCTGCGGTTCTTCCGTCGCCGCCGCTGGGACGAGGAGCGCGCGCGCGAGCTGCAGTCGTACATCGACATGGAGACGGACGACAACGTGGCCCGTGGCCTCTCCCCCGAAGAGGCGCGCCATGCCGCCGAGCGCAAGCTCGGCAACCCGCTGGGCATCCGCGAGGAGATCTATCTCATGAACACGGTCGGCATCGTCGACGCGCTCGCGCAGGACCTCCGATACGGAGCGCGCGTGCTGCGGCTCAATCCCGGCTTCGCGGTGGTCGCGATCCTCTCGCTGGCCCTCGGCGTCGGAGCCAACACCGCGATCTTCGAGCTGCTCAACGCGGTGCGCCTCCGCACGCTGCCCATCTCCGATCCTTCGCGGATCGTCGAGGTCCGCATCGCCGAGCGCAAGAACGTCGTCGGCCGCTTCACCGGCCGCTATCCGCAGCTGACCAACCCCCTCTGGGAGCGCATCCGCGACCGTGCGCAGGGATTCAGCGCGCTCACCGCCTGGGGTCCGACGCGGTTCGACCTCGCCGATGGCGGCGAGTCGCGGTATGCGGAAGGGCTGTGGGTGAGCGGAGGGTTCTTCGACACCCTCGGCGTGCGCCCCGCCGCCGGCCGTCTGCTGGCCGCGGCCGACGACGTGCGCGGGTGCGCCGCCCCCGGCGTGGTGGTGAGCCACGCCTTCTGGCAGCGCGAGCTCGGCGGCGATCCCTCCGCCGTCGGCCGCGTCCTGCACCTCGACGGCCATTCCTTCCCCGTCCTCGGCGTGAGCGCGGCCGGCTTCTTCGGCGTCGAGGTCGGCCGCAGCTTCGACGTGGCGGTTCCGCTGTGCGCGCAGCCGATCATCGTCGGGGCGAAGGACAGCGCGCTGGACCAGCGCGATTGGTGGTTCCTCGCCGTCCTCGGCCGCCTGGCCCCGGGCTGGACGGCGGAGCGGGCCACCGCCCAGCTCGCGGCGATCTCGCCCGGCCTCCTCGAGGAAACGATCCCGCCGCGGTATTCGCCCGAGGTGGCGAAGCAGTACCAGGCCTTCAAGCTGGGCGCGTTTCCGGCGGGGACGGGACTGTCGCGGCTCCGCCGCGACTACGAGAAGCCGCTCTGGATCCTGCTCGCCATGACCACGCTCGTGCTGCTCATCGCGTGCGCGAACCTCGCGAACCTGATGCTGGCGCGGGCCAGCGCACGCGAGCGGGAGATCGCCGTCCGCCTGGCCATCGGCGCCTCCCGCGGCCGCATCCTGCGGCAGCTCATGGCGGAGAGCCTCCTCCTCGCCGCGGCGGGCACGGTCGCGGGCGCCATGCTGGCGAAGTGGCTGAGCGCGTCGCTGGTCGCCTTCCTCAGCTCCGACGCGAACCGCCTCTTCATGGACCTGCGCTCGGACTGGCGCGTGCTCGGCTTCACCACCGCCCTGGCCGTGCTGACGTGCCTGCTCTTCGGCCTCGCCCCCGCCCTCCGCGCCACCCACGTCGCCCCGGCGGCGGCCATGAAGTCGGGAGGCCGCGGCACCACGACGTCGGGCGAGCGGTTCGGGCTGCGCCGGGGTCTCGTCGTCGTGCAGATGGCGCTCTCGCTGGTGCTCGTGGTCGGCGCGCTGCTCTTCGTGGGCACGCTGCGCAACCTGATGAAGCTCGATCCCGGCTTCCGCCCCGACGACGTCCTCCTGGCGAGCCTGGACATGCGGAGGGCGGGCATCCCGCGCGAGCGGCAGATCTCGCTCGAGAAGGAGATGCTGGAATCGCTGCGCCGCCTTCCGGGCGTGGTCGCGGTGTCCCAGGCGGACATCGTGCCCGTGAGCGGCAGCGGCTGGAACCAGGGGATCGTGGTGGACGGCGTCCGGCGCGGAGATTTCTCGAACCTGAACCGCGTGGGCCCGGGCTTCTTCACGGCCCTCGACACGCCCTTCGTCCGCGGCCGCGACTTCGACGAGCGGGACACCACCGCTTCCGCTCCCGTCGCCGTCGTGAACGAGACCTTCGTCCGCACCTACCTCGAGGGCCGCGATCCCCTCCAGTCGACCTTCCAGATCGAGGAGCCGCCGGGCGCGCCCCGGCCCCTGTACGCGATCGTCGGCGTCGTGAAGGACACCAAGTACCGCGACCTCCGCGAGGCGTTCACGCCCATCGCCTACCTGGCCGCGGCCCAGGAGACGGATCCCGACGCCTACCTCTCCGCGCTGGTGCGCACGACGGGGCCGCCGGCGGCGCTCATCCCCGCCGTCACTCGCACCGTGCTGGCCGTCCATCCGCAGATCGCGCTCAGCTTCGACACCATGAGCTCGCAGGTGCGGCGCACGCTGCAGTCGGAAGCGCTGATGGCCGCCCTCACCGGCTCGTTCGGAGTGCTGGCCGGCGTCATCGCCGCCATCGGCCTCTACGGCGTGATGTCGTACCTCGTGGCGCGGCGGCGGAACGAGATCGGCATCCGCATGGCCCTCGGGGCCAGCCGGCGCGCGGTGGTGCGGATGGTGCTGCAGGAGTCCGCCGCGCTGCTCGGGATCGGGATCGGCGTGGGCGCGCTGCTGGCCCTGGCCGGCGGGCGCGCCGCGCAGGCCATGCTGTTCGGCCTGACGCCGGCGGATCCGGTGACCATGGTCAAAGCCTGTCTGGCCATGGCCGCGGTGGCGGCCGTCGCGAGCTACGTGCCCGCGTCGCGAGCCGCCGGCGTCGATCCCTGCACGGCGCTCAGGGACGAGTAGCTCAGGCCGGCTGCGCGACCGGCGCCTCCTTCCGGAACACGAACGTCTCCCGGTCGCGCGTGTCCACGACGATGTGGTCGCCCTCGCGGAACTTCCCGCCCAGGACCTCCACCGCCAGCGGGTTCTCGATCATCTTCTGGATGGCACGCTTGAGCGGGCGCGCCCCGAAGACCGGATCGTAGCCGCGCTCGGCGAGCGTCTTGCGGGCCTCGTCGGTGAGGTCCACCGTGATCTTGCGCTCGGCCAGCCGGCGCCGCAGGTCGCGCATCTGGATCTCCACGATCGTCTCGATCTGCTCCGGTCCGAGCGACCGGAAGGTGACGATCTCGTCGATGCGGTTCAGGAACTCGGGCCGGAACGTCGCGCGCAGCGCTTCCATCAGCCGGTCCTTCAGGTCCTGGCTCTCACCGCGGCGCGCCATCTCCTGGATGAGGTCGGAGGCGACGTTGCTGGTCATGATGAGCACGGTGTTCTGGAAGTTCACCGTCCGTCCCTTGCCGTCGGTGAGCCGCCCGTCGTCGAGCACCTGCAGCAGGATGTTGAACACGTCCGGGTGCGCCTTCTCGATCTCGTCGAAGAGGATCACCGCGTACGGCCGGCGGCGCACGGCCTCGGTGAGCTGGCCGCCCTCGTCGTAGCCGACGTACCCGGGAGGCGCGCCGATCAGCCGTGACACGGCGTGCTTCTCCATGTACTCCGTCATGTCGATGCGGACCATCGCCTTGTCGCTGTCGAACAGGAACTCGGCCAGCGCGCGCGCGAGCTCGGTCTTGCCGACGCCGGTCGGACCCATGAAGAGGAAGGAGCCGATGGGCCGCCGGGGATCGCCGAGGCCGGCGCGGGAACGGCGGACGGCGTTGGCGACGGTGATGAGCGCGTCGTCCTGCCCGACCACCCGCTCGCGCAGGCGGTCCTCGATGTGGAGCAGCTTCTCGACCTCTCCTTCGAGCATCTTGGAGACGGGGATGCCGGTCCACTTCGACACGACCTCGGCCACGTCCTCCGCGTCGACCTCCTCCTTCAGCATCCGGCGTCCGGTCTTCTGGGAGAGGCGCTTCTCCTCCTCCTGGAGCTGCGTCTCGAGCTGGGGCAGGGTGCCGTAGCGCAGCTCGGCCGCCTTGTTGAGGTCGCCCTGCCGCGTGGCCTGCTCGAGCTCGAAGCGCACGCGGTCGATGCGCTCCTTGATCTGCTTGACCTTTTCGATCTCGGCCTTCTCGCGCTGCCATTCCGCCTTCAGCGCGGACGACTGCTCGCCGAGGTTCGCGAGCTCCTGCTCGATCCGCGTCAGGCGCTCGCGCGAGGCCTTGTCCTTCTCCTTGGCGAGGGCCTGCCGCTCGATCTCGAGCTGGACGATGCGGCGCTCGATCTCGTCGATCTCGCTGGGGACGGAGTCGATCTCGATGCGCAGCTTGCTGGCCGCCTCGTCGATGAGGTCGATGGCCTTGTCGGGCAGGAAGCGGTCGGCGATGTAGCGGTGGGACAGCGTGGCCGCGGACACGATGGCCGAGTCCTGGATGCGCACGCCGTGGTGCACCTCGTAGCGCTCCTTGAGGCCGCGCAGGATCGCGATCGTCTGCTCGACGGTGGGCTCGCCCACGTAGACGGGCTGGAAGCGCCGCTCGAGGGCCGCGTCCTTCTCGATGTGCTTCTGGTACTCGCTCAGGGTCGTGGCCCCCACGCAGCGCAGCTCGCCGCGGGCCAGCATGGGCTTCAGCATGTTCGAGGCGTCCATCGAGCCTTCCGCCGCGCCGGCGCCGACGACGGTGTGCAGCTCGTCGATGAAGAGGACGATCTCTCCTTCGGACTCCACGACCTCCTTCAGCACGGCCTTGAGGCGGTCCTCGAACTCGCCGCGGTACTTGGCGCCCGCGATGAGCGCGCCGAGGTCGAGCGCGACCAGCTTCTTGTTGCGCAGGGACTCGGGCACGTCGCCGGCCACGATGCGCTGGGCCAGGCCCTCCACGATCGCCGTCTTGCCGACGCCCGGCTCGCCGATGAGCACGGGATTGTTCTTCGTGCGGCGCGAGAGGACCTGCACCACGCGGCGGACCTCCTCGTCGCGTCCGATGACGGGGTCGAGCTTGCCCTTGCGGGCGGTCTCGGTGAGGTCGCGGCCGTACTTCTCGAGCGCCTGGTAGCGCTCCTCGGCGTTGGGATCGGTCACCCGCTGGTTGCCGCGAATGTCGCGCAGGACGTTGAGGATCGCGTCCTTGGTCACGCCGTGCTTCTTCAGGATGTCCGAGGCGGCGGTCTTGGCCTCGATGAGTGCGATGAGGAGGTGCTCGCTCGAGATGTAGTCGTCCTTCAGGCTCGAGGCTTCCTTCATGGCTGCCTTGAGCACCGCGTCGAGGCGCGGCGAGAGGTGCGTCGCCGATCCCTGGGTATGGGGGAGGGAGGCGAGTGTGCGCTCGACTTCCTGCGCGATGGCGCCCGCGTTCGCGCCCATCTTCGCCAGCACGGCCGGAACGACACCGCCTTCCTGCGACACCAGCGCCTGGAGGACGTGCTCCGGCGTGACCTCCGGGTGGTCGGCGGTCTCGGCCGCGGTCTGGGCGGCGGCGATGGCCTCCTGGGCCTTGACGGTGAACTGGTCCATGCGCATTGGGCGACCTCCACAAGGAATGTAGGCTATGAGTGTCTGTATGTCAAGTTTGTTGAGTCCATATTAGTAAGTACCTGTCCGGCAGCAACTTGACGCCGAGCGGATATGATCGCGCCTCATGCGGGCGCGCCGGCTGGTCCATGTGGCGGCAATCGGCGCCTCCTTCTTCTTGAGCGGAGCCGCCGCCCTCGCCTACCAGGTCGCGTGGCAGCGCCTCCTCGCTCTCCAGACCGGAGTCGGCCTCTGGTCGATCGCGGTGATCGTGGCCGCGTTCATGGTGGGTCTCGGCGCCGGCAGCCGCGCCGGCGCGGCCCTGACGCGCCGCCTCTCTCCGCGCCAGGCCCTCGTCGCCTTTGCGCTGTGCGAGCTCGCGATCGCCGCCTTCGGCGCGGCCAGCCGCCATCTCTACTATGACTGGCTCTACCTCCGATGGGGCGCGCTGCTCTTCGCGGAGCCGGTACCCGCCGCGATCGTCCAGATGGCGAGCCTGGCCGTGCCCACCGTGCTCATGGGCATGTCGCTGCCTCTCCTCGCGCGCGCCACCGTGCGCGACGCGGCGACGGCGAGCCGGAGCATCGGCCTGCTGTACGGCGTGAACGTCCTGGGCGCGGCCGCTGGAGCACTGGCGACGCCCTGGGTCTTCATCCGCCATTTTGGTATCGAGAGCGCGCTGCACGCGGCCGCCGCGGCGAACCTCGCCGCCGGTGTCCTGGCCTTGGCGCTTGGCGTTTCGACGGATATCGCCGCGGGCGAGGCGACGGCGGCGCCGGTGGCCGCGCCGCGCGCGCACGAGCCGGCGCGTCCGCTCGCGACGTGGATCGCGCTGTACGCGCTCAGCGGGTTCTGCGCGCTGGCCCTGGAGATCCTCTGGTTCCGGGTCATGGACGTCGCGGTCAAGGCGACCGCCTATACCTTCGGCACCGTGCTCGCGCTGTACCTCCTCGGATCGGCGGTCGGCGCGCTGGCCGGGACCGTGCTGGCGCCGCGGGTGGCGCGGCCGTATCGCACGTACCTCGTGCTTCAGTGCCTCCTTCTCGCCTACGCCGGTCTCGCCCTCACCGTGGTCGCGCGCCTCCCGCCGGCCACGCCGGGCTACGCCTGGTACTACGAGGTCTGGAGCGGGCAGCGGTCCTTCAACCTCGGCGGGGCCATGCACTGGGACGCGCTCTTGCGGCTCTACGTCGTGCTGCCTCTCGTCCTCTTCGGTCCGGCCACCGTCCTCATGGGTTTCTCCTTCCCGATCCTGCAGCGCGCGGTGCAGGACGATCCGCAGACGAGCGGCTGGAAGACGGGCGTGCTGCAGGCCGCGAACATCGCGGGCTGCGTCGGCGGCAGCCTCGCCGTGGGAATCGGCGCGCTGACCCTGCTCGGCACGCCGGGCACGATGCGGCTCCTCCTCCTTCTCGGGCTCGTGTTCGCGGGGATCGGCCTCCGGTCGCACGGCGGGCGCAGCGTCTTCGGTCCGCTGGCCGCCACCCTCGTGCTCGTGGCCGCCGTCGTCCCGGGCCAGCGCGAGTTCTGGATGCCGCTGCACGGCACGACCAGCGCGGCCACGCTCCTGGCGGAGGACGCGACCGGGGTGTCCGCGATCATCCCGGACCGCGAGCAGGCGCGTCTGTGGCGCGTGTGGTCGGGCGGGCGCATGCACAGCTCGCTGCCCTTCTCGGGAATCCACACCACCCTCGGCGCCGCCCCTGCCGTCGTGCATCCCGCCCCGCGCGCGGTGGCGATCATCGGCCTCGGCTCGGGCGACACCGCCGCCTCCGCCGGATGCCGCCGCGACGTCGAGCAGCGGATCACCGTCTTCGAGATCCACGCGCCCCAGCCGCGGCTCCTCCGCGCAGTGGCGGGCACGGACGAGGAGCTGAGACGGCTCGGCCGCTTCCTCGCCGACGAGCGCTACGAGGTCCGGATCGCGGACGGACGAAGCGCGCTCGATCGCGGCCGCGACCGTTACGACCTCATCGAGGCCGATGCGCTGTGGCCCACGAGCCCGTACGCGGGCAATCTCTATTCCGTCGAGTTCTTCGCGCTCTGCGCGCGCAAGCTCCAGCCGGGCGGTCTCGTGACCACCTGGGCGCCGTCCGAGCGCGTGCGGGCGAGCTTCCTCGCCGTCTTCCCCCACACCATCGAGGTCGCGGGCGGGACCGTCCTCATCGGCGGCCTCTCGCCGATCCCGATCGCGCCGGAGGAGTGGCGCCGCCGCCTCTACGATGCGGGCACGGTGCGGTCGCTCGGGCAGGCGCGCGCGGACAGCGTGTGGGCGGATCTCGCGCGGGCGCAGCCGGCGACGGCGTCCGCCGCTCCCGTCGGCACGAACCAGGATCTCTTCCCACGAGACGAGTTCCACTCCCCGGATTAGTTAGACTCGAAACATGCGGCCTCGGCGGAAGACGGTCGTCGCGCGCGACCCCGTGCCTGCCCGCAAGGCGGCTCCGCCGAGCGAGAGCCTGGCCCGGGTCGAGAACTCGCTCTACCTCAGCATCCAGGCCATCAAGAAGAAGCACCGGCTCGAGCGCCTCGGGATCTCCTTCTACGACTCGCAGACGACGCTGAACTGGTCGTACAACGCGGACGCGTACTTCCACGCCGCCTCCACCATCAAGCTGGCGGTGCTGGTCGGCGTGTACGGAGAGGTCTCGCGGGGCAACCTCACCTCCGACGCGCCGGTGCACGTGCGCAACAAGTTCACCAGCATCGTGGAGAACCGCCCCTTCGCGCTCAACCTCGACTGGGAGCCGAACCAGGAGGTCGCGAGGAACCTGGGCCGCACCATGAGCGTGCGCGACCTCGCGTACCACATGATCACGACATCGAGCAATTTCGCGACGAACCTGCTCATCGACGTGGTCGGGGTGGGCGCCATCCAGCGCGCGCTGGAGGAGCTCAAGATCGAGGGGATCGTGATGCTGCGCGGCGTCAGCGACGACGCCGCCTTCAAGGCCGGTCTCAACAACCAGGTGACCGCCAACGGCCTCCTGAAGCTGCTGCGCATGATCGCGGAAGGGCGGGCCTGGTCGCCGGAGATCTGCGCGCAGATGCTCGAGATCATGCTCGACCAGCGCTTCAAGAGCGGCATCCCGGCCGGCCTGCCCGGCGACGTCCAGGTCGCGCACAAGACGGGGAACATCTCGACCGTCCACCACGACGCCGGGATCATCTACATGGGGAACCGGAATCCCTACTTCCTGGTGATCCTCACGCAGTTCCCCGCCGAGGCCAAGCGCAGCGGAGCGGTGGCGGAAGTCTCGAAGGACCTCTTCGAGACGCTCGGGCGCCTCCCGCGGCCGAGCGAGCTCGTCCTCGCCGAAGAGGGACCCGCGGGGCCGCCCCCGCCGGGAACGGCCGCGCCGCAGGGCTGAGGCGCGCTCAGCCGAGCTTCCGGAGGACGAAGCACTTCAGGTAGTACGTCTCCGGCACCCCCAGGAGAACGGGGTGGTCGCGCGACTGGCGGCGCTTCTCGACCACGTTCACCGTCGCTCCCGCGTCCGCCGCGGCGTCGGCGAGGATCCCCTCGAGGTCGGCCTCGTGCACGTGGTACGAGCACGAGCAGGTGACGAGGCACCCACCGGGGCGGAGGATCTTCAGGGCGCGGAGGTTGATCTCCTTGTAGCCGCGCCTCGCCTTGTCCACGGCCGACTTCGTCTTCGCGAAGGCGGGCGGGTCCAGGATGATGGTGTCGAAGCGCTCGCTGCGGGCGTCGAGCTCGTGCAGGAAGTCGAAGACGTTGGCCTCCCGCGCGCTCACGTTGGCGATCCCGTTCAGGGCGGCGTTGCGCTGCACGCGCGCCACCGCCTCCGCCGAGACGTCCACCGCGACCACGTCGTCGGCGGCGGCGGCCACGGACAGCCCGAACCCGCCGTTGTAGGTGAAGGCGTCGAGCACGCGGCCGCGCGCGTAGCCGCGCGCCATCGCGTGGTTCTCGCGCTGATCGAGGAAGAGGCCCGTCTTCTGACCCCGCCAGAGATCCGCCTCCAGCCGCACGCCGTTCTCGGTGACGGTCACGAGCTCCGGCACCTCGCCGTGCAGGATGCCGACCTGCGCCTTCAGACCCTCCAGCGTGCGCACGCGCGGGTCGTTCCGCTCCAGGATCCCGCGCGGACGGAAGAGGTCCACCAGGGCGGCCACGATTTCCGTCTTGAGCGATTCCGTGGCCTGGGAGAGCGTCTGCACGACGAGGTATTCGCCGTAGCGGTCCACCACCAGCGAGGGAAAGCCGTCGCCCTCGCCGTGCACGATGCGCAGGGCCTCCACGCCGTGGGCGACGCTCTCGCGCCAGGCCCGCGCCGCTTCGAGACGGTCGCGCACGAAAGCGGGCGAGAGCGTGTCGCCGCGCTCCACGATGCGGAGCTGGATCTCGGAGAGGGACGAGAAGAACGCGAAGCCCAGCGGGCGCCCGGTAGGGCCGAGGACGCGGACCACCGACCCCGGCGTGGCGCCGCTCGCGCGCGCGACGTCGCTGCGGAAGATCCACGGATGACCGGCGCGGGCGCGCGCCTCGCCTCGCTTCGTGACTATGACAGGGACGAGGGCCACGAGCGATGGTAGCTTTTTTGTTAGAGTCTCCGAGAGGTGACATCCATGGAGAACCTCGTCCGCGTCGATCCCGAGGTGGCCGAGGCCATCCGCAACGAGACGCGCCGCCAGGGCGCGCAGCTCGAGCTGATCGCCTCCGAGAACTTCGTCTCCGAGGCCGTCCTGGAGGCGCTCGGCACCGTCCTCACCAACAAGTACGCCGAGGGCTACCCGGGCAAGCGCTACTACGGCGGCTGCGAGTTCGTGGACGTCGCGGAGACCCTCGCCATCGCCCGCGCGAAGCAGCTCTTCGCCGCCGACCACGCGAACGTGCAGCCGCACTCCGGCGCGCAGGCCAACATGTCCGTGTACATGACCGCCTGCCAGCCCGGCGACACGATCCTCGGCATGAACCTCTCGCACGGCGGCCATCTCACCCACGGCCACCCGCTCAACTTCTCCGGCCGCTACTTCAAGGTCGTGGCCTACGGCGTGCGCCAGGAGGACGAGCGCATCGACTACGACGAGATGGCGAAGCTCGCCCGCGAGCACCGGCCCCGGATCCTGGTGGTCGGCGCCAGCGCCTATCCGCGCACCATCGACTTCGCGGCCGTGCGCAAGGCGGCCGACGAGTGCGGCGCGGTCGTGATGGCGGACATGGCCCACATCGCCGGTCTGGTGGCGGCGGGACTGCACCCGAGCCCGGTCCCGCACGCCGAGTTCGTCACCACCACCACGCACAAGACGCTGCGCGGGCCGCGCGGCGGCATGATCCTGTGCCAGGAGAAGTGGGCGAAGGAGCTGGACAAGCTCCTCTTCCCGGGCGTCCAGGGTGGACCGCTCATGCACGTGATCGCGGCCAAGGCGGTCGCGCTGAAGGAAGCGCTCTCTCCGGAGTTCAAGACCTACCAGGCCCAGATCGTCAAGAACGCGAAGGCGCTGGCGGCGGCCCTCACCGGGGAGGGCTGGCGGCTCGTGTCGGGCGGCACCGACAACCACCTGATGCTCATCGACGTCTTCGCGAAGGGGATCACCGGCAAGGTGGCGGAGAAGGCGCTCGACCGCGCCGGGATCACCGTCAACAAGAACACCATCCCCTTCGACACGAACTCGCCGATGGTGGCCTCCGGCATCCGCGTGGGCACGCCGGCCCTCACCACGCGCGGCATGAAGGAAGCCGACATGGAGAAGGTCGGCCGCCTCATCTCGCGCGCCCTCTCCGCGGTCGAGGACGAGACCCGGCTGGCCGAGGTCAAGCGCGACGTGAAGAAGCTGTGCGACCAGTTCCCGCTCTACGCGGCGCGGCTCGAGCGCTACGACGCGGCGCTGGCCGCGCACGCGTAAGGACCGGGCGTAGGCGCCGCCGCCGGCGCCCGGGCGGCGGGCCAGGTTGGGCGTGACGGCGCGCTAAAATCGGCCGCCCGTATGCCCGGACTCGCCTCCGCCGCCGCGACCTCCTTCTTCGGCCCGCAAGGCCTCCTCGCCGGCGTCCTGCCGTCGTACGAGGAGAGGCCCGCCCAAGCGCGCCTGGCTCGCGCCGTGGGAGACGTCCTCGGCGAGGGCGGCGTGCTGCTGGCCGAGGCCGGCACCGGCACCGGCAAGACCCTGGCCTACCTCCTGCCCGCGGTCGAGCTCGGCCGCCGCGTCGTCGTCTCCACGGGCACCAAGAACCTCCAGGAGCAGCTCATCACCAAGGACATCCCGCTCCTGGCCCAGGCCCTCGGCCGCGATCTCAGCGTGGCCGTGATGAAGGGCCGCGGGAACTACCTGTGCCTCCTCCGCTACAAGTCGTTCGGCCAGGCCGGGAGCTTCCGCCGGTTCGACGAGATCCCGCTCTTCCGCGCCGTCGAGGCCTGGGCTCCCGGCACGGAGACAGGCGACCGCGGGGAGGTCGAGGACCTGCCCGACACCGCCGATTTCTGGCGCGAGATCTCCGCGGCCAGCGAGAACTGCATCGGCCAGGCCTGTCCGGATTTCGACCCCTGCTGGGTGACGCGGATGCGCCAGCGCGCGCTCGAGGCCGACCTCGTCGTCGTGAACCATCACCTCCTCTGCGCGGACCTCGCGGTCAAGGACACGAGCTACGGCGCCGTCATCCCCGAGTACGACACGCTGATCCTGGACGAGGCGCACCTCCTCGAGGACGTCGCCACCCAGTACTTCGGGATCCAGGTCTCGTCGCATCGCGTCGAGGACCTCTGCCGCGACGTCGAGCGCGAGCTCAAGGCCTCCCGCCTCGACGCCCGCGAGGTGCACGCCGAGCTCGACGCCGTGCGGCATCGCGCGGAGACGTTCTTCAAGACCGTGGCCGCCGGCCGCGGCCATCGCCTCAAGAAGGGATGGATGTCGCCGCGCGTGGCCGAGCAGGCGGCGGCCATGCTGGACCGCTTCGAAGGGCTGCGCACCGCGCTGCTCGCCGTACCGGAGCGCCCCGATCCTCTCTCCTCGCTGGCCGCGCGCGGCCACGCGCTGGCCCAGGACCTCGCCTTCGTCCTGTCCGCGGAGGACGACGGGCACGTCTGCTTCGTGGAGACGCGCGGACGCGGCGTCTTCCTGCGCGCCACCCCGATCGACGTCTCCGCCCGCCTCAAGGAGCTGCTGTTCGACCAGGTGCGCGCGGCCGTCCTCACCTCGGCCACGCTGGCCGTGGACGGCGGGTTCGACTACCTGAAGTCGCGGCTCGGCCTCGAGCCCACGGCGGAGCTGCTGCTGGCCTCGCCCTTCGACTACCGCGAGCAGGCCCTCCTCTACGTCCCGCGCGGGATGCCGGAGCCGTCCTCCCCGCTGTTCGTGGAGCGCGCGGCGGACCAGGTGGTGCGCATCCTCGAGAAGAGCCGGGGCCGCGCGTTCGTCCTGTTCACGTCGTACGCGAACATGAACGCCGTCGCGCAGCTCATCGCCGGCCGCGTGGACTATCCGCTGCTCATGCAGGGCGAGGCGCCCAAGCCGGTCCTCCTCGAGACGTTCCGCCGCACGCCGGGCGCCGTCCTCCTCGCCACCTCGTCCTTCTGGCAGGGCGTGGACGTGGCCGGCGAGCAGCTCTCCTGCGTGATCATCGACAAGCTGCCGTTTGCCTCCCCCGCCGATCCCGTCGTGCAGGCGCGCATCGAGCGGCTCAGGAATCGCGGCGGCAACCCGTTCCAGGATTACCAGGTGCCGGTGGCCATCCTGATGCTGAAGCAGGGACTGGGCCGCCTCATCCGGTCCGCTTCCGACCGGGGCCTGCTCGCCGTACTCGACAGCCGGCTCGTCGAGAAGCCCTACGGCCGCCGCTTCCTCGAAAGCCTTCCCCCGGCCCGGCTCGTGCACGATCTCGCCGCCGCCGGCGGGCACCTTGACTAGGCGTATCCTCGCGGCGCTCTGCGCGGGCGCCGCCATGCTCGCGTCCGCTCCGCTCTTCGCCGAGGAGGGCACGCTCGCCGTCGCCTCGCTCGATCGCCCGGCCTCGCTCGCCGTGGCCTGGCGGCAGCGCGTCGGCGACGACTTGCGCTGGGCGCAGGCCGACTACGACGATTCCGAATGGCCGGTGGTGCGCGTGCCGCTCGGGTGGGGGCGCCACGCCGGTGCGCGCTCCGCGTACGCGTGGTACCGCCTCACCGTGCAGATCGGGCCCGAGGGCCTCGGCCCGACGCCCGCCGAACGCGAGCGCTTGCGTCTCGGCCTCGCCATCGGAAAGGTGGACAGCGCCTACGAGGTCTACGCGGGCGGCGAGCGGCTGGGCGGCGTGGGCGCGCTGCCGCCGGAGCGCCGCATCGACTACGACCGTCACGCGATCTACTTCGTGCCGACTTCCGCGATCGAGCCGAGCGGCCGCCTCGTCCTCGCCCTGCGGGCGTGGAAGTCCGACGTGACCAGCCCCAGCGTGCCCGCGCCGGTCGAAGGCGCGTTCCGCCTGGGCCCTATCGAAGCGCTGACACGCGACGCGCTCGTCGGCGAGCTGCCGGCCCTCGTCTTCGCGGCCCTGTTCGTGGCGGCCGGGCTCTACCACCTCCAGCTCTTCCGCCGCCAGCCCGACCTCCGCGAGTACCTCTGGTTCGGCCTCGTGGCCATCGGGGCCGGCGCCTACACCCTGCTGCGCAGCCAGTGGAAGTACGCGCTGTCGGAGGATTTCGTCCGCCTGAAGGAGATCGAGCACGCGCTGCTCTACGTGATCGCGATCCTCTTCGTGCAGTTCCTCTGGCCGTTCCTCTCGCGGCCGATCTCGACTCCGCTGCGCGTCTTCCAGGCCCTGAACGCGTTGGGCGGGATCGCCGTCCTCGTCTCGCCGGGGCTCGGCCTCAACCTGCGCCTCCTGCCCGCCTGGGAGGCGGGCGCGCTGCTCCTGGCGGTGGCGCTCCTGTGGGAGATCGGACGGGCGGCCTGGCGAGGAAACCCGGAGGCCCGCACCGTCGTCGCCGGGCTCGTGGTCATGACCGCGTGCTACGTCCACGACATCGCGCTCGAACGCGGGTGGGTGGCCCCGTCCGTCCGCCTCATCCCGCTCGGCTTCGCCGCGTTCCTGTCCTCGATGGCGGTGTCGCTGGCCAACCGGTTCAGCCGCGTCCATCGCGAGGTGGACCTTCTCCGCCGGGACCTCGAGGAGCGCGTGGACAAGCGCACGCGCGAGCTGTCGAACCGCACGGAGGAGCTCTCGAAGGCGAACGACCAGCTCCGTGAGCGCACCCAGGAGCTGGCCGAGGCCAGCCGCGCCAAGTCGCAGTTCGTCGCCAACATGAGCCACGAGATCCGGACGCCGATGAACGGCGTCATCGGGATGGCCTCGCTCCTGCAGAGCACCACCCTCTCGCCCGAGCAGCGCGACTACGTGGACACCATCGGCAGCTCGGGCCGGGCCCTCCTTCGGATCATCGACGACATCCTGGATTTCTCGAAGATCGAGTCCGGCCACCTCGCCCTGGAGAGCGTGGATCTCGTCCCGCGGCAGCTCGTGGCCGAGGTCATCCGCCTCTTCGCGCCGCTGGCCAAGGCCAAGGGGCTCGACCTCGCCGCCACGGTCGAGGACGGCGTGGCCCACGTGCTGCGCGGCGATCCCGGCCGGCTCCGCCAGGCCCTCGTGAACCTCGTCGGCAACGCGGTGAAGTTCACCGACCGGGGCCAGGTCACGGTGCGGGTGCGCGTGGAGTCGGAGCCCCCCGGAAACCAGCCACACACCACGTCGGTGGCCGCAGTGCAAGTCATCCGCTTCGCGGTGCGCGACACCGGCATCGGCATACCGCCGGAAGCCATCAGCCGCCTCTTCCAGCCGTTCGCGCAGGCCGACGGGTCCACCACCCGCCGCTACGGCGGCACGGGGCTCGGCCTCGTCATCTCGAAGCGCCTCGTCGAGCTGATGGGCGGGCAGCTCGGCGTGATGAGCGAGCCGGGCGAGGGGAGCGTGTTCTGGTTCACCGCTCGCCTCGAACGCTCCGCCCTGACCGCGCCCCCCGATCCCGTGACCGGGGAGCCGGCCCTGGCCGCGCCGGCGGAGGCGAGCGCGCCCAGCGCTCCCGCCGCGCGGCCGCGGACCTCGCGCGGCAAGCTCCTCGTGGCGGAGGACAACGTCGTCAACCAGAAGGTCGCGGCGCGGATCCTGGAGCGCCTCGGCTACGACGTGGACGTCGCGGCCAGCGGCGACGAGGCGGTGGCGGCGGCGCGCCGGCAAAGGTACGACGCGATCCTGATGGACGGCCAGATGCCGCACACCGACGGGTTCGAGGCCACCCGCATCATCCGCGCCCTGGAGGGGACGCGCCACACCCCGATCATCGCGCTCACCGCGAGCGCGATGCGCGGCGACCGCGAGCGATGCCTGGCCGCGGGAATGGACGACTACGTCCCGAAGCCGGTCGGACCGGAGCAGCTCGAAGCGGTGCTCGGGCGGTGGATCGGCCCCCCTCCCTCCGGCGAAGCGGAGCCGCCTTCGCCCGGGTGGGCCGCGCGCGGCGACGACCCCGTGGACTGGGACGTGCTGACCGAGCTGCTCTCCATGACCAAGCCCGAGTTCCTGCAGGAGCTGCTCGTGATCTTCCTGCGCGATTCGCGGCAGATGGTGGCCGGCCTCCGCGCCGCCCACGAAGGCGGAGACATCGGGATGTGGCGGTACCTCGCGCACAAGCTGCGCGGAAGCTGCGCCACCATCGGGGCGAAGCCGATGATGAACCTCACCGCCGCCATGGAGGAGCTGCCGGAACCGGAGTTCCCCGGCCGCGGGGCGGAGATGGTGCGCGCCCTCGAAGAGGAGTTCACCGCCGTGCGCGCAGCGCTCGTCAGCGAGAAGCGGCGCGCGGGCGCGCCCTACGCGATCGCCGACGACGTCTAGACGGTGGCGGGCCCCGGCGTCTCCACCGCGGCCTTGGCCGGATTGAGGCGCAGCGACAGGATCCCGGCCACGGCCACGAGGATCCCGCCCGCGGCGGTGTAGGCGTCGGGGAGCTTGCGCCAGAAGACCCAGTCGAGGGCGGCCGCGAACACCACCGCCGAATAGATGAACGGTCCGACCTGCGACGCCGGCGCGTGCGCGTAGGCCCTCGTCATCGCGAGCTGGGCGATGGTGGCGGTCGCCCCCATGGCGAGGACGATCCACCAAAGGGAACCGGACGGTGTGACCCAGTTGGCGGCGGCGGGGAAGGCGGAGAGGACGGTCGCGACGATCGCGAAGTAGAAGACGATGCGCGGCACGGGGTCGGTCCGGGTCAGCCGCCGCACGCCGACCTGGGCGATGGCGGCGAAGAGGGCGGAGGCCACGCCGATCAGCGCCACCGGCTCGACGAGCCCCTGGCCCGGCTTCAGGATGACGATCACGCCGAGGAAGCCGACCAGCACCGGCGTCCACAGGCGCCGCGGGAACTCCTCGCCCAGCCAGGCGCTCTCCACGAACGGCATGAAGATGGGAAGCGAGTAGTTGAGGAGGACGGCGTCGGCCAGGCGCATGTGCGCAAGCGTATAGAAGAAACAGTACATGGACGCGATGCCGGCCAGGCTGCGGACGAGGTGCTCCTTCACGTGGGCGGTGCGGAGGTCCACGCCGACGATGAAGGGGAGCAGCGTCAGGAGGCCGGCGCTGCTGCGGAAGAACACGACGACCACGTTGGGCAGGGCGGCCGAGGCCGCCTTGACGGCGACGCTCATGAGCGCGAACAGGAGCGCGGAGGCGACCATGTACAAGGCTCCGCTCCGGAGGTCGTGCTCGTGGGCCATGAACCGCAGATGATAGGCTAGCCGTGTGTTCGAAGTCGCTTACGAGACGACCTTCTGCTCGACGCATCGGCTGACGCGCGAGGGCAAGCCGGTCGAGCCCATCCACGGGCACGACTGGCGGATCGAGGCGGTGGCGGCCGGCTCGGACCTCGACGACCTCGGCGTCGTCATCGACTTCGAGCACCTGAAGAAGGTCGTGGCCGAGATCGCGGCCCGGTTCCACTACCGCGACATGAACGAGCTGCCGGACCTCGGGGGCGAGAGCCCTTCCGCCGAAGTGGTCGCGCGCCACTTCTTCCGCGAGGTGAAGAAGGGGCTCGGAGGGGAAGGCCGGCTGCTGCGCCGGGTGCGGGTCTGGGAAGCGCCGGGCTGCTCGGCCGTCTACGCCGAGTAGCGGCGGGCCCATGCTGACGGTCAACGAGATCTTCTTCTCCATCCAGGGCGAGGGCACCCGGACGGGCCTGCCCTGCGTGTTCGTGCGCCTCACCGGCTGTCCCCTGCGCTGCGTGTACTGCGATACCGCGTACGCGTTCCACGAAGGGAGCCGGCGCGAGGAGGCGGACGTGGTCGCGGAGGTCGAGCGGTTCCCGTGCCGGCTGCTGCTCCTCACCGGCGGCGAGCCCCTCGCCCAGCCGGCGGCGCTGCCCTTCGTGACGACGCTCCTCGACCGCGGGTGGCAGGTCCTGGTCGAGACGTCCGGCCACGTGCCGCTGGACGGACTCGACCCGCGTGCGGTCGCCATCGTGGACGTGAAGACGCCGGCTTCCGGAGAATCGCACCGGATGCACTGGCCCAACCTCGACCGCCTGCGGCCGCAGGACGAGGTGAAGTTCGTCATCGCCGATCGCGCCGACTACGAGTGGTCCCGCGCGACGGTGCGCGAGCGGGGCCTCGGCGATCGGGGCACCGTCCTCCTGTCGCCGGTGCACGGCGCGCTCCACCCGGGAGAGCTCGCGCGATGGGTGCTGGAGGACGGGCTGCCCGCGCGCGTGCAGGTCCAGCTCCACAAGTACCTCTGGCCCGGTGTCGAGAGAGGCGTCTGACGTGGCGCGCCCCCTGGCCGTCGTGTGCGTGAGCGGCGGCATGGATTCCGCCGTCACCGCGGCCAGCGCCGCCGCCGACGGCCAGGACCTCGCCTTCCTGCACGCCAACTACGGACAGCGCACGGAAGCGAAGGAGCTGGCCTGCTTCCACGCCCTCGCCGGTCACTACGAGGCGCGGACGCGGCTCGTCGTCGACTTTCCGCTCTTCGCCGCCATCGGCGGGAGCAGCCTCACCGACCGCGGGATCCCTGTGCGCGAAGGCGAGCCGGAGGAGGGACGGATTCCGACCTCGTACGTGCCGTTCCGGAACGCGCATCTCCTCGCCGCGGCGACGTCGTGGGCGGAGGTGATCGGCGCCCGCGCCATCTACGTCGGCGCGGTGTGGGAGGACTCGTCGGGGTACCCGGATTGCCGCCCCGAGTTCTACGCCGCCTTCGAGGCCGCGATCCGCGCCGGCACGCGGCCGGAGACGTCCATTCGGATCGAGACTCCCGTCATCCGCCTCACCAAGGCCGGCATCGTCCGGCGCGGCCGGGATCTGGGCGTTCCGTTCGAGAAGACTTGGTCGTGCTATCAGGCCGAGGACAGGGCTTGCGGGGCCTGCGAATCCTGCCGGCTCCGCCTCCGCGGTTTCGCGGAGGCCGGCCTGCCCGACCCCCTTCCGTATGCCCTGTCCGCCCCCGCCTGAGGGCCGCGCGGCACGCCTCCGGGCGAAAGGTGGCACGCGGCGAAACCGCGTGAGACACTGGGTCGCTTTGAGAGGGCACGGCCCTCGGAGGACTGAATCCATGATGAAGCGTGTGTACGTGGCGGCCGGGCTCGTCGCCGGCCTGCTGCTTCCGGCGCCGGCGGGATGGGCCCAGTCGACGGGCGCCGTCCGTGGCCGTGTGGTGGACGAGAAGGGGCAGCCGCTACAGGACGCCGTCGTGAGCCTGGACTACCAGGGCGGCGTGACCCGCAAGTTCGACACCAAGACGAACAAGAAGGGCGAATTCACCCAGGTCGGCCTCGTGCCCGGCGGGTACCGCATCACCGCCAGCAAGGAGGGCTTCCAGGGGACGTACGTGGACACGCGCATCGGCCTCGGCGAGCCGACGCAGCTCCCCGAGATGAAGCTGACCAGCAAGGCCGCGGCCCAGGCCGCCGCCGGCGCCGACGCGGACAAGGCCAACGCCGCCCTGCGCGAGCTGTTCGCCAAGGCGAACCAGCTCAGCACCGAGGGCAAGGCCGATGAAGCCATCGCCGCCTACCAGGAGGTGCTCGCGAAGAATCCCCAGGTGGCGGAGGCGCATTACAACATCGGCTACCTGAACGCGCAGAAGAAGGACTGGGCGGCCGCGGAAGCGGCGTACAAGAAGGCCCTGGAGGTGCGCCCCGGCTACGCGGACGCGATGTCCGCGCTGGCCCGCGTCTACCAGGACAGCGGCCAGACCTTTCCAGCACATTGGGATCCTAAGCTTAGAATTCCACGTGGACAAGTTGTCGC
>JADMIO011434971.1_pt1 | contig 46136 bp, 35 predicted proteins | sample 8958161 | NCBI WGS metagenome assembly JADMIO01 (sample SAMN16585339, study PRJNA669376) | soil metagenome | isolation source: Crop rotation soil | place: USA: Cullars Rotation, Alabama | collected 2011
CGCGACAACTTGTCCACGTGGAATTCTAAGCTTAGGATCCCAATGTGCTGGAAAGCGTGTGGATGATTCATCGGCTGATGCCGATCGTCGCCGAGTCGTTGCTCTGGGCCGCGGATCTTCAAGGAGCAAGCGCGCTCGCCGAACGGATGCGCCGCGAGTCTCTCGCGCTTGGACAGCAGCTTGGCCTGGCGTGGGCCGACGCTTGCGATGCGCTCGTTCAACAGCTTCGCGGCAACACCGAGCGCGCCGTCTCGCTGCTCCGCGGCGCGGCGGAAGCGCTCGAGGCCATTCCGTTCGTCGCCGACGCCGCCCGAGTGCGAGTACAGCTTGCGCGTGCGCTTGCCGAAACGGGCGATCGCGAGCAAGCGACGCGCGAGCTTCGACGCGCGCACGAGGTGTTCGCGCACCTCGGCGCCGAACGCGAGCTGGACTCGACGAGAGATCTCTTACGCGAGCTCGGCGCGCGTCCGCCCACGCGGTCCGCGGCGCAAGGCGCCGCAGGACTCACCGGCCGCGAGATCGAGATCGTGCGTCTCGTCGCGGCACGCCGATCGAACAAGGAGATCGGCACGGCGCTTGGAATCTCGGCGAGAACCGCGAGCACGCACTTGTCGAACATCTTCGCCAAGCTTGGCGTCGAATCGCGCGGCGAGCTCGCGGACAAGGCCCGCGAGGCGGGGCTGCTCGAGTCGTAGCCGCGGAGCTACTGCACGTTCTCGATCGCCCAGGTCCAATAGACCGCGTCTTCGGGCGTCATATTGCCGCGCGGTTGAAGACGCGCATCCTCGTAGCCGTATCGGCCGATGTCGAGCAAGTACTGCGCGCGCGATACGAGCGTGCCGCGGCAAACGCGATCGGTCTCTGGGGTGCTGCCCATCTCCTGCTGCAGGCGATTCATGAGCTCCGTCATGATTCGGCCAGGGACTCGATGGCGTTCCGACGGATACACAAATCCGAAGAGCACGAGGTGCGACAAGAGCAAATGCCAATACGGATCGAAGCGTCGGAGGACGCGATCCCAGTCGAGTTTTTCGGCGCAGGTCCGCAGAATGTGCGCGACGTCCGCGCCGTCGTATCGTTCACGCTCCATGACGAATGACTTCTGCCACATCAGCTCTTCGACAGGAGCGATCTTGACCGGCATGCCAAGGACGTCGGCTTCCGTCGCGAACTGAAACCAAAGGTCGTCGACTCGGCAGATGCCATTACCGGAGCTGAACACGAGATCGACGACGTCGCGTCCTTGTCGCGCTTTTGCGAGCCAGTGAGGGAAGGTCACTTCGGTGTTGTAGCCGGCCTCTTTGAGCGCGGCGAGTCCGGCATCGAGGTCGTCGCGGCGCACGAAGAGATCGAAGTCTTTCGTTTCGCGAACGATGCCCGTGTAGTTCAAAATCGCGTGCGAACCGCCGACAAGAAACGGAACGCGGGCGTCGCTGAGGACGTGGAGCGTGCGTCGATAAAACGCATTGGTGTCGCGACCGGGATCGTCGAACGTCGATTGGTAGGCCATGGTCGCCGTGTAAATGCAAATCAGAGGCTACGGCGCCGAGCGCTTCGCCGGCTGACAGGATCCATTGGAACACTTACTGCTCGTTTCGCGATCGTTCCGCTGCCGGAGCCTCGACTCAAACGTCTCCCATCATGCCAGATACGGTTCGTCTCGCGGCGCTGAGCGACATCCACTACTCGAAGAGCTCACAGGGCAGCATGCAGCCGCTCTTCACGCAGATCGCCGAATCCGCCGACGTCATGTTGATCGGCGGCGACCTCACGGACTACGGCTTGGCGGAAGAGGCGAAGATCCTCGCGAAGGATCTGGCGCCCGTGAAAATCCCGGTCGTTGCCGTGCTCGGCAATCACGACTTCGAGTCGAACGAAGAGCGAGAGATCTCGAGGATCCTGACGGACGTTGGCGTCCATATGCTGGACGGCGACACGTGGGAGTACCACGGCGTCGGCTTCGCCGGCGTCCGCGGGTTCTGCGGCGGGTTTGGCCGGGGCGCACTCGGGCCGTGGGGCGAAAAGATCATCAAGGATTTCGTGCACGAGGCTGTTCAAGAAGCTCTAAAGCTCGAGTCCGCTCTCGCGCGGTTGAAGTCCGATCACCGCATCGTGCTCATGCATTACTCGCCGATTCGGGCGACGGTCGAGGGCGAGCCACCGGAGATCTTTCCGTTTCTCGGCTCGAGCCGGCTCGAGGACCCACTGTCTCGTTTCGATGTGACCGCAGTGTTTCACGGCCATGCGCACAAAGGCGCACCGGAGGGGAGGACGCAGACGGGAATCCCGGTCTTCAACGTCGCGCACGCCGTTCTCGAAAAGCACTACCCTGATCGGCCGTCGTTCCGATTGTTCGAGGTGAACACGGGCACTCATGACGAGCAAAGTGTCACACCAATCGCGGATCGCCGGCAGCGCGGGCGTCGCTCGAGCGACCGCGGGGATGATGGTGTCCAGGCGGCGAATCCGTCTCCCTCGTAGGAGAGCGAGTTAGGACGACGACTCGGCGACGGGCTCCGCGGGCTTCGGCGGTGGCGCCGACTCGAGATAAAAACGAATGCGATCGAGATTGTCGTTGACCGTTTTTCGCGCGTCAGTGGCGAGAAGCGCGCGCACTGCGTCCTTGAGCGTCGTGTGCAGCGGATGGTGCGTCACGGAGAGATCGACGCGCGTGCGCGTCGGCGAGAGGGCGATGAATCGCGCGACGCCGGCACTCTCGACGAGACTGCGCACGACGCTCTCCCAGGCGATGACGCTGTTCGGGACGTACTTCGTGACGACGGCGTCCCATGAAAGGACGGACCCCGACGGCGTGTAGACCTCCCAATGCGAGCGGCCGTCCTGATAGTCGACGACCGAGCGGACCGCCCCGATCACGCGCGGGAAATTCTCGAAATCTTTAAAGAATGCAAAGACGTCGGCGATCGGTCGCTCGATCTCGATCGACGAATTGAACGCGATGTGCCGTCGTCGTGCTCCGGCGCGCGTAATCGCCGCCGCGACGAATGGGCGAGCCGCGACCCCGACGAGCGCGAACCCGGCGAGCCGCGCGGCCGCGGAACCGCGTCCGCGCCGCGATAACCCAATGAGCGCTCCACCCAGCGCGGCAATCCGAAGAGCTGTAGAGGGCTCGGTGATTCCGCGACGTTGATCGGACGCATGAGCGCCGTCCGCTGAGTCTCTCGGCCTGATGATGTCATTGATCCTGACCTGCGTTGCGACGCGCGAAGTCCTCGAGCCGAAGCAAGCCCGAGACCATATCGCGCCGACCGTATCCGAGCCGAAAATGATTGCCCGGATATCCGAATTGCGAACCAGGCAAGAGCAGAATTCCTTCCTCCCGCACGAGCCGCGCGGAAAAATCGTCGATGCTGCCGTGCTTCAGGGCAGGGAAGCAGACGCTTCCCGCCTTGGGACGCACCCAGGAGAACTGGTGTTCATTGCGAGTAAAGAATCCCTCGAGCGTCGCCAAGTTCTCCAGGATGATCGAATGTGTTCGATCGAGCAACTGCGTTCGTGATCGGAGCGCGATGAGCGCGAGGATCTCGCTCGGCGCCGAATTGCAGATCGTCGTGTAGTCCTTGCCCGTCGCCATGCGTTTTCTGAGCGCTGCATCGCGGGTCGCGATCCAGCCGATCCGAATTCCTGCCAGCCCGAACGCCTTCGACATCACGCCGAGACTGACGCCGGCCAGGGATCGATCGACGGCTGCCGGTAGGCGCGCCGAGCTGTGCTCGAGGAACCGATAGACCTCGTCCGAAAACAGCTCGGCGCCGTGGAGCTCCACGATCGAGACGAGCCGCGCGAAATCGGCGGGCGGAATCTGCGCGCCGGTTGGACTGTGCGGAAAGTTGATGACGACGACGCGAGTATTCGGACGCATCGCCGCGGCGACCGCGTCGACGTCGAGCGACCAGTCGTGCGGATCGAGCGGGACGAGAGTGACCGATGCGCCGATCGATCGCGCGACTTCGTGCAGCGATTGGTAGGCCGGCCAGACGACGACGGCGTGATCGCCGGCGGACAACGTGGCGTGCATGTAGAGGAACACCGCTTCTTCCGCGCCGGCGAACGTGATGATGTCGTCGGCCGTCGCGTTCTCGTACAGACCGGCGATCGCCTCGCGGAGAGCGGGCAGCCCGAGCGATTCCGTGTAGCCGAGGCGCAGCGAGGCCCACCGGTGTCGCGCGTCGTCGTCCGCCAGCTCGAGCAGCTCCGCCATCGCCAGCGGCTCGCAATCCGACGCGCAGAGCACATGCTCGACCGCGAATTCCCAGCGAGCGAAATAGCGCTCGAGCGCGAAGTCGGCTATTTGCATTTGCTCATTTGAGAACAATCACGCCACAGGCGATCCGCGATCCGGAGTCGCCCTCGGGATCGAAGTAGTAGTTGTCGCGGCTGGCGTGGATGACGATCGATGCACCGTCGTTGTCGACGAGTGCGTTCGCGCCCCGCAGCGTAACATCGCGCGCGAGCAGATCGAACTTCAGCTTTCCCGCGGCCGGCGTATCGATGTTCGGCAGATCGCCGAGGTGCCACCCTTGCGCCGACATGAACCCATGATGCTTGCCCGTGGGGTTGAAGTGCCCGCCCGCCGATGTGAACGGTGGGTCGCACGTCCCCACCGAATGCAGATGGATGGCATGCGCTCCGAGCCCGAGGCCTGTGATGTTTCCCGCGATGATGACGCCGGCATAGCTCTCGGTCAGCGTGACCGTTCCTACGCGCCTGCCGGCGAGGTCTCGCAACACGGCCGTGGCGCTCCGCGACGGCTGTGGCGGGGGCGGCGTCGCCGGGCGTGCAGTGGTCGGGAGCGACGTCGAGGGCGCGGGCTGAGGCGCCGGCGTCGGCGCCGGCGAACTACAGGCGACGAGCGTCGTGGCGACAGCAAAGACGAACTGTGAGCGCATGGCGTACCGGTCTGGTGTCCGAGCCGGCGAAATCATTCAAGCGTTGCGCCAATAGCCGCTGCGGCAGCCCTCACACGAGCCAATGCGTCCTCAGCCGTATCGCCGATCGCCGAGAGATGTCCCATCTTCCTGCCCCGCCGTGCCCCGCGCTTTCCATAGAGGTGCAGGCGCACACCTGGCTGCGCGAGCGCACGTTCGAACCGCGGGGCACCGGCCTCCCAATGTTCACCGAACAAGTTGAAGATCGCGCCCGGTCGTCTCACACTCGGATCGCCGAGTGGTAGGTTGCACGCCGCGCGAACGAGTTGCTCGAACTGGCTCGTCGAGCACGCGACCTCGGTTTGGTGAAACGAATTGTGTGGGCGCGGTGCGAGCTCGTTCACGAGGAGAGCTCCACCGGCCAACAAGAACATCTCGACCGCAAGGATTCCTTCGAGCCGGAACTGCTCGGCGATTCCGCGCGCGATCGCCTCAGCCTCGGCGACCACTTTGGCCGGAAGCGGCGCGGGGATGACGGACCACGCGAGGATCTGTCGCTCGTGAAAATTGAGTGATGGCGGAAACACGCGGACTTCGCCACTTGGCGTGCGCGCAACCATGACCGAAAGCTCGGCTTCGAGCTCGAGTCCTTTTTCGGCGACTGAGTGACGGTTCCCGAGCGACTCCCAGGTCGCGGCTGCCTCGGAGGCGTTCGCGACACGTGCCTGACTTCGGCCGTCGTACCCGCCGCGACACGCTTTCACGAACAGTGGGCCGAGCTCGTTCGCGGCTCGTTCGAGATCTGTCGCGCTGTGGATTTCATGATACGCACCGATGGGAAACCCATTGCGACTCAACCATGACTTCTGCTTCGCGCGGTCCTGAATCACCGCGAGGATCTCGACGCCCGGGCGAAGCGGAGCGTGGCGCGTCGTTGCGGCGAGCGCGTCGACGCCGATCTGCTCGATCTCCAGCGTAACGACATCGCAGTGCCGTGCGAGATCCGCCGCGGCTTCCGCATCGTCGAATTTTGCGGCGACGACTCGGTCGGCAACGGGGCTCGCCGAGCACTCGGCGTCGGGATCGAGCACGTGCACGGAGTACCCCATCGTTCGCGCAGCCATCGCCGTCATCCGACCGAGCTGTCCGCCACCGAGAATTCCGATTGTCGAACCGGGCGCAATGATCGCCATCAGTCGGACGCGCCGATTTTTGTGTTCGCCAAGACGTCGTCCGTGCGCGACTGGCGCCAGGCGCGCAAGCGCTCGCGAAGTTCCGGACGTCGCGTCGAGACAATCGACGTCGCGAGCAAAGCCGCGTTGACCGCGCCGGGCTCGCCGATCGCTAGCGTTCCGACTGGAACGCCCTTTGGCATTTGGACGATCGACAACAATGAATCGAGCCCGTTGAGCGTGGTCGCGGGAATCGGCACGCCGAGCACCGGCACGGTGGTCTTTGCGGCGACCATTCCGGGGAGGTGCGCAGCCCCGCCGGCCGCCGCGATGATGACCTCGAGCCCGCGCGCTTCGGCGGTCGACGCATACTCGAACATCCAGTCGGGCGTTCGGTGCGCCGACACCACGTTCGCCTCGTATCGAACGCCGAGCTCTCTGAGCGTGTCGATCGCCGGCTGCATGTACTTGAGATCGGAACTACTGCCCATGATGACGCCGACCCAAGGAGCGCCGTCGCCCGCCGCGGGAGGTTGATTGTGCATTGCGTCAAATATACGCGGCCGGTCAGCGCGTTCGGTCGACCACGACCGAACCGCCCTTCATGACCCACTTCACGTTGTTGAGGACGACGTTGATATCCGAGAGTGGATCGCCGTCGACGGCGGTGATGTCGGCGAAAAAGCCAGGCGCGATCTGACCGAGTTGCTTGCTCATTCCGAGGACGTCGGCGGCATTCGTCGTCGCCGTCGCGAGTGCTTGCGCCGGCGTCATACCGAGCTTGACGAACCATCCGAGCTCGCGCGTGTTCTGTCCGAACATGGTGAACACGGCGTCGGAGCCCATCCCGAGCTTGACGCCCGCTTTGAAGGCGCGCTTTGCGGTTTCGAAGTTTCTCAAGCGGAAGGAGTCGAGCGCGGCGGCCTGCAGCGGAGTGTACTTGAAGTCTTCATGATACTCGGAGTAGTACCGATTGTGATCGATGGTCGGAACGTAGAGCGTGCCGCGGCGGACCATCTCGGCGAGCGTTGCGTCGTCGAGGTCGATCGCGTGCTCGAGCGAGTTGGTCCCCGCGCGAACGGCGTCGCGTCCGCCTTCCGGCCCGTACGAATGAATCGCGATCCGCTTTCCAAGGCTATGCGCGGCATCGACCGCGGCCTTCATCTCGTCGGCGGAGAACGTCTCGTTGCCCGTGACGTCGGCGCCGCTACCGGTCGAGCCGTACATCTTGACGTAATCCACGCCGGCATCGACTTGCTGCTTCACCGCCTCGGCGACTTGAGCGATGTTATATACGCGTCCTCTCAATGTCTTCGTCGTGTCGGTGTTCGGACGAAACGGGGGGCGCGCTCGCTGGAGGCCGTATCCGGCGACGAACATTCGAGGCCCAACCCATCCAGCCTTGTTGATCGAGTCGCGAAGCGCGATGTCCGTGTAGTTCGACGCGCCGAGGTCTCGGACGGACGTCACGCCCGTTTCGAGCGTATGCATGCCGTTGATTCGCGCGAGCCGAACGGTTTCTTCGGGGCGTCGCTGGGGTTGTCGCCACGGATCGGTGCCCGAGGTCGAATCCCAGTAGTAGGTCATGTGCGTGTGCAGATCGATCATCCCGGGGATCGCCGTGTAGCGCGTGAGGTCGATGACCTCGGCGTTGGTCGGGATCGCGTCGCGCGGTCCGACGACGCGAGCAACCTTATCGCCGTCGACGATGACCACGCCTTGCTGGACCACGCGTCCCGATCCGTCGACGACGGCTTTGAACTTGAGGGCTTTGACCTGCGCAGCGCCTGGCGTTCCGAGCGACGCGGCGAACGCCGCCGCCATCGCGAAGAGCTTGGGATGAGAGAGTCGCATGTTGTGAACTTCGCGGCAGGTCACATCCGCGTCCAGCGCCAGCGTTGGCCGCGGTCGTCATCCCGCGGCGCGCGGCCCTGGCGGTCATCCGCGGCGCGCAGCCCTGGTGGTCATCCTGCGGCGCGCGGAGCGCGAGCGGAGCCGCCGAAAGGATCGCTCAGAGCGCCACGGCAGTTCCGCAGTTCGCAGTTCTCAGACGTCAGCGCTTCCGCTCTGAGACTCTCCGCCACTCCAATGTCGTTGTCTAGCGGACGTCGGACGACGGATATCGGACCTCGGACATCGGAAAAGGCGTAACGGCGTGTGAGGCACGCCTCAGACGTGCTGGGTCCGACGTCAGATGTCAGATGTCCGTCGTCCGACGTCCGCTGAACGACCAAGCATCCAAGCCAGTCGAGTCTCAGAGTGGGAGCTCTGACATCTGACGTCTGACAACCGCGGGGAACTGCTTTGGCGCTGGAGCGATCCTTTCGGCGGCTGCGCTGGCGCTCCGCGCGCCGCAGGATGACCGCAACGAGCCAATCGCTGGCGCTCCGCACGCGCAGAGTGCCTCGCGCTGCTCAGCGGTCGAAACTGAATCCTCCCACCATCGATGCCCACGGGTGCCACTTCGGGCCGCTCGCGTAGGATCTCGTGTCGTTCACGGCGCGATAGGCGAGCAGAAAGCGGCTGACTCGCAACTCGAGGCCGAGCTCGCCGCTGCCGACGAATGTCTCGTGGCCCACGTCGTGGTTTTCGCGAAACGTATTTCCGTCGAGGAACAGGTCGCGCGCAATCGCGCGGCCCGATGCGCCAGCAACCAACGCGACGGACAGCGGCCCGCGGTCCGGCAACCAAGGGTGTCGCAAGCGCCAACCGACACGCGTCTGCAATCCAAGCTCGCCGGCCGTCGACACGGTGCCGATGTTCGCCGCCCACCTCGGGATGAGGTCGAGGCCAAATGAGTGTTCGCTAATGACCGCGCGCCACCGTTGCTCGTATCGCGCGATGATCCCGGGCTCGAAGGCGATCTGGCCACTCCAGTCGGCCGGGCGATTGAGCGATGGCGCCGCGCTGTGAGCGATTTTCTGCGTCAGCTCGGCGAGCGACGGCGGGCCGGTGACGCCGAGGGTGAGTGCCAGCTCGCTGGACCGCGAGGCGGTGAGGGCTCGCGCGCTCTGGCTGAGGTAGAGCCACCCGGCGTTGCGTCGTGAGCCAGGGGCCGCGACGGGACTATCGGCACTCCGCGCCGGCGTGTACATGTCTTGGCCAATCTCGACACGCTGCGTTCGACACGATGTCGAGCGAATCGCGCAGGACCCGGCGCCGATGAAACGCCGCGCCCACCACGGGGCGTCGCCGCCGTCGTACGTGATGTGCACGCCGCTCGAGTACTCCTCGTCGGGACGATTCCAGGGCAGCATCCAGAAATCGAACGCATCGTTGTCGACCCGAAGCGTCAGCGACGATGGCGTCTGCGCAATGGCCGCCCCGGGAAGGGCGGCCATGAGGACAACAATGAGCGTTTTGTGAAGCCGCACTATTGATATTGGATGTACAGCGGGCGCGGCTGAAGTCGCAGAAGTTCTTTTGGCGTCAGGAGCGCGTCGCCTTTTCGCATATCATGATGAAAGAAGACCTTGAATCCGGTGTATTGCACCGGCTCTGCCACTTCGTAGTCGCGGTAGGAGTCGAACTTGAGCCACGGAGGACCCCACCCGTCCATGTCCATCACGATCTGGACGCGCGGATCGAGCGCAATCTTCGACGCGTTCGACACCATCTTCTTCGTCCAGCGGTGCACGATGAACACCTTTGGCGGCAGATGTTTCTCTTCGACGAGCTTCGACAGCGTTCGCGTCACGTAGTTGACATCGGCGGCGTCCATTTGCCCGACCTTCTTGGACGGGAGGACGCCCTCGCGCTCGTAGTGCATGTAGAACTCGGGATCGACGCCAAGGTGAACGTTCGGGCGCGAGAGAAAAGGAAGCAGACGCGGGAGCTCTTGCTGAATCGTGCTGTGGCCAACTTGCACGTCGAGGAAGAGCAGGGCGTTCTTTTTTTGCGCCCAGCCGTACACTTTCTCGATGAGAGCAGTATCCATTCGCGCGCGATACATCCCGTCACGACCGGGAGCGCCCTGGGCAACGACCGCGATGAGATGAAGCGCCGGCTGAACCGGCGTCGACGGATCCGCCTTTCGCCACGCCTCGACGGTCTCGTCCAGCTTCGAGAGCATTTCATCAACCGGGTATTCGCCGAGGACGCCCATTTTCTTAACGAGCGGGTTGCCGTAGAAGGCGACGATGCGCTTGTGGGGAAGCACGGCACCGTCGAGCGGCGCCGGCCCGGCCGGCCAGTTCGCCATGGCCCTTCGTCCAGCGCGAATGACCGATTGATACGATGCGCTATCGTGCGCGTTCCGCCCGGGATTGAGCCGCGGCCGCGACGTGTCGGGGTCGATGAGAGTTTTTGGAAGATTTCCGGCGACGGCGCGCGGCGATGTGACTTCGCCGGCAGCCGTCCGCGTCGAATCGGCCGGGGTCTTCGCAACAGAATCGGGGCTCGCCGGGCGAACGGAATCGCTCGGCGCGATGGGTTTGGCGTCAGGGCGAGCGACACAGGCAACAAGCAGCGTCGCGGCCAATGCAATGGTCATACGCGACGTCAACAACAGCGTTCTCATCAGGATTGTTTGACTCGAGGGATGCGGTCTATCGAAAGGCAGTGGTCGTGCCACGACAACTCATGTTTACAATAGAACGCCGAGGCCGGTGGACCGACGCCTTCTTGTCGATGCCAAGCCGTTGAACAATAGGAATTTACGAACATGGCACGGTGGAACCCAGCGACGAGTGTGCTTTCGCGAGGCCCGTTACGCTTTGCCGGCTCGAGCGTTCCAATGGCGACCGTCAGGTTTTCGTGTGGCGCGCCGATACTGAAAGACGTGTATTGCGCTCAATCATCACGAAATGCAGACTCCCCGCGCTCGGTTTCGAGCGCGGCGTGCTCTAGCACCAATCCCCTAGGGAGATCGTAATGCGTTCCGTTCGACGTTTGATGCTGTGCTCCACACTCGCGGCAGCCGCGCTGTCCGCGTGCTCGAGCGACTCGACGACCAACACGTTCGCACCGCTCGGACTCTCGTTGTCGCTCGCGCCGACGGCGGACACGATTTTCGTCTCCGACACGATCGGGGCGGGAAACACGGCGAGGCTGACCGTCTCGGCGATGTCGATAAACAATCCCATCTCAACCCCTTCGGGAGTCGAGTGGTCGTCGTCGGCGCCGAGCGTGGCAAGCGTCGCTGAAGACGGAACGATCACCGCCCACTCTGTTGGGACAACAACGATTACTGCTCGAGTGAACAACGCAAAGGCGAATGCGGCTCTCGTGGTCGCGTATCGCGCGACGAAGCTCACGTTGAGCGCGACGTCGCTTGCCGGCGTTGCTGGGGATACGATCACGGTGACCGCGAGCGCAGTCGATCCGAAGGGAGCCTTGGTGCCGGGAACGGCGTACGTGTTCTCATCGGCGGATCCGAGCGTCGCGAGCGTCACCATCACGGCGCCGAGAACGGCGCAAATCGTCCTGAAAAAAGCGGGAGCGGCGAATGTCACCGTAACCGCGGGCGGTCAGACTGGAACGCTGACGGGGACGGTCTCGGCGCGTGACTTCATCTCGTCAGCCGTCACTAGTGCTCCGTCGGGCTCATTGGTTTTGTCGGCGGGAACGGACGCGACCTGTGGGTTAATCGCTCTCGGTCGATCGTACTGTTTTGGTCGTGCGGCGCTCACCGGCGTTGCGAAAGACACCGCGTGCTTTGGAGGAACAGGGACTGAACCGTGCACGCTCGTCCCCCTTCGCACCGGCGGTCAGCTGAATCTCGTGAGCGTTACCGTCGGCGATGCCGTTGCGTGTGGTGCCGCAGCCGATGGCCGAGCGTACTGTTGGGGTTCGCAGGCATTTGGCGCACTTGGAAACGGGAGCAGCGGCGGCGGCACCGCAACGGCGCCGGCCCTTGTCGTCGGTGCCGGATCTCGAACCGCGTTCTTGCTCAACCGAATTTCAGCCGGCGGCAATCATGTATGCGCGCTCAATTCGGCTGGCGCGGCGTTCTGTTGGGGGAAAGACTCATCCTTCCAGCTCGGCAACGGCGATGGGAACCGCGTCAATTCGACGACGCCAATTCCGGTGGCGGGAGGGAACGTTTACTCGACGATTTCCGCAGGCCATGACCACACCTGCGCATTGACCGCTGCCGGCGTTGCGTTCTGTTGGGGCAGCAACGAACTCGGCCAGCTCGGAGCCGGTCTCTTCGACGACGCCGCTGACAGCCCAGTGGCGGTCGCCACCTCGACCACGTTTACGCAGATCTCTTCGGGGCTCACGCATACTTGCGCGCTGACGGCCGCAGGCGTCGCATTCTGTTGGGGAGACAACTCCTCGGGACAACTCGGTGACGCGAACGCGTCAGGATTCCAGAGCATCGTCCCCGTCGCGGTGGCCGGTGGCCTCCGCTTCAAGTCGATCAGTGCCGGAGCCTTCACGACCTGTGGCATTACCACTGGCGGTGCCGCCTTCTGCTGGGGCGACAATGCCTGGTGGCAGCTTGGCAACAGCAGTGATTTCAGCAATCCGGCCCCGACGGCAGTCGGCGGCGGACGAACCGACTTCGCTGCCGTGACAGTGGGTGCGAGGCACGCCTGTGCTACGGCTACCGGCGGCGGGGCGTACTGCTGGGGCTCGAACATCTTCGGTGCGCTCGGCAACGAGCTCCAGGCCATGCAGCAAGCCAGTCCGACGCGCGTGGTCTTTCCGTAAGAACAACCGCCGAAAAACAAACCGCCCTTCAGATCAGCGCAAGCTGGTTTGAAGGGCGGTTTCACAAGCTCCCCGAGTAGGACTCGAACCTACGACCACTCGATTAACAGTCGAGCGCTCTACCAACTGAGCTATCGGGGATCAGATCGAGAAAAGTAGCGAAGCGAAGGGCGAAGTCAACGCCGGTGCTTCGCCGCACAAACTCAAGTCAGCAAGTGACTTAAACAGCTTGCGACACGCGTGCGCGTGTCTCTGAGCGCGCAGGCTTTCGCCGCTCGTGCTCGTCGAACCCGGGCAAGACGGTTCGCAGCCACTGGCCCGTGTACGAGCCATCCGTTCTCGCGACATCCTCTGGTCGTCCCGCGACCACCAGCTCGCCGCCGCGGTCTCCTGCCTCGGGGCCGAGGTCGATCACCCAATCCGCCAGCTTGATGACGTCGAGGTTGTGCTCGATGAGCACCAACGTGTGTCCCGCGTCGACGAGACGGTTGAAGACCTGTGCGAGTTTTCGAATGTCGTCGAGATGCAGGCCGGTCGTCGGCTCGTCCATGACGTACAGCTTCTTTCCAGAATGCTTATTCGCGAGCGCGAGCTCTCGAGCGACCTTGAGGCGCTGCGCTTCTCCCCCAGAGAGCGTCGTCGCGGGCTGCCCAAGGCGGAGATAGCCGAGGCCGACTTGCTGCAGCTGCCACAGCGCCTGGCCGAGCTTCTCCTCGCGCGGGAAGAAGCGAATCGCTTCGTCGATCGTGAGCTCGAGCACATCGTAGATGTTCTTTCCGTTGACGCGAACGTCGAGGACAGCCGGCTTGAATCGCTTCCCACCGCAATCGTCGCATGGCACGAAGACGTCCGCCATGAACACCATCTCGACCTCGAGGTATCCGGCGCCCTCGCACGTCTCGCAGCGCCCGCCGGCGACGTTGAAGCTGAACGTTCCGGGCGTGTAGCGTCGCTCACGAGCGAGAGGCGCGTCGGCAAAGATGCGCCGGATCTCGTCGAATGCCTTCACGTACGTCACGGGATTCGAGCGCGGGGACTTCCCGATCGGACTCTGATCGATTCCCACGACGTCGTCGATCGCTTCAGCGCCCGTGATCGTGTCGAACGCGCCGACGACCTCGCCGAGATGCTGCTTGGCGGAGCTTTCGCCGTGGAGGCGCGTCTCGAGCGCGCGAAGGAAAACGTCGTGGATCAGCGTGCTCTTGCCCGAGCCGGACACTCCGGTGACCGCCGTGACGGCACCGAGCGGGATCTTGATATCGACCCCTTTCAGATTGTGCTGCCGTGCACCGGTCAACGTGATCCACCGGGGACCGAGACGGCGCCGTTCCCGCGGAACCGCGATCTCCTGGGCGCCGGTGAGGTACGCTCCCGTCAGCGGGCTTTCAGAGATTCGTGATATGGGTCCGCTAAAGACGAGCTTCCCGCCCTTCTCGCCGCTGCCTGGCCCGAGCTCGATCATGTAGTCCGCCGCGCGAATCGCGTCGGGGTCGTGCTCGACGACCAACACCGTGTTGCCGCCGTCGCGAAGACGATGCAGCAACCGCAGCAATCGGCTCATGTCCCGCGGGTGAAGTCCGATCGATGGCTCGTCGAGCACGTAGAGCGTATCCACGAGTTGCGAGCCGAGCGAGTTCGCGAGGCCGATCCGCTGCGCCTCGCCCCCCGACAGCGTTCGCGTCGCTCGGTGCATGGTCAAGTAGTTCAGCCCGACGTCGCACAAAAACTGAACGCGATCGCGCGCCTCTTTCAAAATGTGCGACGCGATCTGACGCTCGAAATCGGAGAGCTCGAGCGACTCGAGCCAGGCGAGCAGCCGGTCGACGGGAAGCTCGCTCACCTCGGCGATCGTTTTTCCCCCGACGCGCACCTGAAGGGATTCCGGCTGAAGCTTGGCTCCATGGCAGTCCGGGCACGTCTGCGCTGTCTGATACTGCCGGAGAAAAACGCGGATGTACTGTTTGTATTTCTTTTCCTCGAGATCCACGAGGAAGGGAAAGATCCCCTTGTACCCGCGCGCTCGGCCATGGAGCAGAGACTTCCGCGCGGACGCGGGAAGCTTTTGCCATGGCGTGTCCATCGAGATGCCCTCGCGTTTCGCGAACTCGGCGAGCGCACGGCGCTTATTCTCGTACCGCGGCTTGGTCCACGGGTCGATCGCGCCTTCCCGGAGCGATCGTGTCGGCTGCGGCACGATGAGTGTTTCATCATACTCCAACGTCGCGCCGAATCCGTTGCAGCGCGAGCACGCCCCGCGCGGACTGTTGAACGAGAACAGCTGTGGGGTTGGCGCGGGGGCCCGGGTGCCGTCGTTGGCGCACTCGTATCGCTCCGTGAACCGGAGCTCCGTCGACGCCATCTTCGTGAGCGACGTTTTCATCGGCTCCGTGAACACGATGACGCAGTCGCCATCGCCCTCGCGAAACGCCGTTCCAACTGCGTCAGCCAGACGCCCACGCGCCTCGTCGCCGACCGCCAGCCGATCGACAACCACGAGCAGGCGCTTGGCGAAGGTGATGTCGATCGCCTCCGTCAGGAGCTCGTCGAGATGCTTCATGACGCCGTCGACGATCACGCGCACGAAGCCCTGGGCGCGAAGGTTTTCGACGACGACTTCGTGCGTGACCTCGTCGGAGAGGATTTGCGGAAAGGCCACGTAAAAGCGGGTGCCCGCCGGGAGGCCGAGGACCACATCCGACACCGATTGGACGGTATCCGGCCGCATCTCGCGGCCACACAGCGGGCAAAACGTTCGTCCGATGCGCACCCACAACAAGCGCAGGTAGTCGTAGATCTCGGTCGCGGTGCCAACCGTCGATCGCGAGGTTTTCGTCGGATTCTTTTGCTCGATCGCGACCGCGGGCGAGAGGCCGTCGATCGAATCGACATCCGGCTTTTCCATCCGCTCGAGAAACTGGCGCGCGTACGCGGACAGCGACTCGACGTAGCGACGCTGGCCCTCGGCATAGATCGTATCGAACGCGAGGGACGATTTGCCCGATCCCGATGGTCCCGTGATCACCGTGAAGGTCCGGCGCGGGATCTCGAGGTCAAACCCTTTCAGATTGTGCTGCCGAGCGCCGCGAACGGTGATGAAGTCCTTCATCCCGCCGAATTTAGCGGGATTTCCATCCCGAAGAAATAGCGAAGCAGGTAGGCTTCCGTTTCTCAGAACGACAACTCGTATAGGTAATAGCGATCAGTGCGGCGGCCGACTGGCGAAGGGGCTAGGGGCTAGGGGGCTAGGGGTTAGGGCCCAGGGGCCAGGGGCCAGGGACCTGCCCTAACGCAGCTCCGGGCAGGGACACTGACATTCAGCTCCTCATTTTGTGCGGCGAACGATGCGGCCAATGAGGAGGAGGATCAGCGCGCCGAAGGTCGCGATCCCGATGTTGCGGAGGTCGAGATCCCCGTGGGTGACGGCGCCCCAGCCGAGGCGCGTCCCGATCAGTCCGCCGAGCATCGAGCCGACGATGCCGAGAAAGATCGTGAAGATGCATCCGGCCGGATCGCGGCCGGGCATGAGGAACTTCGCCAACGATCCCGCGATGAGTCCCAGCAGGAGCCAGAAGAGCCACAACGGCATGACGGCGAGCTCGAAGGAGAGAGTGCGGTGGGATAATACACGACGAGCGGCGAACTGGTGTCAGCCGCCGCCCGTCGGTCGCTGCAGACTCGCGCGTGGTCTATAACGTCGTGCCGCGCGTCCGCGTCGTCATGCGATAGATCCAGAGGAGGATCAACGCTCCGACGATCGCCAGAACAATGCTCCACAGCGAGAAGCCGTTCAGGCCGGCGCCCGTGATCATGTTACCGAGGAAGCCGCCCAAGAACGCACCTACGATACCGATGAGAATCGTAACAACGATTCCACCCGGGTCATTGCCCGGCATGATCGCCTTGGCGATCGCACCCGCGATCAGGCCCAGAACGATCCACGCGATGATTCCCATATCCCTGCCTCCGTGAAGGGGGTCGACGACACCAACTCCCAACGCAACGCGTGTACCAGAATTTGGCGGAATCATCGGTAAGCCGGCAGAATCGCGAAGATGGGCGATTTGGTGAAATCGGCGGTGGTTAGCTTAGAGCGATGGCGTTTCACGAAGAGGACGTCGTCGGGAAGGCGTACGACGCCCGTCTCATGCGTCGCCTGGCGGTCTATGCCCGTCCGTACGGCTGGCTCGTCGCCGGCGCGCTCGGATGTTTGTTGCTCGACGGCTTGATGCAGCTCGTTGGCCCGCTGATGACCCAGCGCGTCATCGACGTTGCCCTGCCGGCCGGCGACACGGCAATGATCGTTCGCGCGGCCGTGCTGTTCACGGGGTCTCTCGTCGTGGCCTTTGCCTGCCAGTACGGCGAAACGATGCTCACCGGGCTGCTCGGACAGCGGGTGATGCGCGATTTGCGACACGCGATCTTCACACACGTTCAGCGGTTGCCGGTGGTTTTCTTCGACCGAAACCCGGTCGGCCGTCTCGTGACGCGCGTGACGTCGGATGTCGAGTCGCTCAACGAGCTGTTTACGGCGGGCGTCGTCGCGGGACTCGGGGATCTTTTCACACTGCTCGCGATCAGTGCGCTGATGCTCGCGACCGACTGGCGCTTGGCGCTGGCGTCGTTCGCGGTAATTCCACTCGTGTATTGGGTGTCGTCCGCGTTTCGCGCGAGGGTGCGCAACTCCTATCGCGACATCCGAAGCCGACTGGCGAGGATCAACGCGTACTTGCAGGAGCGCATCACGGGGATGCGTGTGGTTCAGCTCTTCAGCAGGGAGGAGGCTGAAGCGGAGCAGTTCAAGGAACTGAATCGCGGCCACCTTCAGGCGAACCTCGATTCGATCACCTACTACGCGCTGTATTTCCCGGCGATCGAGATCCTCACGACGATCGCGTTGGCGAGCCTCATCGTCTCGGGGGCCCACCGAGTCGAGATCGGGTCGCTCACGGTGGGGACAGTCGCGGCGTTCCTTCAGCTGGTCCGACGGTTTTTTCAGCCGCTCCAGGATTTGAGCGACAAGTTCAACACGCTTCAGCAAGCGATGGCTGCCTCGGAGCGCATCTTCCGTCTTCTCGACACGGAGCCGGCCGATGTGGGGGTCGTGGCGGCGGGAGCAGAGCCGTTCCGACGCGAGCGGGGTGTCAGCGTCGAGTTTAAAGATGTCTGGTTCGCATACGATCTCGGCCACGTCGCACGCGAGGGCGGCCCTGCTGAGTCACCAGAGTGGGTACTTCGGGGGATCAGCTTTAAAGTCGAGGCCGGGCAAACGCTGGCGCTCGTTGGGCATACGGGCGCGGGCAAGACGACGATCATCAATCTGCTGCTGCGGTTTTACGATCCGCAGCGCGGAAAGATCCTCGTGAACGGCACTGACATCCGAAGCATCCCTCTCGCGGAGCTGCGGTCGCTCATCGGCTACGTGCAGCAGGACATTTTTCTCTTCGCCGGCGACGTGTTGAGCAACATCCGTCTTTCAAATGCTATCCCCGAAGAAGGGGTTGCGCTCGCGGCGGCGCGCGTCGGTGCGGATCGCATCATTCGCCGCTTGCCGAATGGATATGGGCAGGTTCTCGGCGAGCGAGGGGCGTCGATCAGCGTTGGCGAGCGGCAGCTGCTGTCGTTCGCGAGAGCGATCGTCGCGGATCCGTCGCTCCTGGTGCTCGACGAGGCGACGAGCGCCGTGGACAGCGAGATCGAAGGCGACATTCAGCGCGCGTTGTCGGTGCTGATGACCGGTCGAACGACGATCGCCATCGCGCATCGATTGAGCACGATCGTCGACTCCGACGAAATCCTCGTGCTGCACCACGGGCAAGTGCGCGAGCGTGGGACGCACCGACAGCTGCTCGCAAAGCGCGGACTCTATGAGCGTTTGTATCGCTTGCAGGCGGGCTCGCGCGATCGCGCGCGGATGGAGGAGTCGAGTGCGCTACAGTCGGGCGCATGACGCTTGCCAGGCGGAGGCCCGATGGGGTAGTTTCTGCCCGTTCCCTGACGCCGGTGTCGAGGAGTTCGCCGGCGGTCGCACTTCCGACTTCGGATCGACGCGCTGAACGAGCCGACATGCCGGTCATCACGGTCAACGATCAGCACTATGCGCTTCGGCCAGGTCAGAATCGGTTGGGTGGAGGGGCGGGAGCCGACGTGCGAGTCAGCGATGACGAGGCGCTCGGCATCCAGGCGATCGTCGATGTGCGCGAGGCGGCACATCCGGTCATTCGTCGCGCCATGCCCAACGCGGCAGTCCGCGTGAACGGCGTCGAGCTCGTCGATCCAACGCCGCTCATCCACGGCGACAAAGTGGAGATTGGCGGGAACGAGCTGCTCTTCTCCGACGATACGAAGACCGGCGCGACGCGCATCATGAAGGCGAGCGACATCGCCGCGATCGCGGCGGCGGGAAGCGATGCGAGCGCACAGCCACTGACGGGCGGCCGGCTGGTTTCGTTGGTCGACGGAAAGGAATACGTCATCGGCACCGAAGGCGTGACGATCGGCCGAGAGGCGGGCAGCGACATCGTCGTCGCGCAGCAAGACGTCTCGCGAAAGCACGCCGTTGTTTTGCGGACAGAGAAAGGAACGTACGAGGTTCGCGATTTCAGCTCGAACGGCGTCTTCGTGAATCAGAAGCGCGTTCGAAAGTCGGCGGGCCTGTCGCCCTCGGATCTGATCCGCGTCGGGGGCGAGGAGTTTCGCTTTCGTGCCGACGGATTTCCCGCGGTCGAAGCGCCGCCGCGCGCGCCCGCGAATCGAGCGCCGCCGTCCGCGAAGAAAAAAGCCGGTTCGTCGGCCACGCCGTCTGCTCCCTCGGTCGCGGCGCCGTCCGAGCCCGCGCCGGTGGCAAAGCCCTACGTTCCGCCAAGTCAGTCGCGGAAGGCGCTCGCGACGCTCGTCATCACGAACACCGGCCCGACGAACGGCCAGAAATTCGACATTCGCGTCCCGCTCGTGCACATCGGGCGCGGGGCTCACAACGACATAGCCATCAACGACGACAGCGTGTCAGAATCTCACGCCAAGCTTCAGCGACGCGATACCACTTGGTTTCTCATCGATCTCGGTTCGACCAACGGAACGTACGTTGGCGGATCTCGGTTTACCGGTGAGCGAAAAATCGACGAAGGGAGCGAGCTTCGCTTTGGCGGCGTGAAGATGTCGTTCCAGCCGTCCGACGCCGGCCAAAGCATGGATGGAGGGGCACGCCAGATCGCGAACGTCAGCCACCCGCAGCTGAATCCAACGACGAATATTCCAGCCGTCGTGCTGATGCCGGAGCCGAAAGAGCCCGAGACCGCTCCGCCTGTTCCAGCGTGGGTATGGGGCGTCGTTGTCGCGGCGGTCGTTGCTGTCGCCGTCTTCCTCCTGGCGGTTCGGTAATGGCGCGCCTTCTCTATTCGGCACGCACGGACGTCGGGATGATTCGTTCCGGCAACGAGGACAACTTTGCTGTCGACGCGAACGGCGACCGCGGCCTTTTCGTGGTTGCCGACGGCATGGGCGGCCACGCCGCGGGCGAAGTCGCGAGCGAGATGGCGGTGCAGATCATCGGGCTCGAGCTCGCGAGCTTGAAGAACATCGACGACAACGCGTCGGGCGATAAGGTGATGGATGCGCTGAAAAAAGCGAATCGAAACATCCACGACCGCACGATTGCCGAGGTCGACAAGCAAGGGATGGGGACGACTGCGTCCGTGCTCATCGTCGCGAACAATCGGTACCTGATTGGCCAGGTCGGCGACTCGCGCGTTTATCTCCTGCGGGACGGAGCGCTGAAGCAGCTCACGAAGGATCACTCGTACGTTCAAGAGCAAGTCGACGCCGGGTTTTTGACTCCTGAGCAGGCTCGCTACCATCCGTACAGCAACGTCATCACGCGGTGCGTTGGCGCGAGCCCGGAAGTGCAGCCCGACGTCTATCAGGGTGATGTCAAGGTCGGCGACCTGTTTCTCGTTGCGAGCGATGGCCTCACCGGAATGGTGGATGACCGGCGGCTCCACATGCTGCTGATGTCGCGCGCGGAGCCCGAGCGGAAGGTTCATTCGCTCATTGCCGAAGCGAACGGCCGGGGAGGTTTGGACAACATCACGGCGATCGTCGTTCAAGTGGCGCCTGACGAGGATCAGAATTCGAAAACGACGGACAATAGCCCGCATCGTTAGCAGCCATTCGCGCGTAATACCGTTGCGGACGAATCTCCCATTTGTCCGAGCGTTTTGATGTTCGCCTCACTTAGCACGTTTCATCCCTCACGCCCCGTTTGACGGGGGAGTTGCTCATGTCCCAGTCCCACACAGCGAAACGCGCGTTATGCGTCGCTGCTGGTCTCCTCATGTTGAGTGCCCTGCCTGCCCTGGCGCAGGAACACGCCAACAAAGCGAACTGGCAGCTTGCTGAGAAGTTCTCTCCGGCGAATTTGCGTTCGCGTCTCTTTACGAACGCCGTCAATCCCCATTGGCTCGGGCAGAGCGATTCGCTCTGCTACGACTGGAAGGATCACAACGGGCAGAATTTCTGGCTCGTTGTCCCGACGACGAAGACGAAGAAGCCGTTGTTCGACCAGGTCAAGCTCGCCTCGCAGCTGTCGGATCTGAGCCATCACGCGCACGATCCGCACAATCTTCCGTTCAACAGCGTCACGTTCTCGAAGGACCGAAAGACCTTCACGTTCAACGCTGATAGCTCGCGTTGGGAATGGGAGGTCGGTACGGAAACGCTGAAGCGGCTCGGACCGGCGCAACGCGGCGGCGGCGGAGCCGCGGGCGGTCGGGCCGGCGGACGTGGCGCCGGCGGTGGCGGCGGTGCCCCGGCGGACACCGTCAACACGTGCGGCGGCAACGCCGGTGGTGGTGGACGTCAGGGTGGCGGCGGCGGTGGCCGTCAGGGCGGCGCGGGCGGAAACGAATTCCGCAACTTCTCGCCCGACAGCTCGATGTTTGCCTTTGCTCGCGACCACAACTTGTATCTCGTGAGGGTTGCGTCGCGCGACACGATCAAGCTCTCGAGCGACGGCGCGAAGTACTACAGCTTCGGCGCGCGCGACACTTTGAACGAGCGCATGCAGCAGGAGCTGAATCGCCAACAACAGCAGCAGCAAGACGACAACAACCTGAACGACGACGAGAACGACAATGGCGGCCGCGGCGGTCAATCGCGATCCCCGCGTTCGCGCGAACGTCGTGTGGTCGCCGGACTCCAAGTCGTTCGTCGTCACGCGTAACGATCTGCGCAAGGTCGGTGAGCTGTTCCTCGTGAACAACACGGCGAACCCGCGCCCGACGCTCATGACGTATAGCTACGCGATGCCCGGCGACGAAAACGTCGGACAGGAGGAGTTGTGGTCGTGGAACGTCGGCGATACCAAGCTCACGGAGATGAACGTCAAGCGCTGGAAGGATCAGCGGTTGTTCGACATTCACTGGAATGGCACCACGAATCAGAAGCTCCGCATGGTGCGCCGCGATCGCACGCAGCGGCACTTCGAAGTGCTCGAGATCGACATGCCATCGAAGCAGATCTCGTCGCTGTTCCACGAAGACATCGAGAACAACTCGAGCGAGCGCCAGAACATCCGCTACGTCAAGAAGGGCGGCGACATGATCTGGTGGTCGGAGCGCTCGGGCTGGGGCCACTACTATCTGTATGACAATGGCGGTCACCTCAAGCGCGCGCTGACCTCGGGGGCGTGGCGCGCCGAGAGCATCGTCGACGTCGACACAACGAAAGGCATCCTCTACTTCACGGCCGTCGGCCGGGAGCCGGGTGAGAGCCCGTACTACACGCACACCTATCGCGTGAATCTCGACGGCACCGGACTCGCCTTGCTCGACCCGGGCAACGCGCTTCACAACGCCCGGATGTCGCCGAACAAGAAGTGGATCGTCGACAACTACTCGCGCATCGATCTTCCGACGAAGGCCGTCCTCCGCGATCCGACGGGCAAGGTCGTCATGGATCTCGAGACGATGGACATCTCACGCCTCAAGGAGCTCGGCTGGAAGCCCCCCGAGACGTTCCAGGTGAAGGCCGCGGATGGCATCACGGATATCTACGGGAACATGTGGAAGCCGTTCGATTTCGATTCCACGAAGAAGTACCCGATCATCGCGAACGTGTATCCGGGCCCGCAAACGGAGGGCGTGACATACAACTTCGCGGCGAGCGCGGTGCCTCAGCAGCTCGCGCAGCTCGGGTTCATCGTGATTCAGATCGGCAACCGTGGTGGGAGCCCGCAGCGCTCGCAGGAGTATCAGGGCTACGGCTACTTCAATCTCCGCGACTACGCTCTCGCCGATAAGAAGGCAGGCATCGAGCAGCTTGCGGCGCTCCACAACTACATCGACATCGACCGCGTCGGCATCTATGGCCACTCGGGCGGTGGATTCCTCACGGCCGCGGCGATGCTCCTACCGCCGTACAACGAGTTCTTCAAGGTCGGCGTGAGCGAGTCGGGCAATCACGACAACAACATCTACAACCAGAACTGGAGTGAGCAGTATCACGGGCTCAAGGTCGTGCCGAAGAAGGGCGTATCGGGCGCGATCAAGGCGACGGCGAACGATGCCAGCAGCGCTGAGCCCGACGATATGGCTGACTCGAGCTTCTTCATCCACGTTCCGACGACGGTCGAGTTGGCGGCGAACCTCAAGGGCAATCTGCTCCTCGAGACCGGCGACATGGACAACAACGTTCATCCGGCGAACACGATCCGCCTCGTGAACGCGCTGATCAAGGCGAACAAGCGGTTCGATTTCATGATCCTGCCCGGCAAGCCGCACGGCTACGGCGACATGGTGCCGTATACCAACCGGCTCATGTTCGAATACTTTGCTGAGCATTTACTGAACGACTATTACCGGAAGGATGCGGCGTACTCGCATCCCTAGGGGCTAGGGATTAGGGGCTAGGGGTTAGGGGGGAATACGGAAGAACGCGCCGGGCAAAGCCCGGCGCGTTTTTTTGTGAGCTGCCAGCGGGCAGCTGCCAACAACCAGCTGCCAGCTGCCAGCTGCCAGCTACCAGCTACCAGCTACCAGCTATTCCCATTCGAACAATGACTGGCCCCTCTGCAATCTGTCGCGCACTTCGTCCGCGCCGCGGTTGGCCAGCCGAATGATTCGCGACTGATCGATCGCGATGCGGGGGGCGGTATACACCCGCAGCCAGCGCGCCGACCGATAGAACTCCTCGGACAACTTTGGGAGATTGATCGCGCCCTTCCAACCCTCGGCGGTCAGTCGCTTCACTTCGCCGTACGAGCGCTGCACGAGGAGATCGAGGCCAAGCATCTGCGTCTTGGCGGGATAGTCGAGCAAGAGCTCACCCGGCTCGAGCGACAGCTCGTCGGCGAGCGCGTTCTCGACCGCCGTCGTGAGGTGATGGTCGTCGGCGATCCACTCACCCGCATCGGGGGCGAGGTATGCGGCTGGACACTCGAAGGCCCGCTTGAACAAACGACGTTCGCGCAGAGCAATCCCGAGGCTGCTCGGCGCGCGTTGCGCGAGGTCGTGAAGGATGCCCTCGTCCGTGAAGCTCGCGAGCGTCCGCGCGTCGAGCGTTCCCGCGTCGAGCGCGTCGGCGACCAGCCGCTTGTACATCACCGTCGCGCTTCGCACCGCGTGGTGCCAGTACACGTTGCGATACATCTGGTACTTGGCGAAGAGCAGGGACTCGAGCGCGGAGAGGCCCTTCTCGATCATTCCGACGCGGATCTTGCCCGTGTCGGGATCGCGGACCAGCGTGAGGGCGTTGATCAGCCTGTCGACATCGATCTCACCGTAGCTGACGCCGCACATGAACGCGTCGCGTCGCAAGTAATCGAGCTTGTCGAGATCGATCGACCCGGAAATGAGGCCTTGGAGCGGGCTCTCGCTTCGTCCGCGGATCAGCGCGACGATCCGCTCCGGAGCATCCGTGCCGAGCTCGCGGCGAAGGATCTCCGCGACCTCGCCGCCGCAGATGAGCGGACGCGCCACCTCCTCGTGGTTGAGGGCGCCGATCTCCTCGAGTGCGTGGGAGAACGGGTAGTGCCCGATGTCGTGGAGGAGAGCGGCGACTCTCGCCAACTGGCAGTCGTCGCGGGCAACAGCGGCGTACTCCTCCTGCTCCTCGAAGAGGGTCAGCGTCCGACGAGCGAGGTGGTAGGTCCCGAGCGCGTGCTCGAAGCGCGAGTGGGTGGCGCCTGGGTAAACCAGAAAGGCCAGTCCGAGCTGCCGGACGTAGCGTAGCCGCTGAAATGCCGTCGTATCGATCAGCTCGAACGTCAGCGGGTCGAGCCGGATGTTGTTCCAGAGCGGGTCGCGGATGATTTCGACGGACATGCCGCGTATGATAGTGGCGGCGGTCGGCTGGTGTGCAACTCATTCCACCGCCGTGGAAACCTCCGCATTCGAGGGTCGTATAGCAGATATGCCGACACCCGCCCAAACACCCGCCCCCCGAGTTGCCACGCCCGGAGTCGAGCTTCCAGCGATCGATGCCATCCAAACCCAGATGGCCGAGATTTCAGGCCAACTGGCTGGATGGCGAGCCGAGCGTTCGATGGTCCAGCAGCAACTTCGAAACAACCGAACGGATGTCGCCAATCGGCCGGACGTCGTGGCGAGATATGCGGAACTCAGCGCGAAGATTGCCCGCGGCGAGGCCGATATCGATCGCCTCCGAAGCCAGGTGGCCACGCTCCAAGGCGTCACGAGAAATCAGGTCTCGGAGTCTGGGGTGATCGTGCCCCCGTCGCCGCCATTCCAGCGGCGCGGTCCCGACCCGGACATGGTCGTCGGGATGTCGTTCGTCCTCGCGATGTGTCTTGTCCTCCCGATCTCGATCGCGATCGCGAAGCGGATCTGGCGAGGGAAGCGCGACACCGGCCCGATCATCGAGGACCGTGTGAGCGCGAGGATGGACCGACTCGAGCAGGCGGTCGACACGATCGCGGTGGAGATAGAGCGGATCTCGGAAGGTCAGCGGTTCGTGACCAAGGTGTTGGCCGAGCGGCCGACGGTGGCCAATCAGCCGCCGTCTGTGGCGCAGACGAACGACGTCGCCGGGTTGAACGAACCCAAGCCCTTTCTCGCGCTAGGCGCTGGCCCGATCGAGCCGATTCGGATGGCGGAGCGGCAGGCGGTGAGACAGTCGATAACGCCTCATTGAGGGGCTAGGGGTTAGGGGCTAGGGGCTAGGGGTGAGAGGCCAGAGGTCGGAGGCCAGAGGTCGGAGGCCAGAGGTCGGAGGCCAGAGGTCGGAGGCCAGAGACCGAAGGTCGGTCAGGGCAGGCGGGAAATAACGAAAACGCGCCCGGCAAAGCCGAGGCGCGTTTTGATTTGAACCATTCGTCGTTCGCTTCTAGCTCATAACGCGCGCAGCGCGAGTCCTTTTTATCTGGTTGCTGGTTGCTGGCCGCTGGTCGCTGGCTACTTCTTCGGCCCGGCGTTCTTCACCGCATCCGACACATAGTTCTCGAACTTCGAGAAGTTGTCGCGGAACATGCCGGCGAGCTTGTGCGCCTGCGCGTCGTACGCGGTCTTGTCGCTCCAGGTGTTGCGAGGATTCAAAACGTCGGACGGCACGTTGGCGATCTGGGTCGGAACGGACAATCCAAAGACCGGATCCACGTCCATCTTCGCCTTCGAGAGATCGCCGCGAAGGAGCGCATGCACCATCGCGCGCGTGTGGCCAAGCTTCATCCGCTTGCCGACGCCGTACGCACCGCCGGTCCAACCGGTGTTCACGAGCCAGACATCCGAGCCATGCTCGTCGACGAGCTTGCCGAGCATCTCGGCGTACTTCGTCGGATGCCAGACGAGGAAGACGGCGCCGAAGCACGACGAGAACGTCGCCTGTGGCTCCTTCACTCCGCGCTCCGTGCCGGCGACTTTCGCGGTGTAGCCGGAGAGGAAGTAGTACATCGCTTGATCGCGTGAGAGCTTCGCGACCGGCGGCAGCACTCCGAACGCGTCGGCGGTGAGGAACACGATGTTCTTCGGATGACCGCCGCGCCCCGACTTCACGTAGTTCGGGATGTAGTGCAGGGGATAGGACGCCCGCGTGTTTTCCGTGATGGATTGATCTTCGAACTTCACCTTGCGCGCGTCGTCGAGGACGACGTTCTCGAGGATCGTGCCGAACATCTGCGTCGTGCGATAGATGTCAGGCTCGCTCTCCGGCGAGAGATTGATGACCTTCGCGTAGCAACCGCCTTCGTAGTTGAACACGCCTTCGGGCGACCACCCATGTTCGTCGTCGCCGATGAGGGCGCGATGCGGATCCGCCGACAGCGTCGTCTTGCCGGTGCCCGACAGCCCGAAGAAGAGCGCGGTGTCGCCCGCCTCGCCGATGTTCGCGGAGCAGTGCATCGACAGCACGCCCTGCTTCGGCATGTAGTAGTTCATGACCGTGAACATCGCCTTCTTGAGCTCCCCGGCGTAGCGCGTTCCCGCGATGAGGATCATGCGCTTCGCGAGATTGAGCACGATCGCGGTGCTCGTCCGCGTGCCGTGCTTTGCCGGATCAGCCTGAAATTCCGGCGCGTGGAGCACCGTGAAGTTCGGATCGAACGTCGGGAGCTCGGTGGCTTCCGGGCGGATGAACATGTTCCGCACGAACGCCATCTGCCACGCGTTCGGTGAGACGTAGCGAACGGAGAGGCGATACTTCGGATCGGCGCCGCAGTACAGATCTTCGACGAAAAGCTCATCGCGCTCGTTCAGATACGAGCGGATGTCGGCGAGGAGCGTGTCGAACTGCGCTTCGCTGAACGGTTGGTTGACCTTCCCCCAGTCGACGTCGGCCTCTGATGACGGTTCTTTAACGAGAAATTTGTCATTGGGCGACCGGCCGGTATGCGGGGAGGTGACCGAGCAGAACGGACCCATGTCGGCGAATTGGCCTTCGCCGCGACGAATGGCCTCCTGAATCAGCATCGGCGCGACGAGATTCCAATGCACCTCGCCCTTGGGCTCGAGTCCCTGCGCCTCCAGCCCCACCTTTCCCTGGAAACCAGCGTCGTCCTGCGGCGTCGTTTGAGTCGCCATCATAGCCTCGAATAGATCGTCGGAGTTGGCCCGTTCGCTGAGCGAGCGATCGAGTCTCTAGTGTTTGATCGTTCTTGCGCGTCCACCACGGCGACCGCCGCCATGTAGACGATGTCCTGCACATCGGCGCCGCGCTCGAGCACATGCACGGGTCGATTCATGCCCACGAGGATCGGTCCGATCGCCGTGGCCCCACCGAGGTGATTCAACAACTTGTAGGCAATGTTGCCTGCGCTCAAGTTCGGGAATATCAAGACGTTGGCTTGCTCCTTGAGCGTGCTGAACGGATAGTCCCGGTCGATGATCTGCAGATCGAACGCTGTATCGGCCTGCATCTCTCCGTCAACAACCAGCGTCGCATCGCGTTGGCGCAGGAGCGTAACGGCTCGTGCCATTTTCTCGGCCTCAGGATGCCGAACCGAGCCGAAGTTCGAGAACGAGAGAAATGCGATTCGGGGCTCGACCCCGAGCATCGTTCTCGAGATGCGTGCGGCGGCATACCCGATCTGCGCCAGCTGTTCCGCGGTCGGATCGATGTTGACCGTCGTGTCGGCGCAGAAGATCACCTGCTTGTCGAAGACGAGCATGTACATGCCGCTCACGAGTCCCGCCTTCGGGTGCGCGCCGATGACCTCGAGCGCGGGCCTGACTGTCTCCGGGTAGTGCATGTTCACGCCTGAAACGAGCGCGTCGGAATCGCCGCGGGCGACCATGCACATACCGAAATAATTGCTGTTGTAGAGCCGGCGTCGCGCTTCTTCGAGGCTCATGCCTTTGCGCTGGCGGCGCTGCCACATGAACTGCGCGTACTCTTCGCGCTTTGGCGACGTCGCCGGGTCGTCGATCTCGATGTCTTCGAGCGACACGTTCATCGCGCGCGCGTGCTGCTCGATCGTTTTGCGATTGCCGAGCAGCGTCGGCATCGCGATCCCGTCCTCGACGCAAATTCGCGCCGCGCGAATGATCTTCGGCTCTTCCCCTTCGGGGAACACCACGCGCTTCGGATTGTTGATCGCGCGATTGATCAGCGCGCGCATCACGCCGCGCGCCCGGCCGAGCCGAGACTCCAACCGTTCGCGGTACTCTTCGATGTCGACGAAGTCGTTCGCGGCCCCCGATGCGACTGCCGCCCAGGCGACCGCCGGCGCGACCCAGAGAAGCACGCGCGGATCGAAGGGGAAGGGGATCAAGTACTCTGGCCCGAACCGGACCTCGTGCAAGCCGTACAGCTTCGCGACGCTCTCGGGAACATTCTCTTTGGCGAGCAGCGCGAGCGCGCGCGTCGCCGCCATCTTCATTTCCTCGTTGATCTCGGTTGCGCGCACGTCGAGCGCACCGCGGAAGATGAACGGAAAGCCGAGGACGTTGTTGACCTGATTGGGGTAGTCGCTCCGACCGGTCGCGATGATCGCGTCTTTCCGAACCGAGCGAACTTCCTCCGGAAGAATCTCCGGAACCGGATTGGCGAGCGCGAAGATGATGGGGCTCGGCTTCATCTTCTTCAGCATGTCCGGCGTGACGGCGCCGGCAACCGACAATCCGACGAAGACATCAGCGTCGACAAGCGCATCGGCGATCGTCCGCGCCGTCGTGTCGTTCATGAAGCGTGCTTTGTAGGGGTCGATGTCGTTCGGCCGACCCTTGTACACGACGCCGGCTCGATCACACAGAATGATGTTCTCGCGCGGCACGCCGAGCCGCACGTAATGCTCGGCGGTCGAGATCGCGGCCGCGCCGGCTCCCGAGAAAACGACCCGGACGTCCTGAATGTTCTTGCCGACGCACTCGAGCGCGTTGAGCAGCGCGGCGCCACTGATGATCGCGGTGCCGTGTTGGTCGTCGTGGAAGACGGGGATCTTCAGCGTCTTTCGAAGCGTCTCCTCCACGAGAAAACAATCTGGAGCCCTTATGTCTTCGAGGTTAATACCCCCGACGGTGGGTTCGAGCAGCTGACAGAATTTGATGATGTCTTCTGGACTTTCCGATCCGACTTCGAGGTCGAATACGTCAATGTCCGCAAACTGCTTGAAGAGGTTTGCCTTTCCTTCCATCACCGGCTTGCCCGCTACCGCGCCGATGTTGCCGAGGCCAAGAACCGCAGTTCCGTTCGTAACGACCGCAATGAGATTACCCTTCGCGGTATAGCTGTAGGCGAGGTCCGGGTCGCGCTCGATTTCCAGGCAGGGCTCAGCGACCCCAGGCGAATACGCCAACGCGAGGTCGCGCTGGTTCGTCAGCGGTTTGGTTGGGACGACAGCGATCTTGCCTGGCCGACCTTGTGCGTGATAGTCGAGCGCGTCTTGGCGTTTCGTCATGATGACCAAAGTTAACGGACTTCGGCCCGTGGGGAGTAACCCGTTCGTGCTCGCCGAACGGTTTCCTCGCTCTGGCGAGGGGCTATTCCCGTGTCACCGATCAACGGCAACTCGGCGCCCCTCGCAGGCGCGTCGGCGAAATCTGTTTGTCTTGACGCGGCTTTCCGAACTTTCGGGAAGCTCTACGCGAGGATGAAGGCCCCGCAATCCGCGCGGCTCGGCGGCGAATGTCCCCATACGAATACCCGCACTTCGGACACACGCGCGGTTGAACATCGTCGCCGCGCCGCACCTAATTGTGTCTGCACCCGCTCACATCTGCAGCATTCACGCAGGCCGAGCGTTAGTAACGTCGAAACGAAAATAAAGCGCGAAGAACTGCGGCGCCGCCGTCACCCAATGCTCGACCGCTGCGATTCGCTCGGCGGTGAAGGCAGTGGTCCCAAGATTCTTGCTGTGAATCTTATGAGACTTTTCTGAGTTGCAATTGATATGTTTTGACCGCAGAATAGGTCAGTTTAATTGGCGCTCTCGCACCGGTTAGCATCGAGTCTAAATTCTCCCGACTGCCCGATATGGGATTCCGCTTTCGCCGAAGCATCCGACTTGGTAGCGGACTGCGGCTAAATCTTAGCAAGTCCGGAATATCGACGTCGATCGGAAAGCCTGGTGCGACAGTAAACGTTGGGCCTCGCGGCACGTCGACCACGGTGGGCCTTCCTGGTACGGGCCTCAGTTATCGAACGACGCTTGGTGGTGGAAACGTTTCTGGGGCGTCGAGTATCGCCGATCGATCGAACGCGTCCGCCTCTCCAAGCAGCGGGTTGGGGTGTTTGGCAGTAACGGCGCTACTTGTTGGCGCAATTGTTCTCTTGGCGGGCGCCGCGACCTGGGGGGCAGGCCTTCTCGGCACGGGGCTGGTTCTCTTTTTTCTGCAGCTTCAGCGCACCAAAGCCTCTGCAGAGCGTCGCGCTACAGAAGATCGGCAGCGACGTGCCGATCTAACCGCGCGCTTTGGTGCCGAGATATGCTCCCGAATCCTGTCCCGCGAGATTTGGTTGGGTCAGACGGCTGAGCAGATTCGGGAGGCGCTTGGCGAGCCCGTGGACGTCGATGTCAAAGTGATGAAGACGAAGTCCCGCGAGGTGTGGAAATACGACCAGACTGGCGTGAATCGGTTTAAGACTCGTGTTACGGTGGAGAACGGCGTGGTGACGGGCTGGGATCAGAAATAGTACGTTGGGTTCGCGCTACAGCGCATCGAGTGTTCGAGTAGTTCACTCCCACGAAGACGACGCGACTCGAACAGAAGCTTACGGTGGCTGCTCATTCTGGACTCCTTCGAGACTCGGACTGGGATTCTTTGGATGGCGCGCTTCTACGAATAGAATCGTTTGCGCCTATGCTCGGCGCGGCGGTGAAGGGTCAACAAGTGATCACAACCACTCGCTCCGCGCCGTACGGTTCCGTAGAGATTTCCTGTGCTCGATTGCCCAATGGCATCAAGATGCGGGGATTTATTACCCACAAGCTCGATTTTCTGAACGTCTGGCAGGCGTTCGCTGAGGAGGACGTGAAACTTGGTCGCCGCGAAGTATTGGCGTATTGGACGAAACGTCACTACGCAAATGTCGTGGCCCGTCTTCTCAGTCACTCTATGCCAAAGTTTCTGGTAATGACTTGTCGCCCCGGTACGTTTGAGAGTTGCAAGAATGGACTCGATTGGCCAGCGAAAGAGGAGGCGATAGTTCTCGTTCACGCGCTGGAATCGACGAAATGGTGGAAACCTGAGCCGATGACCTAGGGCGGTTCTCGGGCGGCGCACACAGGCTGCGGATCAGGTGTTGATGCCTGTTAGCGAACCTTGGAACTAAGCTGCGATCCGCGAGTCTTTGGCCAATCCACCCGGCTTCTTCGCAGATGACCTTTGGCGTTACGTGCAAACAGTTTCGATGATCACCCTGCCGGAAGTCGCGATCTCGCGCGATGGCCAGCGCGCCGTTCTCGTCAACTCTTTCGACGCATCGTGGCGTCGCGTTTCCGGTCGAGACGCATCCGCCAGGGATGCAAGGGTCCGCGTGGCACCTCGACATCCGCCTGTCGAAATACAGCTGGTGGTAACCGGACAGTTGCCGACCTTCTGGAACGTTCCAAACCAAACCTTGCGCTGGCCCGAGGACTTCAACGAGAGCTTTCCCGAGGTCGCGGTTACGGCAATTGGCGAGTTCCTCGACAATGCGCCGCAACCGCGACAACCCGACTCTGATCATTACGCGGCAGTTGTGCGGATAACGACCGACTTCTTTGACCTCTTCAACCGACCACCCGAGCAAAATGACGCACGCCTGCTGAGATACATCGGCGGGAAACTCTACTGGGCGTATCGACTAGGTGCCGATTCGATCTCGCTCGGCAGACATGACGCGATTCGGTTTGGAATTACACCCGAGGAGCTGAACCGAGTGGCGTGGCAATCGATAGGGGTGTTTTGGCAACGTGATCAATTGGGGGCGTATCGACCACTGCCTCGGCTTCTATCCGACTTTCAGCTGGGGGCATTGCCCGGCCAAGAGCGTCCTCTAATCGAACAAATCGAGCCGCTAGTCGACCGCGATCGATATCCGGCCGCGACGGTTCACATCGGGAAGGCGATCGGGTTTCTACGTGGCTCGAACGTAGATTTGGAAAACGCGGCCAAGGAGGCGGTTACCGCCGTTGAAAGCGTCGCAAAAATTCTGCTGAACGATTCTTCCATCTCGTTCGGTGACTGCATCAAAGAATTCCGCAAACGCGAACTTGTCCCGAGAGAAATGGCTCGCATTCTGGAGTCACTTTATGCGTATCGGAATGCTACGCCCGGCGTCGGACATGGTGGGACTGACGTACCAATGGTATCGCCAGCCGATGCGACCTTCGTGCTCGGCGTAGCATCAGTCGCCATCAATTACCTGGATTCCCTTTGGCCGAGCATTCGAAAACCAACAGAGGAACCGTAAGCATCGGCGGTCAGCTATCGGCAAGCATTGGTCCCGCCACGCTACGACTGCTACGCTTGAATGTTCGAAGCGCTCGGGAACTCGACTTCGCTGCTGATTCGACTTTGATCGCAAGACGAGCACTGTGTCGAGGCTCCCCAACTATCCGTTCGGCAAGAGTGCATTGAGGGCTTTGAAGGCCTTCTCGAAGCGATCGAGCGTTTCGTCTGAAACAGTCAACTGGCCTGCCTTTTCCGCGAACAACCGCGCCGGACGGTAGTGATTAAATGGCGCGTTGTTCGGCAGCGCATGTTCCTTAACGTATGCTTCTAGCCGCGTGATCACGCGCGGGCGCTTGTCCGTCAGATCGCTCTCTTCGATTTTCGTCCCGTACTCCCGGTTGACGATATCGAGATAAAACGGCACGTCGAACATGTCTTCCACGTCGGCGTACTTCGTCGAAGTGAAGTCCGCGTACGTCAGCACGCGCTTTTTCGCGAGCAGCTTCCTTCTGTACAATTGCTCGATTTCCTGCTCGTTCGACTGGTCGATGTCGATGAGCGTCGCGAGCGTCGTTTTCTGTTGTGCGCCGATCAGCGCCACGAACGTCGGTACCTTTTCCGCACCACCCACCGGCGTGATCGTCCACCGGTCGCTGAGACCGACACGGCCTTTTTGCTGAAGCAGGGCCGTCATCGCTTGCAAGTACAACAAATCCGAAACGCCTTCGACGATGAGACTATTCGGACCGATAAACAACGTCTGATGAATGTCGTAGCCGAGCGCACCCTGCAACGGGAATAGGCTGTCGTCGCTCGCTTTCAACACGTCCGTTAGTACCTTCGTTCCGTCTTCGTCTTCCGGGAGTTGATCGAGGGTGTCGATGCTCTTGTCTTGAACTATCCGCACCCGCTCCCAATGTGTCGGATCGACCATGAACGGCGAGTGTGTAGTGTAGACCAACTGATGCTCGGGCCCCAACTCGGACTCGAAGTAGCGCAACAAGTCCATCTGTGCTTTTGCGTGCAGCGAAAGTCCGGGTTCATCCAAGAGGAGAATCAGTGGCGAGCCCTCGCGCTGCAATTGTGAATACCACGCGAGAAAGGAGAAGAACCACACGAAGCCCTGCGAGCGTGTTCCGAGATTTGTCGTCACCATGTGACGAGAGTCGTACACGCTCGCCCAGATGTTGGTACCGCTACGCATACCTTCTGGATCACCTTGGAGTGCTGGCCGGACGTCGAAGCGCATCTGCAAGTGCTTGTTCTGCGACCAGTACTTGAGCACCTGTCGGCTCAAATGGTTGCCCGCGCCTTCAAGTTTGTTGACCAGCTCCTGCGTTCGCTGCGGGTTCAGCAATTCGTCCAAACTCAGTTCCGCTAGCTCGATTAGACCGAGCATCGGATGGTCGGAGGGCTTGAGTCGATGATTTTGGAGCCGGTCCTTCAAGGCCTGAATGTTCTCATGCCCGCGCATCTGGTAGTACTCGCTGAAATACACAAAGCGCGGTACAACTGCATTGATGTACTTGTCATAGATGTATCCGTTGATGCCGCGCGCGACGATCTTGGCCAGGACTGGCTTGAGCGACGCGACTGCGTCGCTCTCTTCGACGTCGTCTAGAACAGTTGCGGCCGCAGACGCCGTCTTCGCCGCAGCGAGAGCGTTTGTCACGTCAGGGTGCAAATTCGCCCGATCAATCAGATAGCGAATGCTGCTGGCCTCATCGGCACTTATCTGGAAATGCCAGTTGTCCGGTCCTTGATCGTAACGCTTTGAGAGTTCGAGGTGATTGCTCAGTAGAGCGCCCGCACCAAGCTCCTCCGCGATGGGCGCCGTTTCCGACTCGTCGAGGACGAACGTGGCACGAACGACCGTTGCTGGGTCACGCTTTTTAGCCGCGACTGCGCGCTCGTAAGTGCGAACGTCACCGCGCGGGTAGTCATCGGTCGGGTCGAAGACGCCATCCGCCTGATCGATCGGATTCAGTCGATAGAGCGCTTTGAGAATGCTAGTCTTGCCTGATTCATTCTTACCGACGAGACACGTGATGTTGCCGATCTCGAACGGTGTCGTATCGCGGATGCTTTGAAATTCCGTGATCTGAACGCGTGTTAGCTTCATCGATTCGCTCGCAGTAAGGATGAGGCGGTTGTGCGTCGCCTACGGGCCAATTCTATCGATTTCCACAAGATAGCGATCTCGGCCAACGATGAGCAGATTTCAATTCACGTTTTGTGGGTGCCGACGGCCGCTCAAGATGGAGATGCTTCCTGGAGCTCACCCGGTGTTAGTCACCCGCATACCTTCGACGCGATCGAATGCTGCATTGTCCCTCACAGCAGGTCGGAGTGACGCATGTTGCGGATTGCCGGTTTGCCGATATCGGGGTATCTGGTTCTCATCAGCGCGGCGAGTTCTAGCTGGGGACCACCGGCTATCAGTCAGCAAGCGCCGTCGTCGCTTACACAGGCGAATGCTGAAATCCGTCGTCTTCGGGCCGAGAATGATTCGCTCCGACGCGTCATTGACGGGTTGCGACGCCACACGGGTCTTGCCGCCGACAAGAACGGCGCGACCGGGTCGATCCTAGATCGGCTGAACTCCTACGAGGCGAGTCCGTTTCCGGCGACGAAATACACTGACCGAGAGACGTACGATTATCGCAAGCGGAGCGGAACGCCTGTTCCTACGAAACGGATGGCCTTCGTCGAGGACGTTTGTCTGATCGGGCGGGCAGATATCGACGCGACCTTCAAGCCGCAGGTGGCGACTGAGCCGGACGTAAGGGCAGTCCTAGAGGTTTATCAAACTAAGGATTGGCAGGAGATTCGCGGCCTGCGACCGTGGACTCATGCTGCCTTTGTCCGATCGCTCACTGCCAGCCAGCGGCAACAGCTCACTGTCGAGGTCCTGCAAGTGCTTCATTCGGGTCGAATCGGCAACGACTGCGAGTAGAGTCCCGGTGCGTTCCGGGGCGAAGCTCTGGGTATTTGCACTTGCCGCCAGTCGGCGCGGGTTCAATGGTACTTTCGGGGCGCCTTGCGCGATGAGCCAGTTTTTGCGATCTGCGTGTCCCGTCGGGGTGTATCCCAGTACGGCGATTTGCATTTCGGACACACTCGCGGCTGAACGTTCTTCTCGCGCGGTGCCCACTCGTGTCCGCACCGATCACACCGAAATCCTGCAAGCGTAATCCTAGCCATTCGATAGAATAGCGATTCGGGGTCGTCCTCCACAACACGGCAAACCGCCTGGCCGACTGCATTGTAGTATATTACTATTGGTAATATACCAAAGAGAGGTCCTCCAATGCTTCCGACCCGTCCCGTCGCGTTATACACTCGGAAGTCGAGCGTAGACGACGGCAAACAAGTAGCGTCTCACGAACAACAGATCGAAGCAATCCTGAAGCTGCACGCGGTTCCCGAGCATTTTCCGGGTACGACCATTCCGGCGTGGTGGAGAGACAGCTGCTCAGGAAGCAGCTTCGAGAAGCGACCAGGACTTTCCGGCTTTCTCACGACCGTGGCCGAGGCGTATCCGCAGCCAGCGAGCGCCCCCGGACGCCTTTTCATCTACGACGAATCTCGGTTCTCTCGCGCGCTCAAAGATGGGCAGGTCGATCTGCGAAGTTCGCAAGAAATGCAGAATCGGTTTGCCCGCTTGGGTTGGCAGATCGTGTTCGTGAACCGACCTCCCACCGGCAATGCCGTGATGGACACCATCATGGACACGATTGCGTTCGCGCAATCATCCGACTACTTGGTGAAATTGTCCGCGAGCGTGAAGCGAGGACGGCTGAGTTGGGGCTTGAAAGGGTACTGGCTCGGTGGACCGGCACCATTTCCGGCCCGCCGCATCGAAGCGACGACCCGAAGGACGTTGCCCCCAGGAGTCAAGTCGACTGAGCAAACGATCCTTGAGGTCGATCCCGAGCGTCTCATTCACTGGAGCGCGGGCGCCGAAATGCTGTTATCCGGCCGCACGGTCATGGACGTTGTTCGATACTTCCAAGAGCACGTGCCAACCATCTACAAAACCCGATCGGGACGAGAGACTCACTGGAGTCACACGACGATTAGCAAAGTTTATTCGAATCCAGCGCTCATCGGCGAACTGCACTACGAGCTTGGAGGTGAAGTCGTCGTCGTCCGCGCGAAGTGGGAGCCGATCGTTGATGTCGATGTTTACCGACGCGTCCGAATGGAACTCGCACGACGCGCAAAGCGCGACTCGAAGAACATCGGCCGCAACAAGGGCAGTCGATTTGCGGCTCAGATGGTTAGATGTGCCGGATGCGGTAGCCGCTATCACGGGACTACAAGCAACGGTATCCGGTACTACATCCACTACGCACCCGCTGAACCATTTCTCAGAGGTGACCAACTGCGGCGAGCGATCGACGCTGGGTGTAGGAGCTACAGTGTAAATGCTGAGCGCTTGGAGTCGGTACTCCGCGACGTCATCGTCGATCAGCGCTGTGCTCCCCCTGCTGCCGATGCGGTGGCGAATCTCTATCGACAGAAACGGGAACATGGCGTCGCCGACAGCAACCTCGCGCGATTGAGAGGCGATCTGCTGCGGCTTGAGTCTCAGTACGCCAACGTGCGGGAAGCCTTGCGCGACACTACCGACGCAAACCTGCGGAAGGATTTGCTCGCGGATGGAACGTCCCTTCGACGTGAACTTGAAGAGACACGCTTCAAAGAAGCCGCTGAGATCGCGCGACTGAGTGCCGCTACCGAGTCAATTGACGCAATTCACCGCATCCTCGGCGAGACGGCTCGAATCGCAAAGGTATGGGACGAATCAAGCGTGGATGAGCGACAGGCTGTCATCGACCAGTGGGTCGACCACGTCTTCATCGACGTCGAGCGCGAGGCCGGACGCGTTCGTAAGGTGGCGTCGATTTTTCTCGCACTGACTCCCAATCAACAAGGCAGGCGTGGCGGCACGAAGGAGGAAGTCACTGCGCTCATCGCCGACGTTCGGAAGGCGAGAGACCACAGGACACCTATCCGCTTTTCCGGCGAAGCGTCGACCGGGACCGATGCTTCATTTTTTGGCGATCGACCACCCGCAAAATCGACAGAATTCTCTAAGTCGATTGCCGACAAACACTTGGCCGAAATGGCGCCCATGTGCTTTCTCGGGGAAGAGGGTCCTCGATGTAGAAGCAGTCTGGCGCTCGGATATCCTCGAGGTTGATGCCGCCGACCGTCGGCTCGAGGAGTTGGCAAAACTTGATGACGTCGTCGGGATTCTCGGAGCCGACTTCGAGATCGAAGACGTCGAGGTCGGCAAACTGCTTGAAGAGATTGCCCTTGCCCTCCATCACCGGCTTCCCGGCAATGGCTCCGATATTTCCGAGGCCGAGGACTGCCGTGCCGTTCGTTACGACGGCGACGAGATTACCCTTCGCCGTATACGTGTAGGCGAGATCATTATCGCGCTCGATCTCGAGGCAAGGTTCCGCAACGCCCGGCGAATACGCGAGCGAAAGATCCCGCTGGTTCGTGAGCGGCTTGGTCGGAACGACCGCGATCTTGCCTGGCCGGCCTGTTGCGTGGTAGTCGAGCGCGTCTTGGCGTTTCGTCATGACGAATTTGAAGAATAGCAGATCGTAACTTCTCATGCAGGCTGCAGATCGAGCCCATTTGACCCGAGTCCTACGCCTCGTAACCCTCGCGATCGTCGTCGAGGGGGCGCTGATCGCGGTCGCGCATCTGCAGCCCGCGATGGCCGGCCTCTTTCGGTCCCTCTATTGGGTCGTTGGCGTCGTCTTCGTCGTGATGATCCTTCGGGCGCTGCGTCGGCGAAGGGGCGGGGATCGACGACACGAGGATCGCCGGCACCCGCTGCCGGAACAGGACTAAAAGGTTCGCCTGACACGCTACGCGACATCAAGCGAGTCGTAGCCTTTCAGTCGGTATACCAGGGTCGACGCCCCCCAGCAGGCGGCGAAAATACCGACGATGAGGTACCCGAGCAGCCCGAAGTTGCTGTTGAGAGCCGCGACGCCGTCCCACAGGCCTCCGCGGAGATCGAATCGGCGCGCCAAGAGTCCAAGCGTTTCGATTCCACCGACGAGCAGCGCGACCACGACCGACACGAAGGTCATGGTGAGATTGTAATAGAGTTTTCTCATGGGCTTCGTGAAGGCCCACTCGTAAGCTCCGAGCATGAACACGTTGTCGGCCGTGTCGACGAGCGACATCCCGGCGGTGAACAGCGCCGGAAAGACCAGAATCGACCAGATCGGGAGCCCTTTGGCGGCCTCCATCGCGGAGATGCCGAGCAAGCCAATCTCCGTCGCGGTGTCGAAGCCGAGGCCGAAGAGAAGGCCGAGCGGATACATGTGCCAGCTCTTTCGAACCATGCCGAAGAGCGGACGGAAAATCCGCGCGAGAATTCCACCGCCGGCGAGCAGAACGTCGAGATCTTCCTCGACGTACGCGCCACCGCCCTTCACCCGATGGAAGGCGCGGTACACCGAGGCGAGAATAAAGATGTTCATCACCGCGATGGCGAGCAGGAACACCGCCGATACCGCGGTGCCGACGATGCCGCCGACGTCGTGCCAAGGTTTGAGCGTCGTGCCAAGCGCAGTCGCGGTCATGGCGATGGCGATCGACGCGAGGATCACGACGGTCGAGTGCCCGAGCGAAAAGAAAAAGCCAGTCGTGAGCGATCGACGGCCGCTCTGGAGCATCGCGCGCGTCACGTTGTCAATGGCGGCGATGTGATCGGCGTCGATGGCGTGACGGAGCCCAAGCCCGTAGGCAAGCAGGCACGTGCCGAGCAACAGCGGGAAATGTCTGAACGCCGCAATCGCCCAGACCCACGCCGCGACGTTCCCGACGATAAGGGCGGCAAAAAGACCGGCGACCATGCGACGGTCGCCGGTAACGAGCCTCCGGTTGGTCGATTCAGACGGCACGACGCAATTTAAACAGACATGGCCCATTACCCCCAGGTCAGGACGGCGCCGGCATGAGCGGAAATCTTCTCCCCGAATTCCAGCCTTTCGAGCTCGAGCACTACCAGTCGCTCTATGAGAATGACGTCGAGATCAACCTCGCCGACAGCAGCGTCAAATGCCTCGTTACGCGCGAGTGGCTGACGGAGGAAGAGCAGGCCCGCGTTCTCGATACCCGGCTCTTCTACCCGATGGTCAACGGGACGACGGAGCTGCGGGCGGCGATCGCGTCCCTGTACCCGCAGGCCAGCCCGAAGAACGTGCTCGTTACCGTCGGCGCAGCCCAGGCGAACAGCATGGTAGCCGCAACGCTGCTGCGGCCCGGTGACGAGGTCGTCGTCGTGTCGCCGGGATATCGCCAGATCTGGGGACTCGCACGCAACCTCGGATGCACCGTGCGAGAGCTTCAGTTGCGGCCCGAGCGCGATTGGCGGCCCGACCTCGACGAGCTGGATTCCCTCGTCGGTCCCCGAACGCGACTCGTGTCGGTGGTCAATCCAAACAACCCGACCGGAATCGCATTCACCGACGACGAAATGTCTCGCGTCGTCGCGGCATGCGAGCGCGTCGGCGCGTGGCTGCATGCCGACGAGGTGTATCACGGAACGGAACGCTCCGGACTGGAGACACCGAGTTTCTGGGGACGATACGCGCGTGCGGTCTGTACGAACAGCCTCTCGAAGGCATACGGGCTGGCCGGGCTGCGCATCGGGTGGCTGATTGCCGATCCGGAAACGATCGAGGCCTTGTGGCGACGACACGAATACGCGGTGATCGCCGCGGCCGCGCCGAGCATGACGATGGCAACGATCGCGCTTCAACCGGCAAAGCGCGCGTCGCTGCTCGCTCGACAACGCGAGATCTCACGGGCCGGATGGCGCGTGCTCGAGGAGTGGCTACGCTCTCACCCGTCGCGGTTCAGCGTGCGACCGTCCACCGCCACATGCATCGGATTCGTTCACTTCGACTTGCCAATATCATCATTCGAATTTGCTGAACACGCGCGGCAGACGGAGCGTGTCCTCGTCGCACCGGGGGAGTTCATGGGCGCCGACGGACATATCCGTATCACAGTGGGCTATGAGCCGGAAAAGGTTCGCCGCGCCCTCGATCGAATCGCACGAGCAGCCGACAGCATTGCCGATGCTCGCGTGCCCCTGGGATTGGCGGGTCACACCTCGAGGTGATCGTCCTCCCGCGCGAACATGGCGTAGAGCACGGGCATCAAGAAAACGCTGATCAGCAGCCGGGAGAAGAGACCGCCGACGATAACGAGGGCGAACGGTTTTTGGGTGTCGGAGCCGACTCCGGTCGAGAGCGCGGCCGGCAGCAGGCCGAGCGCGGCGACGAGCGCGGTCATCATGATGGGCCGCAATCGCAGGAGCGCCGCCGTACGCGTCGCTTCGACAATCCCGAAGCCGCCCAAGCGCAGCTCGTTGGCGTACGAAATGTAGACGACGGCCGTCTGCACCGAGACGCCGAACAGCGCGAGGAATCCGATCATCGACGACACGGAGAACGGCGTGTTCGTGATGAGCATCGCCACGAGTCCGCCGAGCGGCGCCGAGAGAATGACGCCGATGACGGTGATCAGCGGGAATTTCAGGTTGTGGTAGAGCACGAAGAGAATCGAGAAGATCAGCGCGATCGTGATCGGCAACACGATGTTCATCTGCGCGCGCGACGCCGTGTACTCCTCGAACTCGCCGCCCCACCGCGTCGAATATCCGATCGGCAGCTTCAGCTGCTTGTCGACGGCGGTGCGCGCCTCGGCGACCGCGCTCGCGAGGTCGCGTCCTTCGACGGAATATTGAACGCCGATGTACCGGGAGTTGTCCTGGCGATAGATGAACGCCGCGCCATTCGCAATCTGGACGTCGGCTACTTCGCGCAGCGGCACCTGTTGGCCATCGGGCGTCGCGAGCAGGATGTTGCCGATTTCTTCGGGGGTTGCTCGATACTGTGGCTGGAGACGAACGACGAGGTCGAACGTTCGTTCGCCTTGTACGACTTCCGTGGCCGTCGCGCCGCCGACCGCGGCTTCGAGCAACCCGTTGATGGCGTCGGCGCTCAGCCCATAGCGCGCCATCTTCGCTCGGTCGACGGAGATCGTCAGGCTGGGCTGGCCGAGCTCCTGCACGAGCGTCACGTGATCGATGCCGGGAATGCGCTCGATGATCGCTTTGATCGCGCGGCCCTTCTCCTCGAGAATGCCGAGATCCGTGCCGAAGACTTTGACGTCGAGGGATGCTTTGAGGCCGGTGAGCGCTTCGTCGACGGCGTCTTCGGCAGGTTGCGTGTAGTTGAACGTGATTCCCGGGAAGATGGCGAGTTTTTTCTGGACGGCCTCGATCAGCTCATCCTTTGTGCGGTAGGAACCGTTCCACTCGTTATAGGGCTTCAGTCCGACGTAAAACTCGGCGTTGAAGAATCCGGTCGGATCAGTGCCCGCGTCATCGCGTCCGTGTTCGGATGCGACAACCGTCACTTCGGGGAAGCTTTGAAGAATGGCGCGGACCTGTGGGACGATCCTCGAGGATTCTTCGAATGAGATGGTGTAGGGCATCGTCGCGCGAACCCACAGTGCGCCCTCGTCGAGCTTCGGCATGAACTCACCGCCGCGCGTGAACGCGATCACGAGCGATACCGCGAAGAGTGCGAACGAGGCAATCATCGTCGCGCTGCGATGCGCGAGACACCAGTCGAGGCCCGCCGAGTACCGGTCGCGGATCCACTCGAAGACGTGATTCTGTCGTTCCTTTACGCCATTTCGAAGCGCGTAGACGCAGAGGACCGGAATCACGGTGAGCGTGAGGGCGAGCGATCCGAGAATGGCGTAGATCGTCGTATCGGCCATCGGGCGAAACAGTTTTGCCGACGGTCCCGTGAGCGCGTAGATGGGGAGGAAGCCGGCGACGATCACAGCGATCGCATAGACGATCGGTCGGTTCACCTCGGACGCCGCGTCGAAAATGACTTCGCGGATCTTGTACGTCGTGCCGTGCCGACGCGCGAGCTGCCGATAGATGTTCTCGACCATGACGACGGCGCCGTCGACGAGAATGCCGAAGTCGATCGCGCCGATCGACAACAGGTTGGCCGGAATGTCGCGAAGGTCGAGCGCGATGAACGCGATGAGCAACGCGAGCGGCACCGTCGCCGCCACGATGAGGCCGGAGCGAATGTCGTACAGGAAAAACACGAGGACGATCACGACGAGCACAATGCCGGTGATCAAGTTGTGCGCGACGGTGTGCGTCGTGAGCGCGACGAGATCGCTGCGATCGTAGTAGGGAACGACCTTCACGTCTTTCGGGAGGACGTGATCGTTGAGCTCCTGCGTCTTGGCTTGCACGCGCTTCAAGACGTTCTGGGCCTGCTCGCCGGTCCGCATGAGGATGACACCTTCGACGGCATCATCCTGCTTGTTGAAACCGAACTGTCCGAGCCGCGGTGCGTGCCCGATCTCGACGCGAGCGACGTCCTTCACGAGAACGGGGATGCTGTTCTTCACCGTGAGGACGATGTTGCCAATATCCTCGAGAGTGACGACGCGCCCAAGCCCGCGAACGTAGAAGAATTGACCGCCCTCGGAGATGAACCCGCCGCCGCCGTTGCTGTTGTTGGCTCCGAGCGCATCAGTCACGTCGCTGATCGAGAGACCAGCACCGGCGAGCTTCGTCGGGTCGACGAGGACCTGGTATTGCATCGTCTCGCCACCGAGCGCCGCGACGTCGGCGACGCCCGGCACAGCACGGTACGCCTTGTCGAGCACCCAGTCCTGTAAGACATGCAGCTCCTGCGCGGACCGATCAGAGCTTTGTAATACGTATCTGTAGACAAGCCCGGAAGGCGAAAACGGCGCTTCGACCTCGGGGGCGATGCCGTCCGGCAAGCCGGCGCCTGCGAGCCGCTCGAACACCTGCTGGCGCGCGAAGTAGAGATCGGTGCCGTCGGTGAAAGTGACGCGGATGTTCGAGAGGCCATACAACGACACGGACCGCGTCACGACGAGATTCGGAAGTCCGTTGAGCTCCGTCTCGATCGGCACCGTGATGAGCCGCTCGACTTCTTCGGCCGCGTGGCCGGGCCATTCGGTCGTCATCTCGACGCCGGTCGGCGACACATCGGGGTAGGCGTCGACGGGGAGACGCCTCAACGAAAAGATTCCAACTCCAATGACGGCGAGCGTGACAAGCGCGACGAGCAGCGGCTGAGCCACCGCCGCTTCGACGACCTTCTGAATACCGCCTCGTTTCCCTTCGGCGACCGCCGTTGGAACGGGTTCGCGCGGAGGGCGTGCCGGATCGCTCACTGGGTCTCCGCGAACTGGAGGAAGAGCGCGCCGTCGGCGACCACCTGATCGCCCGCGGTGAGACCCGTTGTGACTTCATACTTGTCGCCGACGCGGGTCCCGAGGTCGATACGCCGGCGTGCGTACCCGGTTCCGGTCGCAACGAACACGTACGGCAGGTTTTGGTCATCGCGAAGCACGGACGCAACGGGAACGAGAATTCCGCGGTGTTCGTGGGCGGACTTGATCTGCACGCGAACGAACATGTCACGCCGAAGCAGGTGATTCACATTCGGCGCGACGATGCGGACCGAGACCGCTTTTGTTCCCGGGTCGGCGAGCGCCGCGACATAGTCGACGCGACCGGGAATCGGCTTCTGTGAGATATCTGTGATGATGTCGACGGGCTGGCCATTGGCGACGTCAGCGAGATCGCTCGCGAAAACGTTCGCCATCACCCACATCGTGCTGAGATCGGCGATGGTGAAGCACGGGGTCGATCCGGCCGAGAGCAATTGCCCATCGGAGATGAGCTTCTCGACGACCGTCCCGGAAATTGGCGCGCGAATGATCGCCTCGACCGGAGCGGAGCGCCCCTGTTTGATCGCTTCGATCTGCGATTCCTCGACGCCGAGCGCCCGCATGTTTTGAATGGCCGCCTCGAGATCAGCGTCTGCCGCGGCGAGATCCGCCTGCGCTTGCTCGAGATCCGTGCGCGCCAGCGCGTCGTTCTTGAACAACGCCGAATCGCGATCAGCGATTCGTTTAGCGTTTCTGTATCCCGTCTGCGCCTTGCGATAGTCCGCCACGGCGGTCGCGAAGTCCGGTGACGACACGTACGCGAGCGGTTGTCCACGCGTCACGACAGCGCCGGGGTTCACGACCACGCGCGTCGCCGGTCCGGACACCAACGACAGCACTTGTGTCGACCGATCGCCATTGAAGGCGACGTTTCCGGTGGCCTCGACGACCGGACGGAACGAGACCGGCTCGATCGTAACGACCTGAATTCGTTGTCGCTGCTCGGCGGTGAGTACGACGTTCTTCGGGGCGTTCGCGGCGGTTGCTCCGGAATCAACGGCTGGCTTGTCCGGCTTCTCCGCGGCGCATGCCGCAAGAAACCCGGCTGCGACGACGCGCGACGCGGAGCGAAAAGTGAGTGTCATCATCGGGGGGTGGCTCCGAGCGTCGAGAGAGAAGTGCCGAGCGCTCGATCGAGGTCGGCCCGTGCGGTGCTGGCGGCAGCGAGTGCCTCAGCGAATTGCCGTTGCGCGTCGAGCAGTGCGCTGCGTGCAGTGAGCACCTCGAGCGCGGATGATCCACCAAGCGAATAGCTCGTCGAAGAGATCCGGAACGCCTCGCGCGCCGCGGGAACGAGCTCGTCGCGGAGAAAGACGACCTGCCGCATCGCGGTGCTTGCGTTCGCGAAGGCCGAGCGAACGTCCTGGGTCACCTGGGCTCGCGCATCGCGATACGTCGCGTCGAGCTCTCGCTCGAAGTGCTGCGCGGCGGCGATGTCGCCGCGAGAATGCTGCCAGTAGAGAGCGGGGAGGGGCAGCGAGATGCCGGTCGTGAAAAGCGGTGATCCGGGCTGCGCGTAGTCGCGTTGAATCGACATCGTGAAGTCTGGAAACCAGAACTGTTTCGTCAGACTCGTCGTCGCGCGTGCCCCGAGCTGCTGCTGTTGTAGAATCGCAAGCTCCGGACGATTGGCGAGCGCGACCTGCTCGACGGACGCGGAATCGGGCAATGGCGGGGGCTCGGCGAGCGAGTCACTCGGGATGATCGCCGCGCCGATCACGCGCCCCAGCGTGCGGTTCAACGAC
>JADMIO012784829.1_pt1 | contig 46129 bp, 45 predicted proteins | sample 8958161 | NCBI WGS metagenome assembly JADMIO01 (sample SAMN16585339, study PRJNA669376) | soil metagenome | isolation source: Crop rotation soil | place: USA: Cullars Rotation, Alabama | collected 2011
CTTTCCCGTGCGTCTCTCGCCGCTCGCCCCCTGGGCTTTCGAGCGCGACGCCGGGCGGCCCGAGCTGGTCATCGATGATTTTCGCGCCGCGCTGTTGGCAGCATCCGCCGGCTTGCCGGAAAACGGTACGTGGACGTGGCGCGAGACCGGCAGCGGCCGCGTGTCGCTCGTCACGACCACCGACGACTGGCAACGTCCGCCCGTCGTCCTGCGCCCGCACTTGCGCGGCACCTACGCGGTCTTCGCGACAACCGAGAACGGCCACGCCTACGTGCGCGTCGGCCGGAGCGGCGTGATCCGCGGCGTGCTGGGGGAGCCGACGTTTGTCGACGCCGCGGATCTCACGGGTGAGGACGTGGCAATTCTCCCGGCGGCGGTGACGGGGTCGGGTCTGCGCCAGTTGCGTTTTGTGCCCGTGACGGCCGCGTCGGTCGCGCGCGTGCGCGAGCAAACGAAGCGCCCGCCAACTCCGTTGCGCGCGGTGGCGGATTGGGGCACGTATTTTTTCCCGCCGCCCTCGCATCATTCGGCCGGCGGCCGGCTCGGCGCCGACCAACTCGATGCACTCCTGCGCGGCCACGCGGAAATTGGCCTGAGCAGCATCGGCTGGACCGCGGGACGGAGCTGGGTCGAGTACCACAGTCGCCTGCCCAACACCACCCGCTTCCCGGCGGTTCCGCTGGAGAACCTCGATCCCGAAATTCGGCGCACCTACGCGGGGCGCGCCTTCATGATCGAGACGCTGGATCCGTTGGCGCAGGTGCTCGCGCATCGGACCGAGCACCAACTCGAAATCCTCCCGCTGCTCGCGATGCAGCGACATTACGGGGCGGACGCCTACGGCGGCATCTTCCGTTCGGCGTGGTTCGGTGCGCACCCGGAGTGGTGGCGCTGGAATAAGGGGGCGAAGCGCGGCTCGGACGGCGCCGCGTGTTTCTATTTCCCGGAGGTGCGGAAGGAGCGCGTCGACATCCTGTGCGAGGTGGCCGAGCGCAGCCCCGATGGCCTGGTCGTCGACTGGTGCCGGCAGGTGCCGATCGCCCTCTACCATCCAAAGATGGTGGCCGAGTATCGGGCGAAGACGGGCGTCGACCCGTTGAAAATCGATGCCTCACAGGAGCGCGAATACCGCGCGTGGATCGCGTGGCGGGCTGGCTTCGTCACCGAGACGCTGCGCGAGCTCCGTGCACGGCTCGAGCCCATCCGGCGCGCCACCGGACGACCGATCCCGGTGGCGGTGCGGGTGCCGTCGAAGGGGTTTTTCTACAATCTCGCGCAGGGCCTCGATGTGGAGACGTGGTGCCGCGAGCAGCTCATCGCGCAGATTCAGCTCGACCCGCTGGAGGACTGCGGCTGGCGCGGCGAGCCCCACGAGGTAAGGCCCTACGTGGAGCTGGGGCGGCGCGGCGGTGTGCCGGTTTATGGCGGCGTCAATGGCAACACGTTCTGGAATTATCCGGCGCTGCTGCGGCGCGCCCTCGGGCTGATCGAGGCAGGGGTGGCCGGGATCGAGCTCTACGAGTCGAGCAACTTCGCGACCTGCTCGCCCGAGCGCTGGTTGGTGCCATTGCTCGGTGACGCGCCGCGGCTCAAGGCATTTCTCGCCGAGTCGAATCTCGACGCGTGTTTTCCGATCTATTCGCGCGACGCGTGCACCGGGTACGACAACCACTCCTTCCGCGGCAACTGGTCGGTGGACGGGCTGGGCGGGAATTCGCTGTAGCAGCAACGCCCCCGACGCCATGACGGATCGCCGAACCTGCCTCGCCGCCTTCTCCCTGTTCGCTTTGGTTGCCACCGCTCCTGCCCGCGCTGCCGACCGTCTCCTCCTCGAGGCCGAGGCGTTTGAACAGCGCGGTGGTTGGTCCTTGGATACACAGTTCATCGACCTGATGGGCTCGCCATATCTGCTCGCGCACGGGCTGGGCGAGCCGGTCGCCGACGCCACGACGCCCGCGCAGTTCCCCGGGGCAGGCACATACCGCGTGTGGGTGCGCACCAAGGATTGGGTCGCGCCGTGGAAGGCGCCCGGCACCCCGGGGAAATTCCAGGTGCTGGTCGCGGGTGCGCCGCTTACGGAAACCTTCGGCACGAAGGGCGCCGCGTGGTTCTGGCACGACGGTGGCACGGTGAAGATTTCCGCCCCGCGCACCACGGTCGCGCTGCACGACCTGACCGGTTTCGACGGGCGATGCGACGCAGTTTACTTCACGAGCGATTTGGCCGAGGTGCCGCCCAACGACTCGGCGCCGCTCTCCGCCTGGCGCAAGCAGCGGCTCGACCTCCCGGCCGCGCCCGAGGACATGGGCGAGTTCGACCTCGTCGTGGTCGGCGGCGGCTACGGGGGGCTGGGTAGCGCGCTGTCCGCTGCGCGCATGGGTCTCAAGGTCGCGCTGATCCAGAATCGCCCCGTGCTCGGCGGCAACGGCAGCTCGGAGGTACGCGTGTGGTCGATGGGCTTCATTCGCCGCGGCAAGTACCCGCACATCGGCGAGATCGTAGAGGAGTTCGCCGACCATGCAAAAAACTCGCCCGGCCTCGCCGAGGAGTTCGGCGACGCGCAGAAGGAGGCGCTCGTGCGGGCCGAGCCGAACATCCGGCTCTTGCTCAACGAGCACGTTTACGCGGCCGCGACCGCAAACAGTCGCATCGTGTCCGTCACGTCCCTCAACACCTCGACCGGCCGCGAGCGGCGTTTCCGTGGACGCTTCTTCGCCGACTGCACCGGGCACGGCAACCTCGCGCACCTCGCGGGCGCACGCACCGAAATCGAACTGAAGGACCTGCTCGGCATGAGCAATATGTGGTACTTCCGCGATGCGCCCACGCCGCAGGCGTTTCCCGAAACGCCGTGGGCGCTCGATCTGACGATGGACGACTTTCCGTACCCGCGCACGGGCAAGGGCGAGATGAAGGACCGCAAGAAGGGCGAATGGTTTTGGGAGAGCGGCTTCAACCAGCATCCCATCGACGACCTCGAGCTCATTCGCGACTGGAACCTGCGCGCCGTATTCGGAGCCTTCAACGCGCTCAAGAATCGCGAAGGCAAGGCCGAGCACGCGCTGGCAAAACTCGAGTGGGTCGCATACGTCGGCGGCCCGCGCGAGTCCCGGCGCATCATCGGTGATGTCGTCCTCACGCACGAGGACATCGTGACGAAGCGCGCCTTCCCCGACGGCTGCGTGCCCAGCACGTGGAGCATCGACCTGCACTTCGCGAAGGAGGAGTACGCAAAGAAGTTTCCCGACAATCCGTTCATCTCCGTAGCCGAGCACGACCGGCGGATCGACCCGCAGTACGGATACCCAATTCCCTACCGGTGTCTTTACTCCGTGAACATCGCCAACCTCTTCATGGCGGGCCGCGACATCAGCGTGACCGACGAGGCGCTGGGTACCGTGCGTGTCATGCGGACGATCGGTATGATGGGAGAGGTCGTGGGGAAGGCGGCCGCTGTCGCCACGAAGCATCAGTGCGCGCCGCGGGACGTGTACGCGCTGTATTGGTCGGAGCTGGACGCGCTGCTCAAGCTGCCGGGGCGGGCGCGTCGGGCGGCGGATTATTCTTTCGAACTGGTCGGAGCCGCGCCCGGGCCGGTCGACGATACGGGCGGCCGCGGCGGCGTCGTGGCGCTGGATTCGCTCAAAGGCATCGTGATCGACAATCGCGACGCGAAACTCACCGGCAAGTGGGCCACGCGCTCTTCGCTCGATCGCGTGGGTCCGGACTATGCCTACGGGCGCGGGCCGGACACGAAGGCGACTTTCGCGTTCACGGTGCCAGCAGATGGCTGGTATGAAGTGCGCTTCTCGAGCCCGCCGCACGACAGCCGTGCCAGCAACACGCCAATCACGGTGCACCACGCCGGGGGCGACACGAGAATTATGCTCAACCAGAAGAAGCCGCCTGTGATCGACGAGCACTGGGTCGTGCTCGGTCGGTTCCGTTTTGTCACGGGAAGCCCCGGCGCGGTCGAAGTGAATGCCGAGCACGTCGATGGCCCCGCCCACATCGATGCGGTGAATGTGATTCCGGTCCCGTAGTCGGCCGTGGTTGTGGCTGGGTGAGCGCGGCAGTATCACGCAGATAACCGCCGGTCTTCTCCGCGGCTGCCCATAAATCTCGCTGCAATTTTGCGACACCGATGCCGGTCGAAAAAGTACCAGGACAACGCGGATGATCGCAGACTCGCGGGTGCTTGATCAATTTGTCCTTGGAGAGGGCGGAGATTAGGTTGCCAGGAGGTTGCCAAACGAGAGGTTTTCTGAAACGTTCTACGGCGTTCTAGTGCACGGTAGTGCACTTTCCAATACACTAACCATCAACTAAGTCCGCGGTAACTGCGTGACTTAGCTGGCCGGCGGAAAAAGGTTCGAATCCCACCCTCTCCGCCAAACTCTTTGCCTTTCAGTTTTTTGTGAAAGCGATCTGATTTTTTGATCGTGCATCGAGATGCAGGCTCGTGCGCCCGCAACCATGTAAGATGAAGAGAAAGACAAAGGAGGGTAGGCACAGGTCCCACCCCTCCGGCAATTAATCACCATGTGTGCGGCAATCGCTATGGATCTAGCGAGCTCGGCTCGCGCGAAGCGCGACCGTCGCGCGCGCAAAGATTGACTCGGGATTCGATCGTTCCACGAACATCGTTTCATGAAACGCCTGCAGTTCGTCACGATGAGTGCAGTGGCAGCCGCTGCCGGCGTAGCGCGATCGACGGTTTCGAAAGGACTTCGTAACGATCCTGCACTCCCGGCAAAACGGTGCCTCGAAATTCAGCGAATCGCGCGCAAGCTCGGCTATCGTCCGAACCCCATGGTTGCGGTGCTGATGGCGCAAATGCGCTCGCGGCGGCGACGCACCGATCCGTGGCACATTGCCTGGATTGACCTCTGGCCCAAAGGAGAGAGCGCCGCCACCGCGCCCTTTTGGCGGCAATTGCTGGCCGGTGCGCGGAACCGAGCCACGGCGTTGGGCTACGGACTTGAAGTGCACCAGGTCGGCGAGGAGGGAATATCGCCTCGCCGACTGAGGCAGATTCTCTCTGCACGGGCCCAATGGGGATTGATTGTTCCACCGGTGCCGGAGCTGGTGAAACATTATGCATTCGATCTGCGCGGCTTCGCTGCGGTGACGATAGGAACGAGTCTACGTGATCCACCCATGCATCGGGTTTCCACGAATCATTACCAGGGTGCTCAACTCGCTTGCGAGAGAATGCGGGCAAAAGGATTCCGGCGGATCGGTCTAGCGCTCAGCCTCGCTGTGAGCGAACGCGTCGACGGCAAATGGTTCGGCGGGTATCTCGCCAGCCAGCTACACTGGCCGAAGTCCGACCGGGTCGCGCCGCTAATGAACACGCCGAACGATGCGGGGATATTCGAGAAATGGTTACGTCGCGAGCAGCCGGATGCCCTCCTCCTGGCGGAACCGCACGTGCTCGCGTGGCTGCCGACCGACCCAGCGCGTCGGCCGCCGATTGCATGGCTGACAGTGGAAACCGGCGCCCGCGGGGTGTGGGGCATCGACCATCAACCCGTGCGCACTGCGGCCGCCGCGGTCGACCTGGTCGTGGGCCAAATTCACCGGAACGAGCGTGGGGTTCCGGCCGCGCCCCAAACGGTTCTCCTTGACGGGACGTGGGTGGAGCTGTGAACGATTCGCGGCGACCGCAGGAAGTCGCACTCAGCGCAGGGTGTAGGATTCACCGACCACGGTCGGAAACTCGATCGTGGTGGTATCGATGTTCCGGGCGACAACCGTTTGCCCTCCGCTCGTAACCAGGAGGGGCCGCGAACTCCGGACTCTCAATGTCGTTCCCGCCCGGGAAACAATCACCGCCTGCTTCAATTGCGCGTTCGACCATTCGAAGGAGACATCGAACGCACCGCGTGCGCGCAATCCCTGCACTGAGCCGTTGCGCCAGGCGGCCGGCAATGCCGGTAAAAGGCGGATTTCGTCTTCATGACTTTGCAGCAACATTTCCGCGATGCTCGCCGTCACGCCCAGGTTGGCATCGATCTGGAAAGGATTGTAGTTGGCTCGGCCCGTTTTGAACCCGGCGAGGAGGTTCGGATGCATATGCCCCCCGATCAACTGTTCCAACTGGCCGAACGCCCGCTCCCCTTCGAGCAAGCGCGCCCAAATCGCCATGCGCCATGACAAGCTCCACGACTTCGCGCCGCGGTCCGTCCGCGCCTCAAGGGATTTCCGCGCCGCCTGCGCCAGTTCCGGAGTGCGACGCAGCGAGATTTCAGTGCCGGGATAAACGGCGAACAGGTGCGACGTGTGTTGATGATAGCGGTCGACCTCCGTGAAATCGCGGATCCACTCCTGCAACCGGCCATCGCGAGGATTGATCTGGAGGGGCGCGAGATTCTGCAGGGCCGCCTGGCAGCGCTCGCGGAAATCCGTGTCCAGTTTCAATGTCTCGCTGGCCGCGACGACTGCCGTGAGCAGTTCGTGAATGATTTCCAGGTCCATCGTCGCCGCGTACGTCAGGGCGGTGACTTCGCCGCCCGCTGGCCGAAAGCGATTCTCCGGCGAATAGGATGGGACGGTGACGAGTTTGCCCGGAAAGACCGTGCCAACGGGAGCCGTCACGAGAAAATCGAGGAGGAACTGCGCGGCCCCTTTCATCAGAGGATAGCCCTTCTGCCTTAAGAAGATTTCGTCGCGGCTGAAGAGATAGTGTTCCCACAGGTGCAGGGCGAGCCATGCGCCGCCCATTGGCCACACGCCCGCCGGGCCGTCTGCCGGCGCGGTCATACCAAAGGGATCAGTCAAATGGTGCACCACCCAGCCATCCGCGTGATACATGCTTTGGGCGGTGTGGTGGCCGGTTTTCGCCAACAGGCCAATGAGGTCGAACAACGGTTCCTGGAACTCCGCGAGATTGGCCACCTCCGCGGGCCAATAGTTCATCTGGAGATTTATGTTCGTGTGAAAGTCGCTGTTCCACGGTGGCTGCATTTCCGCGTTCCAGATTCCCTGCAAGTTTGCGGGCAGCGTGCCCGGCCGCGAACTTCCCATGAGGAGATATCGGCCATATTGGAATACCAGGGCCGCCAGTTCCGGGTCGGGCGCCCCGTGCAAGCGGCGGGAAATCCGTTCATCCGTGGGCGCCGATCGCAGTGCGGGATCGGAGGCGCCGAGTTCGAGCCTGACGCGTCGGAAAATCGTTTGATAATCACGCAGGTGATCCCGTCGCAATTCCACGAGCGATTTTCGGGCGGCGGCGGCGAGCAGGCGCTCGCATGTTCGCTCGGGTTCCCCGCCGCGAAGATCGGAGGCGCCGCAGACGAGCAGCACGACCGAGCTCGCTTTTTCGATCATCAGTTTGCCGTCGGCTTCGTGGATCCTCCCTCCCTCCGCCAACGCGCGGACCCGCCCGACGAAGCGGGTCGAGGGAACCGGCTTCGAATCGTTCCCATACTGCGACATCAATTGACCCGTGAGCACGAGGGCGCCCGGCTCGAGCCGCGTGGTGGCGTCCTTTTCCCGCGTCAGACTCAGCGCGAGACTGATCGCGTCCGGATGATCGGATGAAAAAGAAAGGACAATCACGCCGTCCGCCGCGGACGCGAAATACTCCCGCGTGAATTGAACCCCGTCCGCCGAGTAGCGAACGGAGATGATTCCGGAATCCAAATCCAGTGCGCGCTGGTAGTCCGTCGCGTGGACGACGCCCGGCAGGTCAATCGCGAGATCGCCGAGCGGTTGATAGGGCAGGATGCGCGAAGGCGTGGCGATGATGTCTTCCTCCACGATTGGAATTGCGGCGCTGCCCTGGTCAGCAAACAGCAGTGGGCGGATCTTCAGCAGTCCCTCGTAGGCTTTGGGATTCTCGACGGGCGGCCGCGGGTGACCGACCCAGATCGATTCTTCATTCAACTGGATCAGTTCGCGCCCGACACTCCCGAACGTCATGGCGCCGAGCCGCCCGTTGCCGATGGGCAGTGCTTCGTTCCATGTGCGGGCCGGCTGGCGGTACCAAAGGTTGAGCCGCCCTTCGGGGGCCTGTTCTGCTCCCGCCACCGTCGCAGAATCCAAGTGCGTTTCTTCCGCTCGATGGGTCGGGGGCGTCGAAGGTACAAACGCCGCCCGCATCGGCGCCGCGATGGCCAAGACGACGGGCAGGCAAATTCGGATCAATCGTCGGCGAGTCACGCACATGAGCCATGTCCATGCCAAATATCGTGTAAGCAGTGATGTTATGGGCATCGTTTCACGCCGTTGAAATGCCAGCGGGTCTCTCCCACGACATCATGGAGCGGGCAGTATTTGTACGGCGTCGATTTGCACGATGCCGTTGGCGGACGTGGCATCGACTTCGAGCTCCGCGACTTGGTGGGCGGCGCAGCGATGAAATCCGAGGGAAATCCAGCGATCTCCATCCGGCGGCGCGACGCGTTGATTGATCCAGAATGTCCTCGCCCCGTCGGCGCTGCGCACCGTGACGGCCGTGTTCGTCGCGCGGCTGTCCGCGGGCGCCGTGGCAAAACGCACTTCGTAGCGACCATCGGCCGGGACGGAAAACTGGAACGTCGCCGTCGTGCCCGGTCCGCTCCCGTAGGCATAGTCGGGACCAACGTGGTCGAGCGAAAATGCCGACGTCCATTTGCCGGTGAGCTTCGCCACCCGGTTGTCGATGACGATTCCCTTCAGCGTGGCGGGATCGAGGCCGCTGCCGCGACCGCCGGAGTCGTCAACGGCAGCGGGGGCCGCCCCAGGGATGTCGAACGTTCCATCCAAGCCACGTCGTGCGCGCCCGGGAAGTTGGAGCAATGCATCCATTTCGGACCAGTAGAGGTGATACACCTCTCGCGGCGTGCACTGGCGCTGAATCGCGATCGACGCTGCCTTACCCACCACCTCGCCCATCATGCCGATCGTCTTCATCACCCGGACGGTGCCCAATGCCTCGTCGGTCACGCTGATATCACGCCCCGCCATGAAGAGATTGGCGACGTTGACCGAGTAAAGACAGCGATAAGGAATCGGATATCCATATTGTCGGTCGACCCGCGAGTCATGCTGTGCAACCGAGATGAACGGATTGTCAGGAAATCTCTTCGCGTATTCTGCGCGCGCGAAGTGCAGATCGATGCTCCACGTACTCGGCACGCAGCCGTCGGGAAATTGCTTCTTCGTGACGATGTCCTCGTGCGTCAGCATGACGTCTCCCACAATCCGGCGTGATTCGCGTGTTCCCCCAATATACGCCACCCAGTCGAGCTTGGCATTGGCATGTTCGGCTTTGCCCTCGCGATTCTTCATGGCGTTGAACGCCCCGAACACGGCCCGCAGATTCCAGTCACGAATTCGCTCGAGATCGTTGATCGGATGTTGATTGAAGCCGCTCTCCCAAAACCATTCGCCCTTGCCCCACTTGCCCGAGTTCAATCCCGTTCCCGTGCCCTGCTTGGGATAAGGAAAGTCGTCCATCGTCAGATCCAGTGCCCACGGCGTTTCCGGGAAAGATTGCGGGGAGGGCGCATTGCTCCAGACCCACATGTTGCTCATGCCGAGGAGATCCTTCAGCTCGATCTCGTATTTGGCGCCGGCGAGATACGCGAGGTTCCCATGGCCGGTGCAATCGACGAAGAACTTGCCCCGGAATCTTTTTTCCCGGCTAGTTTGGGTCCCGAGCGAGGTGACCGCGATGATTCGGCCCTGGTCCGTCTCGGCCGAATACACGTGTTCGTTCAGGAAGAGCGCGATGTTGGGTTCGCGCCGGATGATCTGCTCCTTTTCCACGTCGCCAAATTCCTCGGCCTGACCGGGCGAATTTCGCGCTTTGTCCGCGAATTCCTCGACCATTTCGCCGATGTGCGGGTATTTGCCACGCCGAATGAGTCCCATGGCCCAAACCCGCACCTCCGAGCTGCCGTTCCCGCCGAGTACAGGACGGTCTTGAATCAACGCGACCCGGAGTCCCATGCGTGCGGCGGAGATCGCACTGCCCATGCCGCCGTAGCCGCCGCCCACCACGACCAAATCGAACTCGCCCATGTTTTCCGGTTCGGCGGGGAGCTGCAGCACCTGTTTACGCCAGGTCGTGAGGGGCGCGGATTCATTGGGCGGGATGTCACGGAGATCAGTCGTAAAATAAATGGCGTCGCAGCGGCCGTCGAAACCCGTCCGATCACGAAGCGTGAGCGTGACCTGCGCGGCCGTGACCTCGATCGTGCCACCGTCTTGCCAGAACCACGTCGGGCTCTGGGTGCCGAATTCAGTGGCCAACGGAATGCCGTTTACGAGCAGTTGAAATTTCCCCGGCGTTCCCGACCCGCCCCAGACCGCGACCCAGTCCTTTGTGCGGACCCAGACGTGATACGTGCCGGTTGCGGGAAACGTGACCTCAGTGATCGCGTCGGTCACCGGTTTGCCCAAGCCGTGAGCCAAGAGATACGGCGAACCCATCAGATCGATGAATTGCGTGTCGAGCGACCACCCGCCCCTTTGTTGAAAGCTCTCGGCTTCGACGAGCAGGCGGTCACCGCCGAGCGCCGACCCGATCGAAAGGGCCAAGCACCCAAGGAGAGAACAAAAATATTTCATCATCCCCAGCAGGCCGGATTCAACTGCGCGATTGCCAGCGTTAGCGAAGCGTGGGCGCTCTAACGAGGTTAGAACCGATATTCGGCGGACAGGCGATACGACGTTGGGTCAGCCAGTGTGATCGAACTAACGTAATATTGCTCTTTGAAGAGATTCGAAACGAGAAGATTGTAGCTCACTGGCCGGCCGAACAACGTCGTTCTGTAACCGACGCGCGCGTTAACGACGACGCGCGGATCGAGGAAGAATGGATCGGTCGTCTCGAACGCCTTGGCCTGGCTGCGGTACGAGATCGCGGCGCCAGTCGACAGCCCCTTCAGCCGCCCTTCGGTTATCTGGTATGAGGTGTTGAGATTCCACGAGTGAGTTGGGCAGCGCGGCAACGCCCGGCCGACGATGGCGGGACTCGCCGGATTCTTCGTCACGCGCGCATCGGTATAGGTGTAGCCTCCCACCACCTGAAAATTCTTTGTCACGTTGGCGGAAAGACGGCACTCGGCCCCGTCCGCTTCGCTCTCGCCCGTCTGCTCCTCGTACGAGTAGGCGCCGAGAGCATCGACCGCGCTGATCGCCTGGCGACTGTTGAGGCTGACATTGCGAAACCACGTCGCCATTCCACTGTAGCGACCGTCGCCAAAGTCATATTTGATGCCGACGTCAAGGCCCTTCGCGATGAGGGGATCGAAGGGAGTCATCGACCGATCCTTGTTCACGCGCAGCGAGGTGATTTGGCGGAAAGACTCCGAGTAGTTCACGAAAACGCCCAATGGGCGCGTCACCCTGAATACTGCGCCGGCCTGCGGTGTCCACTTGCTCTGCGTGAGATTCGTGGCGGCGTTGGTTATGTAATTCTTCGACCACACGTCGATGTCGGAATAGTTGACTCCCCCGAGAAACATAAACCGCTCGTCGAAAAGCGAGAGAGCATCGACCAGGTAATACTTGTTCTCCCAAAATTTTGCGCCGCTATAGCTGCTGAGTCGCAAGGCTGTTCTCCCGGGGACCGTCCGATTCCACGTCGTCGGATCGGCGAGGTTCCAGTTCGGCGGATTCGGCACGCCGACGCCGGCACTCACCCCCGAGGCGGTGGCTTCCGCCTCGCTGCGCGACGCAGTGTATTCCCAGCCGGCAACCACGCGGGTATAGTGATGCCGGCCAAAATCGAACCGCCCGGCGAGATTCAGCGTGTTGGCGAACTTGCGTCCATTCGCGTAGGCTCCGCTCAGTGAGCGGGAGAATTGCAGATTGGTCGGCGTAAACGTCGTGATCGACGTGGCCCCCGCCTCGACGGTATCCAGCCGATTTCCCGTAACGCCGGCCTGATCGCGGATGATGATCCGATCCGTGAGCGCATGCTCGATGGTCGCCGTGTAGATATAATTTCCGAGATTGGTGCCGAGGCCGGGCCCCATTCCATTCCAGGTCCGGGGAATCATATCGGCGAATTTCACGACGTTCTTGGTGCGATCCGCATAGCGGGGCCAGTTGGACACCCCTGTCGCATGCACATCGACCCGTTCGTAATCGAACATCACGGACGAGCCCTTCAATGGCTCCCACTTGATCACCGGCGCGACGAACATCTTTTCCTCCTGGTCAAAGTCACGGTAGCCGTCGCGGTTGAGATAGGACGCATCGACGCGATACGTGACGGTCTTCGAAGCATTCAATGGTCCCGTCGTGCCGAGCTGAGCGCGATAGTAATCCCACGAACCGAGATCGAGCTTCATGTCGCTGCTGGCTTTCGCCGACGGCTGCTTGGTCACCATATTGACCACGCCGCCGGGGTCTAGTTGGCCGTAGAGCACAGACGCCGGGCCGTTGACGACCTCGACGCGCGAGAGGTTGGCGGAGTCGTAACTGCGGAAATTGGTGTTTCCGTTGCGCGCCCGATTAAACGTCGTGAAACCGCGGACCGTGTAGCTGTCGTCCAACCGGGTGGCGGGACGCTGCGACGTCGTGATACCGGAGGACAGCCCCATGATTTCGTAGGCCTCGGTGAGGCCATAGTCCTTGAAGAGTTGTTCGGTGATGACGTCGATCGACATCGGAATGTTCTTCAGCTCCGTGGCGATTTTTGTCGCGCTGATCGAATTCGTGGCGGCGTAGCCGGTCTCCGCAGCTTCGGTTACGGTGAATGCCGGCAACAAGACGTTCTCCTCCGCCGGCGAGGCGGAAGAACTCGGAACCTGGGCACGGGCGAAAGGAAAAACAAAGAGCAGAAAAATCAACGCAAGGAGCGGCCGTTGCGACGAGGGGTGAAGGTAACAGAGGTGCATGGGTGAAGGTCGACGAGGGTGGCTGGAAAACGACTTTTCGATGCGGCTGGAAGAGACACGCAAGTTATCGGCTGACACGAGCTGACACCTATGAACATCGTTTCATGCGAACGCGCAGATCCCCGTGCGAATCGGCCGCGAAACGATGTTCACGCGCTTCTGATCGCAGGGGAGCACGTGTTTGATCACGGTGCTTCGACCGCGTTCGAAGTCGCGGACCGAAGGCCCCATCTAGCGAAACCTGATGTAGAGAATCACCATCGCGATGAAAACCACCGCGGAAAGTCGCTTGTAGTTGCCGAAGCCACTCCACCCGGGCGAGGTCAGTGCCTGCCAGGGCGTGGTCCAGTGCAACTTTTCCGGATCGGTGCCAGGCTCTTTTGGCATCGCCCCAGTGAGGCCCACTTGGAGCGTGATACAGCCGATGCACAGATAAAACGCCATCATCATGAAAGGCGTGGCCGAGAAAAAATCGGGCGACCAGGCCATCGCCTCGGGCTGCCATTTTCGCAGCACCTTCAGCGCGTAGACGAAGGCCCCGGCAGCGGAGCCGATCCACATGGTCCACTTGGCGCCGCGGGCTGATGCCGCCGGCCAAAAAATGCCCAGCACGAAGACGGCGGTGATCGGCGGCGCGAGATGCGCGATGACGTCATTTAGCCCAACAAAAATGCTCTCGTAACGATCGAGGAGAGAGACGAGGCCGATACCCACCGCAAAGGCGAGGCAGGTGGCGGTCCGGCCGATTGCAATCAATCGCATGTTGCTCGTTTCCGGTCGGAAGCGCTTCCAGAGGTCGTAACTCACCAGGGTGGAAATCGAATTTGCCGCGCTGGCCAGGTTGCCCATCAAGGCCGCCATGAGCGCCGCCGCCATGATCCCGACCAAGCCCGGCGGCAGGAGCGAATGGATCATCACTCCATATACTTCTTTGCTGTTCGGCACGGCGACACCGGGGAGCAGCTCCTGCCTCAGAATCACCGCGAACATGAGACCGGGCAGGACGAAGATGAACACGGGCAACACTTTGATCGCCGCGCAAAACAACGCGCCGACGCGTGCATGGTTCTCGTCCTTCGCCCCAAGCACCCGCTGCACAATGGTCTGATCGGCACACCAGTACCAGATTCCCAAGACCGGATAGCCGAGCAGTATCGCGTACCACGGCAATTCTCGCTCCACCGTCGGCGAGCGCAGCATCGAGAGCTTGAGCAAATCGTCGGTGCGCGCGAGTCCATCCACCAGGCCGGTCCAGCCGCCGACCTTCGCGTAGGCAAAGGCGGTGATCACGCAGGCGCCCACGATCAGCACGATTGCCTGAACCGTTTCCGTGATGACGACGGCAGCCAATCCACCTACGACCGTGTACAGCGCGGTCAGGCTGCAGATTGCGAGGATGCACAGCCATTTCTCGATCCCAAAGATGCTGTGCAGCACCAGCCAGCCGGTCGCGAGCGGGAAGGCGATGTGCAGGATGATGGCGGCCACGACCGAGACGAGCGCCAGCCAGTCACGGCACGCACGACAGTAACGCTTTTCCAAAAAGTCGGGCAGCGTGGTCACTTTCGCGCGCAGGTAAAATGGAACGAAAAACAGAGCGAGCAGGATGAGGGTGAAAGCCGCCATCCACTCGAAATTGCCCATCAACAACCCCTGGTCATAACCCGCTTGCGCCAGGCTCACCAGATGAACGCACGAGATGTTCGTGGCGAAGAGCGCCATCCCGATCGTCGGCCAGCGCAGAGAGCGTGAAGCGAGGAAGAACCGTTCAGGGCTTTCCTGGCCGCGACGCCGGAGCCCGGCATAGCAACCAAGCCCCACGATGCCGGCCAGATAAATGATTACCACCCACCAATCGAGGGAGCTGCGCACGAAAATTGGGTCCAGTTTGCCGTCGTTTCCGTGATCACCGGCGATAGCCCAACGCGGCGCCGCCATCGGGGCAAAGGGCCTGTCCGGTAATAAAGCTCGCCTCGCTCGAGAGGAGGAACGCACAGACCTCCCCGATCTCCGCGCTCGTCGCCATCCGGCCGAGCGGATGCCACGAATCCACCGTCCGGAGCGCGGCGGCTGGATCGTACTGCGTGGCGGCCCATTCGTGCATGAGGGGCGTATTCACGCCCGCAGGACACACGGCGTTTACGCGTACCCCATGAGGCGCGAGGTCGAGGGCGAGCGCGCGCGTCAGCCCAATCTGGCCCGCTTTGCTCGTCACGTAGGCCGGTGCGGACGCCTGACCGACGAGCGCGACTTCGCTGGACATATTCACGATCGCGCCGCGCGTGCGCTTCAAGTGCGGCACGGCCAGCTTGCAGCCGAGAAACGTACTCGTGAGGTTCAGCTTCAGCAGGGCCTCAAACTCCGCGACGGACGTTTGCTCAATCTCCATCGCGGGGGGATGCCAGCCGGCGTTGTTGATGAGGCCATCCAGCCCGCCGAAGCGCGCCAGCGTCTGCTCGAACGCGCGCTCGAATTCCAGGGCATCGCGCACGTCGCAAGGCAGCGGCAGCACGCGCTCGGACCATGTAAAGCCGGCGGACTCGACAGCTGGCTGGGCCAGCTCGGGATCCGGCGCGAGAATTGCGACCGACCCGCCGTGGCGCAAAATACTCAGGGCGCAGCCCAAGCCGATGCCCCTCGATGCGCCGGTCACTATAATAGTCTTCTTGGCCAGCTTGCTCATGTGGTCGCGGACGCAGCCCGATCACGGGTTGCAGGTACGAAGGGAGGGGAGCATGACAGTCGCGGCCAGCCTGTTCAACTCAGCGAGCGTCTCAACCCCGATGGGGATGCCCTCGCGTTGGCGCCGTTGCTTCGTTTCGAGCTCAGGCTGACCCGGGAACCGCACGCGATCGAATCCTTCCGCCGTGGGCAGCGCGCCAAGGCAGCGGGCGTAATCCGCCACGCGCGACTGAAAATCCGCGAGCGCGACGAAGCGGCTGACATCGATCGCGCCCACCAGTCCGCCGAGCTGGCGATGTTCCCCCATGTCGTCGCCGTACATCCGGGGAATGTTGGGTCCGAACGGTGCGCCCACGAGCATCGCGCAGAGCAGGTCGATCATGATGCCCAGTCCGGAACCTTTGTGTTCCGCGAACGGGTATAACGCGGCGGCGGCCTCCGGCTCCGTCGTATCGTGGCCGTCTTTATCCACGGCCCAGCCCACCGGAATTTTCACCCCTTCATTCCGCGCGTTCACGATCAGATTCCACGGCACGACGCTGGTCGCGGTATCGAGACAGAAGCACTCTCCATCGGCGGCTGGCGTCGTGATGCAGATCGGATTCGTCCCGGCAAACGCCACGCGGCTGCCATGGGGCAGGACCATTGGGTCGACGTGCGTGAACACAATCCCGATGAATCCCTGTTCGGCGAGCCGCAACCCGAAGGGCGCCAGCGCACCACAGTGACTGGAGTTGCGGACCGCGACCCAGCCCGCGCCCGCTGCGCGCGCGAGCCGCGCCGCTTCATGGGTCGCACGCGTCATCACCAAATGACCCAGACCATGGCCGCCATCGAGTATCCCCAGTGCCGGACCGCGTGCTTCAAATCGCATCTCCGGCCGCGGCAGGATTCCGCCCGCTTCGAGTCGCCGCACGTAGTGCGGCAGTCGCGCGATGCCATGCGAGTCCGTTCCGCGTAGACTGGTCTCCACCAAGTGCCAGGCGACGTATTGCGCGTCGTCGTCGTCGACATCGAAGGACATCAACACGCGTTTGCACAGCTCCAGCACATCGCTTGCGGGGATCAGGATACTTTCGTGAACAACTCGGGCCATAAAATTGAGGAGAGAACTGCAGTCCGCGAACCGGTTCTTTCCCTGGCATAATTCTTCATCTGCGGTGGGCCAAAAACATGGGGAATGCGTGGAGGGAAAAGTAAGCCGTTGGCGCGATAACGAGAGTTGTTGGTGTGCTCCTTCTCGACCACGTATTACCAGTGAACATCGTTTCATTGTAATCTGGCCGTGCAGGCCGCGTTATTGGCAGATTACATGAAACTCCTGCAATTGAGCGGTCCGGAACAGGCACAGCGCGACGGGCGAACAAGTATCGATGCCCGTTGGACTGTCGCCGGTTCGGGAGGTGCGACCTAGCCAAGCGACTAGCGAGGTTCAGGCATTTGGGAGGTTGTCAGAAGGTTGCCAAACGAGAGGTTTTCTGAAACGTTTTGCGGCGTTCTAGTGCACAGTAGTGCACTTTCCAATACACTAACCATCAACTAAGTCCGCGGTAAATCCGCGACTTAGCTGGCCGGCGGAAAAAGGTTCGAATCCCACCCTCTCCGCCAGTTTCTAAGTTGCAGCAAAACGACTTAGAAAAGCCGACAACCGATTTGCCAGTTGACGTGGCAAATCGGCCATGAAGCAGGAGAAAAAGTCGGCGTTCGTCATCACTGAATTCACGAATCCCTCCGGGGAGATCGTCTATCGCGTTTCCGGTTGGCTCGACGGGAAGCGCGTCCGCAAAAACTTTCCCACGCGCGCGGAAGCTCGCTCCGAGATCGACGGGCTCGAAATCGATTCGGCCCAAGCGGAGACCGGATTGCGGCGTGTCGTTACGCGCCTGAATGAAGCTCAGGTGCTCGCGGCAGAGGCCGCGTTTCTCCGGCTTGGCGACGCGCAGCACACGCTCTCGTTCTGCGTCGATTACACGCTGACCAACTACCGCGCGCCGGCTCTGGAGAAGGCGCTCGCGGTCGCGGTGACCGATTACCTCGCGGCGAAAAAGCGCGAAGCCGAGCGCGGAATCATTTCCGAGGTTCAAGTCGGCAGCATCAAAAAGGAACTGACGCTACTCAGCGCCCACTTCCCGAAAGCCACCGTCGCGCCACTGACCACCGCGCAGCTCTCGGGTTTTTGCGAGCGCGGCGACCCCTCGCTCAAAACCTTCAACAACCGGCGCGGCATCCTCAGCACGTTTTTCAAATACGCGTTCCAGCAGGATTGGATCGCCGCGAACCCGATTGAGAAGATGCCCTATCACCGGATCGCGCATCGGCGCGGATCGGCCAAGACGATGTCGAGCGACGATTGCCGCGCGCTCATGGCCTTCGTGGAAAAGCACGAGGGCGGCCGGCTGGTGCCGTTCTTCGCCCTGTGCCTTTTTGCCGGGATCCGCCCGTGCGTGCGTGGTGGCGAGATCCTGAAACTCAAATCCTCCGACGTGCGCCTCGATACCGGCGTGATCCATATTGAACCCGAGGTTTCGAAAGTTCGCATGAAGCGCCGCGTCACGATTCAGCCGAACCTCGCCGCCTGGCTCCGCGCCTATCCGCTGGAGCAGTTCCCGATTGTGCCGGCGAATCTGCAAAAGCTGCGCGCGGCGGTGGCGAAAAAATTCGATCTCTCCAAGGACGTAATGCGGCACACGTTCATTTCGATGTTCGTCGCAAAGTTTCGGTCGATGGGCGAAGCCGCGCTGCAGGCGGGCAATTCGGAAAGCATCATCCGCAAACATTACCTCGATCTGAAGACGACCGAGGAGGCAGACGCCTTCTTCGGCATCGTTCCGGCAGGACGGGCGGAGATCATTGCGCTACCGGTGCCGAACGCCTCGCGTGCCAGCGTTGAACGCGCCGTGCCCGTGCTGGAACGCCGCCGGAAGACCGCGTGAATTGACGCGCACCGAGGTGTGTGGAAACGCAACTCAGCCTACTCACCGAAAGCCGCCTGACCGACATCGTCGGTCTGCGGCGCAGCGGCATCTTTCCCGACGGAAAGGAGCCTTCGATTCGAACCCTGCGGAAATGGACCAAGCTGCGGCGGATTCCCTTCCATCGCGTGGGGCACTTCGTCTACTTTGACCCCGCCGAAGTGGAAGTGCACATCCGCACGAAGCTGGCCGTGCCGGCCCGTTAGTGTTTCCCCAGGGACCGACATCGTTCCCAAGGCCGCGCAGCACAAGCTGCGCGGCTTTTTGCTTTCGGAGACACGGGCATGATCCACAAACACGGGCCGAAGCCCCACTGCCCACGCTTGCCGCGAAAATGAAATGGCGCGCCCGCTGAAGCGGCGGGCGCGCCTTCCAACAGCGCCTACGCTGCGAGGGGGTTTTGCAAGGCTGTCAGGTCGAGCAGGAGCATGGCTTCACCCGCGGCTGGGTCGAGCCTTTGCGCGCTGCGCATTAGACACATGTGTCTAAATTCAGCGTCGGTCGGGAGCTTATCGGATATTTCCCGGTCTTTGCTAGTCCGGCGCGTTCGCCCTTGTGCGCGTTCACTCTGGTTGGTCCGATATCCCATTCGCTAGTTGGGCCGCCCCACTATTTAGTTACTGCACGATCATGGATGAATCATCCACAGGCGCCGTTCCAGCGGTCGGGCCCATCCGATCGATCATGATTCGTTGTGCGAAGGCCGGAGTCGACGTACCTACCGGTATCGCGACCGGCGCCAATGCCGACCTCAGCCGCTACGAGAGCCAGGCCTTCACGTGCCCCGCGTGCAACGAACGGCACACGTGGTCCGGTCTGGATGCTTTCTTGGAGAGGTAGCGAAACGGCCGTCCATCGCGCAGAATGGAGCCGAAAACATTGGGACGGCATTAACCGTTCGGGGACGGCCTTTCGCGAAACTGCAGCCAACTAGGCCGGAAATCGCGGGAGGTTCTCACGCCGGTCGAAACGGAAAGCGACAGCACTTGGAGTTGGAGCCATTGATCGATGAAGCGTGCTACTTGCGCGCGTTCGCTCGTGCCGGCTGGCTTCTCGATATAGATGGAGGCACCATATTCGTACGCAGGCTCAACATCCCGCGGCTGGCTGGATGACGAGAGGATGAAAACCGGGATGCCTTTCAATTCGACGCGGCTTCTCACCCACTGCAGAACCTCCAGGCCGTCTTTCCGTGGCATCTTGAGGTCGAGCAAAATCAAGGCCGGCGCGCGGTCGTTCGGATTCGTCTCAAGCTTGCCGAGATAATCGATCGCGGCTTGCCCATCCCGGACTACCCGGAGGGGATTTTTCATGCCGGCGTCACTGAAGGCGCGGTGCATCAGGTGCACGTCGGTTTCGTCATCCTCAGCCAGCATTATTTCGAGTTTGGAAGTCGGCATCGTTCGGCGGGGAGCAATACCACGAATCATTCTACGGATACAGTCAGGACTTCTCCTCAAACCGCGCGACGGATCGCGTCGGACCTACTAGGCATTCCCCGCGTGCGCGTGCGGGGAGGGAGGGAGCGCACGCGGGGAATCCTAACGACTAACCAAGGGCCACAACATCAACCCTGGTGCAGTATCTCACGTTCAGCCCGGAACTGTACGGGGTGATCGCCGACCGCGTGGGTGGGTCAAAAACGGAGGCCGGACGGCGAAGCCTCAGGAGGCGAACACGGTCGAAGGGCCACGCAAATGTGAAGCCATGGCCGAAAAAACCCATCTGACTCCTGCGGAGATTGAGGCCTTGTTGCGCGAGGTCACCGCCGGGTCCGTGACACCACAGACCGCCATGCAACTACTGGTCGTCAATGGTCACGGCCGCGCCGAAGCCGAAACCTTGGTCTGGCGCGCCATGGAGGACCGGCTGCCAGTGATCGATCGCGTTCGGCTGCGTTAGAGCGGGCACGAGCCGCTACGCTGGCTCGGCGAAGTTGGCGGTTTACCCCATCGGGAAAAAAATGGCCCCACCCGCCACCCTGCCACGCTGGGGATATTTCGAAAAACGAATCGGGCGTATGGTCGCGGCGAAACCCGATTCAAACATGAAAACAAATGATCAACTGTTCTTCACAGAGCCCACCGATCCGCGCGTCGAAGCCCGCGCCCTCACGCTGGAAGCCGTCTGCCGACTGCTCCTCTGGATGGCCGATGCGCCCACCATTGAAGATCGAGGCCTGCGCGCCTCGGTCGCACTCTACTGCGTCCGTCCCGATCTCATCGACGGCGAAACGATGGAGAAAATCGGCGACGTGACCGGGCGCACGCGCCAGTGGGTGCACAAACTGGCGGATGATTTCCGGCTCGCGACCGGGCTCGTGTCATGAATGCGAAAGCGATGGAATCGGCGGCGGCGGAAATCAACCGGCTGCACGCGGAAGCAGTCCGGTGCGCCGCCGATTCGCGCGCTGCCCTCAATTCCGCTTTGCAATGTGCCTGGCGCGCCGGGCAGCTGCTCATCGCGGAGAAAAAACGTATCCGGCGCGCGATGGGCGGCGGTGGCTGGATGCTCTGGCTCGAGCGCAATTTCGATGGCCACTGCCGGACCGCGGCCCGCTACATGCGGCTGGCCGCGGGCGTTTCGGATCCGGAATTCCTCCGCGGATTGAGCATCCGGCAGGCGTACCTTCGCCTGGGCATTGCGACGGAACCCAAATCGCGCGCCGAAACTGTCCGGGTCGAGACGCTCCCCACCTATATCCGGTTGGCGAGCCGCTTGGTCCGGGAGCTTCGCGCCGAGGCGCGCCGTGCAAGGCAGTCGGGCGAACCGGTAGTCCTCCGGCAGGACTTGGCGGACCTCTACCGGCAACTGCGCCAACTTTTCGAGCCGGCGAACCACCGGCCCGGATCCGGTTCCATACCGCCATGCGCGCCCCCGCCGTCAGCGACCGCATCCGCGGCCTAGTCGAGATGACGGACGAGGCCGCCGCCGCGGACTTGTTCATGTCTCTATGCCGGGCGTCGCCGGCCCTGCGCGACTGGCTTTGGGAAGATTTCGCGCGCAATCCCGAACTGCGTGAAGCCTTCGGCGCCCGCCTCCGCCGCCGCAACGGCACCGTTCGTCGGTTCGCCGATTTGTCGAACGAAGCCGGACCATGGAGGGAGGAGGTGCGCCGATTGCAGTCGACCTTCCCGCGTCGGCTCTATGGCGGACTAACCTGGCCTGAATTGGAAAAACTCATCGCGACCTACCGCGCCGGTCGCGCGGATCTCAGGGCCTTTCTCCTGGCGCATGAATTGAGCAATGCGGGACGAACTGCGGGCGCCTCGCCACGGTTGACCCTTGCCGCGGTTGATTTCCTCACCGCTGCCTGTGCCAATCCTCGCCTGCTGCGGCAACTCGAACGTTCGCTCGAAATCGCCCGGCTTCATGCGAACCGGACCCATCGGCGTGCGGCGCTCGGCTACTCCGATTGGTGGAAGCTCCACGTCCTTTTCTTTGTGCTACGCCATCCGCGGCCCGCCTACCGCCTTCGTGATCTACGAATTCATCTCGCGCAGTTGGGACTGAACCCCAGCGTGAAAGACATCCAGCGATTCTGCGCCCGACACGGCATCAGACGCGATATGCGCGCCGGCCGCCCCAAGAAATTCGCGGACGCAGGACTTGCCTCGGCCTCGCCCCGCAGGCCTTTTACGGGCAGAAACGGCCGGCGGTAAACGCATCAGACCTTCACCGCCTTTGATACCCAGCGCCCGACCTTGCCGGGGGCAAGCTGGAGAGCGCAGCGGAGCTTGTCCCCCGGTGATACCATCGGGGCGCAGAGGCGGTGAATGAAGTCCCGCAGTCTGCGGAAAATTCCGATGTCGCTGACACTTACAATCCGTGGCGACGGGGCTCAGTGGAGCTCAAGAGTTACGCGCGCACCTTTATTGGCGCCTTGATCCGGCTTCTCTTTCGCCAGCAGGAGGCGTTCCGGGTCGATCTTCCCCTCGTTGATGAAGTATTCCCGCACCTGTTGCGCTCGCGCGGTAGCCAACGTGCGTAGTTCATCGTCGCTGACGTCAATCGTTTCCGCCAACCGGCCTGCCATCTCCTCAATCGATAGCCCCGGCGCCGTATCGTCAGGCAACTTCTCCACCGGCTTGGGCAATTCCGCCGCCCTTTTTGTCTCCCGGGTCCGGCGGTCCTTGAACGTCATCATATCGACGAAGCGCCCAAAAAAACTTTTCTCGGCCGGCATGGGTGGCGCGGCGGCGGCGGGCGCTTTCGTCAGCGGCGCGTCAAATTTGGTGCCCGGAGAAAATTTTTCATCGAAGAGTTGCTTCAATATCGCCGCATTTTCCGCCGCCGTGACCACCAACTGTTCGTTGGGTGAAACGTTGGCCTCGGCCGGGTGTTTCTGGGCCTGCGCGCGTCGCACCAAGTCCGCGAGCTTTTGCCGCTTCAGCGCGAACGAGTCCGCTGGGCCGTCATAGCCACCCGTCAACTCCACGCTGAGCCCAGTCCGGTTGGCAACCGCTTTGACGACGACGTCGAGTTTCTTGGCTTCACCGGGTTGCAGCGCCACCATGCCGGGCGCAAATTCCTGGTAGGCGAGTTCCTCGCCCCCGCCGCCGAACATGGATCCCAACAGGGAAAACGGCGAAGTCGCCACCTTCGTGAGCAGATTCGCGACCACGCGCAGCGCGACCTTGCCCACTTGGAAGTTCGGGTCATCCGTGCTGCCCTGGATTGGCACGTCGATGACAATCTTCCCTTCGGCATCCTTGAGGAGCGAGACACCCAGCCGCACTGGTAGGCTCGTGGCCTCTGCACTCGGCACGGCGGAACCAAACGTGAACTGATTCAGCGTGATGACGTTCGCGGCATCGATCTTTTTGCCGTCGAGGCGAAGCCGCACGTCGAGCACGAGCTTGCCGCGCGCGAGTTGATAGCCGGCATATTTGCCGCTGTAGGGACTGAGCGGCAACAGATCCATGTTGCGCAGCTCGATTTTCAAATCGGCGAACAGGGTTTCGGCCAGCGGAGCAAGCTGGCCACTGATCGTGATCGGGCCGGCCCCATCCACCATGGCCTTGAGATCGACGTTCCCCTTCGCGCCATTTTCTGACGACAGGCCGCTGATCGTACCGGCCAATGGGTTGAGCGCGAGCCGCACATTCGGTTCGACCGAACGATCGGCAAAGCTGAAATCACCTTTGCTCAGGACCACCTGACCAATGTTGATCGTCACGGCGGGAGCAGTCGGCGCGACTCGGGCGGTCGCCTCTTCGCCGGGCGGTGTCGCCGCCGGCACAATCGAGGCGAGGTTCAGCGACTTGTCGCCGTTCAATTGAACCCGCGCATAGGGCGCAATGAGATGGACCTCATCGATCCCGATCGTGAGTTGCGGAGCAGTGGAAATCTTCAGCCCTTTCAGGAGGAGACTGTCCAGTCCGGCCAACTCTTCGTGGTGGACGCCATCGACCACTCCGATTTTTTCCAGCGTCACTTGGCCCGCGATCGTGGCGACGGGCGGTTGGCCCGCGGGCAGCGCCAACTGAGCCTGGATGTCCATGGCCACGCTGCCCTGGGCCAGACGCGCCGTGGTGAAGTTTTCCAAATACGTGGCCAGCGGAAGAATATCAAATTCCTTCACGTCGATTTGCAGCTCGGCCTTTATTTCCGGCTGGAGGGACGCGCTGCCGGCGATTCGCACCGTCCCCTGCGGCGCCCAATCGAATGCCAACTGCAACGGCATCACGGCTCCGTCCTTCAAGGTAACATTCTTTAATGAGAGTTGAATGCCACTGAGGCCAAGCTGCGTCGGTCGCGCGGCGGCCAAATCGGAGACATCCACTCGAAAATCCTTCAATGCAATCTCGCCAATCGTGACGTCAGGCATTTTCGCGGGAACTGCCACGGAGATCGCAGGCGAAGCTGGCGCTGACGACGCGGCCGGGGCGGACGGAAGGGGCAGAAACATCTTTACCAGATTAATCACCCCTCCTTTTTCCCGGCGCGCGTTTACGTGTCCCCCGACGAAATTAACGGATCCCACTTTTGCTTTTTGCGCGAGTCCGTCGGCGTCGACGCCGTTGAAATCGAGAGCATCCAACTCCACGGCGAGTTCCTGAGTGGCGCGCTCGCGTATTTTTATTCCCCTCAATTGAACCTTGCCGTCGATCCACTTCAGCGCGCGCTGGCCTTCCGTGAGGTTGATTTCATATTGGCCCTGCACGCCGACTTTTCCCTCCACGAGATCCGCTTGCAGCTGTTCGGCGTAATAAGGCGCATACTTCGCGAGAATGATATTTTCCAGGCGTAGTTCACCGCGTGAACGAAATGGCTCCGCGCTGATCGTGCCGGTCCAGGCCAGTTTTTCGCCGGCCTCCGTCACTGCCTCGAACTGATAAGGCGCGCCGTGGGCGCCGACGGTTCGAAATTCGGTCAGCGCGAAGGTGAGCGGGCCGACCACGGTTGCGAACGGCTTCGCACGGGAAAAATCGGAAAATTCAATCCGGGCCTTGCTCACCATTAGGCTGCGGGTGCGAATCGGCCGCCCCGCCTTCGTCGGACCCTTGGCGGCGTCGGGCGACTGGTTCAACTTTGCTAGAATATCGGAAATACTCAGCGAACCGTCAGGCTGAATCGCCAGGTTGGCGTGAAGTCCGTCCAAGTCGATGCGGCGGAGCACCCAGTCGCCGGTCAGGGAGGCAAACGCGTCAACGCTGACAAAAAGCCGGACCCAACCGAGCAGCGAACCGCGGCCATCCTTCAACCGGATGTCGAAATCCGCGAGCATTAGGGACAACGTGAAGGGATTGCAGCGGACCTTTCCGACCGTAACCGTGCGGCCCAGCTCAAGCGAGAGACGTTTCTCCAACTGTGCCTTCAGCACTGGCGGTACGACGAAGAAGCCCGTGATCGTATACAGCGCAATTGCGCCGATGCCGATCAAGAGCACGCGACCCAAACGGGAAGAAGGTGCAAACTTCACCGCCGAGAAGTCTACACCGCCGTGGTCGGGGCGAGAATGGGGCGTTACCCGCGAGTATTCTTCACGCGGCCGGGCTCAGAATCCGGATTTCACGTTGCGGGAATGGAATCGAGATCTCCCGCGTGCGGAATTCCTCGACGATGGCCTTGTTGAGTTCCGCAGTCGCTGGAACGAAGTCGGGCACATTTACCCAGGGTTTCACCGCAATTTGCACCGAGGAATCGGCCAAAGTGGTCACGCCCACATTCGGGATCGGATCCTGCAGAACTCGCGAGTTACGTCGGAGAACTTCATTTACGGCCGCCAAGGCCAGATTGAGGTTCGTCTGATACGCTACGCCCACCTCGATGTTGAGTTGCCGGATCTTTCCGTAGTTGTGGAGAATCTCGCCGACGATTTTCCGGTTAGGAATCACCACCTTGGATTTATCCGGATGACTCAGTACTGTCGCGAACAACTCGATGGATTCGACGCGTCCTTCGACGCCGACCATCGCGACGTATTCGCCGACGCGAAATGGTTTCGTGAAGATGATCGTGAGGCCGGCGGCTAGGTTGCCGAGTACGCCCTGCATCGCCAAGGCGACGGCCGCGCCGGCCACGCTGATGCCCGCGATGAGCGGCAGCAGTTCCACTCCGAGGTTTTGCAGCGCGATAATGACAAAAAGCCCAAGCACCAACACACGCGTCCCCCGAAGAAACAACATGCGCACCGGCGGTTCCAAGTCGATGCTCCCGAGCCAGCGCTGAAGAACGCGGCCCACCCAGCGCGCGACGAAAAAACCCGCAATCAGGATTATGATTGCGGTGACGACTCGCGGACCGAACTTGATCGCCAAGTCAACGAGGGTTCGCCGGGCTTGGTCGAGCGTTTCGAGTTTGTTATCCATGTTCAGAAGCGGTGGGGGTGGCGCGGTGGGGCGGCGCGCGGGGCGGACGACATGATTAAAGGGCTCACGGATCAATGCAAACCCCGCTCAGAGGGACGCATCGCATTTTACGCGAGGCCAAACCGGCCCATACCGCCGGCGTTGCCGGTGCTATGCCCATTCGGGTTTGGCAGGAAACTGGATAGAACGATCGGCAAATTCCCCATCTGCATGAGTTCGCACCGGGTGCGGGTTTTCTTACTTTCCCGCGTATTACCCCATGAAAGCCGAATGCGCTCGTATTTCTCCCCGGGCTATCGCGGAGGATGAACTGCTAACGTTGGAACTTAAGATTGCGCGGCGCGCCGATGAATTGTCGCGTTCGTCGCTCATTGTGAGCAGTCCGAAACATGATCGCGAAACCTGGCACCAAGCCGAGTACGAGTTTCTGAACTCCGACGCGCACACGATCACCGCAGATCCACTTACTTTGGTCGCAGCAAGTGACTGGCCGCTTGGGCCTCGCGGAAGCGACGATCCGGTCTGGGTCGATCGCTTTCACGAGTCGCCTGCTGCGGCCGATTGACGGCGCGTGTGCTGATCCCCTCCGAAAGTCGCCGTTGCTCGCACGTCTATGAATCGCCGGCTTTTCGTTTTCCTGTTCCTGATTGCGCCGCAAAGCGTGGTGATGTCGGCGGAAGCACCGGGGGCACCCCCATCGCAATCGGTGGTGGTTGTGGCACTCACCAAGGAAGCCTACCGCGAGCGCATTCAGACCAGTGGCGTCGTGCTCCTGGACGTGAACTGGGGGCGGCATTGGAACTGTGGTGGATTTGAAAACGCCGAGCTGCGCAAAATTGAATTCGACCGCCTGCCGGCCACGAAATCGGGGGACGCGGACAAAGCCGACTTTATCCTCGAAGGACCGCCCCGCCTTCTGACCAAACCGACATTTTTGAATTATGGTTTCATATTACCGCCGGGTGATTACGCGCTGAGCGGCTACGACATCAAAGTCGCACGCTCGGTCACGGACGTTGGCCATCTCATCGCGAAACGCAGCGAACTGATCAAGAATGGCCAGCCGGACGGAGGCACGTTCACCGTGCGCGCGGGTGAAGTTGTTTATCTCGGCAATTTCTACCTGGATTGCCAGCAGCGGCCAATGTTGTGGCGCTATTATGTCGAGGGCGCAGCCAACTTTCAAAAACAAGTGGGCGAATACCAGAGGAAGTTTCCATTCATCGAGCCGCAGCGGATTCGTTACCGGTTGTTCAAATCCAAATTGTTCGGGTTGGATTACGACCTTCCCGAATCGGCAGCGCCGGGGAAAACCGGCAGTGGCGGACCGGAAGTTAAATAAGCTGAGCGAAATCAAATCAGCGGCTTGCCCGCGGTTTTGGCGGCGGCCGTCGCCGCCGCTCGTGCGGTGGCAATTTGGTCCGGTGCCATTCGTGCCAGCATGCGTTTCACATGTCCTGGTTCGTCCTCGATGATGAAGCGGGTCGCATTGTTTCGTGGCGCTGATTTCGCCATTTCCACTGCGCGCAAAAGAAAAGTCAGTCCTTTCACATCGTCCGCTGGGGTGAGCCGGTTATTCGCGTAAAGCGTGCCGAGGTTGTAGACGGACCAGAGGTAATTCTGATCAGCGGCTCGCTGATACCATTGCGCAGCTTTCGCGTAGTCGACCGGCCCCCCGCGGCCGTATTCAGAAAAGACTCCCAGGTTGTGATACACGGCGGCGTTCCCTTTTCCCTGCGCCGCTATTTCCGAATACAGTTCGAAAGCTTTGCGCTCATCCTTGGCGACGCCAGTGCCCTGCGAATACATCTCCGCGAGTTGCAGCCTGGCCTTGCCCGCCGCGTCCCCCGTTCCTTTCGCCGCAATCTCGGAATAGAGTTCAAACGCTTTACGTTCGTCCTTCGGGACGCCGCTTCCGTCGCGCAAGAGGGCTGCCAGCCGGAGGCCAGCCTCCGCATCACCATTGCGATAGCCGGTTTCGTAAAGTTTCGTGGCCTGCTGAGGATGACCGGACCGGAGCGCTGCGTCGCCGGGGACCTGACTGCAGCCTGCAGAAATGGCGACCACGCTTCCTAAAATGAATCGGCTCATTCGTTGGGGCGGTTGCATGCGCGCCGGAGTTCCAGACCGCCATTGGTCGCGGGAGTGCTGAGAATGGAATTAGTCCGAGTCCGCGGTCTCCAGCGAATAGATGGCGTCGCCAGTTCCACCTGCGGCTCACCGCCACGTTGGTGAATCGCATAGGTAAATTTCCGGGGCATTCCACGGGAAACAGAAGTGATGCGGCCCTTGACGGCCGTGCCGAACAGTCTGGGCTACGACTCAGCTCTGCGTTGCGAAAAGGTCCTTTGCTGGAAAGGACCGAAAGGTAGCACGCAGAGTTTTTTATTTCTGCGAAACACCGCCGCCCCTTTTCGAAAATCATCTGTTAGTTTTTCCGGAATGTTTTTCGTGACTTGCCCCATGGTTGCTCCGCCGGTGAGTGGGTAGGTTGGCCAACTCGGGCCAACGCCATGACGACGACGCAACCAAACTCACCGGGAAAACGGGTCCTTTGCGTGGACGATAATCCCGCGATCTCGGAAATGCTGGCGCTGCATCTTCGGCGTCACGCCTACGAGGTGGAAACATCGCCGGATGGATTAGCTGCTTGGCGGCTTATTTCCGCCAACCCGACTCGGTTTGATGCCGTAATCACCGACAATCAGATGCCGCATATGGAGGGTATCGATCTCGTGGAAAAACTTCGCGCGAACGGATTTCCTGGCGGCATCGTGTTTTTTTCTTCCACCCTCGCCCCGCAAAGCGCGGAGCGGTTGGCGCGGCTTCGGATCGATGCCGTGATTGAAAAGGGCCGCCCGATTTCCGAACTGATCACGGCGCTGCATCGGGCGATTTCCCGACCCTAGCAATACCAGCATTGTGACGTGTGGTCGGATGAAAGTAACAATCCGGTCACGGTATCGTGCGGAACTTGGCGAGAAGGGGCTGTGACTCATCTTGCGTGGTATCAAAGCCGACAATTCTTCTCGTTAATGACGACGAAGATGGGCTTTTCCTCTTGGAACACGCCGTAAGCCGCGAATTCCCCTCCAGTTCCATTCTGAAGACGCGTAGTGCTGCCGACGCGTTGGCTATGCTGAATACTCAGGCAGTCGATGCTATCATCACCGACAATCGCATGCCCGCAATGGATGGAATCGAGATGGTCCGCCTGATTCGCGCACGCGACCAGCGAACGCCAATCATCATGCTCACTGGATCGGAGCAACTGAAGGCAACGGCTCTCGCGGTCGGCGTTACTGCATTCCTTGCGAGTGGGAGCTGGGACGAAATCCGTCGGCGGATTCGTGAGGTGATTGCAGAGAACCCCCGTACCTAAGACATCCCCAACGAATCTATCTCATTCGCGGTGGAGGCCGCTTCACCTGAGCGGCTTTTCCTTTCGGGTCTGCAATTTCAGTGATGGTCACCAGCGACAATTTGAGGGCCCGCGCGACCTCGATCGGTGTGGCCCCTTGCTGCAAAGCCTGCAGCACCTTGGCTCGAATCTCCGGAGTGGGCGACATAGGGAAACCTCGGCGAAGCTAAGTGCGCGACGGATGTGGTAAGCAAGGCGAAGCTGGATGGCTAACAAACCACTGACAGAAATAATCGTGGCCAAAGGGATTGTAGGAATCGGCCAAAGTATCGCCTGACGTGGGATGGCGACCCCGCTTGATAGGCCTGTTCGTTGCTACCTCGGGGGGAATTTTCCCGATGAAAGGGGCCTGCCTTTTCGGCGGCCTATCCGATTGTATCGCCCACTCAGCTACGAAATCCTATCGGCAATCGTTATCCATTTGCATGACCACTCATAGGAATTTCCTAGTGGTCGACGCTGACGATGACGGCCGCGTTCTTTTGGTTCGCACCCTGCTGCGGATTTTCCCTCAGGCAGCAATTGTCGAATGCCAAGATTTCCAGACCGCAGTGAACTTGGTGAGAGTTAATACCTATGATGCCGTCGTTGCACATCGGGCGATTGGCGCTGGTCCCGAGACGCTGATCCGGGCCATTCGACAGGAAAACAGCGAGGTGCCCATTCTCGCGGTTTCGGGCTTAGATCGAACGAGTGAGATGCTGGCGGCTGGCGCGACACGTTTTCTCAATTACGACGAGTGGCTTCGCGTCGGTACCATCGTTTCAGATCTGCTGGCGCCGCAATCGATCGCGCCATTTCCGGAGCGGCAATCCAGAACCATCGCCGAATCACCAACTTAGGCGGCGGGCCGTTCGCTGGGGCACTTACCTCCCAGACGAGGCGGCGCTGCTACGGAACCCAGCGGCAGGGCCGGGGTCGGCCGGCTGGCTCGTCCATGGCTACCCAATCCGCACCTGTCGGCATCAATCCAAACGGAGCTTCACCTCCGGCTGCCCCGAAGGTTCTCGTGATCGATGCGAATGCGGACGGTCGCGATCTAATCGCCCGCACTCTGCGAAGGAAGTTTCCCGGGATGATCTTGCTCGAAAGTGGTTCGGCCGACGGGGCAGCAGAGATGGTGCGCCGGCACGCACTCAGCGCGATCGTTGCTCACCGGGTCCTCGAGTTCTCCACCGGGCCCGAACTCGTGCGGTATTTGCGATCGATCGCGCCCGCTGTACCCATTGTCCTGACTTCCAGCAACGATTACCGGATCGAAGCATTAGCCGCGGGGGCCACGGCGTTTTTGCCGGCGGATGAATGGTTGATGATTGGTCAGGTTATCGAGGAATTCGTAGGTGTGGCGCAGTCCCATTCGGCACGGCCATTCCCGTGAATTGATTGTCGCCGATCCGTTCTTCGTCCTAAGAACGCTTTCGTTGCATTCGTGCAGGCGAAAAATCCGGTAAATCCGTCCGGAAAGTCCCCGGTTCACCGCAGCTGCGCGGCATATTATCCTACACGGATCGGTGAAAACAAAGTTGGATACCCTGACCATCGCCGTCGAGCGCTACCAAAAGTCGTTGGAAAACCTAACGACGATGAACGAAGAGCTCCGGACCCTCCCGCCATCGGAAAAACTGACCGACATTCTGGAGATGAACGAGCAGACGCTGACCACCACGCGACGCCTCCTCGAAGCGGCGCAAGCCCGTCTGCAGCGGGAGCAGGAACGCAGTGCGGGAGCGAACCGCCTGTCTCCTCAACTGGCCGGATTCGGCGCCACGTGATACCACCGTCCGGCAGAGAATCGGCCGATCCCTTTCAGCGGGTCGCCATCCAGGCACGTGAGGCAATCACCGCGGCTCGCGACACGCAGGAGTCCGCGCGCTCGACGCGGCGCCGCGTGCGTCTGCACGGCCTGATCATGTCGTGGCGCAATCGCAGAGCGCAGAGCACGGGCGTGCAAGCGGAGAGACTCGAACTCGTGCTCGATATCGTGCGCGACGAAGCGGAAGCCCCGATGGGGAATATCCAATTGGTCGAACGTGGCGCGCTCGCCATTCGCGCCTCGTCGGGATTGAGCGACACATTTCTGAAGCACTTTGCCCAAGTGATCGAGGGACAGTGCTGTTGCGGCCGCGCTTTCGCGACGGCAGCTGCGTTCGTCGTCAATGACGTCCAGGAGAGTGCGCTGTTCGCGGCGCGCGATCGCGACATGCTCCTCGCGAGCGGAATCCGGGCTGTGCAGTCCCTCGCGCTAAGGCAAGGAGATCGAAGGCTTGGCGTAATTTCATTGCACTACCGCGAGCCGGGTGTTCCCACGCGCCGGCAAGCCGACTTCCAAAATTTGGCAGCCGAGGTCTCTGAAGCCGTTTCGCTCGCGCTCGTGGACTAACCGACGACTGCCCGGCGCAGCGCTCGATCTTCACCTCCAGCCGGAACGCCCGGAATAAGCGCGGACAGCCCGTGCTTTCCGGCTCCGTAGCTTTCCCGATACACTTTCCGGGAACGCTCGGGCTTTGCAGCGTTGCGGTCGAAAAATCGCTGCCGCAGAACCGCGCGTTCCTTTCAGGTCTCGGCGGCAGTTTTTGAAGTTGGCTCGTGTTAGCGGTTACGCACATGAACAAATCTTCTTCCCTTTTCTCTGCTGACCGGACCTCCACCGGACTCGGCGCCTCGGTGAACGCGTCGCTTACACGTCGGCCCGCTGCGACCACCCGGCCGAACGTCCTCGTCGTCGACGACAACCCGGAGAAGACACTCGCCCTGCAGAGCATCATCACGGAGTTGGATTGCGAAGTCGTCGTCGTGACTTCGGCGGAGGCGGGGCTTCGCGAGTTGCTGCGGCAGGATTTTTCGCTGGCCCTGCTCGATGTGCAAATGCCGGGGATGGACGGCTTCGAAATGGCCAACCTGATCCGTTCGCGCCCGGCGCATGACCAGCTGACGATCGTCTTCATGAGTGCGATCGACCAATCGGACGAGCGGCTCGAAAAGGCCTACACGCTCGGCGCGATCGATTTCATTTCTCTGCCGGCGCGGCGGCCAATCATCAAAGGCAAACTCTCGGCGATCCTCGGGCTGCAGAAGGAAACGCGACGCTTGGAAACAGTCGTCGATGAGAAGGCCCGCCGATTGGACGAAACGGAGGAGCGCTTTCGCCTGCTCTTGGATAACGCAGAAGACGTCGGGATATTTTTTGTGGATACGGCCGGTCGCGTGATGGATTGGAGCCGCGGCGCGGAATGCTGCCTGGGATGGACGGCGTCGGAGATGAACAGTCGCTTCTATGGGCTCTTGTTTATCCCGGGCGACGTGGCCGAGCACGTGCCGGAAAAAAAGCTGTCGGAGGCCAGAGCCCGGCATTCGGTGACGTTCGAACACTGGTTTTTGCGCAAAGATGGCTCGCGGTTCTGGGGCCGCGCCTACGTCGTGGAATTGCGGGGTAAAACGAGCGCGGGCTTTGCCGTGATGCTGCGCGATATTTCCGCGGCGCGGGTGGCGGAACAGGAGCTGCAGATCAAGGCCGAGGTGCTCGAAAGCATGAGCGAGAGCGTTTGCGTCGTGGATGAAGGATTTCGCATCGTCTACGCGAATCCCGCCGCGGAACGGGCCTTCGGTTATCCCGTCGCGGAGCTGGTGGGCATGGATAAACGGGCGCTCAACGACTACTCCCCCGAGGAAAATGTCGCACGCATCGAGATGTTGCTGGCGCATTTCGTCGAACACCGCTCCTGGACCGGCGAATGGCACAACCGCCGGAAGGACGGCTCACGATTCGTGACGCACACGCACCTGTCGCAACTGGAGTTTCGCGGCACGAAATATTTCGTCTGCGTCCAGGAGGACATTACCGAACGAAAGGACGCGCAGGCGGCGCTGCAGCGCAGCGCGGAGTTGCAGGAGGTGGTGGGCGAATTGGAGGCGTTCACGTATTCCGTCTCCCATGATCTCCGCGCCCCGCTGCGGACGGTGAAAGGCTTCGCGGAGACGGTCATTCAGGACTACGGCGACGCGCTGCAGGGCTCCGGTATCCAGTATTTGGAGCGCATTCGCAATGCGGCCGATCGGCTCGAGCGACTCGTGGAGGACATCCTGACGTTCAGCCGCCTCCCGCGCGAGAAGCTCACGCTCCTCCCGGTGGACGTGGCCCACGTCGTCGGCTCCATTTTGGAAGAGACCCCGAGCTTTCGGCCACCGCAGGCCTGCATTCGGATTTCGGGGCCCCTTCCCGTCGTGCTGGGTCACGGACCTTCGCTGCGCCAGGTGTTCTTCAACCTCCTCGGCAATGCGGTGAAGTTCGTGCCGAAGGGCCGGACGCCGGTCGTGAATGTGCGCGCCGAAATTACAGGCGGGGAAGCGACAATCTGGGTCGAAGACAACGGAATCGGGGTCCGTCCCGAAGACCACACCCGCATCTTCCGGGTTTTCGAACGGGTGGCGCATCCCGACGGCTACCCGGGCACCGGCGTTGGTTTGGCGATCGTGCGCCGCACCGTCGAGCGACTCGGCGGAAGTGTCGGCGTGGAATCGACGCTCGGTGGCGGCAGCAAATTCTGGATCAAACTTCAAATCGGGCGGCCAGTGTAGGGCGAAGGTCCATGCGGTGCCGGGGGTCTCGCCCTCGCACGGCAGGCGATCCCGGCGGGGTTTCCGGCCCCATCGTCCTGGCTTCTATCCGCGAAGTCGGAATCATCGAACCCCTGGTCGTCTATCCCCAGCGCGGGAAATCCGGCAAATACACCCTGCTCGATGGTCACCTCCGCCTGCGCGCCCTGCAGGACCTGGGACACACGGAAACATTCTGCCTCGTGGCGACGACCGACGACGCCTTCAGCTACAACCACCAGGTAAATCGGATCTCGATCATCCAAGAGCACAAAATGATCATGCGCGCGATCGAGCGCGGAGTGACGCCAGAACAGATCGCAAAGGCGCTCGCGGTCGACGTGGAGAAGATTGTCGCCGGCATGAACCTGCTCGACGGGATCCATCCCGACGCCGTGGAACTACTGAAGGACAAACCCATCGGCACGCACACGCTATATTTGCTGCGCAAGGCGAAACCGGTCCGGCAAATCGACATGGCCCACCTCATGGTGAGCGGGAACAATTTTACCCGCGACTATGCCGAGGCCCTGATCATCGGAACTCCGCCGGATCAGTTGGTTCGCGGCACGAAGACCAAGACGAAGGGGCTGACCGCCGAAGAACTCGCCCGTTTGGAAACCGAAATGGAGACCCTAGAACGCGATTTTCGACTCAGTCAGGACGGCTTTGGCGAGAACTCGCTCCACTTGAACGGCACGCAGCGCTACGTGAAGCGGCTGCTCGATAACCAAAAAATCAAACGATTTCTCACCACGAGATATCCTGAACTGCTCGACGAATTCGAAGAATTGGTGGCCCTCCAATCCCTGGGATGACCGCCTAACAGTTCAGCGGGTTGGCGCCCCCTCGCCGCAGCGTCCAAAGCCGCCAGAGGCGAATACGGGCATGAGGCCGCGAGGCTTGGTGAACTTTCAGTTCTTTTTGAACCATGCAATGCCCGCCTCGCCTGCACGGCGAGGCGGGTCATTGGCGCAATGCAATCGGCGACGTGTTCAAATGAACACTTGCCAACGCTCTGTGACCTCATTCGATCTGAGGCATGAACCCGCCCTTCTCCCCCGGCGTGCGCCGGACTTTCCGCCGCGACGGCAAGCTGGTCATCGAAATCGACGAACAGCGCTTCTGTGCCGACGCGTTTCTCCAATCGGAATCGCGCATTCTCGATCGCGACGCTTTTCTGGCTTACGCCTGCGAGCAATTCTTTGACCTGCTCCACAACGACGGTGACGCCGAGCATTCGACCTGGTGGCTACAGCTAGTTCAAGCAATCGGACAAGGAGCAGCGGATGCTGGCGCCGGTGTCCGGCTGCACGATAGCGGCGAGGATCGCTTACCCATCGCCCAACCGCCGGAGCTTTTCCCTGACGAAGTGACGCGCGCTCTCCTCGGCCAACACATCAAGGAAGTCGCCTGACCATCGCCCATGGCGTTCCATGCGCGTTACGTGCTGCGCCGCGATTTTCCGCGCAAGCTTGTCTACCGCGGCGCAACGGTCGCGTTGGAGGTGGTTCGGCTTCCGCTCGGCGGTCGAGACGCCGAATGGGTTCTCCGTGCGAAGAAAATTGTGCCCGCGGAAACGCTGGTCATCGCGCAATCACGTTTTGGAAAATACGGTTTCGAAACGATGCTCTTTAACGAGGGCTTCGTCCTCGATGAATCATCCCCCGCCGGAAGAATCATGGCGCGGCTCGAACGCGAGGGCTACGCGCAGAGCCGGTTCGAGCGCTCGCGCGGCTAGCTCCGTGTCACGGCCAAAAAAATTCCGTCCGGCCGGATTGGCCGGACGGTGAATTCAGGCGGCGTGCGGCTCCGCCTCGTGCCAGGAATGAAAGTCGCTCCCGTCGAGCCGTGCTACGAGATAGTCGACGAGTTCGAGGTTCAGATGCCTTGCACATTCGCGCAGGCTGTAGAGCAAACGCCCGTCGGCGAGATTCGGCCGAACCGGTCCATCGACTACCGTGCGGAGGCAAGCAAAGGCGCGGGCCTCGAGTTGCAGGACGGCGTGAATCACTTCCCGCGGCATGATCTGCGACGCAACCAGTGGTCCGGTTTTCAACCGGAGTCGGCAAAGTGGCCGGCGCTTCGGATTCATGAACACCACCCAGAACTCCTCTTTGTCACTCTCCGCCACTCCATCTGTCGCGTAGCTCAGGATCCGCTTCGTTGAGGTCAAGGGCTCTTCCTCGCCATAGTGCACCAATTGGAAGTTCATCACTGCTTCGTGAACGATCATGATCGTGATGAAATCGCGCAGCGTCCGTGTTCCGGCGACCTGCCGGGATGTCGTGGTCCGCACGATTTCCCAGCCGTGCAGCACGCCCAGGCAAAGGCCCTGAGCGCCCCCGTGCGCGAAGGGCCGTGGTGGAGGCGACGCAGGAGCACTACCTTGCCGGGCGTGGTAGGCTGGGAAATCTATCGGGCGGCCACACTCCTACCAAGACGCGTCGATAGGTTGTGACTTCCGCGCGTCCTAGCGCCAGTCCCGACTGTGTCTCCTTCGCCGCAAGGCGAGCATCCTCGGCAACAAGCTGTGCGATCATGAGGAGGCAGTGCCACGACCGGACTCGAACCTCCGCGCGGTATTGGCCATCGAAGCCTCCTCCGACCAGATCGCTGCGGTGGATGGAGAACCCCTCCGTGTAGTGGGACTGATTGTCGTGGGATTTCTTCAACGGTCCAAGCACGTGCTCCAACTCGGCGACTTGCGCGTTACGCGCGTGTTCCTGGTCGCGGGTGCGGGCAGCGTTTTCCATCGCCGTTTTGCACGCTGCATATGCTACCGGGACGAGTCGGCGTCGAAGATCAGCGGCGATAGCGGCGACGGGTCGCCCAATCGCCGTGCACACCGTGGGTGCGGAGTGATGTGCCGCCAACGGACAACGCGCGCCCCAATGAATCATGTCTTTTTTCTGCCAGTCACGGCGTGCCCAAAGCTGAACCGTTGGCGCCAGTTCGATGGTGTGGGAGGACCGATCCGCGTCTTCCTCGAGGAACCTTCCCCCCAGCAATCGGGCGACCCCGCGGACCTTCATTCGCAGGAGTGCGGCCTGTCGTTCCTCACGCGCTTGGCGCGCGCGGCGCTCTGCTTCGTAGTCAATCGCCGTAGTGCTTAGGTTCATACGGCCTCCTCGTTCGAAATGGAAGGTGCAGGCAAGGCAAGCGGAAGAGTTCTCACCGCGATCAGGAATGGATTTAATGCCTGCGCTTTCGGCGGGTAGTTCCCGTCGGCGTCAACCACCTGTCCGGCGTGAAAGAGATAAGACACCGGAAAGAATTCGAACGCGCGTTCGTCGGTGCCTCCGTCTTTGCATTCAATAGGACGGCCCCAAATCGGAAATCCCTTTTCACCTTTGACGACTCCGTAGCCGGCCTCCTTCCAGCCAAGGAAAGTCTTCCATTCCGACTGCCCCGTCTCGCTGGTGTAGATTAGTTCGAGACAGGCATTGATCGTAGGCATTTCGGCCCAAGGAAGTATGCCGGCCTTGCGGGCACTTTGCAGCGGTCGGGTGCGAGCGACGAGTTCCGCGCGCTTGGCTTGCGCCGCGGCCTTCTGTTCCGGAGTCGGAGTCTTGCGATACGACATGATGAATCGAAATCGCGCAGCGTCCGCGTTCCGGCGACCTGCCGGGATGTCGTGGTCCGCACGATTTCCCAGCCGTGCAGCACGCCCAGGCAAAGGCCGGAGCGCGTCTAGCGCGCAGGCCGGGGCGAAGCCGCGTCAGCGGGCGGCGGCAGCCGACCCTTGCCGGGCGTGGTAGGCTGGGGAATCTATCGGGCGGCCACTTCCCCAGCGCCGGTGCGCCCGTTCCCGTTCATTCGATCGACGCACCGGTGGTGCTGTGTGATCGAGAGATCGCGCACCGTGCGCAGTGAATGAGTCCAAGACCGCCCGAGGACGACAAGGCGCCGCAAATCACGACCAAGGCCGCCCGCGAAGCAGTCTCAGCCTATCCGACCAGGCTCGATCCGGCTTGCGAGAACGACCGGGAAAAATTGCCCATCGGCTAAGACCACGATTTGTCGTTCGGTTTTTCGACGGCCTAGGATTACAAGGTGCAGATCATGGTCGACGATGCAGAACTATTGCGACGCTACGCCGAAACCCATTCTGAGCCGGCGTTCACGGAATTCGTCGGCAGACACCTCAACCTCGTTTATTTCACCGCCGTGCGCGGCACCGGCGGCGACACCGCGCTCGCTCAAGACGTCGCCCAAGCCGTGTTTGCCGTCGCAGCGCGCCGAGCCCCGGCGTTGATCGGGCATGCGACGCTGACGGGCTGGCTCCACACAACGACGCGTCACATCGCAGCCCGCGCGAGGCGGAAAGAATTGACGCAACAGCGCTACCAACAAGAGGCGGCGATGCACCACATGATAACCGGCGGGTCGGAGCACGACTGGGCACGGCTTCGGCCAGTCATTGATGATGCGCTCGACGAGCTTAAGGCAGGCGAGCGCGAGGCGATCCTCGTGCGTTTCTTCGAAGGCCGTCCCTTTGCCGACATGGGTGCGGCTTGGCGAGTCTCGCAGGATGCTGCCCGCATGCGCGTGGATCGCGCTCTCGAAAAACTCCGCGTGGCACTCGAACGTCGCGGTATTCGCTCCGTCTCCGCGGCGCTGGCGACCGTCTTAGCCACGCAAGGCGGCCTCGCGGCTCCAGCCGGCATGATTGCGACTGTTAGCGGCGCGGCGCTCACCGCCGCTGTAACGCCGGGTGGCGTCACCACATTTTTTAGCATCATGAGTGGAACTAAAATCATCATCGGGACCGCCGCAGTCATGGCGGCGCTCGCTACCGGCGTGGCCGTCCTCAAACATAACCGGGCGGAGACGGCCGAGCTTCGCCTCGATGCGGCGACTCGCGAGCTCACGGCAGTCCGGGCCCAGCTCGCTCGAGCCGAGCAAGGAAGGTCCGCTGCCGAAACCGCCGCCGCGGAGGCAGAAAAGGATAGCGGCGCTTTGCTCGCCGCGGTGGACGCTGCACGCGCCAAATCGACGGTCTCTGCCGGCGGTGCGCTACCGCCGGGTTCGAGTCCGGCTTCGTTACCCAATGACCCATTGGCGCAGACGCTAAATGCTCTTTTTCCGAACGGCATTGTCGCCACGTTGGGCGACCGGATTATCACCGTTGAGGACGTGCGCCGAGAAATCACGCCCATGCTGCCAAAGGTGCAGCAGATCCCCGGGAATCCGGAGGATCTCCGCCAGCGACTCTACGCACTCCAAAACAGCGCCATCGCGGACCTCGTAACCCGCCAGCTCTTGATCAAGGAATTCCACAATCAAACGGAAGACGTGGCGCCGAAACACATCCCTACCGAGTATATCGACAACGCCATCGCCGACCAGGTGAAGGAAAAATTCAATAACGATCAGGCAAGTTTCCTCGCCTCGCTCAACGCACAGGGCGTGACGCTTACGCAATACCGCCAAAGGGTCGAAGAAGATATCATCAGCGCCTATATGCGCAGCCAGCAGCGGCGATTGACGCCTGCAAAAACCGGGCCGGTCAAAGCCCCGAATCCTTAGCGGGCGGCTTAGACGACGAACAGTCTGCGAGACTGGACTGTCTTACAAAGTCGATCGACGCCCTACAGGCGAGTGGCGCGAGCGGTGTTAGATCCGCGATTTCGACGGCGACTCACCGCGTCTGGGTGGGCGGGCTCACAGGATGGCCGCTTCCCGGAACGAAAAATATCCCTTGTTCAGCGGATCCGCCTCCGGCCGGCCGAGAATGACATGGTCGATAAAATCAATGTCCACGGCGCGCGACGCTTCGCGAATCATCCGCGTCACGTGCAGGTCTGGTGCGCTGGGCGCTGGGTCGCCGCTCGGATGATTGTGGGCACAGATGATCCCTGTGGATGATTCGCGTATCGCCGCCCTAAATACCTCGCGCGGATGAGCGAGCGCCGCCGTCGCGGTGCCCGAAGTCAGTTCAATCCGCTTGATCAATCGGGTCTTTCGGTTGAGGCAAAGCACCCAGAATTTTTCGACCTGCAATCCAGCCGCAATCGGCGCCAGATGGGCTACTACCAAGTCAGCCCGGTTGAGCAACGGTGCGACAGGTTGCGAGCGCAGCATCATGCGGCGCGCGATCTCAGCGGTGGCCGCAAGCTGCGAGCCTTTGGTGTGTCCGATCCCCTTCATCCGCCGGTAGTCGTCGGGCGTCCAGGATAGCAGTCCCGCAATCGATCCTGCTTCGACGATCAACCGGGCCGCCAACTGCAAAGCCTGCTCGGGTCGAATGCCATTTCCCTGAAGCGCCATCGCCAGAAGTTCGGTGTCGCTCAAGGCGCCCACGCCGAAGTTCTCCAATCGGTTTTGCGGTCGCTCGCTAACCGCCATCGCGAATTCCACCTTCGTCGCGTCGCCCAAATCGAACATGATTTGATTCATAGTGCCGACGCCCAAGCTTCGTCTCCGGTCCGGACAACGTGTCCGGTTGCCGGGCTCCGCCCGCGCGTTGGCCCATCGGGGCACGCCCAGCCACGCCGCCGGCCGTGAGCGCGGAGCCGTTTGCTCCGTGCGAAAAGTCAGGCCGTGACGGCGGAAAGGTGGAGGCGAGCGGAATGCGAGCACGACCTTGGCGGGTGTGCTACGATGGGAAAACGCGCGGAAAGTAGACCAACCCTGATCCGGCCGGGGTCGGCCGGCCTTCGGCCGCTCGAAGTGAATGGCTCCGGCAGCCCCGCGTCCGACCCCGCGTCTTATTGACGCTTCGGCCCCTTCATGCCGGAGTTATTGTCCGTGACGCGTGACCAACTCGAGCGCCTCAATTCCCTGCACGAGAAGCTTCTTATTCTCGCAACGCAGTTGGACAGCATTGCAGGCGAACTGAAGGTGAACGGATTTGCTAAACACGCGGAAACGCTGACGGCGCTGCGTCAGGGATTGTTGGATGACGCACCCGTGGTGCGTCGATTGACGGATCGCTCGCGCAACTGAATCGCCGACTTGGCGTCACGCTGCGTCTAGGTTTCGCGCTTAACTTCGCCTGCGCTCTTGTCGGTCCGAATGCCCTTGAATTTACCATGGCGCAAATTGCCGCCGCTGGTCCACTCAGTGAAACTGATCTGCGCCACGACGTGCGGCTGCACCCACTGAATTTCCGTCATCTGTTCAGCCGTGATGCCTTCGCCCCAATGGCTTTTCTTTGAGTTGGGTAGATTCACGAAGGGACAAGTGGTGGTCGCAATCTGCATGAGCGCCTTGTGCAGTTCGCGCCGAAGGCGCGGATTCAGGCCTTGGCGGACTTTGCCAGCGCAAAGCAGATTTTTGCCGTCGTAGTAGCCGACCACCAGCGACTCCAAGGGTTCGCCGCGCTTGAATCCACCGATCACGAACTCCTGTTCTGGACTCAGCTTGAATTTCACCCATGCACCGCTGCGATCCCCCGCCTGATAGGTCGAAGTGCGCCGCTTCGCGATCACGCCCTCCAGTCCCATGCCCTGAACGGCGGCGACAATCTTTTCCGGCGGGCCGTCGAATCCGACGGACAATCGGACCACGGAGCCAGCGACTACCTCTTCCAGCTTCGCTTTTCGCTCCATCAACGGGCGCTGCCGCCAGTCCTCGCCTTCCCAGTTCAGCAAGTCGAACGCATAAAAAACGATCGTGTGTCCGGTCGATTTCCGATTCTGCAGCAATTGAAAGGAAGGTTTGCCGCTCGCATCGAGCGCCACGATTTCTCCATCGAGCATGACCGTGCCCGCATCGATGGTTTGCAGGGCCGCCAGTACCTGCGGGAAATCCGTTCCCAGGTTCTTGTCGTTGCGGGAAAGGAGCCGAACCGAGTCACCGTGCTTGATTCCAAACGCGCGGTAGCCGTCGAGTTTGATTTCATAGAGCCATTCGGCGCTGGTCGGCAATGCAGTCACCTCTTTCGCGGCCATCGATTCCACGAATCCTGGTGGCGATATCGCGGGCCTGCGCTCCCCGCCCGGGACCGTTGCGGGCCGACGGTCGCGGGCGGGACTCGAAGGGTTTTTCTTCCTCGGCGTCATGCTTGAATCGCTGCTCGGAACTCGGCGCGACATTGGGGTTCAGTGGTGCACATTATGGCAACCGCAACCAAAAGAAATGTAGGCAGTGATCGTCGGCGGATCTCGTCGCAGCGTCATGAAATTTCCTATGCCGGGAAAAAGCTAGGGCGTGGCGGCGCCGCCCGGGTCCGGAAAGCAAAGTCTTCGCTCGGCCGCCGGACTAGCCGCAAGGCTGTCATGCAGCGCGCCCGTTCGAGTCGCTGATCGGTCTGCCTTCGACGCCCGAGCGGCGACGGCTTTTGGCGAACCCAGGCCGCCTGGCGATCACCGGGTGCCCGCGCCAGCGATCTGGGGCGTTGCGGGGCAGCGCCCCGCTGGAATGGGGAGCGCGAGACGTAGGCTCGCGCGCGGGGATTATGCCGAACGGCAGGGCATGCCGCATCGCGAGTCTTAGCCAAGATTTGCTCTTTCAGCGCCAGATTTGCGTCCAAGTAGACCTGCGTGGTCTCGACCGATTCGTGCCCCAGCCAAATCGCGATGAGGGCGCGATCAACGCTGGCCTGTAGGAGTTCCATCGCGGCGATATGTCGGAACACGTGTGGCGTTCACCCGTTTTCTGGCAAGAGATGGGCACATCGCTCGCGCCTTGGCGACGTGCGTCGCGACGAGGTGCTGGGCGGCGTCGGTGCTGAGTCGGCCGCCACGCCTGCTGGGAAAGACATATTCACATCGCTGGTCTTACTTTCCCCCAATCGTCGCCGGCTGCGGCACAAGCTTATGTTCATCCACCTTTTTCGCCGGCACTACGAGGCGCCAACCATCGGCCGTCTGTCGGAAAGGGAACTCTTTCTCCACGTAGGCACCATCTTTCAAAAGAATACGCACGGTCACAGCGGTCACGGAAGCTCGCTCTTGTGCAGAAACGAATTGCATTGCTGCGACCCCGCCCAACTCATGGGCAATCAGCAGGCCGGTGAGTTTTTCGGGCGAGCCATACTTCGCCTGCTCGTCAGGTGTTAATTGGGCGAAGATGCGATCCGCTTTCGCTTTCGCGGCTTCATCGAGCGTCAGCCCGTTGGTGAATAAATCCACATCTCCCGCGACAGCAGCGAAGAGCATCGTTTCTACCGCCGCAGCTGGCGTGCTCTGGCCTGCGTTTTTCCACGCGCCGGCCGGTACCAATTTGACCGGGACATTTACATTACCGCCCGGGGACTTGCTTACCGCTTGGTGCGTCTGTTCGCGCTGGCGCAGGGCCGCGGTTTCGTCGCGTAAACGCCCCAATTCGGCGTGCTCTTGGCGTAGTTGCACCAACTCCTCTGACGTTTTCGTCAAGCGCTGGTTTTCGGCGCGTAGGCTTTCCATGGCCTGATTCTGTTCGCTAACCTCGCGGTGCAGTTTGGCGTTCGTCTTATTCTGGAGAACGAGGCCCGTTGCGCCAGCCACGACGAGCGCGGCCATGATCCCGACATTCAGTTTGCTGATGGTCATAAGAGTTGCCGCGGCTACGATACTTCCGCTGGCTGCCGCGCCGGCGAACGCCGCACCCGACACGGACGCGACGAGCCCAGCAGGTGCAGCAATTCCCACCTGATTGGTAAGCGCGACAGCGAGCGCAGCGGTCGTTGATTTCACGCCGCGCCGGGCAAGCGCACAGCGCATCTTATCCAAGGCGCGTTCAACGCACATACGCGGGCATGGTCTCGCCACGCTGCGGGAGGCGATCCGCGATGGACGGCTCGCGGCGCTCCGGGTGGCGCCTGGCAAATACGCGAAGAGCGCCAGCGATGACTTGTTCATTGTGGCCCTTCACGTCCAACCGACCGATGCCGCTCCATCGAGCGAAGGGTAGCCCGGCGGGGCTCCCTTGTTAGGGCGGAATTGGGCGCAAATCCGCTGATCGTCGGAATAAATCCGCGGTTCGTCGGAATCGACGCAAGGCCAGCCGAACAAAACGGGCTACTTTGATCCTGTCATGTGGATCAACCTTGGCCTGGCAGTGGGGAGCGCGACGGGCGCGCTTGCCCTGTGGCTGGCGCGGCATGACGCCGCCGGCTTCATCGTCGCGCTCGGCCTCCTCTCCGCGTGGCAACTGTTTTCGGCCCTCACGCACCCGAGACGCACCAGCCAAGTCATTCTCCGACTCGGGGGTTTTGGCTGGACGATGGAGGACTTCTGCCGCGGCTGGCTCATCACAGGAGAGACCGGCAGCGGCAAGACCTTGGGCGGGATCAACACAATGCTTTGGCAGGTCTCGAAGAATTGCCCGCGGTGGGGCGGCGTGTGCGTCGACGACAAAGGCCTATATGCGCACACCCTGACTGCGATGCTGGATCGCGTCGGGCGCCGTAGCGACTTGCTCGTGCTCGAAGTCCGACCCGACGGAGCATCCGCGGATTGGAAGCCGCCCCATACGCTCAATTTCTTGGAAGACCCGTACCTTCCCTGGTCGGGGAAAGCGAAAATCGTGTGCGATGTGGCGGTGGCTCAAGGTCAGCGGACGGACCAGTCCTTTTTCCGGACTCAGGCGCAGGTGCAGATCGAATTTGCATTCCGGGTCCTGTCCGCCGCCGGACTGCCGGTAACGCTGGAGACCGCCTACGATCTCCTGACTTCAACTTCCCTCCTCGAGGAAATCATGCTCATGGTGCTGGAGAAGGCATCGCCGGCCGAAGCCGAGCAACTGCTCGAACACTACCTCGCCAATTTCCTCGCGCAGCCGCCGGAACAGCTGGGCGGCGTCAAAACGACGGTCGCGAACTATCTGAAATATTTCACCGAGCCGGACATCGCCGCCGTCTTCTGCCCCAAGGAAAAGTCGACGGTCGCCCTGAGTGAAATCGATCGGGGCAAGATCATCTGTGTCTCGGTCCCGCAGCGATTCCCCGTGGAGCGGCGTTACATCCATACGCTGCTCAAGCTCGCGTTCTACACGCACGCCTTGCGCCGGTTTGATCGTTCGGCCGAGCAGCGTGCCGACGACAATCTCATCATTTTCTGGGCCGGAGAGGCGCAGAAAGTCGTCACCGCGAGCGAGGACGGGTTGAGCGATTACAACGTCGTCGATGTGATTCGCGAAGCCCGGGCCACCTTTGTTGGTGACACGCAGGCCTACACCTCACTCATCCCGCCGATGGGTGACGAGAAGAAGGCCAAGGTGTTCATCGCAAACATGGCGAACCGAATAACCTTCAAGGCCGCGGATGAGGAGAGCGCCCGGATTGCCGCCGATACGATCGGCAAGCGGACGATCCGCAAGCGCACGTACGGTCATTCGGCCGGCAATCGCACCAGTTCGTGGACCGCCGACGAGAAATACTACATCGAGCCCCACGAGTTTCGCCGGCTCCGAAAATTTCAAGCCGTCGTTCAGCACTGTGAAAAAGGGTTTCATCGCGTGACGCTGCCCCCGCGCGATGCCACGGGAGGGATCGCGTCATGGTATCGGAACTAAGCATCCAACCGCCCTACGCCAGCCGCGCGGATCTCTTGCGCGGTCTGCGCGCGCATCTTGATCGGCATATCCGCGGCCAGCCCGAAGCCTTGACGTGATCGGACGGACGATCCAAATGTCCTTTTTGCCTTACATCATCATCGGAGTGACGCCCGAATCGCTGCCGCCCTCGGATCAGGTGCGCGATTTGTGGACGCCGTTGCCCACCGATTGGTGGTCCAACCCGACGTATCATCATTTCAGCGACGTCTTTAGCTGCTTGAAACCCGGCGTGACGCTCGCTCAGGCGCAGGCGGAAATGGATACGCTTGAAAATGCCGTGGCGGCCAAGTTCCCCGACCTGCGTGCCGGCTGGAAAGGGGAAAG
>JADMIO011260330.1_pt1 | contig 46128 bp, 43 predicted proteins | sample 8958161 | NCBI WGS metagenome assembly JADMIO01 (sample SAMN16585339, study PRJNA669376) | soil metagenome | isolation source: Crop rotation soil | place: USA: Cullars Rotation, Alabama | collected 2011
CGCGACAACTTGTCCACGTGGAATTCTAAGCTTAGGATCCCAATGTGCTGGAAAGCAACACCAGCGAGGTTGAGAGCGGATACAATCCTGCCGATCCCTCCTCCCACCCAGTGCGCATCATCAGCATAACAAAAGGCGCGAATCAGGTAACGCTGACCTGGCAATCCGCCGCCGGCGCAAGTTACACCGTCGAATCGTGCACGAACTTCCCCGCGGCGGCTTCGGCGACCACCAACTGGAATCCGCTCGCTGCGGCCCTCATCGCGCCAGGACCTCTGACAATCTTCACTGACTCACCACCAGTAATCGACTTCCAGCGCTTCTACCGCGTGCGCCTGGAGTGAAGTGCTGGCCTCAATGAAAGCCCCTGCCAGGAGAGCATTGCGCGCAAAGCTCAAGGCCAGGAGCGACCAGGAACTGCTCCGGCTCATGCGCAAGTCGCATCGTTTGCCCCGGGTCCGGCGATGGCGTCGCGCCAACACCATAGGCGTGAGTGAAAAACTGAACAGTCGTTCAGTTTTTCATCGTTGTAAGTTGTTGATGCACAACGTTCGGTTTTTTGACCCCCCTCCGTTTTCGTTCGGTTTTGTTCAGTTTTGCCTTCGATGGAATTTCGGATCAGCGGCCGCACAAATTTTTTTCTGGTGCAATAAGCGCAACTGGGTGCAAGGAGATGCAATGAACTGCAACTACCGTCGGTTTGTTGCAGTGCGATTGCAGTTGCTGGTGCAACAGGCAAGGGTTGCCTGTTGCACGGGCGACGATGTGACAGAGTTTGCAAACTCTGTCACTTGGATCGCCAGGCGACCGGACTTTGCAAAGTGTGAGGAGAATTTTAACCGTTAGTAGGCGTTAGTGACCGTTAGGAGCCGTTAGGACCTCGGCCAAGCATTGATCGGAATTGAGGTTCACTGTGCTACAATGGCGCTACTGAGGTGCTACAGATCAGTTGACGGTTCGCGGTGTTGATGGTTGATGGCCTACAAAAGACAGTTGAGGGTTGAGGGTTCGAAAAAAGTTCTACAGAAGGGAGCGAAGGGAGATGACAAATGGGCAGGTTTTGCCGGGACGACGGCCGGGACGGCCGCGACCGGAGGGCGGGGACCCTTCCAGGGGTTTTCAGCCGTCAGGCCGTCAGGACCATTGCAAACATTGATCGAAATTGAGTTTTGGAGCCGTCAGGAAGGCGTCAGCCGGGGGACAGCAAGCCGTCAGGAAAACCATGGAACAGTCGCACAGTATGCGAGGTTATGAAGCGCACGCAGCGCGGCAAAAACAATGGCAGTGTTAACTCGGGAGGTTGCCCCTATTCCCCGTTGTCCAGACAAGGACGTTGTCGGACCACCAACTGGCGGCTGAACACCTCGGCTTGGGGGTCGTGCTTACAAGGAAAGTGGGATATTGACCCGATGCAACTCCATTACCTTCCCAAATACCGTGCCACCGCTTCGGCTCGAGACCGCACATGAAGCTTCTCGTAAATATTTCGCAAATGCGTATGCACGGTCTGCACGCCGATACCGAGTTCGTCAGCAACTTCCTTGGATCGATAACCACGCGCAATCAGCGCCAGGATTTCACTTTCGCGCGGGGTCAGTTCTGCGTCCGGTTCGGGTGTGGCCCGCTTGATTTGGAAAGCCTGGACCAACATGCGCGCAATCTGGCTCGACATCGGCGAGCCGCCACGATGCACCTCTTCAATCGCAGCAAGGATTTTTTCCGGCACGACATTTTTGACCAAATAACCCGTCGCGCCAGCTTGCAGCGATTCGAAGACTCGCTGGCTATCGTCCTCGATGGTCAGCATTACGAACTGCGTTTTCGGGAGGCAACGCTTGAGTTCGCGCACGGTGTGGATGCCCGAAGCCCTGGGCAAATTGATATCCATCAGCACAACATCGGCTGGATTGGCCGGCAAACGGCGCAATGCCTCTTCCCCGGTAGCGCAAGCATCCCCCAGACGGAAGCCCGGTGTGGAATCTAGAATCTCAGCCAGGCTTTGGCGGATGCTGTGGTTGTCCTCCACGACGGAGACTTTGATGCTCATGCCTTTCCTGGGTGGAAGGAGTCCGTCGGGATGCGGACGATAATCGACGTGCCTTGGTGGCTCGGTTCAATCCGCAACTCCCCATTCAGACTTTGCGCGCGTTGACGCATGTTTGGCAGGCCGTTACCGCTACTGCCTGTCGCCTGAGAACTATTCACATCGAAGCCGCAGCCATCATCGCAGATGCGGAACCAGAGATTATCGCCTTCCGCTTTTAGACTGAAGTGGACTTCGCGTGCTCCGCCATGCTTGAGAGCGTTGTGAAGCGCCTCCTTCACGATCATGTGAATATGGTACCTCGCGGGTGAAGGGATCGTGATTTCAGGAAACGCATCCGGCAGCTCAAGCCGGCACCGCAAACCGGCACCGGTAACAAAATCTTCAACGTGCTGCGCCAGAAAACGCGCCAGCCCCTCCAGGGTATCGTGCTTCGGGTTGAGGGCCCATATTGTGTCGCGCATGTTGTCCACAAGCGCCCGCGCGCGGGTCGCGATTTCGCCAAGCTGCGCCGCGCCCGCCGCCGATCCTTGCAGTTGGCGTTGGGCCAGGTCAGCCTTGAGAGCAATCCCGGTAAGATTCGCCCCAAGGTCGTCGTGCAAATCCCGGGCAATGCGCGCCCGCTCAGAGGCCAGTGCATGACGCTCCTCGAGCTTCAATATCCGCCGCTGCCAGCGGAGGCGATACGATTGGATACCGACCGCGACGCCAATCACGGCCAAAGCAAACCCGGTATAGAACCATGAGGTCTGCCAAACGTGTGGCGCCAGCGAAAAAGCAAAAAGAGCATCACTCGTGCTCCAGTAGCCGTGGTGATTGCAGGCCTTGACGCGAAACCGGTAGTTGCCCGGGCGCAAGTTCGTATACACCGCCATGCGTTCATTCCGCTCTGCCTCGCGCCAATTCCCGTCCCACCCTTCCAACTGGTATTTGAACCGGATTCGTTCCGGCGCGATGAAGCTATTGGCGCTGAAACGGATTTTCAGAGCCTGGGCGCGCCCCGGTCCGAGCCGCACGGCGCCTGAAGGGAAGCGTTCGCTGTTCCCGGCTGGCTTCGGACGCTCGGCTTCGCCATCTCCATAGATGACCTTGTTGTCCGCAGTGACCTGTTCAATCACCACTGGAGGAGGAACCTCGTTACGGTGGACTGCTCCTGGATCGATCAGGGCGAGCCCTTTAGTTGTCGGAAACCAGACTCGCCCCAGGGCATCTTTACAACCAGCCGGCTGGTGGTCGCCGCCGTTGCATTCGCTGCTGGGCATGCCATCGGCTTCTCCATAGACGACGCACCGGACTTCCTGCTGTTTTCCCACCGCCACAAGGTCCAACTCGCTCCGTGCAATCCGATAAATGCCACGCTGTCCGCTCAACCAAAGACAACCGAAATCATCCTCCTGAATATTGTTAACTACATTTTCGCCCAGACCATGGGCGGTCGTGAAAGTGAAGAATTGACCTTCGCCCTCACCGCGTGCCGTCGAGGCCGGGTTGGTTTCATCTTGTGCGATCCCGGGCGGGACAAATCGGTTCAATCCATTCTGCGATCCAATCCAGAACACACCCTCAGCATCCTCGTGAATCGACCATGCACGATTGTTGTACTCGCCCAGTGAAGTCCGGAAGGAAGTCATCTTGCCCTCCCGCAGCCGGTACAATCCGCTGCCATAAGTGCCGAACCACATGTCGCCCCGGGGATCCTGATGAATCACCCGCACACTAGTTTCCCGCGAATTGTTCGTGCCCAGGGAGTAGAGCCTCCACTGACCCTTGTCCTGGCAGGCGACACTGCCGCTTGTGGCGATCCAAATCCGGTGCAGCCGGTCTTGATAGAGAGCCGAGGGATTGCGCCAGCCGGCCTCGATCTCTGGGGGAGCGTCCAGTTGTTTCCAGTTCCCTGCATGATATCCCATCAGACGACGACCGCTCGTGCCGAACCACAAGGAACCGTCATGATCTGCCAGAATCACAGCGGACCACAGCCCCTCGCCGTGAACAGGTGGGGCAGGCACATCGAAAACGTGTCCGTCCTGGATACCGTTGAAGCCTTGCGTGCCAACCCAAATCGTTCCATCAGGCCCATGAGTTACCGACTGGACATCGTCGCCCTTCAAGCCCTCGTGCGTGGAAAAAATCTGCACCTGAGCGCGGCGCAGTTGGAACAGGCCTTCGCTGCCGCCGAGCCAAAGGCTGCCTTCATTATCTTCAAGCAGACGCGAGACTTTGAGGCCTTGCGGCAAACCGGGCGCAGCGAGAGGTTCCAAACGGCCATCCGCCAGGCGGTGCAGATGCGACTGAATGTCCACCCAGAGTCCACCGTCAGCGGCGGGAGACATTTTGCCGGGCCACGGAGGTACTTCGGGGTCGACCGTTACGACATGCGTCCATGCCCCTTCTTTGCCATGCCAGATTCCGTCCCTTCCCGATAGCCACAAAGATGTGTCTTGGTCCCGCGTAACCCAGTGGCAGATGAATTGTTCGTGGGGCGCCTTCAACAACGTGCAGGAGCCGGTAATGCGGTTTAACCGGCATATGTTCCAGTCCACAACGAGAACGACTTCGGTGGGACTCTCTTCAAAGAAAGACCGTACGTGGTTCGGAAAGCCGCGTTGACCCAAATCCCATTCTTGTATTTTGCTATTTTGTACCAACGCTAATTTGCCGGCGCCTTGCGAGATCCACACGCCTCCTTCCAAGGCCGGCCACACCTGCCCGATCTCCCTTATGCCCCTCTCGGCTCCGAATCGTTCGAATTGATTTCCGCGATAACGGAGCAGCCCATTGCCGGTGGCAATCCATAGGCTGCTATCGTTCGCGTCCGCTGTAAGATCATTAATGGCATCGCTAACCATCTCGGGCGTGTTGCCGTGATCGAACACCGTGAACCGCACGCCGTCAAATCGCGCCAGCCCATAGAGTGTGCCGATCCACAAATAACCATCGGACGTTTGCGCCAAGGCTCGCGCGTTGTTCTGCGGCAACCCATTTTCGGCCGTCCAGCGGGTCACGCGAAACTGTGGCTCGCCAATCGCGAGGGATTTAACTTCCTCCGCTGTCAATGGCGCCAAACCGCTGCTCAAAACCAGCCCGGTGGCAAACAAACGTTGAAAACGGCAGGGCCACATTCGACTGAACGGACATATCACAAACCCGTGTTGGACGAAATCCAGTTCGTATAGCTCAAATCGGCACGTGATCCAGGCGAGGATGAAGGAAGCAATCTCGTTCCGCGCCTTTCAAGGTGCTTGCTGAACACGAACGCGAAAGAAACGATTGCTGCCTCCGCCGCCATAGGAACCGGGCAGGGCCGGGTTCCATGTCACCAAATCACTGCTGGCCTCCAGCAGCACATTAAAGTTGCCTGGATTGTTCGGAATCACGGCGGTCAACGCCGGGGCGGAACTGTTCCGCGATTGTTCAAAGGTCAGCTTGTCTGTGATCCGAAGAGTGACGAGCGAAAATGAGGTAACTGCGTTACTGACCGAAGAGATGTTTCTTGGGCCGGCGATGACCGCTAATTGCGGTTGCGTCAGGGCAGCGAGCGCCACCGTTCCATTCCCATACGTGTCTCTTAGGGTGGTGAAGAGGGGTTTTCCGTCCACCATCAGGGTGGCGACACTTCCGGAAGCGGAAACGGGGATGCCCCCTGGCAGCAGACTCAACACTTCTGCGACGTCATTGGACGACAGTTGATACGACTCTCCGGCCATCAGCGTGACGACGCCGGCGCTGGCCCTTGAAGCCATGAGTATAAGGATCCAGGCTGTGGGGATGATTTTCATAGATTTACTTCTCAGGGCAGTGCACCAGTTGGCTCAAATACATTTAGCGCCTCAAGGTAAAGAGAACTGGCCGCGGTAGAACCGCGTCGGGGCACTTGCTGCCACCGCATCCGTGACGCTAAAGATTGAACTTTCGGCAACGCCATTCGTTACAATTTCCCAATTCTTCAGGTCTGAAGAAGCTTCGACCGTCACGCGAACTCCGGTCGGAACGGGCAGACTCAACTGAACCGCGCTTCCGGGCTGGTAGGCGACCGTCTCCGGAGAGAATCGTGGCCCGGCAATACGCAATCTGGCGGGTTCGCCGGCGGTCGTTCCCGTCACGTTGCTGGCGACAAGACTGTAATTGCCCGCATTCTCCGGCCGAACGATGCTGAAGCGCAACGACGCATTCGTTTGGCCAATGATTGGTTCGCCGTTCTTCTGCCACTGTAAAGAATCTGCTCCGGCGACCCTTGCGGTCAGGATCAGACTCCTGCCAATGGTGGCGTCAACGTTTGTAGGATGCTGGAGAAAAATCGGCGCTGAGGGCGTGCAGACACCAAAGCCTGGATGCAATAACTGGCCATTCCCATTAATGTCGATTGGGTCGAGGCCGTAAACGGAAGTCCCGTTGTAGAGCTGCAGGTCGGCGGCCCAAGCGATTTCGCCGCTGCGCCATCGCCACAGGGCCATTCCCTGGTAAGTCGCAGCGAGCAACGTGTCCGAACCGCCGGCTCTCGGCTCCCGCCATTGAGTGCTTACCTGGAATGGTGCCTGCGCTGCGGGTGTTCCAGAACGGCCTGTGAGCGCACCGGTATCCCATAGAATATTCCCGCCGTCGGTGAGCAATAGCGGATGTGCTGGTCCTCCATCGGGCCGCCTTGGAAGGTCCACTATCCGCACGATGGGCATAGCAACCGCCAATGGACTGTTGGCAATCCAAGGTCCGGATGAATCGTCACCCAGCACCTCCTGAAGGTTGTTAATGCTGATTACGCGCGAGGTGACCGGTGCCATAGCCCACGTGCCGGCGCTAATGGGCTCAATAGCAAAATCCCGAAACTGACGAAACCCACTTTCGTCCCAATCAAACTGGGTGGCAATCATTTGTCCCAGGTTGTTAATACGGGCAGCGGAATACGCGGTGAAAGTTCTCCATGGTTCGACAGGATTCGGCAGGTCAAAGATCGGACCTCCGCGCCAGAGAAAAAGATTGTAACCCAAGTTGTCATACCCCGGGACGCGCTCGTAAAACCCCACCACATCTCCCACCGAGTTCAAGTCATGCACAGCGAGGTACCCGTATGCGCGGAGTTGGAGATCATACCATTGCCCACCTACATAGGCGCATGCGCGGTCCGCGCCTGTCCTCGGAGACGGCGGCATCGTCGAGCCATGAAGATAACCAATCATGTCACCGCCATTGTTCATGCGAATGAGGTTCAGGCCGTCAATTCCGTACCCCGGAAATGCCGTTCGGGCGGATGCCAACAAGCTCGAGTTGCACGTGTAGAATCGCGGGATTTGCGCCTCCGTGCTGACATTCAAGCAGCAAGCCAGAGCTGCAGCCAAGCGGATCAAATATTGAACAGTTTTCAGTCTCATAGGGGGTTCTGGCTGACGAGGCCGCGTGATACGACCGTCGTTTGGCGGACCATACCTACTTTCTTCAGTTCCATTGCTATTGCGACCCTCGCCGCCGGCCTGAGTCGACCCAGAGCACCTTTTGAAATCAGGCTCCCGCTGGCCCAAATGCTCCGGACGGAGCTTTGTTTCGGTTTCACTAACTGCAGTGTCGCAAACGAGCGCGAGAGTTGTGCATCCCTAAAATTAGGTAGAGCGTATTTCGACAACGGGACCACAAACCCGTCAGCCGCTGAATCAACACGGAAGTGACGGGCGTACGCGCACAATTCACAAATCCTAATCCGGAGAACGCCGTCGAGCACTCACCAACACTCGGCTCGAACTTCAAAACGGCACGGTCACCGCTCGATAGAACCGATTCGTTTCAGTCATTGGTAGCGGCTGAATGAGGATGAGCAAATCTGCTGTCGAAGAGTTAGCGCTCAGTCGAGACCAACGTTTCCAGGTCGGATGACCCTTCGAGATAGACGCCGACGCCACGTTCAGTCGCGACGTGTAGTCGGAGTCCCTCCTCGGACTGGAGGACGGATTCGAATTTCAGTCTGCCACCATCCGGACGTAAGCATTGATCGACACTTGTTGATCGGACAATCCCGCTGCGGACAGGACGATGGTACTTGCGACGCAAAACCGTCCGTGTCACTAGCGGCCTCAAGATGAATCGTTTGCGACCTCGCATAGTTGTCCGGGGTAAACACCAGTTCGCTTCACGGGGCAAGTATTGTTGACCCTTAGTTTTGCTTTTGTTTTGCCTATGTGACAGTGACTCGCGCTTCCAAACGTTTTTGCGCTCGCGGCCGATGTCGCCAAAAGGTAAAAGCAGCATGGACCAGCTCTCGAGATGGCAATGAAGAAAAAGATTTCCTCCGCCATTGAAAGACAGGGCGTCAACTTCGTTCGGGGGATAGTGGAATCCGCCAACTGCATATTCCAAGAAATGGATCTTCGGAATGACTTTGGGAATGATGCAATGATTCAATTTGTGGAAGGCGAAACTGTGCGAGCCGAGTCCATCGGTGCTCAAATAAAATCTGGCGATTCATACGTTCAGAATGGGATCTGCAAAATGCCCGCAACACGGGGCCACTTTGAGCTCTGGAGTAAATCCCCGTTCCCGATAGTAGGATTCGTATACGATCCCGGAGAAAATATGGCATATTGGACGAATATTACGTCGACACTAAAAAGTGACCGGGGACTTATTCAGGAGGGCCCGTATACCATCAGATTCCAAAAGAAAGAAATAAATCGATTTGATGAGTCAGGATTCTTTGATTTCTTTTTGCCCCAGTTTTTGAACAAGCCTATTGTTCTCGATTTCGAGCGGTCTCGACTCTTCGCACAGAATCAAGATTCGGAACTCCACAGGATCGGAGTTCGTTCGCTACTCTATGGTCACCGGGAGCAGCAGGCCGCGGGCGAAGTAGTTTGAGGTTGCGTTAATGATCGGATAGAGCTGTTGGCGCGTTGCAAGATTCTCCTGCCATACCGCCGCCGACGCCACCTGCCAGGTCGCCGATGAAGCGGTTCATGCGCCGGTTCCTCTTCGGATTATTGCTGATTATCATCGGTGCAGCGGGCTGGTACGCCATCGATCGAATTCGTGATGCGCGCGCCATCGGAAAACTGGAAGCGGCGATCGCTAAAAGGGGCGAGCCGCTTACCTTAAGAGAGCTGGCTCGAAGCTACCCACCAGTGCCCGACGAAGAGAATGCGGCTGTCGCTTTGCTCGACGTGTGGGAAAAGGAGGACCAGCCGTATTGGTCAGCATTCCGTCAGCAAAAGCGTCCGCTGCCATCACGCCCCGAAAAGAAATTCGATACGAACTTGCCTTACCTCGGCGAGGTGAAATTCACCACCGGCCAGCAACTCACCGCTGCGTCGCGTCAGGCGATCAATCGCTTTCTAAGCGAGCGCCGCGACCACATCGCCGCGGTCCGCGCCGCTGTCCAACGCCCTCACTCGCGTTTCCCTATTGCGCTCGAAGATGGGCCTGCCGTGTTGGTGGTGCCTCATCTCAGCGCGATCAAAGGAGAGGCCCAATCGCTGAGACTTGTCGCTCTCCTGGCAAGCGAGCAGGACAATCCCGGTGAGGCACTCACAGCCCTGGAAGATATTGTTCGCCTCGCCAATACGCTGGCCAACGAGCCGGTCTCGTTCAGTCAGTTGGTTCGGGCGACACTGCTGGAGATCGCCATCAGTGCAACTGAAGATCTGCTATGCCGTCGGGCACCAACCGCTGAGGAGCTCGATCGCCTGAAACGCATGCTCGGCGCTATCGACAGCCGAAGTCTGCTTCGGACCGCCCTGCTTGCCGACAGGCCGGCGGCGCTAAGTCTGTTGGATATGCCGGACGCAACCATCATTGCCCTGGCACAGTTGGACGGCGACGTGCCGAATCCAGCTCAGCACGTGCGCAAATATCGGTTCGGCATGGGCCTGTGGGCCATGACAGGTGTGCTCATCGCCGAGCGCCGGCTGATACTTGAAACGACCACAGAAGCAGTTGAAATCGCGACCAACGACTGGGCCAAAGCGCTTCTTCTTGGCAAAGAGCTGGATGACAGGATGGAAAAGCGGATTCATACGTTTCCGCCGAAAAAGTTGTCATCGCTGGCGCTCTCGCCGTCACCCGCTAAAAGGTATGCGCGAATCGAAGCGCTCAGGCGAGCGGCTCTGATCGCTGTGGCTGTCGAGGACTATCGCTCAACGCACTCGGGTCCTCCTGAAAACCTCGATCAACTCACGCTCACATCGGCAGCGGAATCAGCCAAAGACCCTTTTACTGGCCAACGGATGCTATACCGCGTATCGCCAACCAACTACGTTGTCTATTCCGTTGGCAGCAACCTGCGTGATGACGGTGGGAGTCGCAATCGGTCGAGCTCCGGATATCAACTCGACATCACGTTTAGTGTTACGACGGGACGGCGTTAAGGGGTTGTTAAACACTAAACAGAGCGCATCACTTCTCCGACGCCGATCGTCATGCTCCCCCAAAGGCAATCGTTCTTGACATCCCATCACGCAGACGCACCCTCGCGGGCAAATGAACTGGGCGCGAGAGGAATTTTCCCTGAACCGCGGAGGGTTAAAAAAGCAATTTCCTATCAGTAATCTCCTATCAGTAGCAATTTTCTGTCAGTTGAACCTCCGACTGTTTGGCGGTGTGGCCTGGCTGGTTGGCGCGGTGTTGTTGGTTGGGTGCGGGACGCCAAAATTTAATCACGGCGCCATGAATGTTTCGGCTGGTCCGATGATTCCTGCCGCCCAGGTAAAATTATTTGACGCGGGGAGCCCTCCGCCGGCGTATCGAGTAGTCAGCGGATTGTCTGCCATGGGTATGGGATTTTCGGGAGCAAAAGGTCGGGCGGCGATGCAGGCCGAGGCTGGCAAGTTGGGCGCCGATGCGGTGATTGGCGTGCATAGTTTTGTGGTTTCGAACTATGTAGATTCAGAACATCGGACCGGCATTGCGGTAAGGTTGGCGAAAGGAGAAAGCGGCGAAAATCCAGGCGTTGTCCCCGGGGCGCTGGCGATCGTTCCGCTGGTCGAGGCTGCCGCGGATAAAGCGGGCGATTTGCCCGTTGCGCAAGGCGTGATGGAACTTTTCGGAGCGATCTATGCGCACGAAAAGGGGTATTGCCCAATTCATGTGAGCGCGCAGGTTCCCTCGGGCACGAATATTCCGGCGAAGCCCACGTTTGAATTGCTGCGCGGGACAGAAGCGGCGACGTGCGAGAAAATGCTGGTTCTTCGCCTAACCGGGCGGGACTTTTCGGATCGGACTTTGTGGGCCTGGAATCATTTCGATCTGACGGCGCAATTAATTTCGCGGGAGAACAACGCGGTCCTTTGGGAAAAGACAACGGGCAAGACAATCGTGGCGGTGCGTCGGCCACTCGATGTTCTTTTGCCGCTGCCCAGGTTTACAATCGCACCGACCGACACCGCATACGTGATGACAGTGGTAGAGAAGGCGATGAAGACTCTTCCGCGAAATGAGCGAGTGCGGTGAAGATGGGCGATCCCTGAACCATCAACGCTTTCGCAATTTACGGGCGCCTTCCGCCGCGGTAGCTTCTCTCACGTGAGACCGATTCGATTTGGCCGGATGATCGCCACGCTCTCGGTTCTTCTCTGCCTGTTCGCAAGCCGGCCGACGGCGTCCGCGCAACTCGTTGCGACGCGCCTACCCCGCGCGTCTTCCTTGCTTACGATGATGCCGGACTTCTTTCCGACGACGGCAGACCGGTCCTATGCCACTCGTTTATTTTGCCCCATCCTCCTCCCCGACCCAATCGACAGGCGAGACAAACTTCAAGGGGACAATCCTGCCACCATGCGAATTTACCGGGAGCGAGTCGAACGCCAGTTGCGCAGTGGGCCGGGGCAGCCAATCACCACGCTCCAGCCAACCCTGTTCGAGCGGGCAATGCATCAACCATAGGTTTTGTTAGTGGTCAGTGGTTGGTTGGCAACCAACCACTAAAGGCGCAGGTTGAAAGAGGTTGCTATAACTCAGAGGGCAACGACGAAGCGTTGCCCTCCAGATCGAGAAAGTGATGTCCCCTTCGCAGCCGCGCACCGAAAACTTTCCTATTGACGACAACGGTCGTCCATGCAAGTTTGACGACAAAGTTCGTCAGCTTATGAAGGATTCGCCCAATATCGGCCGCGCCGAAATGGAAGTTCTCCGTTACGTGGCCGACCATCATCCCATCACCGTCCGCGACGTGGCCGATCACCTCGCCGAGACCAAAGGACAGGTTCGGACCACTGCATTGAATATGCTGGAGCGGTTGCGCAAAAAGGGCTATCTCGCGCGCAAGCGCCAGCAAGGCGTTTTCCACTATTCGCCGCGCCAGCCGAGGGGCGATTTGCTGCAGGGATTGGTCCGCGATTTTGTGGACCGCGCCCTCGGCGGATCGCTCTCCCCTTTTGTGGCCTATCTGACTCGTGACGCCAGGATAACAAAAGAGGAACTGGAGGAGCTCAAGCGCCTCGTCCTCCAACTTGAGCAGCAACAGAAAGGAGAGAAATTATGAACGACTTTATCGGCCAATTGAATGCGCTTTCGGCGCACTGGTTCGAGGCCGTGGTACGGGCAAGTTGGAAAGGTGGGCTGGGGCTGCTGCTCGCATTTGCGGCATGCCGGTTTGCGCCAGGATTATCACCTGCACTGCGCTGCTGGATTTTAAGGGTTGCCTATTTGAACATCGCGGTGGCGCTCTGCTGGTCTTCGCCTATCGAACTGCGTTTGCTGCCCGCGCCGGCCGCGCCGCCACCTGCAGCGCCAGTGATGGTCGCACCTGTTTCCGTGATAAGGCCCGAAAACCTTCCGACGCAAATAGAAGCACCTGCCAGAACGCCGCTGCAGATGGTCACGGTTCTTTTCATTTTGTGGACGGCAGGCGTGCTCTGCTGCGCGGTGCTTGTCATCCGCGACTTGCGGCGGCTGCGGGCATTGAGCCGCGGATGTACACCTGTTGACGATGCCTGGGTCCTCCATTGCGCAACGGAGTTGTCGCGGCAACTGCATCTTCGCAACCCTCCAGGGCTTTTGGCTTCCGCGTCCAGTTCAGTGCCGTTCGTTTTTGGCGTGTTCAAGCCGGCGGTGGTTTTGCCAATCGCCATGTTGCACCAGTCGCGCGGCTCAGCCCTTCGGCTCGCATTGGCCCATGAACTTGCGCACATCAAGCGCCGCGATCTGTCCTGGGCGTGGATGCTGATGCTCGTCGAGAGCGTATTCTTCTTCCACCCGCTCATCTGGCTCGCGCGCCGCGAATCACGCACCATCCAGGAGATGGCTTGTGATGCCGTGGCTATGCGGACGGCTTCGGCAGGCGTGGGAGATTACAGCCGCATGCTTCTCTCCGTTGTGGCCGGCGCGAATCCGCTTTCCGTCGCGCCCAGACTCACGACGGCGGCCATCTTTGAGACCAAGCAGACACTGGAAAGGAGAATCAAAGGTATGACATTCAACAAGCGAAACCCAGTAATGACGATCAGCGCAATTATCGCGTTGCTGGTGCTGGTTCCCGTGGGGCTCCTGCCATGGCGAGTCGTGGCACAAAAGGCGGCAGAACCGAAAATCGATAGTTCCAAAGCAGAGACGCCTGCCCCCGCCGCCGAAGAAATCACATTGCTGGAAAAGGAAATCTCCCTGGCCAGGGAAGAGGTGGCTGCCGAACGCAACAAGCTTGACGCTGGCCGCACCACACCGCAGGTCATGCTCGAGCGCCAGCGTGAATTGTTTCTGCTGCAACAGGAACTCGCCCGCTTGAAAGGAGATGTTACCGCCGAGGAGCGAACATTGCGGGAAGCGATCGCCGCGGCAAAGGAGTTGTCGAAGGAAATAAGCCGGCGTGTGGAGCTGGGAACGTTGCCGGTAGGAGAAGCGAACGGATTCCAGCGGGAATTGATTCGCCTCGAGCGCGATTTGCAGGCACTCAAGCGCCGTTCCCCGGCGGAATCATCATCAGCCGAGTCGCCAGTGCGGATTCTCGAACCGGAGGCAGTGCCCATTCCGACAACCGGCGCCCGCCGCCCGACGAGGCTGGCGGCCCCTGTTTCTGGAGTGGTAACTGAGGTGCTTGTGAAAGCCAATGACAAGGTAAAACCGGGACAAATACTTCTGAAGTTTGACGATCGGGAAGCTAAAGTAAAATTGCAGGGCGCCGAGGCGCAGTTGGCTGCTGCTGAGGCTTCTCTCAAGCTCGAGGAGTTTGAAATGAAAGGAAAAATCCCTGAATACCGGCAAAGTCGGCTGGAGAAGGTTCGGGCCGAGCTTGGTTTCGCGAAGTCTCAGGTCGAACTGGCCCAGCTTGCCGTGCAGTCGCTTGCATTGCGCGCTCCGCGCGATGGAAAAGTTCTGGTGGTTCACGCCGCCGTCGGCGAATTCGTCGTGCCCGACACAAGTCACCCACTGGTCGTCATCGAGCATTAGAGGCACCACGGGGTGCATCCGAAATTGTCGTATCGAAACCCGGATACGGGGGTATTTGCGCCGAGCATTGCTCATGCTCGCTATTTCGTTAACCTCGACTATGACTACGGACATACCACTCTTGTCCAGTGGCTTCAGACGGTTGTATTGCGACGCAACGGTGTTTGATTCCTTGAGCGCGTTACACCCTATAAGCTTCAGACGCGCCCTGCCCTTTCAATCTCAGGATCAAGTGGTGGACGATCGCGGTCTGATTGACGCAGAGGAAGCGCTTCTTGCTGATCAGAATGACGCCACTCGGCGGCAGGTTGTTGAGGAGTACTTGAAGTGCGGCCTTCTGCAGGAGACAGAAGCCAGCAATCTGAGAGGCGTCCTGGACTTTTTTGACACCGAATTTTTCGAAATGATGGGGCTCGTTTACGCAAACGCCGGGATGTTCCGATGTGCGCTTCGGTGGTATCGCGAACAGATCAGGGAGCTGGAAACTCAAAGCCCCAATACACGTTCAGACGAGGAGAGTGTATACGCGAGCATTGGTTACTGTCTTTATTCACTAGGTTTGTTCGAAGAGGCAATCTCGTGGTCGAAGTCATGCATCGGGCCGCGTCCGACTGCAGATGCAATTTGCCAGGCGCTGATAGCATACGAGGTGGAACCCTATGGAGGTCTGATTCGGGGGATCGAGCGGTCCGGGGCAGCCATACGATATTCCATCATCTCATCTCAACCAACGGATGCGCACCAAAGCGTTTTGCGGCTCAAAGCGGCGATGAAGGCGGTTGCTCCATTTCAGGAAGTCTATATTGATTGGATTGTCCACGAAACACCCACCCGCTCCGATATCCAGCCTAACGGTTACCCCTTCAAGGCTGAATTTGGCGGGGGCAGCCTGCTGAGACACAAAACGAATCTCATCTTTGCAGTCTGCGGCCGGGCCGATGCCCTGATCGATAAAGGTTACATCCTTGAGGCGAAGCGGTTGTTACTCGAAGCCGCGCTGCTGGAGTCGGAGGCCGGCATTGTCTGGGAGAGGCTCAGAGCACTGCCTTGAGAATCAAATGAGGATGGCGTGACCATGGTAAGTGCCTTTGGGATTCCTTTGCAACCTGACCGGCGGGTGGTATGCATGACGCGATGCCGGCAAATGCGCAAACGAGTTTGGTAATTCGCCACCTGAGGGCGAACGGGATCGCGGTTCTGAGTGTCCTTCTTGTTGCATCAGCGCCGGGTTCGGACTGGCCACAGTTTCGCGGACCCAATCGCGACGGCACGTGGGATGAGACGGGTATTCTCGAATCGTTTCCACAGGGAGGTGTGAAAATTAGGTGGCGGCATCCGGTCGGCGGAGGATTCTCCAGTCCGGTCGTGGCCCAAGGGAGGGTGTTTGTCTTCGATGTGGAATTGGCGAAACCCAAATCACGGGAGCGGATACATTGCCTGGACGCAAAAACGGGCAGGGTCCTTTGGGTCTTCGGTTACGACGAGCATTACGGGGAATGGGCTTTTGTGCCCGAGCGCGGCGCCGGCCCAACAGCCACTCCGATTGTCGAGCAGGACCGGATTTATTCCGTGGGCGCGAACGGGTTCATCCATTGCCTGGACGTGAAAGACGGGCGGGTTATCTGGAAGAAAGATCTTTGGCAGGAATACACCGTGGACGAGATGGGCTGCCGGCCCTCGCCATTGATCGAGGGGTCGCTGCTGATCGTATTCACGGGCGCCAGGCCCGGCGCCACTGTGCTGGCTCTCGACAAACAAACGGGCAAGGAGGTTTGGAAGGCGCTCGATGAACACGCGTCCAACAGCACGCCGCTCGCGATCACTTCCGGTGGCAAACGTCAGTTGATCGTTTGGACGGACAAATCGCTCGCATCCCTCGACCCTGCCGACGGACATATCTATTGGCACGAGTTGATGACCACGAGCAACAATGACGACGTGGCCGCGCCAGTTTTTTGGGGGAACCGATTGCTCGTAAGCGGGTTGATGATGGAACTGAGCGGACCGCCTCCGGCGGTAAGCTTCCGCTGGCCGGAGAACCGGGCGCCGTCGAAGCGGATATTGAGCAATACATCCACGCCGGTCGCGCAGGGAGAATACATCTATGCCTGCCGGTCTCCGGGGGATCTGGTCTGCCTGGAAGCGGCGACCGGCCGACAGGTTTGGAGCACGAACAGCGTTACCACAGCGAAGAATGGAGCGAGCATTCACATCACGCCGCAAGGCGGCGGATTCTTCCTGTTTACCGATGAAGGAAACCTGATCCGCGCCCGGTTGTCGCCGGCTGGATACCGCGAAATCAGCCGAAGCCATTTGATCGCTCCCACCTGGCCCTTTGACGGAAAGAAATTCGTTTACGCTCCGCCGGCCTTTGCCAACCGTCATGTGTTCGCCCGAAACGAGGGGGAGATTGTTTGTGCTTCGTTGGAGTCGCGTTGAGGGTTGAGGGAAACGGAAACGAAAACGTTGGGACCGACAAAGTGAATGATAAAGTGAACGACGAAGTGTTACGGAGCTGTCAGGTGTCGGTAGTCGTATCGTCCCACTCCTGGTTCATGTAGCGGGTCAGCCAATTGAGCGCGCGATGGCGCTCACGAATGATGCCTTCATTTATCTCGGGCGAGGTCTTGCCCTTGAGCCGCAAATCGATGGCGGCCCAATGGAGGCGGTAGTATAGGTCCGCCATGTCGAGCAAGTCGCTCTGCGGCCGAAGTTTTGCCGCGTTCACAAAATTTTCACCCGCATCGCGAATGAATCCCACTTCCTTGGCCACTTCACAAATCGTGTTCGGAGGATTGAGCTTGTCGAGATAACCAAGTGCCCACAGGAAGACGTGGACGCCCTCATACCGCCAGCAAAAATCGATCAGTTTCTGGCGTTCCGGAGCTGCGTTCCTGATGAATGCAGCTTCTTCCGGGGAGAAATACTGGCCGGCTGAGTAGCTTTCGACTAATTGATCGATGAGTTTCTGATCGTTCGTCTCGCCTTTAACGGCACATAAAGCAACCGCAACACAGCGCTTTGCAACCTCCTGTGGATTTCGAGGCTGAACCATTGTTTCGTCTTCCACTACCGGCAAGTGTTCAATATAGGGAAGCCCAAGAGCTTTGACTCCAGCAATGCTTCCCGATTTGCGCGATAGCTGCGCCGCGGTAGGCGTTGGGCTGTCGTATTTGGTTCGCACCACGCCTTTCAAAGCGGCTGTAGGGACCGTCAAGTGCTTATCGTCATTCGACGTCCCGGAGCGCTCTCCGAAAACCCGCCTAATCCATTTTGGAATCATTGTTCAGCACCTGATCGTGATGCTGGCATTGTTTGCCCTGGGTCGCAAACAATGACTCGGACTGGGGCTTCGAACGAATTTCGAGGAAAAGTTAGATGACAAACCGAACTCGCGCCTGTCCGGATTTCGTGAGAAATCTATTAAGCATCGAATTACATGCTATGATCGCGCTCGAAGATATTCGCTCACTTACCGACTTTCAACGCAACACCAAATCCCATCTTAAAAGGCTTAAAAGCACGGGTCGTCCGGGCGTCTTAACCGTCAATGGCAAAGCTGAGTTGATTGTGCAGGACGCTGCCGCATATGAAGCGATGCTCGATACGATTCGAGGCATTCAGCGCGGTCTCGACGCCATGAAGAGCGGAACAGCGAAACCCTTCCGAGCCGCACTTGATGAGATCCGAAAGCGCCATAAGATTCCCCGCCGAAAGGCATGAAACGATGGTGGGTTGTTATCGAGCGTTCCGCTCAGCAGGAGATCAAGGGTTCGACCGCACTTGATTCGTTGCGTCGGTTTTCGATTTCTCGACAGTGACGTTCTCTCGAAGGGCTTGCTTCAAGTCGTCCATGGATTTGGTGTGCAGAATCTTTGTCACGCCGCCCTCTTTCACCGCGATTCGCACCTGGTTCGTCGCGCCCTCTCCGGAATCCGTCTTGATCACCAGCCGCAGTTCTTCGCCCTCCCTGGCCTGTTCCATGGCGAGATCGTTCGACCGGCGATCGGGCCTGGGTCGTGGAAAAAGAAGGAAAACGGCTAAAGCGACAATAGCAGCCACGCAGACACCGCTCGTGCCCAAAAACAAATATTTCCTCAGCGGCTGCCCCTTCCATTCCTCTTTCTTTCGATTGCGAAACTTTGGTGAGAGGGCGTAGAGAATGATACCAATGGAGCAGACCAGTACGTACACGGTCACTTCAGCAACAATTGGCAGCAGCGCAACGAGCGCGGCGATCATTGCCGCGAGCATTTCACCGAGCGCTCCGATTAAGTCTGCCATAAGTACTGAAGATCAGAGCCGACTAATGTCGGCTGCTACCGTTTCGGGTGCCGCAATTTCTTTGCCAGTTCGTGGGCATACCTGAATTCTGCATCCTGAATCGTAGAATTCAACTGTCATTGACCTTCGCATTGCTACGTATCACTCTGCGGCTAATGACCCAAATACGTTTTGAAGCAGCCCGCAGGCCGAGGCGATATTGCAAGAGTGCAGGCGGTTTGTGTCGCGTGTCGGCACTTGTGCTGTTTCAAATCTGCCTTTTCGCAGTTGGCGGTTCATCTTCCGCAGCTGAACGAGCGCCCGTCCCGGACGCGTCAGGGTTGCGCGTGGCTACGTTCGACGTCGACGCCACACCGCCGGTTGGAAGTCACATGGCCTATGATCCTGTCACAAACAAATGGGAGCTGGGACTGCGGGCGCGTGGCGTCGTCCTGCTCGGGGCCGGCGAACCGATTGTGCTCTGCGCGTTGGACTGGATCGGCATTGCTAATGAGGGGCAGGACATATTCCGCAGCGCGCTCGCTCGCGCCGCCGGCACATCAAGCGGCCGCGTTGCCGTGCATACACTGCATCAGCACGATGCGCCGGATTGCGATTTCTCCGCGGAACGGATTCTCAAAGACGCCGGAATCGACGCGCGCCAGTATGAAGGCACTTTTCAGCGGCAGGTCGTCTCGAACCTGGAAGTGGCGGTCCGGGAGGCGTTGCCTCGTGCGCAGCCGATAACGCATGTCGGCCTCGGTGAAGCGCGCGTCGAAAATGTCGCCTCCAGCCGCCGCGTCATGGGGCCCGATGGCAAAGTCCGCGCGGTGCGTTACACGGCCTGCGCGAATGCGGAACTGCGCGCGGCGCCGGAAGGCACGATCGATCCCGTCGTCTCGCTGGTGAGTTTCTGGAACGATGAGAGGCCAGTGGCGGTATTGAGTTATTATGCAACCCATCCGCAAAGTTATTATCGCACTGGAATGCCGAATCCGGATTTTCCAGGTGTGGCGCGGTTTCTACGGCAACTGGCGGTGCCGTCCGCCCTGCACATCCACTTCAACGGCGCGGGAGGAAATATCGGCGCCGGGAAATACAACGACGGCTCGCCAACCAACCGCCTCGCTCTCGCCGAACGCCTCGCTGACGGGATGCGCCGCGCATGGGAGAGCACAAAGCGCGAACCGCTGGCAATCAAGGGAGTGGGCTGGACATCCACGTCGGTGGCTCTGCCGCCATCAACGAATATTTCGCTCGAAACGCTCGAGGCCGAACTCAAAGAGCGCGATCCTAAATTGACGATGCAGGGCGACGCGTCACGGCTGGCGTGGCTTCGGCGTTGCCAGGCGGGCCACAAAGTGGATGTGGCGTGCCTGAAATTGGGTCGCGCCCGCATTTTGTATGTGCCCGGCGAGTTGTTCGTGGAATATCAACTCGCGGCGAAGGCGCAACGGCCAGACCGGTTCGTGGCCATGGCCGCCTACGGCGATTATGCGCCCTGGTATGTCGGCACGGCGGCCGCCTACGAACAGGGTGGTTACGAAACCGAGCCGCGATCCTCCAATGTCGCCCCCGAAGTTGAAAGCGTCCTGATGGGCGCAATCCGAAAGCTGCTAAAGGACTGAGCATATCTCGGCGCGACAACCATCGCACTGCCGGCCGGCTGAAGCTGGAGTTGCCGAATCCACAGCACGCGTACCGCGGGCGACGGGAAATGCGCGGCATTCAATCGATAAAGTGGACCACGAAGTGAGGCGACAAAGACTGCCGGTTAGTGGACGGCTATCCGCGCTATGGCAGGACGCGCACGCGGTAGAATCGCTGCGAGGGCAAGCTAATCGTATCGATCTTGCTGGCGGTAGCGCCGGTGGCGGTTACATCACCCGGCAACTCATCCCAGGAGTTCTCGTCGAGCGCCGAAGCGTACTCGACGCGATATTGCACGCCCGGAATGGATCCCCACACCAACGTGACGGTGTCATCTGCCAGCGCGATCGATTCAATGAATGGCGCAGGCAAAACGGTGACACGAAACGCCTTCGTATCATCGCGAAGCGGCACTCCATTGTCCGTCACCGTGATCGAAATGTTGTTGGTGGTGTTCGCGTGTGATTGCTGTGGCGTCCATGCGAAAACGCCCGTAGATGGATCCAGCACGGCTCCTGCCGGTGCGTTGCTCAGGCTAAATGTAAAGCTGTTGGCGGGAAGATCGACATCGGTGACACTATTCGTGAACCGCAGCGTCATGCCCTCGTGAATCGTGCGATCCATGAGTGGCGCCAATACCGGCGCCTCGTTTATCTCCAAAACGGCAATATTGAAGGTTTGCGTGGCGCTTAGAATCGGCAGCCCGTTGTCCAGGACCGCAATGGTGACGATGCTGGTGCTGGGACCCTGAATTTCGCCGGGCGTCCAACTGACCAACCCATTCGTGGCGTTGATCGTCAGACCAACAGGCCCGGTAACCACAATAAAGCTCAGTAACGCACCGGCTGTATCGGGGTCGCTGGCAGAATTGGTGATGACGATCGTGCTGCCCTCGGGAACCGTCCGGCTGGCGAGAGGCGCCAGACTTGGCGCATCGTTGACGGCAGTGACCGCGACTGTCCTGGTGACGGGCAGCCCAGTCCCGCCATCGCCGTCGCTCAGTGTGCAACGCACCGTTCGCGGCAGTACCGATGGAGCATCCGAAACATTCTGAAAGGTCAGGTTTCGTAAAATGGCCTGTGCTGCCGCCAACGTCGCGGTTGGAGAAGTAAAATCGATGACCAGAGGCGTCGTGCCAGTCGAGACACCGCTCCATGTGCCCACGCTGACACCGCCGAACCTGACGCTGCTGCCGGCGATGCCAACCTGGCCCGCCCCCGTACCTTCGTTACGGATCGCCAGACGATCCGCGGCACTGGCGTTCGCGGTGATTTCGATCGTTAATCGCCCTCCATTCAAATCTGGCGAATCCGGATCGGTAATTGTCGCGGAAGAATCGACCACCATCGGCGCACCGTTTTCGATATACGTCACGGTCGATGGAGCCAACGCTATCGTCGGCGCGACATTGCTGTTGCCTGCGCAGCATGTGCTGAAGGAAAGGCTCCAGCCGCCGGCTATCGCCCCGGAGCGCGGATGATTGTCGTCGTAAACGTACAAGCTCCACGCGCCATTGCCTGGAGTTCCGTCAAACACCGACAACGCACTTCCATACGGACCCGAAGGTGCTGGAGAACCGAGCGCATCGTCCGTCCCGAAGTTTGTCGGCCTGAAGGTGCCGCTGGCGATTTGCGTGGAGTCAGGCAGCGAACTCGCGGCCGAATCCGAAAATGTGAGTGTGGTTCCGGAAATGTCGGAGCTTCCGCCGGCGTCTGACATGAGCATGACCGATTGCCCGCCGGGCCCGACCAGCAGAACGTCCAAATCGTCGGGATTACTATGCTGCACGTTGAACAGCGTCACCCTGACTCCGCTGATGGGCTGCAATTGGCCAGAAACGGAAATTGTGGAAGGATACGGCGAGCCTGTTCCACTCAAAGGAACGTTTATTCCGGCGCTGTTCGTCAACGCGACAGACCTGCCGACCTTGAAAGTGAACGCTACGGTGCCCAGATCGTTCGAACCGTCCTGCAGATGCAGCGTAGCTACTAAATTGCCGCCGCATGATTGATTCGCCACAAGCGAGAACGTGCGTGTTACCTCGGGTCCATTTGCGGCGACTGCGCCGTAATTTTGAGACGGCCCTGGCGCGCTTACGCCGCCGGTCGCTAATAAAGTCGCAACGAGGTTGGTCGTCGCGCTGCTGCCAATGTTGCGCAGGCCGAGTGAGACGGACACCGTCTCGCCCGGATCGATCGCGAGATTGGGAGGCGGGCAGCCTTCGGAGATCAACGCCGAACTGTTCGCGACCATGAATGGTCCACTCGAGGTGATTTGCCAGCCAATGTCCTTCAAGAGTTCGACTGTTAATCGCGGGTCTGAAGACGGAGTGGCAAACGGCTCCATCAACTCATCCGGCAGGAGCGTGTTGCTAAAATGACTTACGGACGAGCCGCTCTCGACCGGATCCGGCGCGTACATTTCAACATGGCCGCCCGGACCTCGGCCGGCAGACAGAATGCCACTTAGCGCAACGACATTCGTGCCGACCCAATGGAGGTTGCCTGTGTCGATGTTAGCGGCCCGGCGTTCGGTATCGGTCATTTGAGGATACGTCTTGCCGGTGGTGTGATCCTCGAGGTGATACATGTAGGCGTCATTAAACCCATTCAGCCTGCCGCCGGTGGTGAGATTCACTGTTGAGAGAAAGCCGAACCCATGGACGAATTCGTGCAGAATGGTGTCGAGAAGATCGATGGTGTTCCCCGGGTTATTTCCATCCAGCCCGTAATACCAGCTCGCCCCGGGTAAACAATCCGCCTGGCCAAGATCGCTGTTGAAGGTCGCGTGAATATCATCGGCATCAGGGTCAAGGTCTTCGCCTGCGATGGAGTTGGCCAACGCCACTGCGTACCAGACCCCGGGTAGCGGCGCACCGGCAAAGTCGCGTATCATCACAGTCGGCCCCGCCGAACCGAGGACCGCTTCGTTGGCGGTGCAGAACAACGGATCGAAGTTTGCCGCGATGCGAATTGGCACGCTGCTGACGAGTTGCGCTCCCCAAATCTCCGCCGCGCGCTGGAAAACTATCAAGCGCTGCTGCCCGACCGTGATCCCATTGTTGCCGCCAATCGGTGTGGTTGGCGTTGGATCATTGAACCCTTCAGATGGACCATCGAGATTGACGATCGTGATCGTCGCAGCGCGACCTGAGATGACCAGCAACACTGCTGCCAACGTGACAATCAGGGTGAATGCCCTTCGGCGACGATTTGGAACCGCGCTTTTCAGAATCGGCCTTCAGTTGGGATTCGTATCGGTCTGGCAGCGGGTTGTCAGATTGCCATCCGGACCAATGTGCGCGGTAACGGTGCTGCTGAAACGGCCTTGAAGATGAAGCTTAATCCCTCCGCCGCGTGTTCGCCCCGGAACCTCGCGCAACCCCTCACCGGAAGTGCTCAAAGGCGCTTCGACCGGAAGTACTGCAGCCGGCGCGCCGCCCGGGCGTTGCGAGACTACGTTTCCCGTTTTCGGATCGACGAATGCCCGTCGTCCCGCCGCTACAGAGCTATTCTGACTGCGAACGGTGTTGCTCTCAACCTGCACGACATGCTGCGACTGCACCTTGCGCTGCCTCAGGGTGTCGTCACCGCTCAATGTAACAGCTAGAAGACAGATTAAGACCGAAGCCGAGGACAGCAGATGCATGCGCATATTCGTACTCATCTTGTGCGGATTAACGCTCGGGAACGACACACGTCGAGTGATAACTCGTTTTCATAGCAAAACTGATGCACGAATGCAATCGCATTATGGACAGGAAGGCGGCAAAATTAACACGCACGACACGAATTTTCACGATAAAACAGGGCATGAACGTCCATTTTCCGACGCTGGTTAAGTGCGTCACTTCTTTGTTGGCCGCTGGGCTTGGAACAACCTGGGCCGCCGAGGCTCCACCCCGCAACGAGTCGAATTCGTGGATCGAGCCAATGAAAAAGGTCCATGCGCGCTTTCACGGTGACAAGGGAACGTTCGCACATTTCGGGGATTCGATTACCGTCACAATGGCGTTCTGGGCGCCCCTCGCCGGCAATCCGAAAAACATGAGCGCGGAGACGACACAGGCGCATCGATTGGTAAAGGACTACCAAAAAGCCGAGTGCTGGAGCCGGTGGAAAGGCCCGCAGTTCGGCAACAATGGTTCCATGACCATTCGCTGGGCGCGCGAAAATATTGATCGCTGGCTGGAGAGCCTTAATCCGGAAGTCGTGCTCATCATGTTTGGCAGTAACGACGTCGGACAGATGGATGTGGCTGAGTACGAGACAAAGACGCGCGAGGTCGTCGCGCGGTGTTTGAGCAATGGAACGATTGTCATTTTGAGCACCATGCCACCGCGCAGCGGCTTCCTTGATAAATCCCGCGCTTTTTCAAACGCAGTACGCAAAATTGCAAAGGAACAGAATTTCCCCCTCGTCGATTACTTCGGTGAGATCCTTAAACGACGGCCCGATGATTGGGACGGTACGCTACCGAAGTTCAAGGGGCATCCCGGAGACGAGTACCAGGTGCCGACCCTTATTGCGCGCGATGGCGTGCATCCCTCCAATCCGAAGGAGTTCGCAGGCAGGTTCTCGGAGGAAGCCCTGCGCAACAGCGGCTACGGGCTGAGGAATTTCCTCACGCTTATGGCCTACGCAGAGGTCGTCGAAAAAGTCCTGCGGCCGTGAGGGAGCCAAAAGAAGAGTCTGCTGTGCCGAAAATCGACCGTGACGGGGGTAAACTCGTTCCGTCCAATGGTGCGCAGATCTGAAATAACAATGAAACCGATATTCACGGCAGCGGGGGTGGTTGCACTTGTTGTGTTGAGCGTTGTCGCATGGCGCGGCCATAAATCAGCAACTGCCCTTCGCGAAGAAAACAGTCAATTACAAGCGCGGCTCGCCGAGCAGGACGGTGACAGAAAAAGCGCCGCGACGCCTGCCGACGAGCCACCGCCAGTCGTCACTTCGGAATTGATGAAGCTTCGGGGAGAGGTAGCGCAATTGCGCCGCCAAACGAACGATCTCGAGAAGTTGCAACGTGAAAACAGCACTCTGAAATCCGCATTGGCAGTAGCGAAGGAGGCTGCCGCGAAGGCCGCAGCCCAGGCGCAATCCAGGCCAGCGGGGTCCCAGCAGAGGCAGACGGAGTTTGTTCCACGCGAAGCATGGGCCTTCGCCGGCTATGCCACTCCCGAAGACACGCTCAAATCGGTTACCTGGGCCATGAGCGTTGGGGAACTGAATACATTTCTCGGGAGCCTCTCACCCGCCGAGCGCGCAAGAACGGAGGAGCAATGGAAAAACAAGACCGAAGCCGAGATTACCGCCGAAGCCCGTCGCGAAATGGAAAAGCTCCCGGGCTTTCACATCGTCGATAAGCAAACGGTCTCGCCCGACGAAGTTATTGTGCGTGTGTTTGGCGAGGGCGATGAAAATGACGTTCGCAGCATACGGATGAAACGGATGGGCTCCGAATGGAAGTTTGACGGCGTCGCCAAAGTCCGTAAACGCGAAGCGGCGCCTTAACCAGGACTACGCCGGATCGGCGGCGCCGTGACGCCGGTAGAGGTTGGCAACAAAATGAGGCCGCTCCTGGTTCGCGGAAGGCAAGTGAGAGGTCGGCAGCAAACCGCGTTGTAATCGGCCGCGCTGGTTGTCCTGCTCCAGCGCCAGTACGTTCAGGATTAGCTCCTGCGCCTCGAGCATAAGCGCGCTGATCGCCGGCGCCTGTTTCCGCTGCGTCAGGGGCAGTCGCTGCCAACCGGAACGCAGCGCCTTCAGGCCGTCGACGGACCGTTTGAGCCGCGGTAGAAGCGCTTTTCGAGTATCGTGGAATTGAGCAAGGCCATCACTGGTCACCTTGCTGAGGACGGCGTTTTCCTGCTCGCTCAGGCAGAGCAACTGCCGCCAAACATCCATGTGCTCGCGCAATGCCTGCGCCATTGATTCCACTGAGTTCATAAAGGCCTGGCCGTGTTTTGGATCGTCGTCTGCATTTTGCTGTTCCACTCCAGAAGATCGCTGCGCCACTTTGCCAACTCTGCGACGGTGCTCAAATTCGGTGTTGGTTCGACGACGTCTTTGAGAAGTAACTGAATTTGTTTGTACATCTCGATGGCCTTTTTGGGCTGTTGCAATCGCTCATAGATGACGCCGATTTGATACGAGACGGGGATGCGCCAGGCGGGCGTCGAGTTGATGGCAATGAGCGTATTGTAGATTTCGAGGGCGCCCGGGAAATCGCCTTCCTGGTACAATTGGTTGGCGATCTCATTGCCGGTCCGCTGCTGCCAATAAGGCCAATCGTCGCGATTGCCGGCCGATTCCTGGCGTTGTTCTTTCAGCAGCGACAAAACCTGCTGCAGGGCCTCGCGATTGCGGCCTTGCTGCTTGAGGGCCGTCGCAAGGAAAAATTGGACTTCGCCGCGTTCCGGCGCGGAGAGATGCTTATTCAGAAAATCGTTCGCTTGCGCGACCGTTTCGGGATGCCGGCCCTGTGCCGCCATGCAACGAATGATCTTATAACGAATCTGCCCTGTGTTCAGGTCACTGGCCTCGAGTTTCAACATCCGCTGAAAATACTCGGCGGCTTCGGCGTAGCGGCCTTCGAGATAATACGTATCGGCGATCTCAGTTTGCGCGACGAGGACAAGCCGCTTGTAACGCTCCAGATTTCCCGGCTTAACGGAGAGTGCGCTGCTGATCACGGAATAGAATTTGGACAAGGCGAGCGTCGATGCGCCCATGCGCCGATAGATCAGCCCCTGCCTCAGAGTCACATCGGCCAGTTCAGGGTCGGCAGGATACAGTTTGATGTACTGGGCGAGGATCTGCTGCGCTTTGGCCAGTTGTCCATCGCCTTCGGCTACCAACGCAAGTTCCAGCAATGCCTTCCGCCTCATGTCCTCCGGAGGATCGCGTTCCAGCACGGCCGCAAAATTTTTCGCTGCCTGAGGGTAATTCTTCTGAAGCCGCTGCCGGCGCGCGAGGTTGAAGAGTGTTTGTAAATCAGCCTTGCGTTCACCCTGCAGGGAAGCGGCCAAATCAACGAAATTCGAATTCGAATAGCCGGACAGTGCCAAAGTATTGGTGTCGTGGACGTCGACTGAAGGCGCCGCTTGCAAGCAGGTGACTGCGGCGAGGAGGCACGCAAGCGAGAGTGCCAAGCTTCGGCAACGCCGCGAAGGCGGGTTGGTGTAACTCGCCCCCCCAAATTGTGGATTATGCGATATCACCTGGCTGGCACGGTGTAAACTGCCTTGCTCGATGGCCGGGACACGGGCGCAGGTGGCACGAATGTTGGCGGCAAAACGACAACTTTCCCTATGCCGTTGGTAGAGCTTATTTCGCGGTAGTACGGCACGAGCATTTGCGGCGTTAACCAATCCTGCTCCGGTGCGGCACCCAAGGCTCCCAGGATGCTGCTGACGAAGTTTGTGTCGCCGCCGGCCTGAACGATAATCGGCTCGAAGACAGCCGGGGTTGCCAAGGCCATCGGTGGCTCGTCGTAATTTGGAAGTCGTTGGCTCTCGATTTCGGGAGAGTCCGCTTTTGGCGGCTGCGCTGACGGCAAGGGCGGCAGGACAAGAGCGGCCGGGGCTGAAACGGGGGGCTCTTGGACCCGAATCGGCGCTGGCCCGATCACAGTCAGGTAACCTTTCGCCCATAGCGGCAACGCAAGGCAACCAAGTGCAGCCACAATAGAGAAAATTCTGCCCATCTGACGTTTGTTAAGCAGCATTGTTGCCAGTTAGCCAAAATGGGCGCCTGGAAGCCGCCGTCAGGTCAGCAATAAACCAGCAAGGCCTGAGTGATCCGATTCACCCGATGGTGATTTTGCAGCTTTTCGATGGCCAGATGGCTGAGCCTCTGTCCTTCCGGCATCAGCAGCAGGCCGTTGGCGCCGTAAATGCCTTTCGCCAAAACCATGCCCGGCTGAAGTTCCGAGAATAAGACTTGGCGTTCCTTCTGCACATTGACGTTGGCAGGGCGGTGACGGTCCAGGACGCGCACTGCTTCAGGATCGAAAACTGTGCCGCTTTGCTCGCGGATCTTCGCAAGTGCGGTATGGGGATTATCATAGCTGGCGTAATGGATCGCGACAGCCAGCAGACGGGCCAGCCATGGAATCTTTTCGCCCTTCAAGTGATCGGGATAACCAGTGCCGTCGTAGTGCTCGTGGTGCGCGCGAATCACCACGCCCACGTCCGCCAATTCATTCATGAAGCCAGCGAGTTCCTGGCCGAGAATCGGGTGCTGCTCAAGCAAAGTGCGCTCCGCCGGTTTCACTAGTTGCGGCGATTTTTGCCACATTTTAATCAAACGACGCGGCATTCCCACGAGACCGATGTCATGGAGCCAGGCGCTCACCTCGAAAATGCTCCGCTGATCCGGCGGCATTCCCAGTACCTCAGCCAGCCCGCGGCAAATGTCATGCACCCGAGTGGCCTCGGCGCCGAGGGCCGGATGGAACGTCTGCATTACCTTCAGGCAGAGTTCCACCGAACGGTCAAAGTTTTCGTGCAATGCCTGATTGAGCGTCGCCAACCGTTCATTTTGCCGCGTTTCGCGCACGACCTGTTCCTCGAGCGAGCGGTTCAACTCGGTCAGGCGCTCGTTCATTGTCACCGTCTGCTGGTACAACACGGCATTGCGCTTGATCAGGTCGTGGCGCTGCACGCCGTTGCGCACTGTCGCCAGGAGCTCTTCGGTGATCCATGGCTTCAGGACGAACCGATATATTTCGCCGCGGTTAATCGCGTCGATAAACGTATTCACCTCCAGCAGGCCGGTCATCAACACGCGCGTGGCATCTGGTTGCGCTTGTTTGGCTCGAGCTAAAAATTCAAGTCCCGGCATCTGCGGCATTCTCTGATCGCAAAGAATCAGCGCGAAATTCTCTTTTTCCAATAAGGGCAATGCCTCCACGGCGCTGCCGGCCGACATAACCACGTAATCGTGGCAAGCGAGAATCATTTGAAGTGATTCAACGATCGTCGGCTCGTCGTCGACCACCAGCACGCGGTAGGGATAAGGCGCGCTCACGACCAGGATTGCCACGTCGGACGCGAGTCAGTCCTGTAGACGCTGGAAAGTTGCCTGACTGTCCGTCCTGTTTGTTCGAGCCGCGCCCGCTCGGCTTCCAGCCCAAGCTTGGCGGCGGCCAACGCTCGTTGGTTTTCGGACTCCATCGCGATCAGTTCGTCGACGATTGGCCGGAGAGTGCGATCGTCCTGCTGATTGTGGTGTCCGATTTCCAGGGTTAACCGCGCCTTGGCGTTCTGACAGTCTTCCAGCCGATGCCAGTCCTGCTGCTGAATGGCTTCCGCCTCGGCAACCGTGAGCGCGCGCCATTCCTTGAACAACTCCATCAGTTCAGCGCGCCTGTTCATATATCACCCCGCCAGGGAAAGACCTTCGGAAACCGCGGCTGAGGAATCGCTCGGCCGTTGCAGCATCTCGGCCCAGGCATCCCGTATGGTGGTTAATCGCCCGATGACTTCCACGATGCCTTCCGGCTTCTTGTATTGGTTGGCTTCCTGGAGCCGGCGATCGAAGTAATCATAGAGCCGGCGAAAGTTTTTCGCGCAATCACCGCCACGCTCGAAGTCCAAAGCGTTATTGAGTTCGTTGATGATATTCTGCGCCTTGATGACGTTGTTGTTGATCGTCTGATTGAATTCGAGCGGATCGTCGGAAGCGAAGGCCCGCCGCGCTTGTTCGAGGAAGCGCAGGGCGCCGTCGTAAAGCATCAGCACCAGTTGTCCCGGGGAAGCGGTTTGGGTCGCAACCTGCCGGTACGAATGACAGGGGTTGGCCGGCTGCATTCTCGTCTCGTCTTTTACTCGGTGGATATGGGCCAATTCTCGCCCAAAAGGCGCGAGATACGGCTAATCAATTGAGGCGGCGGATATTGCCTGGCCTCCAATAACTGCTTGGCGTCTGCCACCGCGTCCGGCCGGGAGTCCGGCTCGGCCGCGAGGGCCCGCTCCAGGTTTTCGGCCGCTTCAAAACCGGCATTTCCTGCCGGTTTAACACTGCCGTGATGAACCGTCGGCTTAACGTCAGCCCTTATCTCCCTCGTTGTATGGAGATTCACTTCCATAGGCTTTGGGGCACGCATAAATCAGTCTGCGAACCCTATTCGATATATCGGCATGTATGGCGATTCATTCACTGCCAAATTAACTTTCCTTCTCATCGAGAAGCTTCCGGCAGGGTGGCAAACAAGGCGCCCAGTGTATACTGGCCAAAGAGCCTCGGGGACAGCAGCACGCCCTCCTGGTTCGACGAATGAAACCACCTTTCGCGGAAGGTCTGGCCAAACCCCTCAGCGGCTTGTGCCACCGGCTGTCGTCCGGCGTCAAAGACTTCGTCCGCCGCCCAAAGCACTTGCGTATTTTGGCCGTCGACCAACTTCATGGCCCACCCGAGCACAATGGGCTCGTAGGCATGATAGGAAGCCAGGTGGGTGAAGAGCACTGCGTCGCAGGCCAGTTCATTCCGCAGCTTCTCGAAAAAGAAATGGGGCAGCACCTCATCCGCGCGCCACGCATCACGGCCAGTCCAGACAGCCAGTTGTTCTGGAGTGACCTCCACGATCTCGAATCGCTGACGCTTGGACAACTCGCTGCGCAAAACGGGTTGCAGGATCTCGCGCCCTTCCGCCGCCTGCCAGTCATTCGCTTCGACACTAATCGGCAGAACGGCAACTCGCGACACGTGCATTGCCTTCTTCGGAACATACACGTTGTCAATCGTCACTGGCGGCGCCGAGCGACGAAACATCGAGCAGCCGGAGAGTACAAGCACGAGACAAATTGCCACCGCACTCCAAAACGCTTTTAATTCCCGGTGTCCATTCCGACGAGCTTCACATCCGTGTTGTGTCTTCATGACGTGCTTCCGAATCGTTGCAGTAGAAATTGCAGTTGCTGATTGATGCGGGCCTGGGCCTGCTCCATGGCGATAAACGTGGAAATGAGATGTTCGCGATTCGCGAGCACCTTGCGTTCAAGATCCGCCACCTGGGTGTCGATGTTCGTGGATTGCTTCGTCAGGTTCTCACGTTTGTCGACGAGCGAACCTTCCTCACCGACGGCGTGGTCCAGGTACGCACTGAGCGTGGTGGCAACACCGTTGGTGCTGCTGAATACTTCGGTCACTCCATTCAAATCGCTGGCCAGTGCGGCGTCGAGCTTCGCACTGTCGGTTAGCGCGATATTGTCGTCATTTCCGTTCGAATTGATGCCGAGCGCCGCCAACTGCTTAATCGATCCGCCCAGGCCGGACACCACGCCATTGACCAGGCCGCGCAGCTTCGACCGGAGTTCGGTAGCTTCGGTTTCGGAAGTGAGAATTCCCGCGGTGACTTTGCCTTTTGCGTCGGTGCTGCTGGCGGTGTGGCTATCGATTAAGGCCTGGGTTTTGTTGTATTCCGCAATGAAATCCGTAATCGCAGTTTTGATTTTCGCGGTGTCGCTTGTCACCTCGACCGTGGTTGAACCTTCCGCGAGGGCGGTCACCGTCAGGCCTGGAATCGCCGAACTGCTTTCGGTGATGGTGTTTGACAGGCTGGTCAGTTGCTCGCCGCCGTTAACGGTATAAAGCAGATTCCTGCCATGAGATAAGGTCCCGGCCGTAAGCCCAGTCGCGGCCAGGAAATTGCCGGAGACATCCTCAAGCGCGATGCCCACGTCGCCGGTCGTCTTGTTCGTCAATATGAATCGGTCGTTTACCGAGTCATACGATGCTGTCACGCCGGCGTTCGAATTGTTAATGCGCCCGAGCACATCTGCCACGGTGTCGGTCGTAGCATTAAAGCTAATGCTTACGCCGTTGACCTTGAACTCGCCGCCACCGCTGCCGCCATTGCCATCGCTCACAGGTGTCGCAAAGGTGGCATTGGCCAGGGTCGACGAAGTTCGAATCACGCCCAGCGCAAACGCGCTGGAGATTGTTCCTGTGCCGTTGTTGTAAAGCTTCGAAGCGAGAAGGAAGTTACTCGAGTCCGTCGCACTGCCCAAAACAAGCGGCGCGCCGCTGGTCAAAGTGATTTTGTCCGTCGTGCTGTCGTAAGAGCCGGTAACTGCGCCGCCCGTGGCATTCGAGATACTATCAAATACATCCTGCAACGTGTCATCCGTGGCGACAGTAATCTGCTGGCCATTGACCGTGAACGTGCCAGCCGTGACAGTCAGGCCGAAAGACGCGTCGCTCAATACGAGGCCCGAGACGTCATTGGTGGCGCTCAGCTTCTGTCCAATATCGGCGGTTCCGCGCTGGCTGGCCGCCGTCGCCAATTGGAGAATGTCGAACGTGTAGGTGCCCAGAGCAGCGCTTCCTGTCGCCACGGCGGACAGGATGCCAGCATCGCCGACCTTCGGCTGGCGCGCGCTGAAGAGTGTCGGATCCTTAAGCGCGTCAATCTTCGTCTTGAGGGCCTGAAGTTGCGTTACGATCGCGCCGTAGGCGGTATTGCGCTGCTGCAGAATGGACTGCTCGGCGCGCAATCGCTGTTGCGGCACCCGTTCCAGCTCGGTGAGCTGTTCGACCAGCGGCTCCCAATCAAAGTTGCTGGCCAATCCTGTTAATCGCAGTTCCATCTATCGTAAATCGCGCTTGATGCCCGGTAAAAATGGCTCGGACGGCGCATTGCGCCGTCCGAGGTGCAACAATTTCCGTGCCGATACTTAGCTCAACAACCGCAGTGCCGAGCCAGGAACCGCGTTGGCTTGCGCCAACATGGCTGTGCCTGCCTGCACCAGGATGTTGTAGCGGGCGTAGCGGGTACTTTCGTCCGCCACATTCACGTCCTTGATCCGGCTGTTGGCCGCGCTCAGGTTGTCCTTCAGCACGCCCAATTGCTCAGACGTGAAGGTGAGCCGCGTGATCGCTGCGCCAATCGTGGCGCGATCGGTGGCCAATTGCGTAATTGCGGTCTTGACGTTCGTCAGTGCCGTGGCCGCTGCCGAGGTCGTCGAGACGTTCGAACCAGTCGCGCCGGTGTAACCGGACACGGCCAGGCTGACTCCGCTCATCGAGAACGTATTGCCTTCGCCGTCGATCGTGACCGCCAGCGCGGTGGCGCTGAACAGGCTTACGCCGTTGAAATCCTTGCCGCCCACGTTCGTCACGTAAGCCGCCAACGTCGAGAATTCGGAGTTATACAGGGCGCGATCCGCGTCCGTCTTGGTGACGTCCTGCGAAAGGATCGCCAGTTCGCTCATGCGGTCCAGGGCCTTGCCGACCTTTTGGAGGAAGCCGTCTTGCGTTTGGTTAAACGAGATGGCGTTGCCTACGTTATTGTTGGCAGCCTGGGTCCGGTTGATTTGCGCATCGAACCGCAACGACACAGCCAATCCGGCGGCATCATCTTCCGGCGACACAATCTTGGAGCCGGAGGACAACCGCGCCAGGGATTTGGCGAGCATTGCAGACGATTCGGCGAGCATGCGAGCGCTGCTCTGAGCTGAGATGTTAGTATTAATGACCATGTAGTTTGCTACGTATTACTGAGGAAGTGTCCCAAAACGGTTCACTTCATTTACTAACGCCATCCATTCCGCGAGGTGGAATTTGCTTTCGAGGCATCCACCGACATCCTCGGCTGGCTGTTTGCGGCCACCAACGACCGTGTCTTGCGACACTGGGGTCATCGGCACATTCCCCGAATCATTCACAGGAAAAAAAGGCCGGTCGGTTGGATCTGGATCTTTGAATTATCGTCGCAAAGGCCCCGATAACGTTGATCAATTGCGGAGTCGCGTACTATAGTCCGGCATGTGCGCGTCCAACCGGGAGAACTTTCTGCACCCCTGTAGGTGAAGCCGTCGCGCCTATGGCTGTGGCTGCTGCTGGTTGTGCTGCTGGCCGTTGGCATCGCGCGGCTCCGCTTCGATGTCGAGATCTTGAATCTCCTGCCCAAAAAGCTTCCGGTTGTAGAAGGGCTAAAAATCTATCAGCAGCATTTCTCTGATGCCCGGGAGTTGATCATCACGCTGGAAGCGCCTGCACCCGACGAAGCCGAATCAACCGCTCGCGCCCTCGCGCAACTGCTACGTTCCCAAACGAACCTCGTTGCCGATGTAATGTGGCAGCCTCCCTGGACGGAAAGTCCCGCAGACGCAACGGAACTGGTCGCCTTCCTGTGGCTCAATCAGCCGCCGGCGCTCTTTGGTGAACTGACGAACCGTCTTGCCGCGACCAACCTTACGAACATCCTGAACGCCGCCCGCGAGCAATTGGCTACTTCTCTTTCCCCGGCTGAGGTCGCCCTTCGCAGCTACGACCCTTACAGCTTGATGAAGCTGCCGGAATCCGTCTCGAACCCTGCACAGTCAATGGGCAGCGGTGAGGAACTGTTCGTCTCACCAGATGGCACGTTCCGATTGGTGTTCGTCGACGCGAAACCGGACATCGTCAGTTACCGCGCCTGCCGCTCGTGGCTGGTCGATATTGAGCGTCTCATCGGTCAGGCACAGAGTTCCGGCAAGCTCCCTGCAACGACACAGATCCACTTTACCGGACGACCGGCGTTCGTAACCGAAATTGCCGGCGGCATGGAGAACGACATGGGCGGATCGGCGGGGGGTACGTTGGCTATCATCGGCCTTCTGTTTTGGCTCACGCATCGCCGCCTCCGCCCGTTGTTCGCGTTGTTATTTCTGCTCGTGTTGATTTTGGCCGCAACAACAGCGATCGGCGGTTTGTTCCTTGGGACAATCAGCGTCGTCAGTATGGGCTTCGCGGCCATTCTGCTGGGACTGGCCGAAGACTTCGGCATCGTCATCTATCAGGAGTCGCGCTCACATCCGGAACTCACGGCGAGCGAATTGCGGCGCGAAGTTGCGCCCGGCATCTTCTGGTCGACACTGACGACGGCGGGCGCATTTCTGGTTTTGAACCTCAGTGTCCTGCCGGGTCTCGGTCAACTCGGTTCCCTCGTCGCGATCGGTGTCATCCTCGCAGCTCTCTTAATGCTCTATGGCTACCTGCCGCTGCTTCTCCGTCTGCGCCGCAGGCGAGACATGGAAAAGGGCGCCGCTGCGGCACAGGAGAAATTTCTTCTCTTCGCGACCCACCGGCTCCTGGCGCCGCCAGTTATTTGGGGGGCGACCGCCATCTTACTGATCGCGTCTGCCGGTGTTCTCTGGAAGCAGGGATTGCGCTTCGATCACTCGCCCAATGTTCTCAAGCCAAAGCGAAGCGAGGCCGCCGCCGCGCTCGATCAGATCAAGTCCCGCATGGGACGCGCGCAGGAACCATTATGGGTGCTCGTCCCGGGCAAGGACGAAAGAGAGGTCGGGCAACGTCTCGACGAAGTCACCATTGTGTTGAGTCAAGCGGTTACGAATCAGGTCATCGCCGACTTCACTCTGCCGACTGCTCTGTGGCCGCAGCCAGGCAACCAGAATCTGAACCGCGTCACCGCCGGTGGCCTGCTGCATGAGCGCGAGACACTACATTCCGCCGCCCTGGAAGCAGGGTTCACGTCAAATGCGCTGCTCGTTACCGACGCTATCCTCGATTCCTGGCAGCGAGCAACGCGCACCACCAACGTCTTTTGGCCGACCAATCGCGCAAGCCATTGGATTCTTGGCAAACTCGTCGCCCGTTCAACCAATGGCTTTGTCGCGCTTGGCCTCGTCTATCCGGCCACGAATTCCACCTCTGCGAGGCTGGCCGCAGCATGGCCAGACGAGTTGCGACGCCAGGGAGCTATTCTGTCAGGCTGGGAGCTGCTTGGCCGAACGGTGTTTGATCTGGTCGTAAAGGAAATGCCGCGCGTAATTGTTCCCATCTTTCTGCTTGTGGTTGTCTCGTTGTGGCTCGCGTTCCGGAACGTCAAACAAGTCTTGCTAAGTCTGGTGACACTGGCGCTGAGCGGCCTCTGCCTGGCTGCCGCCATGGACATGCTAAAATGGGACTGGAACATTTTGAACCTGATGGCGCTCCCGCTGCTATTGGGAATGGGCGTTGATTTTAGTATCCACATCCAGCTCGCTCTGCGTCGTCATCCGGGCGACCTGCTGGCGGTGCGCCGCTCCGTTGGCCGCGCTCTGCTGCTCGCGGGTTCGACGACCATCGCGGGGTTTGCCTCACTCGGGTTCTCGACGAACGCGGGCATGGCCAGTCTTGGCAAAGTTTGCGCGCTCGGTATCGCCCTCACGTTGGCAACAGCGGTTTACCTGTTACCGACATGGTCCTCTGCGTGGCTTAAACCCACACGAAAGTGCTGAGCGCCAGGAGGGCAACGCCTGTTCACCTTTGTTTTATCGCGCCTGCTGTCGGCGGCGTTAGTCGCTTCAAACGAATGTCGCGGAACTGCACGGAAGTCGGCGAAGCACCGTAAACCTCAAACGCGATTGTGCCGTTGCGGGGTCGATTCTCATAATTGTCGACCGTGTCCACCAGAATCTGACCATTAAGCTTATGGACGATGTGGTTACTCTGCGCGATGATCACGACTTCGTTCCAGGCGCCGGGCCGAAATGCGTTTTTAACGTCCGATTCACTGGAAGGAGTCGGTCCTATGGTAGTGACCTGTTCCTTGCGATTGACGAAGTCTGCAGTTGTGATTGAGCCCAGTCGCGAAGGCTGTCGCCGGTCACGATCGGATCCGGTCTCGATCAATGTTCCGGTGGAGCTGCCGACGATTTCAAATTGGTATCCACCTACTTCATATCCGAGGTTTTGTTTGGCGCGATAATAGATGCCGGAGTTGCCACTGCGAATCCTGAAGGAAAGTTGCAGCTCGAAATCGTCCACCGTTCCGCGCCAAAACAGCGCCACCGGCCGCCTGTCAAGCGAAGTGCCATTGGTGGTCGTGAGCGCGCCATCTTTCACCGACCAAACCTGCGGGTTGCCATCCCACTGGGAGAGATCGCCATCGAACAGCGAAATGAATTGCGGCGTCGCTGGCGGCGGCTTGTCCGACACGTGCCGCCTCGATCTCCAAAAGGCAGCACCTGCGAGGGCAATGATAGCGGCTAAAAGGACGAGCACGATTGCGAGCGACGGATATCTGGGCACCGCCTCGGGAGTAACCGACGGCACTTTGACTGCATCTGACGGTTGGCCCGGTCTAATGTCCGATGATCCAGCCAGCGCCGACTCGAGCGAATTCCTACGCAGCGGCTGATCCGTGCTATGTGGCGCGACCGCGGGTACGGACACCGATTGATCTTTCATCGGTTCCGGGCGGACGGGCGGAGTCGAGGAAACCTGAGGTGTTGATGTCACTGCAACCTTCAGCGATCCGAGGCCCATCTGCTCTGCCAGGACGCGAGCACTTTGGGGCCGCTTTTCTGGTTCTTTCGCCAGGCATGACAGAATCAGCGCGCTCACCGACGGTGGAACGGGGTTATGAATGTTAAGTTGCGTGAGTCGCTTTTCGAGCGGTTGTGGCGGCAACGACCTGACCTGGTGCGCAATGTCGCCGGTAAAAAACGGCGCGCGGCTCGTCAAAAGCTCGTACAATGTCGCGCCAAGCGAGTAAATGTCATCAGTTGCCTGCGGGGTTTGCCCATCCAATTGTTGCGGGCTCATGTAACTGGCGGTGCCGCTCAATCCGTGGCGGCCCATCGATACACGCCCGGCAGTGTCGGTCACAGTGGCGGCAATCCCGAAATCCGCGAGCTTCAGCCGCCCCCGGACATCGAGCATCAAGTTTGCCGGCTTCAAATCGCGGTGAATGATGTGTTCTCCATGCGCGTAATCGAGAGCCTCGCATAATTCCTTCATTAACGGTTCGAGAAAGCTCCACGTCAGCACGCGATCCACCTGTTGCACGCGCAGTTCGCTCAGGTTCGGGCCATCGACGTACTCCATCGAGATAAACGCCTCCTGATCGCTTTTGAAAAAATCGTGGATTCGGATGATATGTGGATGCGTAAGCTTGCGGCTTCGCGACGTCTCCCGTCGTAAGTCATCCAGGCCCACCGCGTCGTGCCGAATCTCCGGTGGCAGGAACTTCAGTGCTACACCTTCCCGCAAATGCTCATCACGGGCGAGCCACACCAGGCTCATGCCCCCGCGCCCGAGCAAACGCAATAGCGTGAAACGGCCGCCGCCGACACGGGAACCGGGCGCCAGCGTGGCTAACGCCGGATCCAGCGGGACTTCCTCCGGATTCAGAGGTGGCGTCATGGTTTGAGCCCTCAGAGATAACAGATTTGCCGCATGAAAAACAAGCCAACAACGCGTGCCCCTTACTGAAAAAAATTTAAAAAATGAGCGCGTTTTGCTGGCCATGGTCCCACGGGTTGCCTACACTTCGGATCGACCACTTTATGAACGGCGCGATGCAAGTCGACTTTCGCCTTCTGTTTGAACGTGCACCCGGACTCTATCTGGTTCTCGATCCCCATTTTTTCATCCTCGCGGCCAGCGACCAATACCTCCATGCGACCGGGCTGCGCCGCGAAGACATTGTCGGACAACACCTGTTCGATGTCTTTAACGACGAAACCCCCGCCACAGATAAGGTTCTTGCACAGGAGCTGCGCCGGTCTTTGGAAGCGGTGGTGCTCGAAGGCGCGGCAAAGGGGGCGGGTGTGCACAAGCGCGACGTTCGCGGCCCGGGCGGCGAAATGGAAGAGCGTTACTGGAGCCTGCTCAACACGCCTGTTAGCGGCCAGGACGGGCGAATCCGGTACATCATCCATTACGTTGACGATGTCACGGAAGTCGTGAAGCTGAAGAAATCGAGTGATGAGCAGCGGGGTCACCGGGCCGGCAGCATGGAAACGCAAGCGGCTTTTCACTCGGAGGAGTTGGGCGCCACCTACCGGCAGCTTCAGGTTGCAAACGAAGAGCTCGCCGCACGGACCACCGAACTGCACAACAGCCTCGAGACGATGCAGACGTTCACCTACACCATTGCGCACGATTTGCGAGCGCCCTTGCGTCAGCTCACGAGCTTTTCGACGCTGGTGGTACAGGAGTGCGCCAGCACGCTGGACGATTTCGGCAAGGATTGTCTGCTTCGGATCGCCGACGCTGCCCGGAGAATGGATCGGCTGACACGCGACCTGCTGGCTTACGGCCAGCTGACCCATGTCGAGGTTACGACCATGCCCGTGTCACTCGATGATGCGGTGACGAAAGTTTTGCAGGACATGGCCCCGCAAATTACCGATCGGAAAGCCGAGGTGGACGTTCAACACCCTCTTCCGCGTGTCATTGGCAATGTTACCCTTATCCACCAGATCCTGGTTAATCTGCTCGATAACGCATTGAAGTTTATGCCGGAGGACAGACCGCCACGGGTGGTCATCAGCAGCACTCAGCAGAATAATCGTGTTCGGCTGTGCATCCGGGACAACGGCATCGGCATCGACCCAAGATATCATGGCAAGATTTTCGCGCTCTTCGTGCGTCTCCACAAATCAAGCGAGTATTCCGGGACAGGCATTGGGCTTGCACTCGTAAAGAAGGCGATGGAAAGAATGCTGGGCAAAGCGGGTATTGAATCGGCACACGGCGAGGGCAGTTCCTTTTGGGTAGAGTTTCGAGCCGCCCCCTAGAGTGGCTTCTTTGTGGGCGTGACCTCCAAATTGTTCGCGCTCGTTTTTCTCGCGGTTTCGATCCACGCGGTCGGTGCCGCTCCGAACGGTCGCGAACCCAAAGACGACACACAGCTGCGCTACTGGCTCGAGAACATGATTTGGCACCATCGTTTCTCGGATGCCGAAGTTTCCGCGGCGACCGGGCTGTCCCAGTCGCAGGCGCGCGCAGCTGCGGAACGTTTTGGCGTGACGGATGAGAAACGGCCACGGCGTCAACCCGGCGATAGGCTCCTCGTTTTGCCCTATCCCGGCGGGCGCCATCCGCGCATCGGGTTTCTCGACGGAGCAGTCGATCCTCAGCGGGAAACGAAGGTTAGTGTTTTTACACCATGGGACGATTCCAGTTACGTGGTCGTCGATGTGCCTGAGGCGATTTGGTCGCACCTGGGCCTGCTTTATCTCGCCCACACGCATGTTCCAACAATTTGGACCAAAGCCGGCGTTGCGCTCGAGCCGCTCGAATGGGAACGCCAGAAGAACGGTTCGCTCATGATTGAACGTGTTCTTCCAAATCAGGTCGCCTTTGGGGCATCGGTTCGCCCGATTTCCGACACAGTCCGAATGGAACTGTGGTTGACCAATGGCTCGCCGGAAGTTCTGCGGGATCTGCGCGTCCAGAATTGCGTGATGCTCAAAGGCGCGCGTGATTTCCAGCAGCAAACAAACGAGAACAAAATCTTTCAATCACCCTACGTCGCGTGCCGTTCCAGCGATGGCACAAAATGGATCATTACCGCCTGGGATCCTTGTCACCGTCCATGGGCCAACCCACCCGTTCCGTGCCTTCACTCGGATCCAAAGTTTCCCGATTGCCCCCCCGGCCAGACACAACGGTTGCGCGGCTTGCTAACGTTCTACCAGGGCACAAACATAACCGCCGAATTCGAACGCCTCGAATCGACTCACTGGCGTAGTCCGGAAAAGTAGCGCGCAGGCGCCCTAACGGCGTCGTAAATAGCGCACCACGTTTGTCATGTCGGATTCCGAGAGTTCATCGATTAGATTCTCGATTGATGCCGCAACTAACCCCGGACGGTCCGGAGGAACAGTATTAGCATCGGCAAAGACAACCCCGGCATGTGCCCTTCCCTCTTCGGCCCAGCGACGCAGCAGCTCGGGTATAGTGCGCTGATCGTAGGTTACAAAGGTCCTATTCTCATCGAAGCACGCCGCGAGAATCTCGGAATCCTCGCTTGATCGGAATACCCCGCCACGCCATTCCGAAATATGAACCACGTCAGCTCGAGGACAGCGTCTTTGCAGAGCGCCAACAGTTGCCTTGTTAATATGGCTGTCGAGCAGAAGCCTCACTTCCGCTTTCTGCTCCCGGTCTCAGAGGTCTGACTTTTGCCGCGGCCAACGGAATCCTGGACCTCAATCCATTTTCGGTTTGCGTCAGCCTCCTCGATGTCCAATTCGATCTCGCGGGTGTAAACCCGAGCGTAACCGAGCGCAGCGTTGACCTGCGCCAGGGAGAGCTCCAATTCACGCGCCACCTGGTTCGGGCTCATGCCTCGGCGGATTTGCTGGGCGACCCAGTAAACAGCCAGCCGAGTGCCCTTCACATAAGCGACGCGACCAGCGGCGGTCTCACGAATTTCGATCAACGGGAATTCCCGACGGCGAAGTCCTTCATCGATCAAGCGCGCCCCGATTTGCGCAGGTTTGTGTCCGGACCGGGCCGCTAATCGCTCCACCCCGCGGCGAACCTCGGTTGGTAGCCTCAACGTCATGACACTGGTCTTGCCCATGGGAAGATTATAACCCATGAGCCGACCCAAAACAACACAAAGTATCGATTGTAACTTTTGAAACTGTTGGAACTCTATTCGGGCCCATTCTTCGCCAGGCGCTTCGATTGGAGTAAGAGGTGTGCCTACTAGCGAGTTACTGCAGGGCTCGCCAGCGTCTCGGTGCCATTTTCCAGCCTGCCTGCCGATGAACCAGAACGTGCACGCGCTTCCAGTTGGTCGATGTATCGGCGGCAGAGCAACATTGGGATTGCTCCAAACACTCCGAAGGAGCAGTCGACGAGTCGCCACCACAATGGGATGCCACGCGCTGCTCCCATTATAAGCGCATACGGTATGACCATCGCGCAGGCGATCAGGCCGAAGTCAAATAGCCAACGGTTCCGAACCGGATGACGCAAGGCGCCGATGAATGCGACGGCAATGACAAAGTGGCCGAACGCAAGCCAGTCCGTTCCGTAAAACAGGAATGGAAATTGACTGTCGGTGGTGCGAATGGCGTCGCGAATTTTAAGCAGCCATGGGGCAACGCCGTCCGTCGTTGTTTCTGATGAAGACCCGATGCTCGGTGCGTGACGAACAAGCCAATCGATTTCTCTTTTCAGTGGAATCGCCGTAATCCCACTTACGACCAGACCGACAATCATGAGCCACGTCAGCGCGTGAATGCGGCGGCGAAGATTAGACTCCTGTCGGCTCACGTGTTCACCGAGGCTTGCTCGGCGTCCAGGTCATCCGAACTGCCGAGCGAGAGCAGAGTTAAATATGCCGACACAAGAAATGCGCCGAACAGGACGGTAAATGCGATCGCCGCTCGATGTTCCCACGGATGGAGAAATATTCGACCGATATCCGTGGCAAGATCGATTGGGCTCACCAGCAAATCCCAACTGTTCCAGCGCTTGACTCGTCCGAGATAAATGCCGAAACCGGCCAGGACCAGGGCCGTTGCGCTGAATGCGTAGGACGTTATGGATCCGAGCGCTCGCGCGACGACGCGTTGCATGCGTTGAAGTGATGCGAAGGCAAGACAAAGGCCAATCCAAATAAACATTTGGAGCACTACGATATCGAACCACAGCGGAATCGGCGGCCGGGCCCGGAGATGGACGAGATCCGTTACTATGTAAGGCGCATTTGGGAAGAAGAGAAGCCAAAGAGCGCCGGTCGCGAGCAACGTGGTCCATCGAAGCGATTTTCGTCCCGCGAATTCAGCGAGCAGCAACGGGATCCACGCCAGAACCAGATTACCCGCAAGGTACCCGTGATGCAGATGGCCTGACAGGATGAAGCGCGCTATCAACAGGGCAATCGCGATGGAGGACGCGAGCGCAAGCGATACGATGACGCGATGGTTGCTGAGAGTTCGAAAGCTAAGATTCATGGGGCGTTTTTGGTTAATCAGCTATTCGAGATGGCCGGCGTGCCGATGCCGGTTCGATCGTTTCGATCCAGTGCGTAAGGAAGAATTTCTTCTTCGTTGGCAAAAAGGTGTCTGACGTTCCAATCACCGGGCGCAGCGCAGTCATCATCTGCAACTGAACGAGAATGAAAACGACCATCCAGATCTTAATCGCGCCGGCGGATCTGGCAGCCAGGTGAGCGAAGCCAATGTACAGGAAGCGCAATCCAAACCATGTGGCAACGAACCAGAATACGAGATGTAAGACACCCATCGCGACGATCGATTCCGTGGATTGGGAGAAAACCCAGGCCACGGGAGCAAACCCGATAAGCAGGACGGTCATTAGTGTCAGCAAGCCCGCCAGAAGGCCAAATACTTCGACCAATCGCGCAGCCGAGCCACTCAGGCAGGAAAAGATGTAAAGGCTCGGAAGGCAAATGAACGCCGAAATGAGCAAGCCAGCTGCGACCTTCGCCGGCGCAGCCCAAAGTTGTTGGCCGCCCGAAAACGTGCCGACGATTAGCCCGTAGACAAGTCCGCACACGACCGCGATCGCGAGCAACGCAGCGATCAGCTTTCCCTGTCCCGGCTGTCGCAGTTGATATAGAACGCGTCGCGGTTGCCGCAACACAGCTTCGATCGCGCTTGCGACTCCAGCGATGCCAATTTGTTCTTCAGGCAGACTGCCTAACGGCAGCGTGGCGCTGGCTGTCGTTGCACCCGTCGGAATCGGCGGCGGTATTGGGTTTGAGTCACTCATAACTTTGGTCGCAATTGTTAGCTGGCGGTAAACAAAGATTTCAAAGCCCAGAAAACGCCCTCAAAAAAATTGCCTCGAAAAGCATCGGGCCGCAGAAATTGCACTGGCAAACCAGGTGAACCAACAAACGGGCGCATAATCCAGCAAAGCTGGCTGCCGAGAAAAAGGTTCCCCGCCAGCCACGCGATCAGAACTCGCTGTGCAACCAACCGACTGGAACTCAGCCGGCGCAACAGTTCGAGCAGGCGAACATTTGCGGTGACGCCCGCAAACGCAATCATCAGGACCAGCACAAGCAGGAGAAATGAGTAAGCGTCCGACGCTTCGCCGCGCGGCGGCGTGTTCCACACCACGAACGCCAGTACTGGGCTAAAAGCGCCAAGAATGGCGGAAGCGATCGTAAAGCTCATGAGAATGGCCAGGAACGATTGCCTTAGGCGCAGATCAAGACCGAGCAACGGCGCCAGCATGCCGTTGAGGAGCGAGTTACCGATCGCCACCAGCAATATGACCAGCGGAAACTTGATTGCGTTGTAAAGCGCCTGGGTCGGAGCTCGCCAGATGCCGATGGCCGCGCCGAAAGCAGCCATTCCAACCGCGATCACCGCCACATATGAACCCAACCGCGACCATGACGGTTCCGACAGCCAGCGGTTGATCGGCTCGGATTCGCCGCGCAGCAGAACCGGAATCTGGGCTGTCAGCGCCGCGGCCATACTGCGTATTGGAGCAACGTGGACACCTTTGCGTTCAACGGGGCGGCTAGGCTTGCAAAGTAGCTGGCAAGCACAAATCCGTGTTGGTCCGTGCCGGTAACGTTGGCGACTGACAAGACCTTGAGCTGAAAATCGACGCAGCCGCCTCGTCGAAGAGCAGGCTGCAATCCAGCCAGAATGTGGCGAACGGGATGTTGAGCGCCCGCAGAATGGACCGGTGGTCAAAAATCATGGCCACACATGTCGCCTGGAAGAGCAGCTTCCATACGATCAGCAGCCCGATCCGGTGCCAGAACGGGCGCGCAGAAATGATCTGGCGCAGGAACTCGATGTGGAAAGCGACGTGGCCTTGCTCGTCATGCATGATTTGTGCGCACATCGCCCGCAGCGTTGGATCATTGGTACCCTCATGAAGCGCGCGAAAATAACGTTTGGCGATAATCTCCGGCACGAGCAGCACGAGCAACTCGTGCTCGAGACGAAAGAGATGGCGCAGAAAGATGAAACAGGCATCGCTCCAGTGGTGCGTAAGAAGGGGCGCATTCAGCCTTTGTAGAAAGTTCGCCATTAATCGCGCGTGTTCCTGTTCCTCGCGAATGAAAAGCTCGATGCAGGCCTGGTAGGAAGGATCGCCTGTAGTCGCAGCCCGCCGCCTTAAGTGAGATCCTTCGCCACTTTCGCCCACCTGGAAGCGCTGGAGCGAGCGAATCAGGGGCCCGCGGACGGCCGCCTCAATTTCCGGCAGCGTCCCCCAGGGAACTGAAAGTCGATCGGTGCGATTACGTTCGAAGTATTCCAGCCACGTTTTCATAAGAGTGCGAAATGCGAAAGGTTAGGCGGCAGCGGACGCGATCGAAAGTGAATCGGTTTGCAGTTCAAAACTCCTTTGCTCGGCAAAGGCTCGGAGTTTTGCCTCAACTTCATCAATCAGGTTGTCTGGTGTTGAAGTCCCGGCGGTGACTCCGATTTTTGCCGCATTCGCGAGCCATTCGGGCTGCACGTCGACGGCCGTCTGGACGTGATGCACGCGCGTGCAGAAGCGACCGCAAGTGTTCACCAACTCGCGAGTGTTATTGCTATGAGCGCCCCCGACCACAATCACCACATCGCACTTTCGCGCCAGCTCGATGGCGGCGGTTTGGCGCTCCTTCGTCGGCCGGCAAACTGTGTCAACGAAGCGCACCTCGGAGTTCGGAAAGCGGCTTTGGAGAAGACGTACCAAGCGCCGAACGCGATCGATCGGCTGCGTCGTTTGAGCCGCTACCCCAAAGCGGGACCTCTCAGGAAGCGCATTCACGTCGTCTTCTGTGAGAATTACGTCAAATTCATCGAGATCCCCCGTCAAACCGCGCACTTCCACGTGGTCGCGCTTGCCTATGATGACAGGATGATAACCGTCTTTGGTCAGTTTCATCACAGCGCGATGGGCAAAGCTAACCAGCGGACATGTTGCCTCAACAATATTGAATCCGCTGGCGCGAAGATCAGCGCGGGCACGATCCGAAGCGCCGTGCGCGGTAATCATGACCCGAGGCGTTGTCACGGCGGCGACCTGGTGCTCGATTCGTACTCTTTCCAGCACAGTGGGATCCGAAGCTTGGAATTCACGTGACTTGAAGTCGCG
>JADMIO010928595.1_pt1 | contig 46127 bp, 35 predicted proteins | sample 8958161 | NCBI WGS metagenome assembly JADMIO01 (sample SAMN16585339, study PRJNA669376) | soil metagenome | isolation source: Crop rotation soil | place: USA: Cullars Rotation, Alabama | collected 2011
CGCCGCCAGTGATTACTGTCACTGCGACGGCGTGTCCAGATGACGGTCCGCCGCCCATCCAGACAACGATCACAGTACAAACTGATCCGCCTGATTCGAACTACGATTACACCTATGACTTCGACCTCGACGGCGACGGTATTTACGAAACGACCGACAAGTACACCCCCTATGATGTCGACATCCCAGGTTCCGGACCGCACACCGTAAACGTACGCGTGTCCAGCCCGGAAGGCGGGCTGGGGACAGGCAGCATCAACTTTGACGGTACGTTGAGGCATTGGTTGCACCGCCGGCTGTACGTCGATGGAACTGAAGTCCTGCTGGGCAAACTGGAAGTGATCGACGGCAAGCCCATGACGGTGGTTACCACGGTGAACGCCTCCTACGCGCCGGATGTGTATGTCTTCCACAGCGACGATGCCCAGGGGGATCTGTGGAACTCGACACTGGTCGAGCATGAGGACATCGTTGGCGCGCGGCTGAACGTACTGGCAAACCGCGGTGGCTTGCTGCCGGGTGTTTTCTACAGTACCTTCCAGGATCAGATTCAATACCGAAGCGGCCTCGATGCAAGCGGAGCAAACTTCGCCTCAGCGGTTACCGCCGCTACCGATGTTGGGCTTCAGGGCTCCGGGATTGTGGCGGGAGCAGTAATCAATGACCGCCCCTGCGTGGCCTATATAACCACTGATGAGAAACTGGCCTTTGTGATTGCCAGTCAGTCGGATGGCTCAGCCTGGGATGCACCGGTGATCCTCGACCCGAATTTTTACAGCTATTCAGGCGATGCTCTGCGTGGCGCGATTCTCGTGGCTAACAACCAGATCCAGCTTTATGTGCTGCATAACAAGGAAGACTTCAGCCCCGCGGACTATGTTGTTTACAAGAGCACTGACCTGACCGGGGCAGCCTGGGGGCCGGCGCAGGTGCTTGAAACGAGTATTGGTTTGGAGGCCAACCCTTCCGCAGCGTTGATCGACGGTAATCCTGCGTATGCGCTTGCCAACCAGAACCTTGAGCATATCGGCGCGCTGAAGTATGTACGCGCGACCGATCCGGGCGCGACAGCCTGGAACCCCTACAAGCTGATCGATTGGGACACTGTGCTCGATGTGGCTTTGCAGGATGTCGGCGGGGCGCCTGCGGTCGCGTACTGTAAGGCCACCGGGACCGGCGAAGACATGGTGCAGCAGATGTACCTCGCGCAGGGACAGGACCTCGACGGCGACGCCTGGGGCACGCCGGTGATGTTCGGTTGTTCGCTGCCGAGCGATCTGGAGTTCTACGATTCAATCAGCCTGGCCGACCTGGGAGGGCGGCCCGCGGTGCTTTATGGTCATCTCAACTATGCCGGCGACATAACTTTCTATTACGATGCCTGGCTGATCCCGTAGCAGCAATCGCAAGCTCAGCCGCGAACATTGGCGCAGCGCAGCAGTCTTACTCCCTACGGAAAGGAACCCCTGGCAGGGACGCAAGCCCCACTGCAGCCCGAGGTCGAATGCCTTTCCGGTGCCACTGACGGAGCGTGGGGCAGACATTCCTGTCTGCCATCAAACCCGTGGATGCACCGAACTTGAAGCCTGATAATCTGGGCCTGTGGGCTGCGAATGCCGTTTGGACCGAGTTCCGATCTTCCGCACCCTGAATCTGCCCGGATTATTCTCTACGGACCCTTGACAGGAGCTGCGCGGGTGTTATAATCCCCTTCCCCTGACAAAGGGAATCCAGTGGCGTAGTGGTTCGGGCGTAGCGTCCGTGACCTTCTAAACTGCGCCAGAGGCACATTGAAAACTGCGTTTGGTGGAAAAGCGCGCGTAGCGGTCTCCTAGCCGCTGCGTGCAAAATGGTGTCCGGGGTACCTTAGCCCCGGGCATATCAAGGCAACGACGAGAAAAATGTATCTCGCGAAATTAATCGCTCTTTATGTATCTGATTTCATTTCAACTTCTTCGGCGGGTGCGTCCCGCAACCGACTTAGTCAAGTTGAGGTGGAATGGCCAAGATACCAAGGGCACACGGTGGATGCCTTGGCGCTAGAAGTCGATGAAGGACGTGGTCAGCTGCGATAAGCCTCGGGTAGGTGCGACAACCTTTGATCCGGGGATTTCCGAATGGGGAAACCCGGCGGGATTAATCTCCCGTCATCCTTATCCCAAGTGAGCAATCTAATAAGATAAGGAAGATAAGCCTGCGAACTGAAACATCTTAGTAGCAGGAGAAAAGAAAGAAACCTCGATTCCCTTAGTAGTGGCGAGCGAAACGGGAATAGCCCAAACCGTTGGTCTTCGGATCAGCGGGGTTGTAGGACCGTGCATAACGACGGAATAGGGATAGTAGAACGATCTGGAAAGGTCGGCCATAGAAGGTGACAGCCCTGTATGCGAAATCCCGAAACGTCCGGCGCGGCACCTGAGTAGCACGGGACACGTGAAACCCTGTGTGAATCTGCGGGGGCCATCCCGCAAGGCTAAATACTCTCTAGCGACCGATAGTGAACTAGTACCGTGAGGGAAAGGTGAAAAGTACCCCGGCGAGGGGAGTGAAATAGAACCTGAAACCGTGTGCTTACAAGCTGTTCGAGGGCTATGCATGAATAAGCCTGAGAGCGTGCCTCTTGTATAATGAGCCAGCGAGTTATGGTGACCGGCAAGGTTAAGGGGTGACACCCGGAGCCGCAGCGAAAGCGAGTCTGAATAGGGCGTTTAGTCGGTTGCTATAGACCCGAAACTAGGTGAGCTACCCATGGGCAGGGTGAAGCGGGGGTAAAACCTCGTGGAGGTCCGAACTATTGAGCGTTGAAAAGCTCCTGGATGACCTGTGGGTAGGGGTGAAAAGCCAATCGAACCTAGAGATATCTGGTTCTCCCCGAAATTTCTATGCGGAAAGCGTCGCATGCTGAGCACCGGGGGTAAGCCTCTGGATTCACGCGGGCGGGTAACACCGTACCAACTGAAGCTAAAGTGAGAATACCGGTGTGTGAAGTGCGGCAGTGAGACTGTGGGGGATAAGCTTCATAGTCGAAAGGGAAACAGCCCAGACCTACAGCTAAGGTCCCTAAACGTGACTCAGTGGGAAAGGAAGTGAGATCTCACAGACAACCAGGAGGTTGGCTTAGAAGCAGCCACCCTTAAAAGAAAGCGTAATAGCTCACTGGTCGAGAGGTCTTGCGCCGAAAATGTAACGGGGCTAAGTCACGTACCGAAGCTTAGGGTTTATCCTTCGGGATAAGCGGTAGGGGAGCGTTCCACAGGAATTCTAGCGCAACCGTAAGGATGCGTGGTGGCTTGTGGAAGTGAGAATGCTGGCATGAGTAGCGATAAGGAAGGTGAGAATCCTTCCCGCCGAAAGGGTAAGGGTTCCTGGGCCAGGCTCGTCCTCCCAGGGTTAGTCGGTCCTAAGCCGAGGCCGAAAGGCGTAGGCGATGGCTAGCAGGTTAATATTCCTGCACCACCACGATGTGTTGAAGCAGCGGGGACGCCCGGGGATAGGCCAGAAGGTGATTGGTAGTGCCTATCCGGGACATAGGCTGGGGCGTAGTTCCCAGCTGAAGGGAACCGGCGAGATGACGGCGCGAGCCTGATTCGAGTGGTTGGGTCCCCGGGACGAGAAAAGCCGTCTGTGGAGCATCGCGTGTGACCGTACCGCAAACCGACACAGGTACCCGAGGAGAGTATCCTCAGGCGTGCGAGATAACTATCGTTAAGGAACTAGGCAAAATGACTCCGTAACTTCGGGATAAGGAGTGCCTTGCTGGGTGAGGACACTTGCTGTCGCAGCCCGGTGAGGCCGCAGAGAATCGGCCCCTGTGACTGTTTACCAAAAACACAGCACTCTGCTAAGGCGTAAGCCTACGTATAGGGTGTGACGCGTGCCCGGTGCTGGAAGGTTAAAGAAGGGGGTTAGCCGCAAGGCGAAGCTTCCGACTGAAGCCCCAGTGAACGGCGGCCGTAACTATAACGGTCCTAAGGTAGCGAAATTCCTTGTCGGGTAAGTTCCGACCCGCACGAATCGCGTAACGAAAGGGGCAGTGTCTCGACGATAGGCTCGGTGAAGTTGCAATGCCGGTGAAGATGCCGGCTAACCACAGTAGGACGAAAAGACCCCGTGGAGCTTTACTATAGCTTGGCATTGGTCTTCGGTTCAGTCTGCGCAGGATAGGTGGGACGCTTTGAAGCAGGGCCTTCGGGCTCTGTGGAGCGGTCCTTGAGATACCACCCTGACTGAACTGGGGATCTAACCGTACGCCATGAATCTGGCTACGGGACAGTGCCTGGTGGGTAGTTTGACTGGGGCGGTCGCCTCCCAAAGAGTAACGGAGGCGCGCAAAGGTTCCCTCAGCGCGAATGGAAACCGCGCATCGAGTGCAAATGCATAAGGGAGCTTGACTGCGAGACTTACAGGTCGAGCAGGTGCGAAAGCAGGCGTTAGTGACCCGACGGTTCATCATGGTATGGCCGAAGCTCAACGGATAAAAGTTACCCCGGGGATAACAGGCTAGTCTTATCCAAGAGTTCACATCGACGATAAGGCTCGGCACCTCGATGTCGGCTCGTCGCATCCTGGGGCTGGAGAAGGTCCCAAGGGTTGGGCTGTTCGCCCATTAAAGCGGTACGCGAGCTGGGTTCAGAACGTCGCGAGACAGTTCGGTCTCTATCCACTGTGGTCGTAGGAGAATTGAGAGGAGCTGCCCTTAGTACGAGAGGACCGGGGTGGACTAGCCTATGGTGTACCAGTTGTCCTGCCAGGGGCATTGCTGGGTAGCTACGCTGGGTTCGGATAAGCACTGAAAGCATCTAAGTACGAAGCCATCCTCAAGATGAGTTCTCCCACTGGGTTAACCAGGTAAGGCCCCCGGAAGATAACCGGGTAATAGGCTGGAGGTGTAGAGGCAGTAATGTCACAGCTGACCAGTACTAATCGGCCGAGGTCTTGGCCATTCCACCTCTTCTTCCTTTCTGATACGCCGAGCTTTGGCGCGCAGCAAGCTGCACGCGTCGCTCGGTCTGGCCGGGTCAGCCAGCAAAGCTGGCTGGGTCCGGCACGCGTTCAGAATCCCCTTGGGGGCCAGCGGCCTCCGGGCCATTGGCTTGGGGCTACCGGAATAAGAGGTGCCTTGATTACGTGGCGCAGCCGTCCCGGCTGCGACGCGAAGCGCAAGATACATTAGGTCCGTTGCCCCACCAAACGCAGTTTTCGCCTCATTTGGTGGTTCCAATGCGGCCACATATTCCAAGATTCGACAACTCATCCTTGCGCTTCCGCGCGCGTGGTTGTTCATCGCACTCTCTTTTAGCAGTAAATGGCTGGTTCCCGCCAAAAATAATCGACTGGAGTCAGGGGTAAAGGTACCTAGTGCCAGGGATCTATCCCCGAACTGATGAGGATTCTCCGCGTGAGTAATGGGAAAGAGCGCAGCGGGCTGTTCAGCGCCCGCAAGGAAGTGGTGGACGGTTTTGCCCGGCGCCTCGCGCTGGCCGATTCCAACAAGGAACGCTCCCAGCTGGTAAAGCGCATGCTCAGCGAGCTGCGCCAGCTGGAGATTGTCGCGGATGTGGCTCCTATAGTCCCGGCGCAGACCGAACTTAGCCCCGCCGCGGAATAGCCTCCCAGCCGGTACCTACGAAAACACCCGTAACCAGCCTCCCGTCTTATTCTTAACAAGGGTAAAGTGGGTATAGAATGCGGTTGGTTAATCGCTATGAACGCGGGTGCGAGATGAAAATTCTGAAAGTTGGTTTGATAACGTTGGCGCTGGCTTGGCTGGCGGGCTGCTCGGCGGGGACTTTCACGCCGGCCAGCCCTAATTCCAGTGGCGCTACGCAGGTCGCTGCAGCGGACGTGAGCAAGTCGGTCTCCACGACGTACACCTATTTCTTCCGCGATTACATCAGCGACAGCAGCGCGGCCAACTGGACCGTAACCAACAGCAACGGCAACAAGCAGTGGGTGCTGAGCACGGCGAACTATTTCAGCGCGCCGCGCGCCTGGACGATCGGCGGCAACTACTGGAACTACGAGAATGACTTCCTCGAGAGCGACCCCTTCACGGTGCCGGCCAGCCGCTCCGACATCCGCTTCGTGTTCTATGGCAAGTGGAAGATCCTTAACCAGGACCACGGCCGCGTGCAGTACAAGGTCAACTCCGGCACCTGGACGACGCTGTCCGACTTCAGTGCCGGGCAGAACACCGACTACCCGAACTGGACTAAGTACAGCTACACGCTGCCGAACACCGGCCCGAGCAATGCCACCTACCGCGTGCGCTTCTGGTTCGAGTCGGACGCCAGCCTCACCGACTGGGGCTTCGGCGTGGACTCCGTCTCCGTCTACCAGGCCGACATGGCGCAGCCGACGAACATCGCGGCGAGTGACGGCACGTATACCGATAAGGTGCGGCTTACCTGGGGGCTAACGTCGGGAATTACACCGACGAGCTATCGCATCTACCGCGCAACTTCGCAGAACGGGACGTACTCGATCAAGGCGACGCAGAGCAGCACGACGTACGACGACACCAGCACAGCTGCCGGCACGACTTACTGGTACAAGATCGTCGCGCTGCGCAGCGGTTATCCCGACGGGCCGTACAGCGCGCCCGAAAGTGGCTACCGCGCCGCTCCGCCGACATGGCATGTGACCACGCTGGACAGCAGCGGCCTGGTGGGGCAGGGGCCGAGCCTGCGCATGGTGGGCGCCAACCCCGCCGTGAGCTACTGCGACGATACGAACTTCGGCGCGCGCTACATCCGCGCGACTGACGCCAATGGCAACACCTGGGGGACACCAGTGCAGGTGGCCAGCGGGGTCAGCTCGACGACGAACAGCACCTCGCTGCTGATGGTCGGCACGAACCCGGCGATCGCCTTCCAACGTGGCAACCCCAAGTACTCGCGCGCAACCGATGCGACGGGCACAGGCTGGGGCAGCTTTGTACAGGTCGGCAGCACAAACGCGCAGGACAGTATCAACCTGCTGATGGCGAGTGGGCGCCCTACCGTAATTGCGCGTAACCCGCACATCGAACTCTGCCGCGCCAATGACGCCAGTGGTAACACGTTTCCAACAACGACAACCCAGGTCGATGGCGCGAACCGCCCCGTCTCGGCCGCGATTGTCGATGGCCTGCCTGCTGTAGCCTACACCACCAGTACTGACCAGCTGGCCTATCGCCAGGCGACGGTGTCCGACGGCAGCGCGTGGGGCGCGCAGGTGCTAGTCGACGGCGAGCAGTTCAACAACTTCTGCCCGTCGCTGGCGGTGATCAACGGACGTCCCGCGATTGCGTACGTGAACGGCACGGACCTCGTGTACATCCGCGCGAATGACATCGACGGTGCGGGCTGGCCGGCCGCGGGCATGGCGCTCGCAGCGAACCTGCCGCAGTCCGGGCAGACGAGCATCGACAGCATCGGCGGCAAACCGGCGATTGCGTTCAGCAAGTTCAATGCCAGCAACCGCAACCTGTGGTACATCGACGCCAGCAACGCCGACGGCACGGCGTGGAACGCGGCGCAGGCGCTCGATACGGGCAGCAGTGTGGCCGACTACATGGATCTCGAAGAGATCAACGGCAAGCCGGGCATCGCGTATTACCAGATCACCGGCGAGAACCTGAAGTACGCGGGGTATTTCTAGGCCGAACGCAACTTTGAGAGAAGCAGATCCGGCACGTCATTAATCGCCACTCGGTCCTGCGCCAGGGAATCGCGGTCGCGGATCGTCACCGCGCTGTCGGTCTCGCTCTCGAAGTCGTAGGTGATGCACCACGGCGTGCCGATCTCGTCCTGGCGCCGGTAGCGCTTACCGATGCTTCCCGCGTCGTCGAACTCGGCGGTCAGCCCGGCGTCGATCAACTCGCGGTACAGCGCGTAGCTCGCGCTGCCCTCGCCGGAGAGCTTTTTGCTCAGTGGGAAGACCGCGGCCTTCACTGGCGCAATCCGCGGATGGAAGCGCAGCACGATGCGCACGTCCGCCTCTTTACCTTCGTGCTGCGTCTCTTGCAGGTCCTCGTCGTAGGCAGCAGCGAGCAGGGCGAGGAAAGTGCGCCCCTGGCCGACGCTGGTCTCGATGCAGACCGGCAGGTACGTCGCCAGCTTTCGCGCTTCGGCCTTGTCCATCCCGCTCGCGACGAGCGCTGCTTCGGCCTCATCGTCGTAGTAGCTCAGGTTCTTGCCGCTGTGCTGCTGGTGCTGGCGCAGGTCGTAGTCGCCACGGTGGTGCACACCCTCCAGCTCGCCCCAGCCGAAGGGGAACTCGAACTGGATATCGCACGCCGCCTTCGCGTAATGCGCGAGCTTCTCCGGCGGATGCGGCGCGATCTTCAGCCTGTGATCAGGCACACGCAGCGCCTTGTAGTACGACATGCGCTGCTCAAGCCAGTAGTCGTACCAGTCCATCGTGGATTTATCTCCGGTCTGCGAGGCCACCTCGTCAGGTCGCACGAAGAACTCCATCTCCATCTGCGTGAACTCGCGCGCGCGGAAGAGGAAGTTGCGCGGGTTGATCTCGTTGCGGAACGCCTTGCCGATCTGCGCGATACCGAACGGCACTTTGCTGCGGCTGCCGATCCGCGTGCTCTCGAAGTCAACGAAGATCGGCTGGCAGGTCTCGGCGCGCAGGTAGCCGGTCTGCGCGCCCTCGCCGGTCGCGCCGATCTGTTGCTTGAACATCAGGTTGAACTGGCGCGGCACGGTAAAGCGCGACGGCTTGCCGGTGTTGGGGTTGTTGGGGTAGTAGCCGATGTGCCCTTTTAGTGCATCCCAGAAAGCGGTCTCCGCCTCCTGCCCGCTGAGTGACTGGTTCTCCCCGAGCCACTGCAGCGTGAAGACCTCGGCTTTCTCTGCATCGTCCTCGCTCTGGTACTGCAGCTGGTCAATGCGGAAGCGCTCCTTGCTGTTCTTGTCGTCGATCAGCGCGTCGTTGAAGGCACCGACGTGGCCGCTGGCGACCCACACCGCCTCGGGTCCGATGCAGGCGCTGTCGAGCCCCACCACGTTGTCGCGGCGGCGCACCATGTAGTCCCACCAGAAGGCCTCGATGTTGCGCGCCAGCTCGACGCCGAGCGGGCCGTAGTCCCAGAAGCCGGCCAGGCCGCTGTAGATGTCGGCATTCGGGAAGACGAAGCCGCGCCGCTTACACAGCCCGGTCAGCTTGTCCATCAGCTGCATGCCTTGAACTTGTTCACCCAATGTACTCATGCGGGCGAAAAGTATAAGGGCAGGCTAGGGGACGTATTCGTACGCGCCGAGGTCGGTTGCGCCGAAGCGGGGGCGCGCGACCTCTGCCAAGTCGAGTGCGTCGATGCGCCCGAACGACATGGGCACGTTGTCATGTGCCGTTGGTACATGGTATGACGGGGTGGGCAACAGCGGCAGCATTGTTTCCAGGTCAAAGCCCATGTCGGCAATGTTCAGGTAGGCGGAGGCGAGGCGGTAGTCGCCGTTTGCGGTATCCGCGAAATCCAATTGCTCATTGTTCGCGCCAACCCAAGTGGTGGCACTTTCCAGGAAAGCAGGAGCGCCGAAGCCCGCGGCCAGCCAGTTATGGCTGCCATTCACATTGGACAGCGATGCCCCATTGCTCGCATCCGCCAGCACCTGCCCGAATTGGTACGAGCCGCCGTCCCAAACAATGTTGTTGATGAATTGCGCGCCAGCCCCATGGGCATCGAGGGCAACAACAGGACTGATGAAGGGCGTAACGATCGTGTTGTTAACCAGATAGATCGTGCCGTTGTGGTCGTTGCCCCCGTCCTGCCCGAAGTGGATCACGTTGCGGTTACCCGGGACGGCGGGGTCTTTGACGATGACATTGCCGAGCAGTACGCTGTCGCTGTCTGCGGGGACTGTGTCGTTCACGCCGTCTACAAGGTCGAATTCGCGGTTGGCGCTGTCGTGCACGTAGCAGTATTCAATGCGGTTGAAGTGCGCGCGGCTCTTCACGTTGTGCCCAGTCAGGCTGCCGTAAACCTCGCAGCAGTGCAGGGTGACCGACCAACCGCCGAGGTAGAGGTTGTGGTTATAGCCGGGATCGCTGAGGTTGCCGCAGTTGTGGATGGTGCAGAAGCGGATCTGCTGGTCCACCGCGCTGCCGTCCCCCAAGCCGTTGCTCATCATTCCCATGTCACAGTCGTGAATGTCGCAATCGACGACGCTGACATAGTTGGCCTGATTGATACGCACCGCGGCGCCGTTATATGTATCGTTGTGAGCTTCGTAAATTTCGAAGCCCCAGACGGTGCAGCCGTCGGCACCCGGATTGAACTGGAAGACCGCGCGTGGCACACTTCCGGCGCCGGTGTAGTTGTAGCCCGTGCCATCGAACTTGACGCGCTGATTGGGATCGCTGGTGACATTTCCGTAGAAGTGGATATCCGGTTTGTACACGAGCAGGTGGGGCTGCAGGTACGGAGCGTTGCCGGCCTGTGGATAGACAACTATGTCTGCACCGCCGGAAGATGGTGCCGCGTCGTACGCGTCTTCGAGCGTCGAGTATGTCTTGCCGGGGCCAACCTCTAGGCGCGTTGGATTCCAAATTATGGAGTCGCTGCCGCTCAGGCTGCCCGTTCTATTCAGCGCACTGAGTTGCACCGATCCACCGTTGTAGACCAGCACCGCCACATATACGGCACCAGTGGCAGTCTGGTGCTCGGCGAGCACAGGAAATACACTGTCGCTGCCCTCCGGGCCGTCAGCTTTCTGCCGCCAATCCCAGCGGTTGTGGGAATAGTCGGACACGGCATACCACATCCCGGAGGCGAGCCCACTAATATTCAGATGGATTTTATCGTTTGGCAACCCGGTAGGCTCAAGGCGAAAGATCGCCCAAGCGATCGAGCCAGCTCCGGCAGCTGCGTTTAGGAGAACACTGTGGTCAGCCGGGAAAAATGAGACGTCGGCAGTTGTCGCGTCCGATCTGCCTATGGAAAAAGGTTCCATTCCAAGCGCGTCATAGCCAGCACGGTTGAATACAGCCGCGCGCTTAACCGCGGAGTCAGCGTACGCCGGCAGGCTCGGCATGGCTTGGAATGGCCAAGGCCTCTCAGATAAATTAGCCACCTCCGTTGAGCCGCAAGATACGAGTGTCGCAAATATGAGGAGCACCAACGTAACCACAACGGTTCTCATTTATTCCCTCGCTTTGGCCTGAGGAAAGAGGTTAACCTTACGAATCCTTAGGCCACCTGTTCGATCAGCTCGTCGCTCATCGACCAGTTAGCATAGACGTTCTGCACGTCGTCATTGTCCTCCAGCGCGTCCTGCAGGCGCAGGATCTTCTTGGCGTCATCCGGCGAGGTTATCTCGACGGTCTCCTTAGGGACCATCGCCAAGTCACTTTCCTCGACTTCGTATTTCTTGCTCGCGCTGAACCATTCGCGCACCTGCACGAGGTCCGCCGGGTCGGCGATGATCTCGGCGGCCTCACCGTCGAGCTTGAAGTCCTCAGCCCCCGCCTCGGCGCAGGCTTCGAGCAGCTCATCGGGGTCGAGGGTGTCGCCGCCGGCGGCCTTGACCAGCACCTGCGCCTTGCGCTCAAACATCCAGCTCACGCTGCCGTTCTCGGCCATCGAGCCGCCGTTCTTGGTGAAAGTATGCCGGATATCGGCCACGGTGCGGTTCTTGTTGTCGGTCAGGCAGGTGATGATCATCGCGACGCCGCCGGGGCCGCGGCCTTCGTAGGTCAGGCGCTCGTAGTTCTCGCCCTGGCCGCCACCAGCGCCACGCTGGATGGCGCGCTCCATCGTGTCCTTGGGCATCGCAGCGGCGCGCGCCTTGATCATCACGCTTTCCAGCGCGGCATTGTTCTTGGGGTCGCCGCCACCCTCGCGCGCTGCGACGACGAGCTCGCGGATGATCTTATTGAAGGCCGCGCTGCGCTTGGCGTCCTGCGCACCCTTGCGGTGCTTGATTGTGCTCCATTTACTGTGTCCGGACATAGAGCAATAAATATAACGTAGGTGTTTATGCCTTCTTCAGAACCAGGTGCGTCACCTCAGGCCGGCGGCCCACGCGCAGCGGCACCGTCACCGCGCCGATGCCCACGTTGGTGTAGACGTACGTGTTGCTGTTCGGCACGTGCTGCAGGCCGATCGGGTACTTGCGCCCGTGCTTCGGCAGGAAGCGGTGCGTCATAAACCAGCCCGCGACCTGCCCGCCGTGGCTGTGGCCCGAGAGCTGCAGCTGGATGCCGTGCGCGGCCGCGATGTCGGCAAAGTCGGGGCAGTGCGAGAGCAGCAGCTTGAACTCGCCCTCCGGCACGCCAGCGAGCGCCTTGTCGATGTCCGGCTTGCCCGTCCACATGTCGTCCACGCCCACGACCCACCAGCGCGTGCCGCCTGTCTCCAGTGGCACGGCGCGGTTGGTCAGCACCTGCACGCCCGTCGCCTCGAGCGCGTGCTGGATCGCGTCCAGCCGCCCGCTCCAATAGTCATGGTTGCCCCACACGGCATACTTGCCGAGTGGCGCGGACAGCCCACTCAGCGCGTCGGCGAGGCTCTTGTAGTGCTTGCCGCTGTTGCTGACGAAGTCGCCGGTCAACGCGACCAGCTGGCAGCCGAGCTTCTGCCCGATGTCCGCGCACTGGCGGATGTGGCGCTCGGGCACGATGTCACTGCGGTGGAAGTCGCTGAGCTGGCAGATGGACAGGCCCTCCAGCGCCGCCGGCAGGTTCTTGACCGGAACCGTGACGTGGTACACCTTCGGGCGCTGCGTCAGGTTCAGCAGCCCGCGGTGCTTGCCCCAGACGTAGCGCTTGATGTGGTGGACCGGCATACCTATTGAACTACCCCGGCGACCGGCTGTGCTTGCTGCGAGCTCTGCTGTTCCAGCAGCTCCTTCACGAACTTGTAGTCTTTCGGCTCGTCGATGTCGACGCAGATCTCCGGGTGGTCGATCAGCACCGGCGTAAGTCCGATGCCGATGCGCCAGCTGACGAGGCGCGCCATGTTCTCCAGCGAGAGGATCGGCGCGAGGAACACGCCGAAGACGTAGGCCAGGCTAAGCCGGAAGCCGACGGCGCGGAGCTGCGTGCGCCAGTGCTTGCGCCCCTCGTAGAGCATGTTCATCTTGGCGGCGAACTCGACGTTCTCAGTGAGGTTCGGCTCGACCAGCGCCAGGTTGCCATGCACAACGCTCATGCCGCGGAAGCGGTTGAATGTCTTGCGCGCCTCCGTGTAGGGTCCGGTGAATGAGCGCTTGGGCGCGAACGAGATCAGCAGATTCTCGGCATAGCGCAGCGGTAGCGCGGCGCAGGCGTCGAGGAAGTCCGACACGGCCGCGCCGGTGATCAGCGGTGTGTCCTCGGTAGCAATCAGCACAGCGCTCGCGCCCTTGAAGTGGTGCAGCCCGTGGGCAAGGCTCTCGATCAGGTTCTCGCCCTGCGGCTCATATTCCACGTTCTGCACCTGTGAGCTGCGCAGGGCCGTGGCGAGGACGCTGCTCGGGCCTACGATGCAGATGCGCGTGATGCGCGGGTCGCTGCGCAGTGCGTCCAGCGTGTAGGCGATCGAGGGCTTGCCGCCGAACTCCAGCAGCGCCTTGTGCCCGGGTTTGTAGCCCTCGTAGAGCTGCACCTTGTTCAGCGACCCCGCGAGCACGACCGCGACGAGGTTCTTCACGTCGACGTGCTTCGGCTGCGGCAGTTTCTTGGCGCCCATCCCTGTAGTTTTGTACCCTACGCCACAAGGCTACAATTCCTCCAGCGCGGAATGTAGGGGGAATCGTGGACATCCAGCAAGCCTGCCCCAACTGCGGCACGCCGTACCGGATCGGCCAGATGTATTGCATCAACTGTGGCGCGAACGTCAGCCAGCCGCAGTTCACCGCACCGGCGTACTACGCGCCCCCGCCTAAGGCGCAGGCGAACGGCATGATTGTCTGCCTCGGCATCGGCTGCGCCGTGCTGCTCGTCATCGGTTTGGTCGGGATGCTGGCGGCGATTGCACTGCCGAACTTCATTCAGGTCAAGGATAAGGCGAAGGAAGCCGAGTGCAAGCAGAACCTGCACGAGATCCAGCTCGCGGTGGAGCGCTTTGCGACTGACTCCAAAGGTGACTACCCCGCCTACCTCGTAGGTGGGTCGGTGGAGCGAGCTGACAAGATAGATCCAAGCACTGCGGATGGCTTCGCCGACATCAGCCAGCCTGCCGACGTCTCCCAGGTATCCGACCAGCTGCTGCGTGAGCAATACATCGGCAAGTATCCGCAGAACCCCTTCACGCGCAACGGGCTAGCGATCCACCAGCTGCAGGAGAGCCTCGACGGCGTGCATGAAGACGCGCTCCGGAACGGCACTTCGGATCCCAACTACGGCACCCGTTTCGGCCCCGACTGCACGCTGGAAGGCAACGTCCTCGCCGACCCGCGCTATGTGAAGTGGGACAGCAAGTCCGGCAAGGCCGGACAGAGTGGAAACATGCCCACTTACGCGGACGTGGAGTACCGCTTCTGGGATATGTGGAAGAGCGACAAGCCCGACCCGTTCCTCCCGGGGCAGTTTTTCTACAAGAGCGCAGGTGCACTTGCGGCGAAGGATGACGTGCCCAGTCAGTCAGGACCGGTTTGCCCTAAGGACGCGACGCTTTACATGCTCGGAGCCTATGGCGGAATTCGCGAGAAGGGCAAGGACATACTCGGCGAGGAGACTGCCGCGGCCGGGGGAACGCTGTGGCCATGGACGCGCAGCCAGCTCAGTGACGGCAAGAACGGCAGCCCTTATTCAGCCACTTCATCAGCCCCCGACCCAACCTTCTGGAAACACGACCATGACCAGTGGTTGTATGGCAACCCCAACGGCGTCCGTGATGGCCTGATAATCGTCCTGACTGCAGGCGAGTAGCTACCAGATTCGCAACCACGTCACGCAACTTGAACGGTTACAATTCCGAGGCGCAGGCAACAATGCGGAAGGGCTTCACACTGATTGAGCTACTGGTGATCGTCGCGATCATTGGGCTGATCGCCGCGGTGCTGCTCCCCAACCTGCTGCATGTGAAGGACAAGGCTAAGGAAGCGGAAGTCAAGCAGAACCTGCACAGTATTCAGCTGGCCTGCGAAAGTTACGCCGTTGATAAGGAAGGTGATTACCCGGCATACCTGGTTGGTGGTTCCGGAATCTATTTGAGTGCGGCAGCTCCGTGCACTCCGGCGCTGATCCCGAGCCTAAAGGCCCTGCCAGCAAGTGCCTTTGCCGACCCAATCCTGCGCGGCGGTTATTTCGATGAGTACCCGCGTAACCCGTTTACCAAGGATGGAACGGCAGTCCAACAACTGCAAAACAACATCGATGGATTTCATAAAGACCCTGCCCGCAGCCTGGCCGCTGAACCAACTTACGGGACGAGGTTTGGGCCGTACGGCAGGATGATGGGGAATGTGCTCGCCGACTCGCGTTACCCGCGGTGGAACAGCAAGACGCAGCAAGCGGGGCTGACCGGCGACCTGCCGACCTATGCCGATGTGGAGTACCGTTTTTGGGACTTGTGGGCTAACAAGAAACCTGCCCCTTATCTGCCCGGCGAATTTTTCTATAAGAGCGCTGGACCAATCGACAGCAGTGGTGGCAGCACACAGCGGTTTGTTGAAGCAAGCACGAAGCATCCAATCCTGCCTGAAACAATCGACGAATACATGCTTGGCGCGTATGGCGGAGCCTATAGCAAAGGCAAGGACATAATTGGGGATGAGACCCCGATAAAGTGGAACACAAAGACGAAGGGGATCTGGCCCTGGACCCGCAGTGTGTCGGGAAAGGGCCTACAGGGAAGTCCGTACATTTCGGCAGGCGTGCATGATATGGGCAGCTGGACCGACCAGGTGCTCTTCGGCAATCCGAACGGCGTACCGGATGGACTAATACTCGTCGTCACCTCCGGCGAAACCTATCCGGATTCTAGTCTGCCAAGCCGTCTGGATGCACCGTAAACCGCTCGCCGGGCTGCAAGCTGGCTGCGAACTGCGCCATCAGCGTGGGGATCTGGTCGAGGTCGGCGAGGTTGATGGTCTCGCTCGGGCTGTGCATGTAGCGGTTCGGGGTGGAGAGGATCGCACTCGGCACGCCGGTGCGTGAGACATAGATCGCGTTGGCGTTCGTGCCGCTGCGGATCGGGATCGGCACGCGCTGCAGGTTGATCCCTTGCTCCCCTGCGATTGACTCGAGGCGCGCATTGACGCGGGGGTGCGCCGCCGGGCCGATGCGGATTGCCGGCCCTTCTCCCATCTTGATACTGCCGCGCAGCTTGGGCTCGGCGTCGGGGAAGTCCGTCGCGTTGCACACGTCGACCGTAATGCTTACGTTCGGATGCCAGCGGTAGGCGCCCATGCGCGCGCCGTGCAGCCCGACCTCCTCCTGCACATGGCTCGCGGCGATCACACGGGCGCTGCCGCCCAGCTCCTTGTAGCGCCGCAGCGCCTCGGCAGCGCTCCAGATGCCGATCTTGTTGTCACAGCCGCGGGCCGCCAGTGTGTCGCCGAGCAGCGCGGTCGGGCCATGGTCGATCGTGATGTTGTCGCCGACGCGTACGACTTCCAGCGCCTCGGCTTTGCTCGCCGCGCCGATGTCCACGTACACCTCGTTGATCTGCGGGCTCTTGTCGCGCAGCTCGCCGACCTGCATGTGCGGCGCGAGCGTGCCGAGCACGCCGAACACCGGGCCGTCGGCGGCATGCACGCGTACCGGCTTGCCGGGGAGCATCTTGGGGTCGACGCCGCCGACGCGGTCGACCCACAGGTAGCCGTCGTCGTCGATGAACGTGACCATCAGCGCGATCTCGTCACTGTGGCCCTCGAACATCACGGTCGGGTCACCATCCCCTGACGGGTTCACGATAGCGTACGCGCTGCCATAGGCGTCGGTCTGCACCTCGTCTGCGAACTCGCGCACGTAGTCGATCCACACGCGCGTACACGGCACCTCGCCGCCGCTGGGGCTGTGCGTGGCCAGCAGGTCGAGCAGGAACTGGCGCGGCCCGGATTCCATGCAGTCGCTGCCTAGTTAACAGTGACCTTATAGATCGGGCTGGCCCGCTTTTGGTTGTCGTTCAGCTGCGGCGTATCTGTCTTCGGGTAGGACGCGCTGATGTTCAGGGCGCTGCCTGCCCCGCCGGCATCGACGCTGAGGTCACCAGTGCCCACATCGATACTGAAGGTGCCACTTGGCCCGGAGGTCTGCAGCATCGACCAGCCCACGTACGGTGTGATGTCGATCGTCTGCTCGTTGCCGCTCGCGATGTTGTCGTCCGAGTCGAAGGTGCCCATCACCGTGAATGGCACCGTGCCACCCGCGGAGACCGTGAATGGGCTTGCGCCGGGACCCTGCAGGTCGACGGCCTCGATCGACAGCAACTGGAAGTCGATCGTCTTCGTCACGTTGAAGTTGCCCGAGAGCTGTGCAGTCACCGTAATGCTGCCGCGATCATGGAAGGTCAGGTCGCCACGGCCCGGCGCGGTGTTGGTCACATCGGCGAGCCCGCCACCATCAGTCACATACCAGAGCACCTGGTCGGTAATATCGACGCCTGTGCCGAGGTTTGTATCGCCGATCGCGTGCAGCTGCAGGTGTTCCAGCGAGAAGGGCGGGGCGTTGTCCGTTGTGCCATCGACCGATTCTTCGGTGAGGATGATCTGGTGCGTGCCGCCGTTGTCTAGGACCACACCGTTCGGATCGTCGAAGGTGATGTCTGTAATGTCGGTGGCAACCTCGTTCGGTGTGCCATGCAGGGTGACTACGTTGCTTTCTTTGGCCAGCGCTTTCGCGGTCGTGTTGTCATAGCCGACGACCTTGTAGGAAATATCGCCGGTCAGGGCCGCCGGGCTGGTCCAGTTCCAGGTCACTTCGCCCAGCGGCGGCTTCTGCGGGAACATTGCCGTACGCGCAATATCCGCGATCTCGGTGTATGTGCCGGTCGGGGTGGGGGAGGACAGGATCTTGTAACCGCCCAGCGTGGCACCGAGCTGCAGGCCCATGGCCGACAGGTCGCTGACGTTTGGCTCGCCATCCTTGTTGTAGTCGGCGTCAGCGGTCGCCGTGCTGCCGTCGTGGGAGCGCAGCTTCGCGCCGAGCGGCGTCAGGTCGGAGACGTTGACTTCGCCATCGTTGTTACCGTCACCCGCCAGAGCCTCCTTCCAGCTCAGGTTGGCCTTGTTCGCGCCATCGATGGAGCCGCTCAGGGTTACATCGTTGTAAGGCTGTGTGCCCGGCGCCTTGGACGCGCTGCGCACCGCCTGCGCCGGGCCGCTGGCAAACGTCAGCGTGGCCAGCGTTAGGTCGCCGGTGATACCTTGACGGTTGGGCCAGTCGGCCAGCACCATGCCGAACTGCACACGGTTCTGGTCGGGCTGGTCGGCGATCATTACGAGTTCGTCATTGGCATTCTCAGCGCCGGTCGTCAGCGCGGACTGGCCATCCTTTGTGGTCGCACCGGTCAGGTGGAACTTGGTCGGGTCGTAGCGCACCTCGCCATAGACCGCCTTTGCATCCTGCAGTCCCTTGACGACCACCTGGCAGCTCCCCTCGCTGCCATTTCCGCCGGTCCACAGCTGCGCGTTGTCGGCGCCGATGCTGTTGGCCTTGTCCAGGCTGGCCCCCGTCGGGATGAACGAAGCTGAATCACTTGTAATCGGGCTCGCAACCGCGCTGCCGCACGAGGCGGCGACAGCGAGCAGTGCAAGCAAAAGGAGAGCGGTCAGGCCGGTTCTGAGCATGGGTCACCTTTAACGAAATGCTTACTTCGATAATTCTACCCTTTAATTGTAGAGCGCGTTGGCGTCGATTAAACCCCTATATTGCTATAATCACCGTTCCCCTGGGGGTACAGGGGCACGGGAGGGGTTCCGATGCAGATGACAACCATTGACTACAAGTCGCCGGATCTGCAGGCGAAGATCAAGGTAGTCGGGATAGGCGGGGGCGGCTGCAATGCCGTCGACAGGATGATCGAGACGGGCCTTCAGGGCGTGGACTTCATCGCCATGAACACCGATTTCCAGGCGCTCAACCGCAGCCTGGCGACGCATAAGATGCAGCTTGGCACCAAGTTGACCAAGGGCCTTGGCGCGGGCAGCAACCCTGAGATCGGGCGCCGCGCCGCCGAGGAAAGTCGCGCCGACATTCAGGAGCTGGTAGCCGGCGCCGACATGGTCTTCGTGACCTGCGGCGAGGGCGGCGGTACTGGCACAGGCGGTGCGCCGATCGTGGCCAACGTGGCCAAGGAAGTCGGCGCGCTGACCGTGGGTATCGTGACGCGGCCGTTCAAGTTCGAGGGCAAGCGTCGCGGCAAGTCCGCGCACGACGGCATCGGCACACTGCGCGAGCAGGTCGACACCCTGATCGTGATCCCCAATGACCGCCTGCTCGATCTTGTCTCCGAGAGCACCAGCCTGCAGGAGAGCTTCATGCTCGCCGACGATATCCTGCGCCAGGCAGTGACCGGCATCAGCGAGCTGATTCTCAAGCCGGGCCTGATCAACCTCGACTTCGCCGACGTGAAGAAGATCATGGAGAACAGCGGCACGGCGATCATCGGCCTCGGCGAGGCCAGCGGCGAGCAGCGCGCGATCCGCGCCGTGGAGCACGCGATCCAGAGCCCCCTGCTCGAGAGCAGCATCGATGGCGCCAGCGGCGTGCTGATCAACTTCGTCGGCGGGCGCGACATGAGCCTGCAGGAAGTCAACCAGGCCGCCGAGCTGGTGAGCAACCGCGTCGACGACGACGCGGAGATCATCTTCGGCGCGACGGTGGACGAGGACAAGAAGGACCGCGTGCGCGTGATGATCCTCGCGACGGGCTTCTCCGCGGAAGCCGCGGACCGTGCGTTCCAGCACGCGGCTAACGGCGGGGCGAAGAACGGCAGCGGGCGCGTGAAGCTGATCTCCGAGAGCAGTGCGCCGCGTACTGCTCCTCCGGCTACTACGCCGCGCATCGAAACTCCGATCCAGTCTCAGAGCAGTGCAGCCCAGAGCGAAGAAGACCTGGACGTGCCAGCGTTCCTGCGCAGGATAAAGAAGTAAGCACGACTCAGCAGGGGCGGGCGCTTGGCCCGCCCTTTCTCTTGCGCGATGTCTGAGGCCCAACAGCAGATTAGGGAGAACCTGCAGTCTGTACAGGACTCAATCGCCTCCGCCTCAGCAGGTCGGGAGATTACCTTAGTCTGCGTCACCAAGTACGCCCCGCTGGAACATGCCGCGGCACTGATTGAAACCGGAGCACAACACATCGGCGAGAACCTGTTCCCGCAAGCTGCGGAGCGCTTCACGGAGCTCCGCGCCCGCGGTCTGCAGTTCAGCGGCCACATGCTCGGCCCGCTGCAGTCACGCAAGGTAAGGCTATGCGCTGAGAAGTGCGACTGGTACCAGGCACTCGAAAGGCTCGAGATTGCGCGGAAGCTGAACGCGGAGCTGACTGAGTTAGGAAGGACGCTGAACGTGCTGATCCAGATTCATGTTGGCGACGAAGAATCCAAGCACGGGATCATTGCCGAGGAGTTAAACGCCTTTGTCGAAGATCTGGCAGGCTATTCACAGCTCCGCATCCGGGGGCTCATGTGCATCCCCCCCGGGCCGTCGTGCTTCCTCAGCCCGCAGGTCTACGAGGCGCAGACCCGGCGCAACTTTAGACAAATGGCCAGCTTGTTTGCTAGAATGCAGGCGGGTTACACAGAGCTGCCGATCGACACGCTCTCGATGGGTATGAGCGGGGATTACCGCTGGGCCATCGAGGAAGGGGCAACGATGGTGCGCATAGGCAGGGCTCTGTTTGAGGGTTTGAGTTAAAAGCTTAGGGGTGCATATGGGGTTCATGACAGGTGTGCTGCGCATGCTCGGCGCTGCCGAGGAAGAGCAGTACGACGACCAGATCGTCGAGTACGCGCCACGCGGGCGCGGGCGCCAGCCGCGCAGCCATGACGACGGCGAGCCCGAGGGCCAGCTAATCAGCATGCCCGGCGTCGACCCCGGCGAATGCATCTGCATCTACCGCCCAAAGATGCAGGGCGCGGGTCAGCCCGGCTTCAGCATGCGCAGCTACGCCAGCCAGCTGCTGTCGCGCAAGGCGATCATCGTCGACGTCAACGAGCTCGCGGGGGAGGACCTCGATGAGGCCACGCGAGTGATCGACTACCTGTCCGGTGTGGCCGAAGCGGTGACCGGCAGCATCTACGAAATTGCCAAGAACATCTTCATCTTCGCGCCCAGTAACATCAGCCTCGACGGCGACCCGCTCAAGCAGGTCGAAGTGTATTAGGGCGCAGTGGTTTAATAAGGCTTATGTATTTTGAATTAACCGGTACCGGCGTCCGCTGGACGCCGTCATTGTCGGCGCCCAGCGGGCGCCGGTACCAACGCTAATGGCCGCCTTTACCTGGCTCAGCCTCGGCGGCGTCGGTGAGATCGGCAAGAACTGCTACGTCATCGACGTGGAGGGCAAGCTGGTCGTCATCGACGTCGGCATGACCTTTCCAGATCTGCGCATGTTCGGCGTGGACGTCGTCGTGCCCGACTTCAGCTGGCTCGTCAAGAACCAGGACCGCATCGCGGCAATCCTACTCACGCACGGGCACGAGGACCACATTGGCGCGCTGCCCTTCCTTCTGCAAGACCTGAAGAAGTCGCCGCCGATCTGGGGCGCACGCTTCACACTGGGCCTGGTGAGAAATAAGCTCTCAGAGTACGGCCTGCTCGACAGCGCGAACCTGCACGAGTTCAAACCCGGAGACGGTTTCAAGGTCGGGAAGATCGAGGTCGAAACGATCCGCGTCACGCACAGCATCCCCGACACGACGGCCATCGCGGTCAACACGCCTGACGGCTGGTATGTGCACAGCGCCGACTTCAAATTCGACCCGACTCCGGTTGACGGCAAGCTCTCGGACAAGAAGAAGCTGGAGGAGATCGGGAGGCGGGGCGTGCTCGCCTGCGCTATCGATACAACCAACGTCGAAATGCCTGGTCACAGTGGTTCGGAGTCCACGGTGCGGCCCGCGTTGAAGAAGTACGTCCAGGAGCACAAGGGACGCGTGTTCATCACGACGTTCGCCAGCAACATCGGGCGCATTCAGACTGCGATTGACGTCGCTACTGAGCTGAAACGCAAGGTGCTCGTGCTCGGACGCACAATGGTCGACAACGTCAAGACCAGCCAGGATATGGGCTACCTCAAGGTGAAGCCCGACGTGATTGTGCAGCCCATCGAGGCCGAGCGCATCAAGCCGGAGCGGCTGATGGTTCTGCTCACCGGCAGCCAGGGTGAGCCGCTGGCGGCGATGGCGCGCCTCGCCACTGGCGAGCACAAGTACGTCACGGTGCAGGAAGACGACCTCTTCATCTTCAGCGCGCGACCGATCCCCGGCAACGAAACGGCGATCTTCAGCGTGATCGACGACCTGTTTCGCCGCGGCGCCGAAGTGATCTACGGCGTTAGTACCGGCGTGCATGTCAGCGGCCACGGCTACCAGGACGAGCTACGCGAGTTCGTCCAGCTCTGCAACCCGAGTTTCGTGATCCCGCACCACGGCATGTACCGCCATCAGATGCGCATGAAGAAGCTGCTCGGGCAGTGGGGCTACAACGAGGCCGAGGTGCCGATCGCGTCGATCGGCCAGCGCTGGGCGTTCGACCAGGGCGGCTGGGAGATGACCGAAGAGGTCAAGAGCGGCGAAGTGTTCATCACGGCGGGGGGTCAGTCCGACGTCAGCCGGCGCATCATCAACGAGCGCCTCGCGCTGGCGGAGGACGGTGTGCTGTTCTTCAGCGTTGTGCTCAGCGCCGACGGCGAGGAGATCATCAGCGGCCCCGAGCTGCAGAGCAAGGGCTTCATCCAGCCGAAGGAAGAGCCGGAGCTGTTCAAGGAGATCGAGGAGGCCGTGGCCGATTCGATCCTCCGCAACCGCCAGCGCGCGCCGGAGTTCGCGCTGCAGCTGCGCAACAACGTACAGAACGCCATCCAGCGCGTGATCTTCCAGAAGACCAAGATCAACCCGGTAGTGCTCGGGGTGGTGAGCTATGTGGACAACGCGCAGCAGGCGGATGACCGCCGCCAAAAGCAGAAGCGGGCCGAGCAGTAGGCAGAGCTTGCTAGAATTTGCGTCAACGCAAAAACTCTGGGAAGCCAATGCGCCATCTACTCCTGGGACTATTGATCATTTCCATGACAGCCTGCGCTCAGCAGCAGGCGTTCGTGCGCGAAAGTGCCTCGGGCGCACTCGCTAAGGCTCTGCCCGCCGTTGAGAGCCTGCGCAAGGCCTCGTTCGCTGCGGGTCCGCTGGGGCAAAGCGGTTCCGCCTTCGACCCCGCTTATGTGCAGCATGTATCCAGCGAGGCGGATGGCGACGCGCTCTTTAACCCGGCCTTCAACCCTGCTGACCCGCATTTCAGCGATCTCGCCTATGCCATTTACCGCTTTGACGTGACGAACTTCGACCGCCAGGATGTGCTGGGGACGGCCTGGGAGACGAACGATCCGCTACACCATCCTTTCGTCGGTGTCGCCAACTGGGCTACCAACCGCTGGGACATGTTTGAGGTGCCCGACGATGGCCGGGTCTCCTTCCCGATCGCAACTTACGCCAACGCCGGCAATGAGATCGTCGTGGTCGTGATCCTGCAGGGCAATTCGCCGCAGACCCTCAAGCGCATCGCGCTCGGCAACGCTGGCGGGTGGACCCGATCGTGGGGCACTGCCGATGGTGAATACGTCTTCGACATGGGGATCGACAACCAGGACAACAGCTATCTGTACGGACAGGGCGGTCCCTCCTCGAACTTCAACGTTTTGTTTCTGAAGTACAGCCCGGACGGTGGCCTGGACTGGGTCAAGACGCTTGATAAGCCGGCCTTCAAGGAGGAAGCACGGTGTTTCGCCGTTAATCCACAGGGAGAGGTCGCCTTTGGCATCGAAGACAATCCTGGATTCACCGACCCGCGCAATGCAGTGATCGGCAAGTTAACAGGCGACGGCGAGTTGGCCTGGTTGAAGCGCTGGGAAACCACAAATGAGAAAGCCGCGTTGAGCGCGATCGGCTGGGCTCCCAACGGCACGCTGCTTGTCGTGGGTTCCAGCTATGACAATGTTTCCTCCACCCAGCGCGGCGCCGTGCTCTGGATGGATGCGGACGGTAATCCGCTCAGCCAGTACTTGCTGGACGACTGCGTGTTCCTGAATGGCCCGCTCATGTTCGAGCCGGACAGCTCAGCCTATGCCGAATTCTATGACGGTACAACCTATGGGCGTATCAAGCTCGCGGCAGACGGTGAGCCGACTGCGGCGGACACTGCGCGCGTGGGTGTGCTGGGACCGGGCGGCAATGTCTGGATAGCAGACCAGACCCAATTCGACGATGTCGCGAATATGGAGCAATACACTCTCGCCGGCCAGCCGGTCTGGCAGACCAACGTTGATACGCCGGATTCCGACTACACAGGCAGCGCGACTCTGGACGCAGCAGGTCAGTGTTACGCTTCGGGCTATATCAGCACCGCCTCATCGATTGAGCCATTCGTTTGTAAGTTTGCTGCTGATGGGCAGCTGCAGCATGCCTTTGTCTGGGATGGTTCGGGCGGCGCCCAGGGAAATGCGGATGCGCTCGACTCACAGGGCAGCCTGATGGTCTGCTTGTCGCTGATGGGCAGCGGCACAAGTGGAAACTGGCAGGCGATCAACCCCACGGCGACGAGCCAATCCGTCAGCCCGCTGACGATCGACCCGATGAACTATTCAGTCTATACCTATAGCCGTAACTTCTCCGATGCCAGCGCCGATTACGTGCTGGCCACGCCCATTGGTACGCAGGACAGCTTTGCGGGCGGGACGGCTGACGTCGCCATCAGCAAGATTGACCGCGTGGAACTTCAGTGAAAAGTGCGGCATCTGCCGTCTGAACAGGTATAATCCCGCCGATGCGCAGCGCGCTTTCGCTAACTCTGGTGCTGATCGCGGCCATGTCCGGCCACGGTGCCAGCGCGTGCGAGGTCAGCCAGCACCAGCTGCGCCTGCTGCTGAGCCCGGCGTTCTCGCAGTCGCTGGACCAGGGCAGTCAGGCTGATTTCAGCTTAACGGCGGACCTCCCCGTTTCAGCCAGCAACGAGCTGCGCCTTGCAGAGCCTTCGTTCAACTACGTCGAGCTGAGCACAGATCCTGCCAGCCGCAGCTATGAAAGCGCAAAGCTGGCCACGGCTCCGTCCAGAGGACCTTAGACACTCCGGTGGCGCAGACACTCTTGTCTGCGAGCAGTTTAGTTTCGGCAGACAGGAGTGTCTGCCCCACCACATATCTGAGGCATATTCCATGGGTTTCTTCGAAAAACTATTCGACTCCAATGAGCGCGACATCGCCCGCCTGCGCAAGGAAGTCGTCGCGATCAACAACTTCGAGCCGCGCGCGCAGGCGATGAGCGAGGCGCAGATGCGCGAGCGCATCGACGCGATCCGCACGGAGATCCGCGAACAGGCCGACAAGCTCGGCTACACGGTCATCGACAAAGAGCACGTCATCATCAACCCTAAGATCGAGGCGCTGCTGAAGCAGCACATGCCCGAGGTCTTCGCGCTGTGCCGCGAGGCGTCGGTGCGCACGCTTGGCCTGCGCAACTTCGACGTGCAGATGATCGCCAGCATCGCGCTGCACGAGGGCCGCATCAGCGAGCAGAAGACCGGCGAGGGTAAGACGCTGACCGCCGTGCCCGCGCTCGTGCTGAACGGTCTCACCGGCCGCGGCAGCCATCTGATCACCGTGAACGACTACCTCAGTAAGCACGGCGCGGAGTGGATGGGCCCGATCTACCGCATGCTCGGCGTCAGTGTGGGCGTGTTGCAGCACAGCACGCCGATCCGCGGCCGCCAGGACGTGTACTCCCAGGAAGTCGTCTACGGCACGAACAACGAATATGGCTTCGATTATCTGCGCGACAACATGGTGATCCACGCCAAGGACATGGTGCAGGGCGAGCTGAACTTCGGCATCGTCGACGAGTGCGACAGCATCCTGATTGACGAGGCACGCACACCGCTGATCATCAGCGGCACGAGCAACGAGGACACCGCGCTCTACAGCCGCGTGGACAGCGTGATCCGCCGTCTCACGAGTAAGGACATCACGGGCGAGGATAAGCCGAAGGACATCTTCGAGCAGGCCTTCAGCAAGAAGTACGACGACGAGAGCGGCAAAGACTGGGATTACGAGTACGACCGCAAGCACCATCACGCCAGCCTGACCGCCGGCGGCATCAACAAGGTGGAGAAGGCGCTCGACGACGTGCTCGTGCTCGACCCCAACGACGACAACCCGCACGAGAAGAACCTGTTCAGCTATGCCAACACTGAGATCGCGCACTACGTACAGCAGGCGCTGCGCGCGCACGGTCTGTACGAGAACGAGGTGCAGTACGTCGTCAAGGACGGCGAGGTGATCATCGTCGACGAGTTCACCGGGCGCCTGATGTTCGGCCGCCGTTACAGCGAGGGCCTGCACCAGGCGATTGAGGCGAAGGAGGGGCTGGAGGTCGCGCCGGAGAGCCAGACTCTGGCCACCATCACGATCCAGAATTACTTCCGCCAATACCACAAGCTTGCCGGCATGACCGGCACGGCCAAGACCGAGGAAGAGGAGTTCAAGAAGATCTACGGCATGGACGTCGTCGTCGTGCCAACCAACCGCGACGTGACGCGTAAGGACGTCCCCGATGTGGTCTACAAGAACGAGAAGGGCAAGTACGATGCGATTGTCGAAGATGTCGCCGAGCGCTACAAGAAGGGCCAGCCCGTGCTGGTCGGTACGGTCAGCATCGAGAAGAGCGAGCGCCTCGCCAGCCTGATGCAGAAGAAGGGTGTGCCCTGCAAGGTGCTTAACGCGAAGTACCACGAGCAGGAGGCGTACATCGTCGCGCAGGCGGGCCGTCCCAACACGATTACGGTCGCTACCAACATGGCGGGCCGCGGCACGGATATCATCCTCGGCGGCAACCCGGAATTCGCCGCGCGCGAGCAGATGCGCGGCATGGGCCTCGACCCGGAGGAGCACGACGAGGAGTTCCGCAACCTGGTGAATAAGCTCAAGCCGGAGTATGAGACGAACAAGCAGCAGGTGCTGCAGAGCGGCGGGCTGTATGTCGTCGGCAGCGAGCGCCACGAGTCGCGGCGCATCGACAACCAGCTGCGCGGGCGCTCAGGCCGCCAGGGCGACCCCGGCGAGAGCCGTTTCTACCTCTCGCTGCAGGACGACCTGATGAAGATGTACGGCGGCGAGCGCGTGGAGAAGCTGATGGAGTTCCTGAAGATCGAGGAGGACATGCCGATCGAAAGCGGCATGCTGACCAAGGCGATCGAGAACGCGCAGAAGAAGGTGGAGGGGCGCAACTTCGACATCCGCAAGCACACGCTGCAGTACGACGACGTGATGAACAAGCAGCGCCAGGTGATCTACGCCGAGCGCCGCCGCATCCTCGAGGGCGGCAGCCTGAAGGAGTCCGTGCTCGAGTTCATCGACAGCGCGGTGACCAAGGTCGTTGAGGACAACTCGATCCGTCAGGGGCGTGACACGTCCGTGGACTATGAGGGGCTGATCGAGGCGGCGCGCAGCAGCTTCCCGATAGGCGAACTGACGGTGGAAGACTTCCAGGGCAAGCTGCCCGACGACATCATCACGATGCTGAAGGCGAAGGTACACAACCTCTACGACCAGAAGGAGGTGGAGATCGGGCGCGCCGTGCTGCTGCGCATGAACCCGCAGATGGACCCGGCGCAGGTCGAGCTGCTGGCGCAGGAAGCAGGCGCGAAGCACATGCGGGAGATCGAGCGCGTCGTCACGCTGAAGTCGATCGACGAGAGCTGGATCGAGCACCTCAACATGCTCGACCACCTGCGCAGCGGCGTCAGCCTGCGCGGCTACGGCCAGCAGGACCCGGTCGTGGTCTACGCGCAGGAGGCCTTTGCCGCCTTCGATGTGCTGAAAGAAGACATCCAGCTCGACGTGATCCGCAAGATGTTTCTCGTACGTATCGAGGCGCCGGTCGTCGAGCGTAAGAGCGCCTACAACATCCAGTCGCAGACGGCGGCCAGCAGTGGCGGGGGCGGCCAGCTCGTCCCGGGCGGCACGACCGAGAGCGGCCAGCGCGTCGCGGTCAAGGTCGCGCCGAAGCTCGGGCGCAACGCGAAGTGCTACTGCGGCAGCGGCAAGAAGTACAAGCAGTGCCACCTGCCCCTCGACGGCGGCGACGCGCCGGACAACTGGCCGGAGCTGTATGAGAAAGCGTATGGCGAAAGCGCGCCGGTGGGGTAGGAGCTACTTTCCGCCGGCGGCACATGGCGACGCTGCCGCGTCGTCTACGTCACGCGACACCGTGTCCTCCACGTCGATGGGTGCAGCAGTCGGCGGGGCATCGTGGTTGGCCAGCCACGTGTTGTAAGCGACGATGCCCTTGCTTAGCTGCAGGCTGTAGTCCGAGGTGAAATCGCCGGGACGGAACGGCTTGCCGGCCATGATGTTACGGAACCAGTACGACTCGGGCTGTCCGGCGAATGTCGGGCTGTACTCGTGCCGTCCGTCCGTGACCTTATCCCGGTCCATAAACAGCAGTGGCGCGGCTGGATACTGCGCGGTGGAATGGCATGAGATGCACGAGCTGACCTGGTTATCTAGCGGCCCGTTCAGCCGCCCCTGGTAGCCAAGGTCAGTGCGCGTATCGTTCATCCACTTCGCGCGCTCATCCTTGTTGATCCAGCACTGCGCCGGGCCATCTCCGCCGCCGGTATAGCCGGGGTCGTTGCCGTAGGCCAGGCCAAGGGGCACAAGCCGCTCACGCCAGGTCGTTCCCGGCATGTCGCCGTCATACACAAATGTGCCAAACACCCACCCAGTGTCCTCGGAGCGGCTGTCCTTGATGGCGATGTCGATCTGGATCAGGTGCATCGTGACCGGTTCAGTCACGCGGTGCTCCTTGTCGATGTTGTCCTTGTCAATCCGCTGGTGGATCAGCGCCGGTATTTCAAACGTACCTTTGAGCTGCGGCACTTCCTCGGGCGTCGCTTCCGTGAACAGCAGCTTGAACGCTACCGTGCCGTTGGGGAAGATCTGGCGCGTCAGCTGCGGCTGCGCGGGGTCGCGCCACACGTCACCAAACGTCACCGCGCCGAGTTCGTTGTAATAACCGACCGCCCAGCTTTGCACCTTGCGCTTCTGGCCCGGGCTGAGGTAGCCGGCCGGGGCAGCATGCTCCGCTGTCAACCCGTTGATCGGTTCGCGGCCTGCCACCCCGGTGTGTAGCCAGGGTGCGTGGTACCAGCGCTGGCCGGTGTTGTCCTTAACGTTGAAGTCGAAGTCGCCGTTGGGCTTGAGGTTGCCCGCGAAACAATAATCCAACGCGGCCGTCAGGTATTCCCGCGGCTGGGTGTGGAAGTCAAGCGATTCCCAGGGCAGGTCCGTCTGCGGCTCGACGGCGCTGAGCGAGGTTGGGTAGTCGTTACTGAACACAAACTTGCTCATACCCGGCGGCGGATCGAAAAGCGTGCCGGTGTTGAACTCGGCTGTCAGCTCCGCGCGGTGGGCAAAGGCGTAATCGCTGAAGTGGCTGCTCGCTGCTGACAAAGTTGCGAGCAGCAGCACGGCGGTGAAGAGCGGGAGTCGGGAAAGCATTGCGCATGTTACCGCGAATTGCTGAGCTTTGACAATCCGCAGCACACATGGAATGCTTCCGTTTGCATGCCGCAGGCAATTGCCTTACCCGCGCCGGAGTTTACTCACGCGCTCATAACCGAGCTGGCGACGGGTCTGCACAAGGTCTTCTCTGGCGACGAACTTCTGGCGTTGTACCTTGGTGGCAGCCTGGCCCTGGGCGGCTTCGACCCGACCACAAGCGACCTGGATTTCATCGTGGTGACGGCAGGCGAAGTAGCAGGCGCGCAGCTGACGCTACTGAAGGACATGCACTCCCGGCTGTGGCAGGCAAACCGTAATCGGCTGTACCGCCTCTGCGAGGGGGACTACCTGACGCGCGCGCAGGCGCAGCATCCTGCCGCCGGGATTGTTGCGCCGCATCTCGGCCGTGATGGGCATTTCGCCGTCGAAGAGCATGGCAGCGAACTCGTGATCGACCTCTGGAAAGTGCGCCGTGCTGGGTTCACTGTCTTCGGTCCGCCACCACAGGAACTCATTGGCGCAATCAGCGACGAAACTATGCTTGCCGCCAAGGTGGCGCTGTTCAAAGGTTGGTGGCAGCCCAAGCTGGAGCGGCGCGAGCCGATGGGTGCAGGCTATCAGGTCTACGCAGTGCTGACAATGGCGCGCATGTATTACGGCCTGCGCATGCGAGGTGAGGTCTCCAAACGCGAGGCTGCCGAATGGGCAGCCGACGCATGCCCCGAGTACGCCGGTCTCTTTAACGAGGCGGTGCTCTGGCAGCCTGGCAACTCCTTCGACCATCAACAGGACGTATACCGCTTGATCGCCTACCTTCGCGATGCAATCGCCGTCCATGATGCTAGGGTAGAAGCCTGATGCCGAACCTCTTCGACCCACTGCAGCTGCGCGGCGTGACGCTGAGGAGCCGCGTCGGCATGAGCCCGATGTGCCAGTACAGCGCCGTCCATGGCGTGCCGCAGCTCTGGCATTACCAGAACCTCGGCGCGCCGGCGGCGGGCGGCTGCGCGCTGGTGATGACCGAGGCCACCGCCGTCGAGTCGCGCGGGCGGATCAGCCTCGCCGACACGGGCATCTGGAACGACGCGCAGGTGGATGCGTGGCGGCCCATCGTTGAGCTGATCGCATCTGTCGGCGCAGTTCCCGGCATGCAGCTCGCGCACGCGGGGCGCAAGGCCGGCACCATGCCGCCGTGGGATGGCGGCAAACCGTATGCGCGCGGCGAGTGGACTGACGCGATCGTCGCTCCATCGGCGCTGGCCTTCGACGACGGTTATGTAGTCCCGCGCGCGCTGACTGAACCTGAGCTCGCCGACATGATCGACGCGTGGGTGGCCGCCACGCGCAATGCACTCCGCGCCGGCTTCCAGCTGATCGAGCTGCATTTCGCGCACGGCTATCTGCTGCATGAGTTCCTCTCGCCACTGTGCAACCAGCGCGACGACGAATTCGGAGGCACCCTCGAAAACCGCATGCGCTTCCCGCTGGAGCTGGCGCGCGCAGTGCGCGCCGAGTGGCCAGACGAGCTGCCGCTCCTCGTCCGCATCAGTGCGACCGATTGGGCGCCCGGCGGCTGGACTGAGGGCGACAGCGTCATCTTCGCGCGCGCGCTGAAGCAGCTCGGCGTTGACATGGTCGACTGCAGCAGCGGTGCGGCGGTACCCATGCGCGCGCTGTATCGGGACGCGCGTGAGCAGATGGCCCAGCCGCTTTACCAGGTGCCCTTTGCCGAGCGCATCCGCACCAAGGCAGGGATCGCCACGGCTGCCGTCGGCCTGATTACAACGCCGCAGCAGGCGCAGAGCATCGTCGCCGAAGGGCGGGCCGACCTCGTGCTGCTGGCGCGCGAGCTGCTGCGGCACCCCCACTGGGCGCTCGACGCGGCGCGCCAGCTCGGCGCGGAAGTCGACTGGCCACGGCAGTACGCGCGCGCGAAGTTATCCTAAGTGCGCATGCCCGACATTACCGATACCGACCTCACGTCGCTGGTCACCGACAGCTGGATCGCAACGCTGGTCAGCATCGCGGTCAGCGTCGCCTGCATCGTGGCCTGCGTCTACCTTGCGAAACGCAAGGGGCACGACCTGGCCAAGGCCTGCACCTCCGGCTGCGTCTTTGGTCCCTTCGCCGTCATCTATTACCTGATTGCCGGCGAGTCAAAGGGCAAACCTCTTGGGGAGGTGAACAACAGACCACGTGAAGACGCTTTCGTTGAAGCTGTCCTCGCTAGTCATGCCCAGGCTGCCGCAGACCAATCTCCAAAGACGCAGGCGCCGCCACCTCCTGCACCGCCTCCAGCTCCCATCCCGGTCGCACCGCGGCCTCCATTGCGCTGCCAGTACTGCGGCAACGTCAACCCGGGCGAAGCGCAGTGGTGCCTTGGCTGCGGAATGAACGTGCACTATGACCCCGGCGCGCCGGTGATACTGGACACCGCCGCCTTGCAGAGCGCGAGCGCGCAACGCACCCGCAGCTGGATGCTGCTGGCGCTGGGAGTAGCGGTAGTGGTTGCAGCGCTGATACTAGCTTTACGACCGTGGGCCTAGCCGCGTCGTGTGGTAAATGGTGCGCATGCGCGCACTCTTTTGCACGGCAGTCCTTGTCGGTTTGCTATCGATACTGCTATTCCAGCCACTGGCTGCGCACGCAGCTAAGACCGGACGCGACCTGCCCGGCGTGCCGGTGGACTCTCCCATGCCCTTGCACGGCATGAAGGACTATCCTCCGGGGCCGTCTGCGCCTACCAGCGATGTGCTGACACTGCCGCACTGGCAGGGCTGGGCGATCAGCGTCGGGATGGGGCACACGTTCGGCGTAACGGACGCAACTGATGCAGGTGCGCTGGCATGGGAAGAGTCGGGAGCTGTTTTTCGGTCACTCTCAAGCGGTGAACAGATCTGGACATCACCGCACATTACACCTGTGCTCCTGTCCAGCCGCTACGTAGTAGGTAACGATGACGGCGGTGTAACTGCGCTGGATGCGACGACTGGCAAAAAACTATGGTCGCGTGCTGGGATGGAAGCACTTGGCTACTCCGGCAATAGCGTTTGGGTGCGCCATTCCAAGGTTCTGCCGGATAAGGGCTTTCCCGAGTACACGGATTTGCTCCTCGTGGACATACAATCGGGTAAGGAACGCACAATTGCCAAGGGCGCCTTTAAGAACTACTTCCAATCGCCAAGGGCCGCGGACTCTCCTGAGTTTGTGGTGCAAACTGCGGACGCGGTCATTTGCTACGCGGCTTCAGGTGAACTATGGCGGAGGCCGGCGCCTCCCAAACAGCGCGATGTGCAGGCGGTCACTACGGAGCGGGGGATACTTGTTGCCGAGTACCTGAACTTCGAAGACGATGACACGGCCGAATCCAAGTACTGGGATGACCTGGAGCAGGTTGCCCAGCAGCGCAAGTCAACCGGGCAGCTGGCGCGCTTCGATCTCTACCTCCTCGACTCCCACACGGGTGACATGCTGTGGCATGTGCAGCCGACCTATGGCTTTAGCGCCTATGACGGGCTGTACGTCTCGGGCCCTATAGCCGAGGTCGCAGGCGACCATTTGATACTGCTGCGCGATGCCTCGCTCGCCTACGAAGACAACAATTCGAGCTCATACATCTACGATGAGTTTTCGCTGAGCACCGGCGGGTTCGAGCGGCGGCTCTACGATGGCGGCGAGTACTTGCTAATGGGCGAGACGTTTGCCAAAGATGGCTGGTACTACGGGCAGCAGCGCCTCGGCGAAAACCGCGTGGCCGTTGTCCGCGCGAACCTGGACACAGGCGAACACCAGAGTATTGAGTTCACGGGTTTCCCTTATTTCCAATTTGCTATCGGCGGAAACTACCTGGTGGTCGGAGGTGAGAAGGAGAGCGGTTCAACCCAGCTTGCGCCGACTGGCGTATTGATTGGGCTTCCGTTCGACAGTGATTTCAAACCCACGCCAGGCGAGCTCATTGCCACTGGGTTCAAGACGCCCGACCTTTCTCCCGCCGGCGTGATTGACGATGAGAGTGTCGACATTGCGACGGCAGCTGACATATTGGCCCAGGGCGATGCTGCGGCGTTCGCTACCCTCGTCGACAGGTACGCGGACCTTTCCCCCCGCCAGCGGGAGATCGTCTACCGCGCTGCCCTAGCAGGCAGGGACATGTGGGCTGAGGAAATGCCCGAATTGGGCAGGAACCTGGAGACGGACGTAATGTACAGGTTCACGAACGAAGCAGATGTGCCTTGGCTAATCAAGGTTGACGAGGAACTGCATGGTGGTCTGGCTCGGCTAATTGGTGTAGGTGGCGGGCCATTGGCCGCCAAATACCTGGCAGGCCAAGGCGACAGATTCCCTCAGAACGAGACGCTCAGTCCCGTTCAGCCCCCCTACACCTGGACTGAATACAGCAGTTCAAACGGTCCGACCGCAATGAAGATCGACTCTGCCGTTCAGATTGGCGGGGAATCCTACAGCGTTCTCGAACACAACGGCTTGGTTGGCCCGGAAATCTACCTCGGCCGCATTTCGAGTTCGGGCAACTCGTACGATGCAATCTGGCCTACTGGGTTGACCAACGTAATGGGGATGTCGTTTCTGCCCGGCGGGTACGAAGGACTCGAAAAGCCCATTGGACCCTTAACGTTACGCGCAGAAGGCGACAACCTCTTTATCAAGCACCATGAGCCTATCCTTGGGCCAAACCTGAATGTGCCGAATGTCCAGGACATCGTAAGTGCGAAATACGTGGAGTCTTCGACCACGCTTGCCGCAGTGACCCGCGACACCGATGGCGATGGGCTGACCGACATCGCTGAAGACCTGCTGATGCTTGATGCGGGGAAGAAGGATTCAGACGGCGACGGCATCGATGATGCGCAGGACAGCTGTCCGAACGTAGACCTGTCCCATCCTGGCTACCTCGCGCGCGGAGTACTCCGAGCCTTCGGGAGCAGCGGAAGCAGCGCGGCACTCGAACCGTGCGACTTCCCATTCGACACCCGCTATTTCGTGCTGGAAGGCGAGGCCATGGAACCCATTGCACTTCCGCAGGGCGGCTGCACCCGCAGTATCTGCATTTACACGCCGCAGATGCACAAGCGCTACGACGAGGCTGCCAACCACGGCAATCAGTGGAATAGCATCTTCATTTCTGTGAGCCGGATAACGAATGGCAAACTGCCAAAAGATTCAATGCTAGCCCAGGACGATGATGTAGTCCACAGAGGCGACTACCTGGTGGAGTTCAGCTATCCCGGCTCGGGTTCCTCCGTAGAGCTGAAGGATGTGGGCGGTGAGCTTTATCCGATTGCCGACGGCCCTGGCTGGATATCGGAGCGCGGCTTGACACCCCGCGGCGCAGCGCGGACAATCACTGCACTTCGTTAGTCCAGGGGAACCCATGCCGCGTACTTACTTGCTCGCCCTCGTTGTCACTTCCGCACTCGCACTCTCCGCCTGCACCGGCAGCTCGTCGGTCTTCCTCGACGCGCCCGTCATCGGCGCGGGCGATACCAAGGCGCCCACGATTGCGATCAAGAACGTGGACAACGGCGTGACCGCGATCCCCGGCGAGCCGTTCACTGTCGCCGTGACGGACGAGGCGAGCACGCTGGCCAACGTGCAGATCATCTACAACGGCAACACGATGGTCAACCGCAGCTACAACGCCTATTCCATTGCGGTGAAGTACGAGGTCGGCGCGCCCGTCGGCACGCAGACGCTGCAGGTGCTGGCGACGGACGCGGCGGGCAACCAGTCGTCACAGTCGAAGACCTTCACCGTGGTTGAGACCGCGCACGCGATCCCGACGCACTAAACCTCGATCCGGTTGAACAGCAGGCTGCCGACCCACAGCATCAGCAGGCTCACGCCTACGAGTACGGCGAAGTCCAGCGCCAGGCTGTAGTACTGCTGGTGGATCAGCACGGCGCGCAGCCCGTCCACGCCATAGCTCAGCGGGTCGGCGGCGGCGATCGCCTTCATCACTGGCGGCGAATCGTTCAGCGGGAACAGTGCGCCGGAGAGGAAGAACATCGGCATCACGAAGACGTTCATCAGCGTCTGGAAGCCCTGGAAGTCGGTCATCAGGCTGGCGATGCAGCTGCCCACCGCGGTGAATATGATGGCGATCAGCGCCATGAACAGCAGCGCGGGGAAGATCGCCAGCGGGCTGAAGCGGAAGCCGGTGATCAGGCTCACGAGCAGCACGAGGCAGCCCTGCGTCACAGCAACGGTCGCGCCTCCCAGCGTGCGCCCGACCATCACCAGCCAGCGCGGCACGGGCGCGACCAGCGTCTCTTTGATGAACCCGAACTGCCGGTCCCAGATCAGCTCCATGCCGCTGAACACTGACGAGAACAGCACTGCCATCGAGGCCACGCCGGGCGCGAGGAACATAATCGCGCTGCCGTGGCCGGTCGACTGATACATGCGCCCGAGCCCGAAACCGAACGTGATCAGGAACAGCAGCGGCTGCCCCAGCGAGCCGGCGATGCGCGCCTTGCTGCGCCAGAAACGCAGCAGCTGGCGCAGCCACATGATGTGGATGACGCCCATCAGCGCCCCCGCCGCGCGCTGGCCCAGCGCCGCAGCCGGTCGTTCGCGCCCGCGTCTTCGTCGCGGATCGACGTGCCGGTCAGCTTCAGGAATGCGTCCTCCAGCGACTCAGTCTGCGTTTGCGCCAGCAGCTCGGCGGTCGTTCCCTGCGCGATCAGCTTGCCGTGGTCGATGATCCCCACGCGGTCGGCGACGCGCGCGGCCTCCTCCATATAGTGCGTCGTCAGGAACACCGTGACCTTCTCCTGCTGGTTCAGCTTCTCGACGTGCGTCCACAACAGGTTCCGCGTCTGCGGGTCGAGGCCCAGCGTCGGCTCGTCGAGGAACAGGATCTTCGGCGTGTGCAGCAGCCCGCGCGCGATCTCCAGCCGGCGCCGCATGCCGCCGCTGAAGGTCTTCACCGGGCTGTCCTTTCGATCCCACAGCTCGAACAATTCGAGCAGCTGCTGGATACGCTCGTGCCGCTGTTTTGCCGGCACGCCGTACAGCGCGCCGTGGATGTTCATGTTCTCCCACGCCGTCAGCTCGTCGTCGAGGCTGCTGTCCTGGAACACGATGCCGAACAGCCGCCGCGCCTGGTACGGTTTGCGGATCGGGTCCAGTCCGGCCAGCTCAACGGTGCCGCTGGTCGGGCGCAGCAGGGTGGTGAGCATCTTGATCGTCGTGGTTTTACCCGCGCCGTTCGGTCCGAGGAAGGCGAAGATCTCGCCCTCGGTCACCTCGAAGCTCACGTTGTCGACCGCGGTGAAGTCGCCATAGCGGCGCTGCAGCTCGCGCACCTGGATCATGCTGGGCATTGGGACTATTATCCGCGCGGCGCCGGTGTTAGTTCGCGCTTAACAGTCACGGTGTAGGGTAGGGGAGTGATGCCCCGCCTGCGCTGCCTGCCTGCCCTTGCCGCCGTGCTGCTCTGCTGCGGCGCTGAGCGCGTGGACATGGCGCAGTACGCCAGCCTGCGCAACCTGATCAACATGCGCGCCATCCGCGCGCAGCGCCCGCCGCTGGACGGCTTCAGCTTCATTGTGCTCGGCGACGACCGCGACGGCGAGGAGATCTACCGCAGGCTGCTGGCGCAGGTGACGGACTACACCGCGGCGCACAGCGGGCGCGACAAGCCGCAGTTCATCCTGCACACTGGCGACATGGTCGCGCATGGCACGACAGCGGAGTGGGAGACTTACGCAGCCATCCGCAATACGTGCGCGCTGCCGATGGTGCATGTGCGCGGCAACCATGAGATCCGCGCCGCGGGCGGTGCGTCGAACTACGCGCGCTTCGTCGGCAACACGCTGTGGGCGTTCGACTATGCCGGCTGCCGCTTCATCGGCATGGACAACTCAGACGGACGCTTCAGCGCAGACGGCATCGGCGTGCTGCGCAAGTACCTCGGGCTGCCCGGCAGCGACGGCAGCGCGCCGGTACTTACCGCGCCCCGTCGCAGCTTCGTGGTGATGCACGAGCCGCCCTATGTCGGGCACTGGCAGGTGCACGCGCTGCACCCCGACAGCGCCGGCGGCCGGGGCGGAGAGATGATGCATGCCGTCACCGAGGCGCACGTCAGTGCCGTGTTCTGCGGCCACATCCACATGCACGACGAGCTGCAGCTCGACGGCGTGCCGTACATCATCAGCGGCGGCGCGGGTGCACCGCTCTACGGCCAGCTCGGTTTCGGCGACGCCGAGCATGGCTTCCTCGTCGTGCACGTCCGCCCCGGCGACGTCAGCTGGGAGTGGGTCACGGCCAACTAGCTGACTGGCTCACGACCAGCCCGACCCTTTCCCGATATGGATCGGCAGGCTGTCGCCATACGCCACAGTCCCGTTTGCATCGACTACCTGCACGCGCACCGTGTAGACCGCCATCTTGTTGTAGGAATGCTGCACGTACTTCGTGCTGTCGTCGTAGGCCACGCCGTTGGTCACGCCGATCGTGCCATCGCGGAAGGCCCATGTGTAGAACTTATAATGGTTGTCGGTAGCGCGCGGTATGCCGCCATAACCATGCGCGTGCATGTCGAGCAGCACGCCATCCTGCGCCTCGTCGGGGTTGCCGACTTCGTAGTAGGTCCCCGGCGGCGGCGAGCCCGGCCCATGGTCCGGGTTCATACTCGCTTCGACGACGACGGACACGCCGAGCGGGCCGGTGCCGCCGTAGAGGATTGTCGGCATCTTCTCGTATCGGTCATCCGCGCCTTTGCAGAACACGTTGCTGCCCGTGTAGCTGTACGCCTGCGCCTCGTCCGGCACGTTCGTGTTGCTGATGTAGTCGACCCACCACACGAAGCCGCGCTCGAAGTACATGCCCCAGGCGTAATACGCGCCCTTGTTCGTCAGCGTCGATTGGCCGTTGTTGTACGCCACAGGGCCCTGCACCGGCCAGCCGAAGTCGCCGTTCCACGGGTTGTTGTTCGGCGCGGGCATGCTCTTCAGCACGCTGTCCTGCCAGCGCTTCAGCAGCACGCCGTAGATCGGGTTCGTGTAGAACAGCCGGTTGCTAGTGACGGAATCCTTAAACACGGAGCAGCTGCTCGTGGAGCTCTCGATGCTCACGATCGCGCCGCCGCCCATCAGGCTGCTGACGTTGCCGCAGTAGAAGTTCTGTATCCGCGCCTTCGTGCTGTTCGGTACCTTGCTGGTCCCGACCGCGCTCACGTCGCTGCTCGGCGCGATGAGGATGTTGTACAGCGCCGTCGTATTAAGGCCAGGCAGCGCATTGAAGTTCTGCTGGTTGTACTTCCACCAGATGAACTCCTTTACCGTGAATGCAGTGCCGTTGCAGGCGTCACCGCCGGCGTTCGGTCCGCCGTCGGCGCGATAGCTGATCTCGCTGAAGGTCGGCGCGTCGGGGCCATACTGCTGCCCGGGGTCTCCGCTGCGCTTGCTGCAGAAAATTTGATACTCGGCGCACAGCGCGTTGTTATTCATGCCACCCGTTGTGTTGAAGTGGTTGCTCGAACTGACACCTTTCTCAACATACGTGATCGGCACCTGACCCGGCGGTGTGGGCGCGGCCTTGATGTTCAGCTCGAAGGCCTTGTTGTTGATGCAGTCCCAGCAGCCGGAAGTGAACCCCGGAATATGGCTGCAGTCGTAATACGATTCGCCCTGCGCGATATCACCGCCGCCTCCGCCCCCGTCAATCCAGCTTGCGGACTTCGCTTTGCTGCCGCGCGCGGCGCTGATGATCCCAGCCTGCAGCGTTTGCTTCTGGCTTGCCAGCAGCCGTTCCTGCGTCGGCGCAGGCATCGGAGTTTCAGCGACTTGCGGGATCGTCGGCTGATTCCAGCCGGGGTCGTGCAGCAGGTCCTGTTGCCATTGCGGCAGCGCGGCGATTTCGTCCGCGCTGATTACCTGGACAACTGCCGGAGTTTGCTTGCCCGCATCGGATGACTGCGCAGCGCCGAGCGAGGTCGCCTTGCCTGCGCAGGAAGTGAATGCGGCCAGCGCGCACAGAGCGGCCACGACGATGGTGGTGTTAAACCACCAGCCAGTCTCTCCTTTCATTTGCTCCCCCTGAGTAAATGAAAATGCACCCGGCGCCACAGCAATGCCGGGCAGACGAATAATTTCAGCCGGACATCCCCTCAGCCGGAAGGGATGCAACCTAGCGGGAGTATAACTCTCGCTAGTGCACTGTGCAATCCTTGCCGGCCGCAGACCGTAGGAGCGAAGCGAGTCTTCGAGCTTCGACCGCATTGCTCTGAGTACACCCCGTTAATACTGGAGATCCGCACTCCACCACATCAACTACGGCAAAATGCCATCACAACTACTTGACATTCGTTACGTCCATTGTTACAGTTCCATCTGTGAAGGTTTGGCCTTCACCTTAGCGCCGGGATGCCGGTGAGGCTAATCGCGATGGCCTTGCCGTAGTCCGGCTTACGTTGGGCGTCGGTATGGCAATGCGGCTGCACGCAATAGGCAGTAGGCGGCTGCACGCTACAGGCAGTAAGCGCCTGCACGCTGGTGGGGGCAGCAATGCCTCCATAAAGGCAGGGGCGCCTGCACGCCACAGGCAGGGGATCTGGCTCTGCTCAATGAGCCCGGGGCGGATGGAGTGGCATAGCCATCCTTAGATGCGCAAGCATTGCCCCGCTACTATGCAAGTGGTTGGCTTCACCGGCGCCCGGCGCTTTGCGTACCGGCTGGTGGCGGAGCATGCGCAAAATCTCACCCTATATAGAACTTGGGTCACTTTGTGGTAGTCTCACTCCATATGAGCGACCGCGAGCGCATCGTTACCGGTGTAGCCCGCCTGCGGCGCAGGCGGCGGTTCCAGCTGGCCTTCGAGTGGGCCTTCCGCGGGCTGCTCTACGGCACCCTCGCGGGGGTGCTGCTTATCCTTGCCAGCAAGCTCTGGCTGCTCCCCGTCGAACCGCTATTGGCCGCCGGGATGTTGATCGTCCTCAGCATCGCGGCGTGCACGGTATATGCCTTCATCCGCCCGCTCAGCGAGCTGGCGATTGCCAATGAGATCGACCGCCGCCTCGGACTGCGCGAGCGCGTGAGTAGTGCAATGGCGCTCGGGATTGGAAACACTGAGATTATGGGTGGGGCGGGCCGCCGTGCCCGCCAGGATTCGGTCTTGACCAAAGAGGCGGGCCCAGCGGCCCGCCCCACCAAGGATCCGTTTGTCAAAGCGCTCATGCACGATGCGGCTAAGGCTGTCGAGAAAGCGGAGCTGAAGCGCGTTTTCCCCTGGCACGTGCCGCGCACGTGGCGCCCCGCACTGGTCGCGCTGCTGGCGCTGACGGCGCTCACCTTCGTGCCGCAGTTCAACTGGTTCGTCAAGGATTCGGACCGCGCTGAGGCTAAGCAGGTGCAGAACGAGGGTGAGAAGTTGAAGCAGCTCGCCAAAGAGCTGAAGAAGGAAGCCGAGAAGAAGAAAGACCCGGTGATGAAGCAGCAGGCCAAGGAGGTCAAGCGCACCGGTGACAAGCTCGACAAGCCCGCCGCGAAAAAGAAGGAAGCGATCAAGGAACTGCAGAAGCTCGAGGACAAGCTGAAGGACCAGCAGTCCGCGCAGATCCCCGAGGGTGAGAAGAAGCTCAGCGCAGAGCTGGGCAAGCAGCTTGAGCAGATGAAGTCCACTAAGGACCTCGGCAAGCTGCTCAGTGATGGGAAGACCGAGGAGTTCACGAACCAGCTCAAGGACATGCTCTCCAACATGCAGTCCGGCCAGCAGTCGCCCGAGCAGCAGCAGCAAATGAAGGACCTCATGCAGGCGCTCGATCAGACGCTGAAGAGCGAGCAGGCCAAGAGCGCGGATGCGCAGTCGCTGAAGCAGCAGCTCGAGCAGATGAAGAGCGCGCTGCAGAACTCGCAGCAGACGAAGAGCCAGATGGGCAGCGAGCTGAACAGCCTGCAGAAGGATGTCAGCAAGCTGTCGCAGCAAATGCAGCAGGGGCAGATGGGCAACGATGCCAAGCAGCTGAACAGCCTGATGCAGCAGATGCAGCAGCAGTTCGCACAGCAGGGCCAGCTGGACCAGAACACGATCGACAGCATGCACCAGGCGCTGAAGAATGCGCAGCAGAAGATCGGGCAGAGCCAGCAGATGTCGGGGCAGCAGAAGCAGCAGGCCGGCCAGCAGGCGCAGCAGTGCCTGAACCATTTTGAGGGTCAGCAAGGTCAGCAGGGTCAGGACGGCAAGAATGGCCAGCAGGGCAGGGGCCAGCTGAGCCAGATGAACGACAAGCTCGCGCAGCAGATGAGCCAGATGCAGCAGCAGGCCACAAGCCAGGGCGGCTGCATGGGCGGCACTTGAAGTGGTGGCGCAGGCGGCCAGTTGGCCGCCCAGATCGCGGCGATCCAGCAGAGCCTCGGCGTGGGGCAGTACCTGTCGCAGACGCAGGGCAAGGCCGGCAGCGGCTGGGGCCTTGGCACTACTCCGTATGCGGCGGCGCCGGCTCCCGCGCCCGGCGCGCATCCTGAGAACCACGAGGGCAGCGCGCAGCAGGGCGGCGTGAAGGCCGAGCACTACACCGGGCTGTACGCGCCGAATGACTACGCGCACAGTTCGCAGGATGAGTACGTCAAGGGCGACATCGATTTCAGCAAGGCGCCGGAGAAGGTCGAGGAAGTGCGCAGCGCTCCCGAGGACCAGAAGGCGCTGCGCCAATACGTCGGCGCGGTGTCGGCGTATGCCGATGGCGAAGAGGAAGCCGTCAGCCGCGAGCAGGTGCCGCTGGAGTATCAGGAGCTGGTGCGCAAGTACTTCGACGAGGTGAAGAAGGGCGCGAAGAAGAAGTAGCGCGGAACCGCCGCGCCTATAATTCTTGCAAACGCGCAAATGCGCGCGCCCTTGGAGCCCCACTGCATGCCCCAGATTGAGCGTATCCTCGTCATCGGCGCTTCCGGCCAGATCGGCAGCGAGCTCGTGCCCGCCCTGCGCGGGAAGTATGGTGACGAAAACGTCGTCGCGTCGGACCTGCATTGCCCCGCGAACCGCACAGGGCTCTGCGTGCCGCTGGACATCTGCGACCGCGCCGCGCTTGATCGCGCACTGCAGGACAACCGCATCGACACGGTGATCAACCTCGCCGCGATCCTCTCCGCGACAGGCGAGAAGATCCCACAGAAGTGCTGGGACGTCAACGTCAACGGGCTGATTAATGTGCTGGAGGCGGCGCGTGATCTGCAACTGACGCGTGTACTGTGCCCGAGCAGCATCGCGGTCTTTGGGCCGGACACGCCGCGCCAGAATACGCCGCAGGAAACAGTGCTGCGCCCGACGACGATGTACGGCGTGACAAAGGTCGCGGGCGAGCTGCTCTGTGACTACTACTTCCAGCGCTTCGGCGTTGACGCGCGCGGGCTGCGCTATCCGGGCATCGTCAGCTCGGAGGCGCTGCCGGGCGGTGGCACGACCGACTACGCCGTGGACATCTTCTACAAGGCGATCGAAGCGGGCAGCTACACCTGCTTCCTCGGCCCGGACACCGCGCTGCCGATGATGTACATGCCGGACTGCCTGAAGTGCACGCTCGACCTGCTCGAAGCGCCGCTGGAGTCACTGCAGCATCATGGCGACTTCAATGTGGCGGCGATGAGCTTCACGCCGGCGCAACTCGCCGCAGAGATCGCGGAGCATGTGCCGGCGTTCACGATCAGCTACGAGCCGGACTTCCGCCAGCAGATCGCCGACAGCTGGCCGGCCAGCATCGACGACTCGGCCGCCCGTCGAGAATGGGGGTGGAAGCCGCAATACGACCTGCCGGCGATGGTCGCCGACATGCTGCACAAGCTGCGCGCCCGGCTTGAATCAGGGACGCTGTACGCCGCGGCGCGCTAATAGCTCAGCAGTTCGTGTACAATGGGATAAACCGTGCACCGAAATCTGGACAGGATTAGACAGACCGCACCAGGTATGGTCGAATACCGTCTGCTTCCCGCGCCCCCATGCGATGAGCGGCTCGCTCCCTGGGTCATCGTTTACTGGCGGGAGTGGCTCCTTGAACGGGATAAGAACGAAGAGACCCTGCGAAAGTACACCAAGTCATTGACAGGGGCATTCCAGGAAGCATCGTGGCGTAACGATATGGCCTCCATGCGGCGGGTCTTTGCCATGCACGACTTCGGCTATCGCTACTGCCGACAGGAGCCGCTCAGGACGCCCTGGGAGCTGACGTCGATGTACATACTGATGATCCTTGCCGACCGGCATGTTATAGCCGGACGGCTGGAGCAGGCGCTCTCAGACCTGGCGGCGATAGATGCTTGTCTCACAGAAGGAGATGAGCGGCGCAAGAATCATGGGATGATCCCGCGTCCTTCTTCCGAACTGCGCCTTGATGTGCTCGGTCTCCGCGCCGCCTGCCTTGCGGATCCGACTGCGCCGGTGCCGGATCCCGCACAAGCGATTGCTCTCGCGAAGGAATTCTGGCGTATCGCCGACTTGGTGGTGGCAAAGCTGACCAGCAGGACAGAGGCATCCAGGGCCAACATCCTGACGCATCTAATCCAGCGCGAAATGGAGATTTGCAAACTTGCTTACAAGGTGGACAGCGCTCTTTACGAGGATGCTGTAGGCCGCTTCAATAAGCGCTACGCATCGGACGTTTCTTTCGCGCCAGCGCAAGGTGGGTACTCAGAGGCCAGCATCAATAGCGCGTGGTACTGGGACATGGAGGTGTGGAAGCACCTCCATGCCGCTTCGACAAATGAACAGGCGCTCGAACAGTGCAAGCGCGCACGAGATGCTACTTTGGAGATCAGCTATGCCAAGCGCCCGGCCACCTGTCTACGCCAGTATTGGAAGCGCCAGGCCAGTGCCGCCTAATTCCAGTTTTGTAGGCTGGCATTTAGCAGATCATCCTGGTCGATCCCGCTGCCCATGTTCGTGACGGAGTTGCCGACAAGCTGCTTGATCGCTGCGAAGTCGGTTGCCAGGTCTGATCCGCTGTAGGTATCGGCGAAAGTCACTGTCGGGGGCTGCGGATAAGGCCCGAAGTGATAGATGCTGCAGTAGCTATTCCAGGCGGATGTCGCGTCCACCGCGCTGGCCGCCTGACTGGTGAACAGGGTCGCAAGCACGACCGCAATGAGTACAAGCTTCTTCACATTACACCTCAGCAGAAGAATCTGCAGAAGCGAGGGTAAAAAGACTTGACAAGAAAAGCAATAACTTTGTCAACCATTGTCAAAGTAATTGCAGAGCTTCAGCATGGTCGGAATTTCGCGAGAGGAAGGGACGCCTTAGTTTCTGCCGTAAGCCACGGTCACGGATCCGATAACTATGAGCAGGATCATGGCTACCAGCAGCTCTATTCCACTGAATCGCCCCAACAGCAGCGCAACCCCGATAGTCGCCGCTGCGCCAAGCATCGCGCCGGCGATAACGAGCCGCGGGGTCTCGATCTCGACCAGCCGCTCACCGCTGCTGCGCTTGTCCACACTGCGCGGGTCGAAGTCTTCCATAAAGTACTTCTGCGTGCCGCGTTCATAGCCGACCTTCTCCTGGGCCAGTGCCTGGAGCCGGGTTACTTCGGCCTGCTGATGCGCGCTGAGCCCTTCCCAGAATTTGGTGTCCACGGGGAAGTAGGCTTGCGGGTACAGCTCCTCACTTTTGCTGCGCAGACCATACGCGTTGCGGCTGGTCAGTTCAATCTGGCGCAGGTGCAAACTGTCTTCGCGAGGTTGGTGGACTGGAGCCAACTGAGGAGCATCTGGAGTTATGCCGGGGCCGGCTTCCAGTTCGCGCGCGTCGTAGGCGGCCTTGGGCTGAAGCACCTCGGGCCGCAGCAGCTGGTCTTTCTTATCATGCAGCCCTTCAGGGAACGCCACGTAATGATGATAACCAGCCGCGGGCTACAGTACAATTCTGCGCTCCCATGGGACTGTTCGACCTGTTTAAGAAGAAGCCGCCCGCCACGCCGCCGCCTGACGCAAGCGTGGCACCGGATCCGGTGGCGGTTCAGGAGACTTTCGAGCAGCAACCTGAAGTACCGGCTCGTTTACAGCCACCTGCCGCGCCTCCTGTAGAGGCGACGCAGCCAGCGCAGCCGGCTGTTACCGCCCGTGCTGAACAATCGAAACTCAGACAGGCGCTGAACCGCACGCGCGCGTTCCTGACAACCGCGTTTACTACGGATGTCGACGCGCTGGTGGACGAGGACTTCTACGATGAGCTGCTGGATGGTTTCATCCGCGCGGACGTGGGCACGGACCTCGCGCAGAGTCTCGTAGAGCGTGTGCGTGGCGGACTGGCCGACCGCGGTATGGTGCGCAAGCGCGATGTGCCGGGCGTGATGCGCGATGTGATTGGTAAGCTGTTGACCGAGGTGCGTCCGCTGCAACCGCTGACGCCGGGCAGGCTCAGCGTGCTGCTCATCGTCGGCGTCAACGGCAGCGGCAAGACTACGCTCACCGCCAAGCTGGCTAAGCGGCTCAAGGGTGAAGGCCTGAACGTCCTGCTCGCCGCCGCCGACACTTTCCGTGCGGCGGCTACCGACCAGC
>JADMIO010792755.1_pt1 | contig 46122 bp, 40 predicted proteins | sample 8958161 | NCBI WGS metagenome assembly JADMIO01 (sample SAMN16585339, study PRJNA669376) | soil metagenome | isolation source: Crop rotation soil | place: USA: Cullars Rotation, Alabama | collected 2011
CGCGACAACTTGTCCACGTGGAATTCTAAGCTTAGGATCCCAATGTGCTGGAAAGGATTGTACGCCCGCTCAGTCGCGCTCTTGCGTGCTGCCAAAATGGAAGATCGCGCAAAGCGGCTGGAGCGGCTTGCTCCGCGCCTCGAAGTTTCGCTCAAAAGCCAAAGATCGCTCGTCGGCGAACGGCGCTGGGATCGCAGCGAGAAACAATCGCACAACACACATCAGCGAATTCAGGCGGCCGCCGCAGCTTATTGGATCGGCCGACTCATCGACAATCCGACGTTTCGCAAAACCGCCGATCTCTGGATCGACGAATCGCTACGTCGCCAAGATTCGAAAGGACATTTTCCATCAGGGCTTCCAGAGAAATCGAAGGCTGCAGGCAAAGCGCAGCTCGAAGCGCTCGATGCTTTACAAGGATTAGCCTGGGCGGATCCGGATTACGCGCGCAAACTTCGCGAACCGATCGCGCGCGGCTTTCGTTGGTTTGAAACGTCGAAGACACCGGTGGCAGGTTCACCAATTACGGTCGCTACGTACGCAGCGTGGAGCGGAAATTCCGCCGCGGCAAAGATGGCGCAAGGTGCGCTTGGCCGACTGGCAGCGCCCCGCCCTGTGACGAAAAAGAACTAATCGTTAAGCCAATTCAAACGTTTTTCTCGACGCACTTGTTCCATCGACTCACGGATCTCGAGCTTGCTCTGTGCGCGATTGGATACGCGGTTTTGCGCGCGAGTTTCACGAGAATCATCTGAGAGGCGCGAATCACCGCGCAAGATCAAGTGATCGTTCGCCGGTTCTTCAGAAACTTCGTCTTGCTTTTGCTTCTGCATCATCGCCGAGTCGCGTATTCGACTCGCCGCCATGTTTCGCTCGTATCGGCTGTGACTCTTCGCGCGCTCAGAAAGCGACTGCTCTAAAGCACGATTCACCGCACGCATGCGATCTTCGTTGTCGGATGGAGCCATTGCAAACGCAGTCACTCCAACCAACTGAATCGCCACAAGTATGGCGCCAAGAACGATTGCGAACGTCTGTTTTAATCCCAAATTCTTCATGACATTCTCCTCTGATAAAACCATCGAAACTACCTATTGGAAGTCTCAGGCCATGCCAGAGCGTCTACGTTTGAGATCGCGGTCGAATTCCCGGTTCTGCTCGATGCGAGGAATCAAAAGCGCGCAACAGCTGCCTGACATTTAGACACTTTGTGAGGGAGAAAAGGCAATTCTACGCTATAGAAAAGTCTAAATGCTTGATTTTAAAGTGGCTTGGAGTATTTTGGGCCCTTCCAATTTAGTTCATTACGTTAGTCGTCAAAAGGCGACCGGAGTCAGCCAATGCCAACACCAAAGAAACGAACGTCACGTTCAAAACGCGATATGCGACGCTCGCATGACTTCGCTGTCGCGAAGACCTCAGTGAACTGCCCAAACTGCAGCGCACTTAAACTCCCTCACAATGTCTGCACTTCTTGCGGCTATTATAAGGGCGAAGAAGTCGTCGTCGCGAAGACGAACTAATCGACATGAATTCCGCAGTGCCAGGAACGGCAATGTCAGACTCTACTAAAAAACATCTGTCTGGAAAAATGGGCGAAACACCCTTCCAGACTCGTATTCTTGGTACAGGTTCATATCTTCCCGAAAAACTTTTGACGAATGTCGATCTCGAAAAGCTCGTTGAAACCAACGACGCTTGGATCGTCGAACGCACGGGAATTCGACATCGCCATATAGCGGCCGATGGCGAATACACGAGCGACGTGGGGCTTGTGGCCGCGCGCCGCGCGATGGAAGCTGCCGGTGTGACCGCCGGTGATCTCGACGGAATTATTTTCTGCACAGTCAGTGGCGATCAGCCGACTCCTTCGACGTCTTGTGTTCTTCAACACAAGCTCGGTGCGCGAAACGTAATGAGTTTCGACTTAAACGCAGCCTGCACGGGCTTCGTTTATGGGCTAACAATCGCCGATCAATTTGTTCGCACGGGAATGTTTGAAAACGTGCTCGTCGTCGGCGCCGAAGTTTTGCATCCATTCGTGAACTACAAAGATCGCGAAACTTGCATTCTCTTTGGCGACGGTGCGGGTGCCGTGGTTGTTGGTCGAGCGACGGAAAAATCTGACTCAAAAGTTTACAGCGCACATCTTCGTGCCGACGGCGGACTCGGTGAACTGTTCACATTGAAAGCTGGAGGTTCAGCGATGCCGCTGAGTCTCGCGGCTCTCGAGCGTGGCGATCAGTACTTGAGCATGAAGGGCCGCGAGATCTTCAAGCATGCGGTTCGAACAATGTCTGATGTTTGCCAACAAGCGCTCGATGCGAACGGTATGGTGATGAGTCAGATCGATTGGCTGATTCCACATCAAGCGAACCTTCGCATCATCGATGCCGTTGGAAAGCATTTTGGAATTCCTCCTGAAAAAGTCGTCGTGAATGTTCACGACACTGGCAACACCAGTGCGGCGACGGTTCCGATCGCGCTTGATCAGGCGGTTCGCGATGGCCGAATTCGGCGCGGGCAAAATGTGCTGCTCACGGCGTTCGGCTCGGGTCTTACTTCTGGCAGTTTATTACTCAAATATTAGTACCTAGGGTGAACAGATGTGGGGCGCACTTTTTCCGGGTCAAGGCAGCCAAAGCGTTGGAATGGGAAAATTCCTCTTCGAAGAATTTGCGGCGGCTCGCCGACTTTTCGAAGAAGCGGGCGATACACTCAAAATCAATTTTAAGAAGCTTTGTTTTGAAGGACCGGATTCGGAACTTCAGCTGACAGAAAACACTCAGCCAGCACTCTTACTTGTTTCCACTGTAACTGCGAAATGCACCACGGAATTGATTCCGTTAAAAATCGCTGCGAGTGCTGGCCACTCGGTCGGCGAATACGCGGCCCTCGTGAATGCTGGTGTTCTCGACTTTGCGTCGGCGCTTCGTGCAGTCCGCACGCGCGGCCAGGCCATGCAAAGAGCCGTGCCGGTGGGCCAAGGTGCGATGTGCGCCGTCCTAGGACTCAGCGACGAGAACGCGCGAAAGATGTGTGCGCTTGTTGAAAAACAATCTGGCGAAAAACCGGTTGAACCAGCGAATTTCAATTGTCCAGGTCAAGTCGTGGTCAGCGGATCCGCGAAAGCGATCGAATGGATGCGCGCGAACGTCTCGGCCGATTGGGTCACGCAGAATCTCGGGGCAGACGCTGGACGAGCGAAGCTCATACCGCTTTCAGTTTCGGCTCCGTTTCATTGCTCGCTGATGAAGCCGGCGGAAAAAGAAATGCGCTCGAATTTGGAAGCACTTGAATTCGCGCGGTCAATTCATCCTGTCGTGCAAAACCTCACCGCCGAATCTTCTTCTGATCCTGCCGTGATTCGCGAACGGCTGATCGGACAAATTTCCGGAGCAGTTCTTTGGACTCAATGCCAGCAAGCGCTGCTCAGCCAAGGGATTGAAAATTACGTCGAGTTCGGATCCGGAAAGATTCTTGCGGGATTGGCGAAGAAAATCGCCGGCGAAAAAGCGAAAGTTTTCGGATTAAATTCGGTGGCCGATCTTAAAACACTTGAAGCTATGGTCACGGGGTAAATTACATGCAAACAAATTCGGGCGGCGCAAAATTGAAACCGACTGGCAAGCGACTCACTGGAAAGCGAATTGTCGTCACCGGCTCTTCGCGTGGAATCGGCGCCGGAATCGCAACATGGCTCGCACATGAAGGTGCGACTCTCGTTCTCACTTATTCTTCAAACGAGGCGGCAGCGGCGCAAGTCGCGAAATCTCTTCCCGGCTCTGGTCACGCTTGCTTTGCACTGAACGTTGGCGACGAAACATCGGTTGAGACATTTTTTACAAAAGTTCTTGAAGGTGGAGCGATCGACGGTTTTGTGAACAATGCTGGGATCACTCGCGACCAATTAATTTTGCGCATGAAGACCGACGATTTCGATTCGGTGATTGGGACAAATCTTCGTGGAACTTTTCTCTGCTCGCGAGCGGCGATTAAGGCGATGTTCAAAGCGAAAATCGCTGGCTCGATCGTCAATATCACTTCTGTCAGTGGTGAAATGGGAAACGCTGGACAGAGCAATTATTCGGCATCTAAAGCTGGCGTGGAAGGCATGACCAAGGCGTTGGCGAAAGAAGTGGCATCGCGTGGGATTCGCCTCAACTGTGTGGCGCCAGGTTTCATCGTGACCGAAATGACGGACTCTTTAACCGAAGAACAAAAAGCGAAGTATCAGAGCGCAATTCCACTTGGAAGCTTAGGCGAAACCGAGGATATTGCAGCAGCCGTCGCATACTTGTTGAGCGATGAGGCGCGTTATATTACGGGTCACACCTTGAGCGTTAACGGTGGACTTTATATCTAAGTCGAGCTTGAATTTGACGTTTTTCTTTTGGGTTTTAATTTCGACAGTTTATTATTTGGCGGAGGAATTTTTCGTATGATGGCTACAGTACAACCGAAGGTTAAAGAAGTAATCGCAGATCAACTTGGTGTTGATCCAGAGCGTGTAAAAGTCGAAGCATCGTTTATCGATGATCTCGGCGCTGACAGCCTCGATATCGTTGAGCTTGTAATGGCCGTTGAAGAAGAGTTCGGCATCGAAATTCCAGACGAAGACGCTGAAAAGCTCAAGACCGTCGGCGATTTCTGCTCGTACCTTCAGTCTAAAGGTAAAGCGTAGGCCTCACGACAGAAAAGGATTTGGCGATGAAACTAGCGTCGACTCAAAACCGATTCGAACGTGTGACTAAGGCGGAGCGACGCGTGGTCGTCACGGGCATGGGGTGCATCACTCCACTCGGTCTCGATCTCGCGAGTTCATGGAAAACTGCTGTTGCAGGCACGAGCGGAATTGCTCCGATCACTTCCTTCGACGCTAGCGCCTTCGATGTAAAATTCGCGGGTGAAGTGAAGGGTTTTGATCCGACTCCTTTTATCGATAAAAAAGAACAAAAGAAAATGGGACGCTTCATCCATCTCGCGATGGCGGCAACAGCCGAAGCGTTCAAAGATTCCGGTCTTGATCCGGCAAGTTTTGAAGACGATTTTCGCGCGCGTGTTGGCGCGATCGTCGGTTGCGGCATCGGCGGAATTAACGAACTTGAACAAACCGCACTGACCTTGAAAGAACGCGGACCGAGTCGCGTCTCCCCGTTTTTTATTCCAAGCGTGATCGTCAACATGGCGAGCGGCCACATCACGATCAAGCACGGTTTACGCGGAGTGAATTACTCGATCACGTCGGCATGTTCGTCTGGCGCACATTCAATTGGCGAGGCGGCGGGGTACATCCGTCGCGGTTTAGCTGATGTCATGGTGGCTGGCGGAACTGAAGCGAGCATCGGACAATTGGCCATCGGCGGATTCGCCGCGATGAAAGCACTCTCGACACGCAACGATCAGCCGACGATGGCAAGTCGTCCGTTTGATCGCGATCGCGATGGTTTCGTATTGAGCGAAGCCTCGGCGATTTTAATTCTTGAAGATTACGAAAGTGCCAGCCGTCGAGGTGCAAAGATATATGGCGAGGTCGCTGGATATGGATCTTCATCAGATGCATATCACATGACGAATCCAGCGCCGGGTGGAGTCGGGGCAGCGAATTCAATGCGTGCAGCGCTTGAAGACGCACACATGGATGGCACCGAGCTTCAGTACTTGAACGCGCACGGCACAAGCACTCCTGCTGGCGACGGACAAGAAACTGCGGCGGTGAAAAATGTTTTTGGAGCGCACGCAAGTCGGCTCTGGGTCAGCAGCACAAAATCGGTGATGGGACATTCACTTGGCGCGGCTGGCGCTGTGGAAAGCGTTTTTTCATTGATGGCTCTGCATACGAATGTGGCGCCACCGACAATTAATCTCGACAACCCGAGCGACGATTGTGATCTCGACTATGTTCCTCACGTTGCGCGTGAAGGAAAATTCACTGCCGTGATGAATAACAGTTTTGGCTTCGGCGGAACGAACTCGACGCTCGTCTTCACAAAGGTGTAAGTCATGAGTCCAGAAAAAACTTCTGGTTCGACAATATCGATCGCAAACGATCGTCCAACATTGTTGATCGCAAGTGACCATGCGGGCTTTGATTTAAAATCTTTTTTACTGAAGTCGTTGCACCTGAAATGGAGAGACCTCGGCCCTGCGAACACGGACCGGGTCGATTATCCGGACTATGCGCAGAGTCTTTGCAAAGAACTTTTACTCGCTCGTAAAACCGACGAAAATGGTTTCGGAATTCTTATCTGCGGCTCAGGTCAAGGCATGGCGATGGCCGCGAATAGATTCAAAGGAATACGTGCTGCGCTTGCATGGAACGAAGAATCGACTCTTCTTTCGCGTGCTCATAATAACGCCAATATTCTTTGCTTGGGAGCAAGGTTGATCGAACCCGCACTCGCGGTTAACCTCGTCGAAATATTCCTTCGAACTCCCTTCGAAGGCGCGCGGCACACAGGACGCATCGAAAAGATCGAGTGCTGAACTCCTGTGATTGAACGTCACAACTAAGAGGTAGCTCCATGCAATATTCAACTGAAAATTCGACGACCACCACCGTGCCGTCGCCAACGGTCGTGCAGCATCTGGCAAAAGTCGATCCCGAGCTCGCACAATATCTGAAGCGCGAAACAGATCGTCAATTCTATGGCCTCGAGATGATCGCAAGCGAGAACTACACTTCGCAAGCCGTGATGGAGGCGCAAGGTTCGATTCTTACGAACAAGTACGCCGAAGGTTATCCTGGAAAACGTTATTACGGCGGGTGTGAACACGTCGATAAAATCGAACAGCTTGCGATTGATCGTATCAAACTGCTTTTCGGCGCACCGTTTGCCAACGTTCAACCGCATTCCGGTTCGCAAGCAAACCAAGCGGTATTTATGGCCGCAGCAAAAGCCGGCGACACGATTCTTGGAATGGATCTATCGCACGGCGGACATCTCACTCACGGTAGTCCCGTCAACTTCAGCGGAATCCTCTTCAAAGTCGCTAGCTATGGCCTCGACGCTGAAACGGGACGAATCAATTACGATACGATTCGCAAAGTAGCGAAAGAATCGAAACCGAAAATTTTAATCGGTGGCTATTCGGCGTATCCACGCACGCTCGACTTCGCCAAATTCCGCGAAATCGCCGACGAAGTCGGTGCGACTCTTTTGGTCGACATGGCGCACTTCGCAGGTCTTGTCGCTGGTGGCGCGCACCCATCGCCGATTCCTTACGCGCATTACATCACGTCGACCACGCATAAAACTTTGCGCGGTCCTCGCGGCGGAATCATTCTCACCGGCCCAGCAAATGAAAATGCTGAAGAAGCAGCGAAGAAAGTGAATTCGCGAATTTTTCCAGGCCTTCAGGGTGGTCCGCTCGAGCATGTCATCGCCGGAAAAGCGGTTTCGTTTCTCGAAGCACTGCAACCAAGCTTTAAGGTTTACGCGCAGCAGATCGTGAAAAATGCCCAGGCTCTGGCGGAATCTTTATTGGGTGGCGGGCTGACACTCGTGACCGGTGGAACTGACAATCATCTGATGTTAGTCGATCTTTCGTCGAGTGACGTTACTGGTAAAGATGCCGAGATCGCACTTGATCGCGCCGGTATCACGGTGAACAAAAACACCGTACCAAATGAAAAGCGCTCGCCGTTTGTCACGAGCGGAATTCGCATCGGCACGCCGGCACTAACGACTCGTGGAATGAAAGAATCAGAAATGAAGTTAATCGGCGGATGGATCACAGAGGTCCTCGACAATCCGAGCGATTCAGTGAAACTTGCGCGCATTCACAAACAAGTCGCGGAGCTTTGCCAGTCTTATCCTGTCTATGGCCGTGTCGATGGATCGAAAGCCTAAGCGGTGCATCCGCGCTGGGTTTTCTGGCTACTATTAGGCTTAGTACTTTTCGACGTTATGGGATGCTCGACGTTCAAAGGGCCTGGAGGTTACAAAACTCCGGACGGTACAGTTGATAACACGCTCGAAGAATCGGCGCCCGTGGCCGCGCCCGTGGGTCCGACACTTTCTTGGAGCGGCGAACGATACAGTCAGTCGGCTCCAGCAAGCGGAATGAATTTTGATTGGCCGGTTGAAGACGCACGCATGTCACGCGGATTTCTATTGGGAAAACGCTGGCACTATGGCGTCGATCTCGCGTCGAAAAAAGGAACGCCGATTATGGCGAGCGAAGGCGGCGTCGTCATTTATGTCGGCAAAGGTTTTTCGGGTTACGGAAAACTTATTGTCATCGAGCATAACGACGTTTGGGCGACTCTTTACTCGCATCTCAATAAGTTCGACGTGAAAGAGGGCGAGAAGGTTACACGCGGTCAGAAGATCGCCGAAATGGGCCGTACGGGCCGCGCGAGCGGTGTGCATCTTCATTTTGAAATCCGATACAATCGTCAGCCGGTGAATCCGCTGATGTATCTGCCGCAAGGTTTTCTAGGTCCCTAGCTGCGGTTAAGTGACTTCAAAAGTCCGCCGGTAAAAAGCGCGAGTAAAAATCCAATTGCGCCGACCAAAGCGAAAACTGCTAAACGGCTCGCGAGTGAGTCGCTCAACAGTCCAATCGACTGAAGTGACAACATCTTTCCCATCACCCGACTTGGTCCGCCGTCATTTTGAATATCGCGCGCAGCACAGGCGAAAACCCACGCTGCGAATGTGACCGTGCAAAGAACACGCGTTGGCAGTCGAAATATTAAATAAGCAAGTACGATGACGATCGGCGTTCCCCACCATGGAGCGAACAGCGCACATGTCGTGACCGCGATTGCGGTGACGACAAGCCTTAATGTGAAACTTTGAAACTTCACTGCTTCACCTCGCCTCGCATGTTGAATTTTACTTCGTGCATCTCTGCGCGCGCCCAGCTTTCGAGAAGATCATCGTAACGCGGTGAAGACGGATCGCCACTTTGACCACCCGGAATCATCGTCCATGCGCGCGGTTTATCTTCGAAGGTGACGATCATCTTCCATGTTGGTCCGTGTTTACCTTTGTTTGCAAAGATCGAATCGCCAACTCCACCCGTGGGAACTGATCGTCCAAGCCCGGGAATGCGCCCCGTATGGGGAATGGCGGTGTTCTGATAGGTGCTCCAGGTAGGTTCCACAGTGCCCGTCTTCAATTTTATTTCCTCACAAGCAAGCGCCAATGATTGCACAAGACGTGTGCTCAAGTTTTCAATTTCGGGAGTGTTTGATTGATCCCAAATATCGGAATTTGGTTCGTTATCCATCAGTTCGAAAAATCGCCAGCTTGTCGGCCAATATGTTTTTTCTTCCGGGCCTATAATGCGGTTCCACGTATCGGCCTTGAGTGTCTGCAGCCACTCGTGAATAAGCGGCGCCGTGCGATTTTCTGCATCGTAACTGCCATTCCAATTTCGCAATGCCTCGCCAAGTTTTGCGGCACCCGTGACGCCGCAAATTTCTTTTTCAAAAACAGGTTTCAGTGCGCTCGACGTACTCTCGCGCATTAAAATTCGTTTGAAGTTCTGGCCTAGCCAACTTCCAGTGTCACCTTGAACGTCGATCATCTCTTCAGGCTTCCACTGCTTGCGCTCATCGATGCGAGCCCGAATCTGCAACGCTCGATAAGGAGGTGCAAAAAACCAACCGAACTTAGCGCGGCTCTCTCCATTGAATGGAGCTTGATTGGCTGTAATGATCAAATCAGAAGTCGTTTCCAGTTTTGGACTTTCTTCCGCAGGCAAAGTGCCCTGCCACAAATCCGCATCACTTGAAGCTTCGAAAACAAAACGCCCGTCGCGGTTTTTACGATCTGGAAAAACTCCCGCGTGTTTGTAAACCAATCGACCTGCACGATCCGCACAAACAAAATTTTGCGAAGGAGCGACATATCCTTTAAGAGCGCTCAGACAGTCGGCCGCGGCCGTTGCACGATTCAACATTAAAAAACTGCGCAGCTCGTTCGACGGTGTATGGCCCATCCATTGAACCGCAAGGCCTGACGGAATTTCGATAATCGCTTTCTCATCGCCTTCATCAAAAACAATCGGTCCTACATGCGTCTCGCGAGTTCGCACTGTCTCGGACGGAGCACCAGCCACGCGAATTGTTTCGTCGCGAATCACAACAGGTCGCCAAGTGTTTTCGAAGAAATACTCTTGGTGTTTTGCATCTCTGAAGCGGAGCGAATACCAATCGAGCACATCGTCTGATCCATTGGTCACGGCCCAACCCATCGACTCGGTGAAGCCGACAATAACTCCGGGTGCACCTGGCAATGAAGCGCCATAGACATTCATCTGGGGACTGGTCAGCTGAATGGGAAACCACAATGCTGGAAGTGTGTATCCCAGGTGAAGATCATTGGCCAAAAGCGGACGATGATTCGCCATCAAGCGCGCAGGCACAGCCCAATTGTTACTGCCGTTCGCAGCTTCAGGACGAACGGCATCGGGAACTTCACTCCACGTCTGTGCCGAGATTTTTCGCGATGGCGCGCGCATGGTCGATTCGCTATTTGAGCCGACGGCAAACTTGTCTTTCAAAATCGCGCCGGGAACTTTCGCATTGAGCGGAAATAAAATTTCGAAAATACCGTGAGCAAGTCGCGCTTTCGACGCCGTCATCTGAAAGTCATACAGATAGCCAGTCAGCTCCCACGTCATATACTTTAACAGAAAAGCCGCGCGTTCTTCGCTCCACACTTCTGGCAAAATTCCGAAAAGTCGATACTCGATCGGCACCGAAGAAATATCGAGTTGTGCAATTCGCGCATTCACTCCGCGCGTGTATGCCGAAAGCGGCTGGCTTGTTACCGGATCACTCATCATAAGTGAAGCCGACGCACGAGCCGTCGCCGGAAGCCTTAAGCGCCGAAAAAAGCGATCGATCGGCAGCGCTCCGCTACCTAAAATTTCTGAGACTTCCCCAGCCGTGATGCGCGACAAGAAATCCATCTGCCAAAGCCGGTAGTAAGAAGTGACAAAGCCTTGCGCAAAATAAAGTGCCGATTCACTTTCTGATTTCAGGTGCGGCACTTCAGCGTCATCGATTTCAATCTCAACTTCCGGAAGACCCGCTTCGCGGACCGCTTGTTTCAGCTGTCGTGTGAGATCATCGCGGTTCGTTGGATGATGGCGCCAGACGCCGCTGCTCGGAGCGATAAGCGGACCGATGGGGCTCATGCCATTGAATGATTTCGATAATCCCACGCACAGCAAAGCCAAGCCCAGAAGGCTTGCCAGGCCGGCAGCGATATTGATGAGCGATTTTCTTGAGCGCACGAAGCCAAGCAAATAGCGCAGCGCCGAGCTTTACGCAAACTTGATGAACGCTTTCGGCGCGCTTTTGCCGTGCGAGCGACGATGCGCACCGCGGCCAAGTGTTCTGGCTTAGGCTCCGAGGCCACTTTTGCTGAAGAACGGGCTCACCGAGAGCAGTTCTACTCGAACGGAAGCCGCGAGGTGCGAACGACCTTTGTCAGATTCGGCGGTTCTCGTTGTCGCCGCGTGATCTTGATTCGGCATATATTGTTTGAATTCAGGAAAAAAATCGAGTTAAACATTTCGAATCGTGAACAAATCAGCGCCGAAACAACTAAAGTTCGAAAAGAAATCTTGGGGAGGACGGCGCGCGGGTGCTGGCCGAAAGAAAATTCTTTTGAGCGAACCGAGTCATATCAAGCGCGAAATCGTGACCCAGAAAACTCCGGTCCATGTGACTCTGAAAATTCACAAGGGCTTACCTTCGCTTCGTCAGACAAACATTTTTCTTCTTATAGCGAAGGCCATCGCCAAAGCGCGAAGCCACGGTCTGCGTGTCATCCACTTCTCCGTTCAATCCAATCACCTCCACATGTTAGTCGAGGCCAACAGTCACCACGAATTTGTCCGAGGCATGCAGAGTCTGACGATTCGCCTGGCGAAGGCGATTAAGAAATCACTCGGATCTGCCGGAGATAAAATCGCAAAAGTATTTCTTGGTCGTTTTCATTCACGTGTTCTGAAATCGCCGGCCGAAGTGAAGCGCGCGCTGCGGTATGTGCTGCAAAATACGGCGAAGCACTTGGGGCGCGGAAAACGGGAGCCGCTGGTTTTAGACCAATGCTCTTCAGTGCATATGCTCGAGAATCCTCGCACACTTTTTGGATCCCGCGCCGAGACGAAATATGCTCGCGAGTTTTTCAAGCGAGGTCCGCCGCCGCTGCATCAGCGAGTTGCAAAGAGTGTCGGTGAATTTTTATCGAAGCCGAGGTCCTGGGTTTTGGTGCGAGGATGGAAGCTCGCGCGTGCTTAGCGAGCCAAAAAAAAACCGGGTACTTGACCCGGTTTTCTTTCGTCTTCTTTTAGCAATTTGATTAAATATTCAGGTTCAACGCCAAAGCAACGTTGGTTTTGTCAGCACTCATGGCGAACGGCTGAAACTGAACGTTTGGATAGAGGAAAATATCTCGTGACACCGAAATACCGAGGCCAACCGACTGAGTGTACGGAGCGCGCGCTATTTCGCCGAGCTTCGCCATGCGGTTGTGCTCGAAGATCCAGGGACGGAAAACCGTGCGAAGATTCAACTTCTCCGAGATTGTCACTTCTGCGAACGGATAAAGAGCAACTTGGTAATCCGATTGTTGCGGGCCAACTTTTTCGCCTGACGAATCAAGTGCGTCTACACCTTTGTCGAAAGCGGTGTAGCCGATTTCGCCAGCAAGACCAATCGACCAGATTGAGCCACCGAAGTCGTAGATCGCCGTTTGGCTCAGCGATGCTGTAGCGATTTGTCCAACGTCTCGGTATGCGCTATCGGTTGTGTAGCCAACACCAACAGACGATACGTTTTGAATACCTGCCGCTTTGTATACAACCTGGTAAGTCAGCGAAGGATCTGAAACCGTCGTGCGCTCACGGAAGTTTTGCTTAGGATCCGAGTGGAATGGACGATAAATCCGAACTCCAACATCCGCCGACAGCGACTGCAGAGCACTCAATTTATATTTCGCGCCGATGTTGCCGGCGAGAGCCGGGCGTACCGGAGTAAAGGCCGTTGAAGAGATGTTCGGCCGCGTATCCGATCCTGGGCTTTTTACTGTTCCGCCGTTGTAGCTAAGAGCTGCCGAGAAACTATACTTGCTCTTCGAACCTGTCTCAGCGCGAAGTTTACGGTTCGTGATGACTTCATCGACGTCAGCTTCGCCGGCTTTTTTTGCGGGCATATTTGGAGTTACGTTCTCCAGCTTCGTCGTCGTTTCCGGTGATTGCAGCGTTGTCTCTTCAGCGAAAGCTGTTGTCGACATAGCCAGAACGCTCGCCAGGATCAGTGCGTTGTGCAGTTGCATTTTCATGTGTGTAGGCCCCCAAAAATTATAATTTCTACTAGCTCTCAAATTTAAATCGAACGGTTCGGTGGACAAAAGTTCAAAAAACCGCTGCCAAACGTGTGCCGAGAGACGATTGAGCAAGCGATGTGCCGAGCTCAACCTTATTCCGGCCTATCTCGGAAATATCTGCAGCCCTCGTTGCGGAGACTCCGTCGCCGAGCGATTTCGGGCGGGGTTAAACGACCGAAAAAGACGAAAAAATACGTGAATTCGAATTTACGCAGTCTTAGAACTTCGGCTCTACCTTGTAAAACCGATTTGTAGGCACTCGTGCGCTGCGGTAATTTCCCAAAAACGAATGCAAAACCTTGGAGTCAGACGGTGTCAGATGTTCACTGACACGGTAGGAGCTTCTCGGTTTGCCTAAGAGCTATGCAGCAGCCTTACTTTGTTCGAACCCAATTGACACCACTCGGAGCCGCCCTTGAAAGCCAACCAGCCCGCCGCGCCCCCCTCCACCAACGCATCGAACTTTAGCGCCACGACCGACCGCGCGGGCGATCGATCGTTTCAAACCATCAAGACATTGCTTCCGTACTTGTGGCCGAAAGATCGCACGGATCTGAAATGGCGTGTGGTAATCGCCGCCGTGTCGCTGCTGCTGGCGAAATCGGTGAACGTTTCGATTCCTTTCTTTCTTAAAGGAGCCATCGACCACCTTGGCCTCGTTATTCAGGGACATCATCAATATATAAGTGCCGCGATCGGACTGACTGTGGCTTATGCGGCGGCGCGGATCGGGCAACAAGCATTCTCTGAATTTCGCGATTTCGTTTTTGCTCGCGTCACGCAATTCACGCAGCGAAAGATTGGGCTTCAAACTTTTGAGCACCTGCACTCACTCTCGCTGGCGTTTCATCTGAACCGTCAGACCGGTGGACTTTCGCGAGTCATCGAACGCGGCACACGTGGAATTCAGACGGTGTTGCAATTCACTCTCTTTAATATTTTGCCGACGATCGCGGAAGTGTTGATTGTCTCGATCGTTCTTTTCTTTACGTTCGGCTGGATGTTTTCGCTGATCACGCTCGCGACGATTTTTATTTACGTTTGGTACACGATTGCGATCACCAATTGGCGCGTGCAATTTCGCAAAGATATGATGCATAAAGATACCGAGGCGAACACGAAAGCCATCGATAGCTTGCTGAATTTCGAAACGGTCAAGTATTTCGGAAACGAGAAACACGAGCACGCGCGCTTCGATAAGGCGCTTGAAGGTTACGAATCCGCTGCGATTCAAAGTCAGACGAGCCTTTCAATCTTAAATTGCGGGCAAGGTCTTATTATCGCAAGTGGCCTCGTTGCAGTCATGGTTCTTGCGGCGATCGGAGTCGGCAACGGAACTATGACGATCGGTGACTTCGTCGCCGTTAATACGTTTTTGATTCAGCTTTATCTTCCGCTCAATCTGCTTGGGTTTGCTTATCGCGAGACGACTCAAAGTTTGATTGAGATGGATAAGATGTTCGAGCTGCTTTCGGTCGAGCGAGATATTCGCGACGAGCCGGGTGCTACGGTTCTAAAACTCGAAGGCGGCAAGATTGAATTTCGCGATGTCGATTTTCACTATAATCCTGATCGCGAGATTTTGAAAAAGGTCAGTTTCGAAGTGCCGCCGGGAAAAACCGTCGCCATCGTCGGGCCCTCCGGTTCTGGAAAGTCGACCATCTCGCGATTGTTGTTTCGATTCTACGACCCTACTGGTGGAGCCGTATTGATCGACGGACAAAACTTGCGCGCGGTCGAGCAATCAAGTGTTCGCCGCGCGATCGGAATTGTTCCGCAAGACACGGTTTTGTTTAACGATACGATTGGTTACAACATTCGCTATGGTCGTCCCGAGGCTTCGGATGAAGAAATGAAAGAGGCCGCGCGCCTGGCTAAAATCGATCACTTCGTTGCGAGACTTCCCCAAGGCTATCAAGCGATGGTGGGTGAACGTGGACTTAAACTTTCGGGTGGAGAAAAACAGCGCGTCGCGATTGCGCGCACGATTCTTAAGAATCCGATGATCTTGGTTTTTGACGAGGCGACGTCAGCGTTGGACTCTCACACCGAGCAAGGGATTCAAGCGTCGCTTCGTGAAGTCGCGAAGAATCGAACGGCGCTGGTGATTGCGCATCGCCTTTCGACCGTCGTCGACGCTGATCAGATTTTAGTGTTAAGAGATGGAGAAATCGTCGAGCGCGGCAGACACGAACAGTTGCTCGCGGTGAATGGCGAGTACGCGCGGATGTGGCGTCTGCAAGCCGAAGCGCAAGATGCAAAAAGAAAACTCGACGCCGTTGAAAGTGCGCAAGCCTAGTTCGGCTTTGCGCCTGCCTAACTGATGATCTCGCCGTGCTGAGAAAGATCGAGTCCGAGTGATTCATCTTTTTCATCGACCCGGATCGGACCGAAATTTCGAACGAGAGCGACGATGACCGCAGTCACGGTCATGCTGTAAGCAATGACCACGATCGATGAGATTAAATGCGATTCGAGCAATTTGTAGTTTCCCAGCATAAGGCCATCGGCACCGGACGCGTTGACAGATTTGTCGGCAAACACCGCGGTGAAAATCGTGCCGAGCGTTCCGCCAACGCCGTGGCATCCAAAAACATCGAGCGAATCATCCAGCGCGAATTTCGTTTTGATCATTGAAACCGTTCGCTGACAAATTGCACCTGTGAATAGACCAATCAGCAGCGCCGAACCGACTGTGACAAACCCTGCAGCCGGTGTGATGGCTACGAGACCTGCGACCGCTCCGATGCAAGCGCCAACAGCCGAGGGCTTACCTTTCTGCGACCACTCTGCGAGAAGCCAAGAAACCATTCCTGCCGCTCCAGCGAAAAATGTCGTCGCAAATGCTTGCGCCGCGAGACCGTTCGCCGCAAGTGCTGAACCGGCATTGAATCCGAACCAGCCGAAAAAAAGCAGTGCTGTGCCGAGAACCACCATGCCGATGTCGTGTGGGGCGTGAGATTTTTCCGCCGATGTGTCGATTCGACGGCCAAGCAAGCGCGCCATAACTAGCGCCGAATAACCGGCCGTCATGTGCACGACCAATCCTCCGGCAAAATCGAGCGCGCCTAAACTGCGAATCCAGCCACCGGTGCCCCAAACCCAATGCGCGACCGGAACATAAACAAAGAGCGACCACAAGACCATGATCGTTAGCCAAGATTTGAATCGAATGCGTTCGACAATTGCACCGGTGATAATCGCGGGAGTAATCACCGCAAACATGCATTGAAACATCACGAAGGCGATGTGCGGAATTGTCGCCGCATAATCCGCATTCGGAGTTTGTCCGACCGTTTTCAACAACGCGAATTGAAGGCTGCCGATCACGCCTTTAAATGATGAACCGAATGCCAGCGAATAACCGATAATCGCCCAGAGAACTCCGATAAGTCCAAGCGCACCGATATTTTTTAGCAGCGTCGAGACGACGTTCTTACTTCTGACCATTCCCGCGTAAAAGAGCGCTAATCCCGGTGTCATCAACAAGACCAGCGCGGAAGAAATTAAAATCCATGCTGTATCACCGGAATTCACTGTTTCGTTCATATTTAGCGGTTATCGAAAATTCGCTGAATTGGAAAATCAAAAACTCGACTGGTCGATTTATTCGATTTGAAATCGGGGCTAGAATTCAAACTCTCGTCGGACTGGGCTTCGGTCTAGCTAGAGCGAAAACGCGATCAATCAATGGGTCGCGGATTCCGATGTAAGAACATGGGTTCACGCCAGAAAAAGGATGTCGAGACGACGATTTCATTCGGCGATACGCCGGATCTTAATCCCTCGTCAACATCAGGCCACACATCTGGTGAACCATCCGACGACTCATCGGTGACGACATCGATCGTCACAGAGGTGACGAACTTAGTGTCGGGCACGATAGTAAGCGCGGTGCCGAATTCGCCACCGAACGCGATGCCGGATTTTATCGGACCGTACAAGGTCATTAAAAAACTTGGCCAAGGCGGTATGGGACAAGTTTTTCTCTGTCAGGACATGCGATCGCCAGGTTCACCTGAAGTCGCCGTCAAAACGATTTTCTCTGATTTGCTCGTAGAGCCAGAAATAGCAAAACGTTTCGATGCAGAAGTTAAACTTCTGGGTTCGATTTCTCATCCCGGCGTCGTTCACATGATTGAGCACGGAACATTTGATGTCGGTGGCCAAGCGACACGATACATGGCCATGGAGCGTATCGACGGCGTTTCGCTCTATACACTTTGCCAACAACGCCGACTCTCGATTTCTGACATCTTAAATATTTCTGTTCAACTCGCAAACGGACTGCAATCCATTCACGATGCCCGAGTTATTCATCGCGATCTAAAACCAGGAAACGTTCTCGTCGGAAAAGACGGTCACGTGAAAATCATCGACTTTGGTATCGCAAAGCCGACGAAAATGTCGCAATTCGGAAGCGAAGATGCGACGCGGGGATTTAAAACTCAAACTGGTATCATCATCGGAACTGTGAACTATCTCGCGCCCGAAGTGTTGCGTGATCAGTCTGCTTCGAACGCAAGCGACATCTACGCGCTCGGTTTGATCATCTGGGAAATGCTCAATGGCAAAGTTCCGTTCAAGGCCGAGAACTTGGCAGAAACGATTAACCTCGTCACGACAAAGCCGCTTTTGATTGCGCCTTCGATTCGCGCATTTTTGCCAGCTGGCTTCAATGAATTTTACGAGCGAATGGTTTCAAAAACTCCGCAAGTTCGACCTGAGACTGCCAGAGAAGTAGCGGATGAAATGTTGAAATTTCTTGGAACCGTTAATCTTAAAGGCTCGATCGCTCGCAAATCTAGATTTGATCTCGATATTCGGTGGTCGAACGAAACGATCGCTCGGATTAAAGGCCTTGAAATCGCAGACCCAGAAGTCGGTTTGGTTTTGCAGGCGATTGAAGATCACCTCGTCGAACAATTTGATGCGCGAGTTAATTCGTCGACTGAACCAATCAACGTCAGCGATTCGATCGTAAAAAAATGTGTCGCGCTCTATCGACGAGCACGCTTCGAAACCATCTCGCATCTCAGAAACGAAGCGCTAGAAAAAAATGGCGTTGTCGAGATCTCGCCTCTCGATCGAATGACCATTAGCGAGAAAAAGTTGCCGGCTGCGTTCAGTCGGACAGCTGCAGCACTTGCAGTGATTTGTGCTTTCGCTTGCGCGGTCTACATCGGTTTAGCGAAACACCCCGATCGCATGGCGGCTTTTGAGACGGTCATAAATAATCTGAAGGTGCATTTTTCTCAGTTGCGAAATCCTGCAGCCATAGTCACAAACGTAAACACGGTCGAAACCGGTCAAGCGGCGGCACAACCGTTGGGGCCTGAATCGCCGAAAGCGAATCTTTTCAGCGGACGAACGCTCGTCTATCGGATTTCGACACAGATCATCGGCAATTCAATCACCGCATCTGAAGAATCACGAGTTTTACAAAGTTTCTCGGATAGAGAATCTGTCTGGTTGGTCGATGGCGTAGATGTTGTTCACACTCCGCGAAGTTTTTTGCCGGTCGAGGCTTACTTCCATCCCGTCTACCGAAAACGTAACACGAACAGTGACAAGGACACTCTACCCGTTGATTTTTTTCCACTCGTGGCCGGACGTATGAGTTATGCAAATCTTGTCGATGAAGGAACTTCGTCTATCGAAACGCTTCAATGTACGCCGATAGGTTCTCGCAAGATGACGATTGAAATGGTCGAGCAAGACCTTTGGAAAATCCAGTGCGTGCGCGATGTTTTCTTAGCGCGAAAGCTCACGCATAAAATTATTGAAACCTATCAATACGCACCAAATCTCGAAGCTGTAATATTTAGCGAATTGAAAGTGACCACGTTGGACGCAAACGACGCCGTCACTGCGACAAGCGTCTACCATTTCGATCTGCAGATTGGCCGCTCAAAGCTGTAGACTGGATTGCGTAGTTATTTTCTGAATTTGATGCCGCCATTGCGGACGTATCGGACTGTATTAGCTAAATCTATTGAATTGCCATGAGGAGTTTTGAGGATAGCTGGAACCATTAGTTCGGGTGGAAGATTTGTCTTTCGAAATCCATCTTTATCCTTCACGTAATGAAATGAGTATACATCAGGACACTGGATTGTCCCTGCCACTTGGACAGAATGCCCGTAATCCAGAATCACTGGCACGTCTACATTTCCACCGGCAGCGAGACAATAGTCGCACAAGGAATCACCGACCAGAACGTTTTTTACTTCTAAGTTTCCGGAAATATGCATAGCTGAAAGATTAAATAAATTTTTGCAGGACACATTTCCCAAGACGATTAGCAGACTCGCATCAACCCCTTCGCAATCTTCAAGTGTGTCTTCGACGATGAGGTCGCCTTCGACCACAATGACAGCGTCGCCGACTTTAAAGTTCTGCACCTGGACGGATCCCTGATAATGCATGATCGTTGAGTTAAGTTTTGCGAAGACATTAAGGTCTCTCGCCATTTCCAATGAACCTTCATGTTTTTTAAGAATTTGAAGAGCTGATTCTGCCGTAATTTCATTCTCAGTGGTCATTTAAAGTTCTTTCCGTTGTCGATTCCTAGCTTCGATAAAGGCGTGTTCGCCGCAGGCTCAGCCGCGGAAGCGGCTATTTCGCACGTGCGAAAACCGAGACCGAAAATATATGCTACTTCGTAGAATGGTGGTCTGTGCAAGACTCGAACTTGCGACCGTGCAAGCGCGTTGGATCGCAAAGCGATCTAACGTGATGCGCACCCGAGACGAACAAGCGAAGCGAGTTCGCCGCAGGGTCAGCGGCGGAGGCCGCTAGGTCGCGCGATGCAAACGACAACTGCGAAGATCAGAAAAGCAAAGGAAGAATGGTGGTCTGTGCAAGACTCGAACTTGCGACCTCTCCCATGTCAAGGGAACGCGCTACCAACTGCGCCAACAGACCATCGCCAAGAAATGGCAAGAATTAGGAAAGTAATGGGCTCACAGCACCGACGTCAACATCGGAAGCTCGCGGCCGCGTGACCTCTGCTTCAAAAGCGCGAGACCAGCCTAAAAAGAGGGCTTGCACACTCTGCGACACCCCGAAATCGCATAATCTCGCCATGGGCTGACCGGCAATCCCGCATGTGCGGATCAAATCGAAGAGCGAGAGGTCGTTAGAAACGTTCACCGCAAGTCCATGCGACGTAAGCCCTCGCGAAATTTTAAATCCAAACGCGACAAGCTTTGCACCATTCACAAATAATCCTGGTTCGCGAGAGTCTGCCTGGCACTCAATGCCGAGCGTGCAGAGCCAATTTGCAGTCGCTCGCTCAATCAACTGCACAAAATCTCGAGGACCCAAATCCAAGAGTCGCAAATTCACACAAGGATAAATCACAAGCTGTCCTGGAGAATGAATCGTGGCCTGCCCGCCTCTCGCAGTTTTAAACAGCTCGACGCCTTTTAAACGCATTTCATCCGCACTGACGCCGATGTCGTCTTCGATCACTCCGCGCACGCCGAGTGTCGCGACAGCGAAATGTTCGAGCCCGAGCAAAATCGCCGCGGAATCTTTCGACCGTTCCAATTCTTGGAGTGCCATCGATTGTAATTCGAGTCCTTCGGCGTACGAAAGTTCTCCCAAAAATTTTGTTTGAATTGAATTGGCAGAAACACTCTTCATCTTGGGCATGGTCGTAGTCCGCAGGCTACGCCAGTGTCAAAGCCAAGCACGATGGTTCGGTTCAATAAAGTTCGACGAGATCGTTCTCGCGAAAGCCAGAACCGGAATGAAGAACCGTGATCGCTCCATCTTTACCAAAATAAGAAACGACTTCAACGGTGCCCTTGAGGCGGCCTGGCACTCGGCCAATGTACGATCCCGTTTCTGGATCGTGCACATCTTCGCCCTCTTCTGAAATTCGCAAGATGTCGCCGATCTGAAGGCCAGACAGCCGGCCCGCATTGAGATACACGCGCTCGCCCTTGATCAGCGCCACACGTCCTTCCCAAGATAATTTTTCAACGGCATTCACGATGCGAGGTAGTGTCGCCTGAAACGCGCGCGTGACGACGGAGTCGACGAGGATCGGATCATCTTCGAGACCGCGATCGCTGGACGCACGTTCGGCAAGCCTGGTCGTCGCTTCTTCTACTTCAGCTTCGCGCGTTTCGTTTAGAACAATACTTCCGTTTCGAGTGTTGACCATTCGAACTTGCACCCGAGCGTTCATGCGCGCACGAATTTTTCGAACGATTCCGACTTCGTCGCCGACGCGTTTGGCGCGCACTTCGAGAATGCGCCCTTCGAGAATCGCGGCGATACCCATCGCGGCTGCGATTTTTCCCATAGCTTCGAGATCGTACTCGTTCGCTTTTAAAAATGCAGAAACGTCTTTTGGGAAATCTGTGTTGGCAACAATCACGAACTCATCGGTTTTTCGCAATTGTTTTAAGAACGCTTCTCGCGCGACTTTCGAAGCCTGCTCGGATCTTGTGATTCCGCTATTGATAAATGGCAAGACCATCACGCGCTTTCGCAGCGGAGCCTCTCTGTTTTCACGCGCTTCAAATGGGACGTCTTTAACTTCTGTGCGATTGGATTTCTCGATACCAACCTGACGATTCGCACCAAGCAAACTGCAACCGCTTAACAATGGAACGGCAATCAACGGCAACAAGACATGGAATAAACGCTTCATTTACCTAGTGTAAACGAGCCTTCGAGATCGCGAAACCCAGACCGGACATTCGACCTGGCCGGAACGGAAAATCAGATCGGATGAACGATCGCCTTTGGCTTTACTTCGACAGTGAACGGCACATCTGTTCCATCGGCCTGGCCGAACTCTGAATCGGTGACGATTTTTCCGATGAAACCAGGCAGAACCGCGGTTTTCAATCGGTCACCGAATTCTTCTGGTGACGCTGCGAAATCGACTTCGAAAACGACGCGGCCGGGTTCAAAAAGGCGTTCGCGAATTGCTTTCACGTCGCGCACTGCCCTTGAAAATTGGGTGCGATATTCACCAAGTTGTTTTGGCGAGAGGTCTCCCCTCACCGCAAGCCGCAAGGTCGTCGCAGCCAATGTTCCCCGCGTCCATGCTTCGAGCACTTGTGAAGAAAGATCCTTCGACAACTCGCCGATTTCTTTTTCAAGTCGACGCTTCACGAGAACGTCCGAGGGACCGGGTTCCGTTTCAAAAGTGCGACTGATTTCTGCGACTGTGCGTCCGCCTTGAAACGGAATCACTTCAAGCCGAACTTGAATTTGCCATCCGCCGGGGGAATCTTTTGAATCTTTCACGCGAACGTCCCCGCGCAAAGCCATCGAAATTCCAAGATATTCACCAAGCTGTTTCAGATCTTGCGCGGATGCGCGATCAACTCGAAACACCGGCGGAATCGCATTCGACAATGTGCCGCTCGATGGTAATTGCAGGTGAAAACCCTGATGAAGCAGTTCCTTATGCAGCCCTTCGTGAACAACTCGAGCCCATTCGACAATCGACTTTCGCGAATCATCGCGCAAATCACCCATCCACCATCGATAACTCAGCGACTTCATACGATCCGTGAAACCGATCATCGGAAGAATCGTGACCGGTGTATCCGCATCGGTAAGAAGGCCCGTATCGATCACCATCTTTCGAAGGCTTCCAATCGACACGCGCATGTCCAATTTCATTTTCCAGGAGCCATCGGGTAGCTTCGTGATATCGCCCGGCTGCACGAACGGAATAAATTTCGCCGCCTCGCGTACAATCCGGCTTTCAACAATCGCTTTATTTTTTGCGTATCGCTTGTCGCCGATGATCTCGATCACTTGTTCGCGCGCGGTGCCCTGAAGTGCTTTCGATTGTATTTCTCGAGTCGCTTCTGCCGGCGACGCCGCCTTCGAAACGCCTTCTGTTGTTACCGACAACAATTCGTCATCGATTTGTGCAGAGGCGCGCGAATTAAATCCGAAAACGCACAAGAGCACGGGCAAAACGAAGCGAAAGAAATTATGTTTCACTATCAACCACCTTTAGCCGCGGATCTCGATGAAGTCGGTATGACCGAATAGGCCATGCAAATCCTCGAAGAACGCATTGGTCACCATAATCCCTTGGGGATCGGCCACATCCATCGTGACTGTTTTTTCCGTTTCCGTTTCACCATCGAGATCGACTGCGATCTGCATTTCGATTTCAACACCGGTCTTGCCTGGGAAGCGAGATAAAAGATGATGTAGATCGGCTAATTTCTCGCGCATTGACGCATCGATCTTTAATGTCATCGATTTCGACTTACCCAGAACTTCTTCGAGTGGAGCCACGCGGTCGACCAAAATTTTGATCGAGTCATTTTCTTTCTTTAAATTTCCGCCAACCAACAGTGGCAAATCGGATTTCAAAGCCAGCTCAGATTTCGTAAATGCCTCTGGAAAAATAATCAGTTCGACGTTGCCGCTTAGATCCTCGAGATTACCGAAGGCCATTCGCGAGCCTTTTTTACTGATGATTTCTCGAAGCGACGTGACGAGCCCCGCAACAACCACTCGTTTGTCGGATGATTCTTGCGCGAGGCCTGCGATTTCGCTGGTCACCCAAATTTTATAAATTTTGTCGAGACCCGCAAGCGGATGATCGCTTAGATAAAATCCGATCACTTCTTTTTCGCTCTGAAGCTTCATGGCTCGCGGCCAAGGCCGTGTCTCGTCAAGCACAACTCGCTCGGCTGACTCCGCACTTCCGGCATCGGCCAGCATCGAAAACAGTGAACCCTGACCCACTTCTCTGTCGCGCCTCGCGTTCTCGGCACGTTTGAAGAAGCGCTCGTAACCTTCCATCAGTTGCGCTTGATGATAACCGAAGCCCTCGAATGCGCCGCACTTGATCAGGCACTCGACGACCTTCTTATTTATTTTCTTGATGTCGACGGTTTCAAAAAACTGCGCCAGCGTTTCGAATTTTCCGCCCGCAGTTTTGCGCGCTTGCACAATCGCATCCACCGCTCCTTCGCCGACGCCTTTAATCGCACCGAGCGAGAAGAAAATCGTGTCGCCTTTGACACTGAATTTATATTCCGAATGATTGATATGTGGCGGTTCAACCTTGATTCCATGCGCCTGTGCGTTTTTTACGTAACGGACAATGTTGTCGGTGTTCGACATCTCTGTCGATAGCAACGCCGCATAGAATTCAACTGGATAATAACGCTTCAGCCAAGCTGTCTGCGCGCTAACAACACAATAGGCAGCGGCGTGTGATTTGTTGAATCCGTAATTAGCGAATTTCGCCATCAATTCAAAAAGTTCATCCGCTTTCTTCGCGTCGAAACCGTTTTTCGCGGCTCCATCCATGAAGCGAGCTTTCTGCTGGATCATCTCGCTTGCGATCTTTTTTCCCATCGCTCGGCGAAGCATATCGGCTTCTCCAAGCGAGTAGCTCGCAATGCGCGACGCAATCGCCATAACTTGCTCTTGGTAGATGATGATTCCATATGTCTCACGTAAGATCGGTTCGAGTTCCGGAAACAGATACTCGACGTCTTCTTCGCCGTGAAACTTTCGCGTGTACTCCGGAATCATGTCCATCGGACCCGGGCGATAAAGCGCATTGATCGCCGTGATGTCTTCAAAACCTTTCGGCTTGATCGATTTCACAGCGCCCGTAATACCATCGCCTTCAAACTGGAACACGCCCAGCAAATCGCCCTTCGCCATCAATTCGTAAATACCGGTGTCGTGGATCGGAATCTCGCGCGCGGCCAAACTGCGACCGCGGTTTTCTTTCACAAGATTGAGCGCATTTTGAATATGCGTCAGAGTTTTAAGACCAAGAAAATCGAATTTGATAAGACCGATTTTTTCGGCCCACTTCATATCATACTGAACAACGCGCTCGCCATCGGCTCCGCGATAGAGCGGAGCATACGTGACAAGTGGAGCATCACCGATGACGACGCCGGCTGCATGAATCCCTGCGTTTCGAACCAAGCCCTCAATTTTTTTTGCGAGATCGATCAAGTTCGCAATCTGCGGATTCTGTTCGATCTGTTCGCGCAGTCGCGGCTCGTCGTCGATCGCTTCTTGAATCGAAATTCCGAGCTTTTCGGGAATTAACTTCGTGATAACGTCGACTTCCGCGAACGTCATTCCTAAAACTCGGCCGACGTCTTTTATGGCCGCACGAGTTTGAAGTTTTCCGTAAGTAATAATTTGTGAAACGTTATCCGAACCGTAACGATCCGTAACGTAACGAATCACTTCTTGGCGACGCTCCTGACAGAAATCGATATCGAAGTCTGGCATCGAAATACGTTCTGGATTTAGGAATCGCTCGAAGAGAAGTGCGTAAGGCACCGGATCGAGATCGGTGATTCTCAAACAGTAGGCCGCGAGCGAACCCGCTCCAGAGCCCCGGCCTGGCCCGACAGGAATTCCATTGTTCTTTGCCCAGTTGATGAAATCGGCGACGATCAAAAAATAAGAAGTGAATCCCATCTTCTCGATGACTTCGAGTTCGTACTCCATGCGCGCGACGTATTCCGGTCGCTTTTCGAGTGGAACCGGCGTCCCGATCGCTTCGGCTTCGCGAAATCGTTCAGCCAAACCTTCGTCAGCCATCTTGCGCATAAGTTCTAAAGGCGGCGTACCGTCATCGGCCGTGAAGTACGGTAAATGATAGATCGCTTTACCAGCGTCATCCTTAACCTTGAACTTAACGTTGCAGCGTTCTGCAACTTCGAGCGTGCGATCACATGCTTCCGGAATATCGCGAAATAAATTTCGCATTTCTCCGGGCGACTTGAAATAAAACTGATCGCTACCAAGGCGATGACGACTTTCATCGTGCAATGTCTTGTTTGAACCGATGCAGACTAAAACCTCTTGGCCAATTTGATCGGATTGATCGAGATAGTGAACGTTGTTGGCTGCAACCAAAGGAACACCGGTTATTTTCGAAGCCTCTTGCAGAAATGGGACGAGATCGGTCCACTCGGGAGTTCCCGTGCGATTCACCTCCAGATAAAGGCGATCTCCGAAAACTTCTTTCATCTCGCGAATCTTCGCTAAAGCGGCGTCAGGTCCAAAACGTGTGAACGCATGACCGACTTCACCCATTGTTCCGCCAGTCAGCGCGAGCAAACCGCCGGCGTATTGTCGAATCACTTCCCAGTCGAGACGAGGTTTATAATAGAAACCTTCTTGATATCCGATCGTTGAAAGCTGACAGAGATTCTGATAGCCCTCCGCATTTTGAGCCAGCAAGACGATGCGGCGATTCGGCATCTGCATCGCTTCGCGATCTTCACCCTTTACGAAACGAGTCTTTGGCGCAATATACGCATCGATTCCAATGATCGGTTTGACGTCAAAATCTTTTGCGGTGAAGAAAAATTCTGCTGCGCCGAAAAGATTGCCGCTGTCGGTGAGCGCAACCGCTGGCATTTCCAATTTCTGCGCGCGTTCGCACATCTTTTTTACGCGTATCGTAGATTCGAGTAAGGAATACTGCGAGTGCACGTGAAGGTGCACAAAAGAATTGCTCATGGCGAATACATTACTTCGTTTGATTGAAATCGCAAAGAACCAGGCGCCGCTTCAGGCTCGTACCTTCCGAACCGCTGCTTTGCGGCAACAGATTAGCGTGGTTGCCAAAGATTGCGCAGCATCAGCAGCTTGTCCCAACTAAGCTTGAGATCTTTGGATGGTTCGATTTTAACTTTATTCAGCTCGTTTTGCGCATTCTCGAGACTATTTAACAATATCCACACCACGTCGACTTTTTCGGCTGCAGGACGCTCCGCCATCAGTCGGACCGGTTCGAGAATCGCTTTCGTAGAAACGGAAATCGACGAATTGCTCGTTAGCGCATTACCGAGGCTCGAAAGAATTCGCGCCATCGTTTGCTGCAAATCAATACACCTTTTCGCGCGGTGCCTTTCAATCACATAACTGAGAACTCCTTCGTCTTCCCACTCAACAGTCCGAATGGGTGCGAAGGCGCCACTACGTTTGGCATCCTCAACCAGCCGAATAAACCTCTTTTGAAACTCATTCTGAGGACCAGCGACGTTGCGTCTCGCGAAAGCTGTCTCTAAAATTCGAGTGCTTATTCGCCAGACCTCAAGGCATGAACTTGCGCGATTAATCCCGATCGAGCATTGCTGCACAAATTGATTTGTTCGCAACGCTTGAAATTCGGATTTTGCTTCTTCGATGGCCATGTTCATCGCCATTTTATAAAGTTGGAGCGTCAATTCTGATTCCCGCATGACTTGATCTGCGTACGACTCCAACGCTTTCACTCGCTCTTCAAGTGACATTTCAATGTTTCGCGAATCGGCCGGCGCAGCCGGCGCAGACGACGCTGGCAACGCAGCCGACGCGGCTGCACGAGGTTCCGCAGAGAGCGCTATAGATTGTGCGAAAAATGGGATCTGGGAAATTTGAAATAACAAAATATAAATAGCTGCCGAAGAAAGCCGACGGATGAAGTAACGGTCGATTTTCGCTCGAGTTTGCATCTACCTCTCCGCGGATGCAGCAGAGCAAATTTCGCGCCTTCAATTCAAAATCACTGCGTAATAACCAGCGCTGAAACGAATCTTCCGGTGAGGTAAAATACCTCGGTTCTAGAATTGGCCGAGGCTAATTAATGAGGCTTATTGATTGCGATGCGGCCGACTCGAATTGCCGCCGAGCTAACCGCCTGAAGAAACTATTCCCACTCAATTGTGCCAGGCGGTTTAGAAGTCACGTCGTAGACGACGCGATTCACGCCTTTCACTTGATTGGTGATGCGATTTGAAACGTCGCGCAGAAATTCGAATTCAAACGGGTACCAGTCAGCCGTCATGCCATCTGTCGATGTGACAGCGCGAAGTGCTAAAACCCGTTCATAGGTCCTGGCGTCGCCCATAACACCGACGGTGCGCACCGGAAGCAAGACACAAAATGCCTGCCAAATTTTCGAATAAAGTCCTTTTTCCTTCAATGCCGAAATAAAAATGTGATCGGCCTCTTGGATGATTTCAAGTTTCTCTCTTGAGACATCACCCAAGCAACGAATCGCAAGCCCAGGCCCTGGAAATGGATGTCGACCCAAAATATCTGAAGGCAAATCCAGCTCGCGACCAATCTCTCGAACTTCATCTTTGAAAAGTTCGCGAAGTGGTTCGACGAGTTTCATATTCATTTTCGCCGGAAGGCCACCGACATTGTGATGCGATTTAATTGTTACTGAAGCACCACGCGGCGAAACGCTTTCGATCACGTCAGGATAAAGCGTTCCTTGAGCGAGCCAATCGTATTTCTGTCCGTTCTTCCGAGCCGCCTCGACAAACACGTCGATGAATACTCGACCGATCGCTTTACGTTTTGCCTCGGGCTCTTCAAGACCAGCCAACGCATCAAGAAAGACATCCTCGGCGTCGACGCCCGTCACATTAAGACCAATCGCACGATATTGCCGAAGAACTTCATCGAATTCATTTTTACGCAACAAACCGTTGTTCACAAAAACACAGAACACGCGCTCGGGCTCAAGCGCTCGGGTCAAAAGTGCTGCGACCACCGAAGAATCTACTCCGCCAGAAAGACCACATAAAACTTTATCCGTCGGTCCGACTCTATCGCGAATGCCCTGAATCAAATGTTCTGCGATCGTCGATGATTTCCAGTCAGGGGTGGCCCCACACATCGTCGAAGCGAACTCGCGTAAAATTTCGATGCCTTGATTTGTGTGCGCAACCTCGGGATGAAACTGAACCGCCCAGGCGCGATCACCCTTCATTGCAGCCGCGTGATTCGAATCGCTCTTACCGACAATTCGAAATCCCGGAGGTGGCACACGAACGACGTCACCGTGGCTCATCCAAACTTTTTGCGAAACTGGAACTTTTGGCGACATCGCCTCGGACCAATCGACATAGCCGTGACCGTATTCACGGCTCGAGGCCGCTTCCACTTTTCCGCCCAAGGCTTGCGCCATCAATTGCATGCCATAACAAATTCCCAAAATCGGAGCGATCCCGCGAAGTGCTTTCACGTCGGCTTGCGGACTTCCTTCTTCGTGAACTGAAGACGGACCGCCAGAAAGAATAATTCCCTTTGGCTTACGTTTTCGAATTTCTTCAATCGGAGTATTGAACGGCAGAAGTTCAGAAAAATAATGCAGTTCACGAAGGCGTCGAGCAATTAATTGAGTCAGCTGACTTCCGAAATCGAGAACGACAAAACCACCCTCGATCTTCTGATCCCAGCCGGTTTTTGCTTGATCGCTAGCTGCTGTCGCTTGCTCAAGCGACTTCTCGGGCTCGTGTTTTAGTGCAGTGTCATTCGCGCTCATCATCTAACCTCTACTCGAGCCGGTAATTCGGCGCTTCTTTCGTGATGCTCACGTCATGGACGTGCGACTCACGCAAACCCGAAGAAGATATCTGGATAAATTTAGCTTTTTTCTGAAGATCGGCGATCGACTGTGCGCCCATGTATCCCATTCCGCTTTTCACTCCGCCAACGAGCTGGTGAAGAATTGCGCTGGCGCTTCCTTTGTACGGAACCTTGCCTTCAATTCCTTCGGGAACAAGCTTATCAAAATCGTTCACGTCGGCTTGGAAGTAACGATCCTTAGATCCTTTTGCCATCGCGCCAAGCGAACCCATACCGCGATACACTTTATAAGTACGGCCTTGATACAACAAGCTCTCGCCAGGGCTCTCGTCCGCGCCTGCGAGAAGATTGCCGACCATCACCGACGAGGCACCTAGTGCGAGCGCCTTGGTCACATCACCAGAATACTTGATGCCGCCGTCACCGATAATTGTCTTACCTTTTTTCTTCGCAATTGCCGCGCATTCGATGATCGCAGAAATCTGCGGCATACCGACGCCAGCAACGACACGAGTCGTGCAAATCGAGCCCGGACCGATTCCGACTTTTACGACGTCTGCGCCTCGAGAGATCAGCGCTTCCGTCGCTTCGGCTGTTACGACATTTCCTGCGACGACAACCGTATCGCGGAAATTCTTAGCGACCCATTCGACCATTTCGAGCACGTTTTTAGAGTGACCGTGAGCCGTATCGACACAAACAATGTCGCAGCCTGCAGCGACCAACGCCTGCACGCGTTCGCGCGAAGTTTGATCGATACCGACGGCTGCTCCGGTCACCAGCCGACCTTGAGAATCTTTGGTCGCCAGCGGATACTCTTTTGCTTTTTCGATGTCTTTGATCGTGATCAAACCTTTAAGACGGCCTTCGCGATCGACAATCGGAAGTTTCTCGATTCGATGTTTTTGCAAAATCTCTTTCGCTTTTTCAAGCGTCGTACCGACTTCAGCAGTGACGAGATTTTCTTTGGTCATCACATCTTGAATGATCTGATTGACGTTTTTTTCGAATCGCAGATCTCGGTTGGTCAAAATCCCAACAAGCTTTCCATCAACAGTGATCGGCACTCCCGAAATCGAGAATTTCTGCATGATCGCCAGCGCATCAGAAACTTTCTTCTCTGGCCCAATGGTGATGGGATCGCGAATCATTCCCGATTCGTACTTCTTCACTTTTTCTGCTTCGAGCGCTTGCTCTTCGATCGTCATGTTCTTGTGGATGACGCCAAGGCCACCTTGCTGCGCCATGATTCGCGCCATCTTGTGTCCGGTCACAGTATCCATCGCCGCCGAAATCACTGGCGAGTTCAGCGTGATCTCTCGCGCGAAGTGCGAGCTCGTCGAAACCATCGACGGAATGATTTCAGAATATTGCGGCACGAGCAAAATATCGTCGAACGTTAGCGCCAAACGTGGTGTCTCGAAAATCGAGTTATTTGTCGAATTCATAAGCTTACACTTTCACGTCGCTAATAACACCAACCGGGCGCGACTTATACTTCGAGGGGTTTTGATACCAGTCTTTGTACTTCAAATAATTGTCAGCGGATTTTTCTAAGAAGGCGAGTTCTTCGGGCTTAAGCCTTCGCACGGCTTTCGCCGGTCGACCTAAAATCAACCAACCTTCTTCTTCGAACTTTGCGTTTTCAGTGATCAGCGAGCCCGCACCGATGATCGAGCGCGCCGGAATCACTGCATCGTCCATGATGACCGTTCCCATACCGATCAAACACAAATCGCCGATCGTGCAACCGTGCAAGATAACCGCGTGACCAATCGTCACGCGTTTACCAATTGTCGCAAACGATTTTCCATAAGAACCGTGGATGATCGAACCATCTTGCACGTTGGATTCGTCGCCAATGACAATGGGTCCAACGTCACCGCGGATGACAGTCGAGAACCAGACCGAACAGTTTTTTCCGATTTTTACGTCGCCAATAATCGAGGCGTTGCTAGCTACGAACGTGCCTTCTCCCAAATTCGGCGTGTAGCCTAAAAGAGAAATGCAACCTGGGGGATTCGTCGTACTCATGTACCGAAAGACTACATCACGTAGCCGGACTTTTTTGAATCTATTTCGAGTTCTGGGAACGCTTGATTTGCAGTTCCAGCGAGTAATCCCTCCTGAAGCTTCTCGAGCTCTTCATTGAGGACGCGGCACTGTGCAATAAAGTTCTTGGTACTGAAAAAACGTGCCTTCGTGGCAATGCAGAAGCTCATTACTTCGTCAGCTCGCACGCGGATCAACCCTGTCGGCTGACTTGCTCCCGCCACGTTTGCAAAGTGAATTTGTACGTATTGATGATGACCAATTCGCTCGATGAAATAGCAATCGACCTGCGAGACACCCAATTGCCCAAGAATGTGTCGGGCGACCGTGTGAGGCGAACCTTCGTTGCCCTGACTCAATTCGTGAAGGCCAATCGATGCGTCGAGAGGATGCATCCACACCGGCAAAGTTTCCCCGGACGCTTCATGTTTAAGTAAAAACACCGGTCGCGCAGTTCCAGGGAGCAGAACTATTCCCGATGGAATCAGCTGAAGATAAGGATCCGCGGCAGAAGCCTGCGGGCGTGAAACGATTGGCAGTTTGCCTTTCGGCGGAGCAATTCTTCGCGCAAGCTTTTCAGCCGTATTTCGCGCGACTTCTTTTTTAGTTTTTTTCGGATTGATCGGCGTCGCCGCATGAACCGAATCCATTACGCGAGATTTACCTTTTGCAATCATGCGAGGTTTGCCAGTCATGCGTCGAACCCCGGCAGAATTTCACCGTGAAGCACATTCGGATACGCTTTCGTCACATGAACTCGCGCGGTTTTGCCGATCATTGATTCGTCGCCGGGCGAATAGACCAACTTGTTGTGCGTCGTTCTCCCTTGAATATGGCCCGGAATTTCGGCCTTAACTTCGAATAGCACGTCATAGGTTTTGTTATTATAGGGCTGACCAAGTTCGAATGCGATCTCGCGCTGGCGATCTAGCAAAATTTGAAGCCGGCGTTTTGAATCGCTTTCCGAAACCTGATCTGTATAGCGCGCAGCTTTTGTGAACGGCCGCGGACTGTATTTGAAAGCATAAATATTTTCGTAGCGTACCGTTTCGATCAGCGACCTGGTTTCATCGTACTGCGCTTCGGTTTCGCCCGGAAAACCGACGATGATGTCGGTCGAGAGAACAACTCCGGGAATGCCCTGGCGAATCATCGCGACTTTATCGAGATATTCTTCGCGCGAATAGCCGCGGTTCATTCGTTTTAAAACTTCGCTGTTCCCGCTTTGCGCAGGCAAATGAATGTAATCGCAAATTTTCGAACGATATTTCGCCGAGATATCGACAAGCTCTTGATTGAAATCTTTCGGATGCGATGTCGTATAGCGAATGCGCTGAATATCGGTATCTTCAGAGAGCGTTCGAAGCAGATGTCCGAAGTCAGCTCCGCAATCGCTCTTGTAAGAGTTTACGTTTTGTCCAATCAATGTGACTTCGCGAACTCCGCGCGCGACGAGCGAACGGATGTCCGCGACGAGCTCCTTTAGGCTTCGGCTGCGCTCTCGCCCACGAGTGAACGGCACGACACAGAAGGTACAAAAATTATCGCAACCTTTGGTGATGTTAACGAAGGCCGCAACACCAGGATTTCGCAGTAAAGTTTCAACCGTGTACGGTTTGTCGTGTTCAAATTTCGCCGAAACTTGTTTTTCCTTTGATTCGTAAGTTTTCGCGACGATCGAAGGCAATTGATCGATCGCATCCGTTCCGAAAGCGAAATCAAGAACCGGAATATCTTTAAGCAGTTTCGCTTTTTCTTGTTGAGCGACGCAGCCGCCGACGCCGATGCGAAGATCAGGATTCTTAAGCTTCCACTCTTTGTAGAGACCCACTTCTGAGCGGACTTTATGGACGGGCTTTTCGCGAACCGAACACGAATTGATGATGATGAGGGACGCCTGTTCCGGAGTCTGAACAGGTACAAAATTCACCATTTCGAGAAGTGTGAGCATTCTCTCGGTGTCGTTTGTATTCATCTGGCAACCGTAGGTCGAAATATAAACGCCCCGGCCCCGGCCCACATCTTGGTTCAGCATTCCCATCCTTCGCACTTTCGCTTTAACACGCTTCGCGTTATAGTCGTCGCCTTAGAGCTAAGTCAAAAGGACGATTTATGACACCCCGCAATCCCACTTCGAAGAAATGGACCGCCCTTCCGCTCGAATTCCGAGAAAAAGCGGCGCAGGTCTTCAATCAGAATTTTAAGCAAGAAAGCGAAGAGGGTGAGTTCTTCGTCGAAGGTCGCATCTATCCGTCCGAGATCGTCATGCGCGCCGGTTACATCGAAAAAGATCGCCTGAAGCAGACCAATTTCGAAGTTTCGATGGAGCACATGCCCTCGGAACCGGCGATGGAAAAACTTTTTTTAGGTATCGACGTCTTGGGTAGCGTCTTTGAAACGCATTTCGAGCATCTGCGCGAAGAAGAAGTCGACGACGTCGAGTATCCGGTTAATTGGGAAGAATTCGATTTTGACGATTCGAAAGTTCACTTGCGATTTTCGACAGCGAACACCCGCCTCGAAGCCGAAGCGAACAAGCTTCTCGGAATCGACGATGGCGAAGAACTTTTCGTCGAAGAAAAAACCTCGCTCGAGAACGACGCTCTCGAGCATGCGCTGATCGACACGGAGCTGGCCGAAAATGTTTCGAAGTCGATTCGCGATGGTACTTACTCGCCAAAGCTCGAGCCCGAGCAGCGTGAAGCGCTTGGCGAAAAACCAGAAGATCTGCATTGATCATTTACGGGCGAAAGGTCTGTTCGGTGCCAGTAGTTAGTGCAGGCTCGGTCGCCGCGGTTTCTTAATTTCGCTAGCTCTGTTCTTTTTCGCCGATCGGCGAAAAAGAACAGAGCACTAGATCCGCAGTCGATATGCGACTGCAGCTACTCGCCAAGATTTGCACTAGATTAATTTCAAACTCACCTGACTGTTTTCAATTGAAACGGAGGTTATTGAGATTAACTCGCCTGACAGCTAGTCAGTCGAAATGAAATCTTTTATCGTTATCTTCCTGTGTGCTTTTGCTTCATTTGATTTATTCGCTGGTGAGCGGGAGATTTCGCTGCTTTCGTTACGGCAGCAGTCGTCGTTAGGCGCTGGGCTCGTAATCGATTACCCTCCAACAAATTCGATAGCCCAACAAATCTCCGCCCGCAAGTTGCTCCAATACGATGACGAGACCGGTGCAAAGTTCTTTCTAAATCCGAACGAAACAAATTTCCGCAAGCTGCTCGTCGGAAAGAAGGCCGAACTGGCATCAGAATGGCTTTTCAATATCGCCATTCCTAATTGGCGCCTCGTTCCGCTCTCGGATTATCACTCGCTTCGCCAGGCAGAGAGGTTTCGACTTGCATCTGCTTTTTATGCTGGGCTTTCAACTGCTGATCAAGGTTACGTTGCCGAGCTGGCTTTGCGACACGCGTTCTTTTCGTTTTTCAATCAAGAGTTCGATCGGTTTTCGATGGTGGAGCTGACGGGATTCGCGAATCAGTTTATTGAGATAGCCGCGCGCGGGCCATCCCACGAACTCGCGTCGCTTTTCTGCGAACAAAACCGCAGTTGGCTGTCACAAAATCAACCGGATGCTCCTCGAGCCTCTCGCCGACGCGACTTCTATGGAAGTTTGCTTCGCGGTCCCTATGGATCGATCTTTGAGAAGCTCGATTGCGACACTTTCGGATTAAAAAAGGCAAAATAACTCATCGTCTGCATTGCGACGAAGCGCGTTTCAATTAGACCGAAACACGCACTTCAAAATTGGCGAACTGGCATTAAAACCGATCGTCTGAGTCGGAACGATCTCCAGCACTGCCGGCATCCGACACGCGCTGAATCTCGAACAAATCTGCTTGCGCTTCTTCGTCGTCGAATTCCGCCTCAACTGCCGATTCGTCAATCTCGAGTTCTTGAATTGCGGCGAGGAAATCTTTTTCGCTGCGCAAATCTTTCTTCAAAATTTCCAAGAATTTATCTGGGTATCGCGCGGTTAATTCTTCGACGTAACGACCGAGTTTTCCCTCTTGAAGAATATTGCGGCGAATCTGGATGTTTTTCCAGAGCAAGATGTAGTGATAGCGGCAATAGTTGTCGACCTCAGCCAGGCGGTCGCAATCTTTTGTGCGGCAATAGCGACGGCCATCGGCATCGGTCAGAACAACATCTTCTGCTGTATCCGGTTCTTCTGGAACCGCGCGAACTTCGACTTTCGGTTCAACTTTTGGCGCTTTCGCAACCTTTGCTGGTTTTTCCTGAACCGGAGCCTTTGCCGCCTTCAGAGCTGGCTCTGCAGCTGCCGGAGCTTTCGCAGCTTTCGGAGCCTTCGCCGAAACCGCTGGAGCCGGCTTCACTGCCGGTGCTTTGCCTTTTGCTACCGGCTTTGCTGCGGTAACCTTCGGCGCGGCCTTCGCTGCTTTCGCAACTGGCTTCACGGATGGTTTCACCACAGCTTTCGCGGGTTTGCCTTTCGCTGCGGGCAACGCTTTGGCCGGTTTCGCAATCACCTTCGCTTTCGCAACAGGTTTTACTGATTTGGCGGCTGTTTTCGCCGCTGGTTTTGCCGATTTAGCTGACTTCGCGGGAGCTTTCGCACCTGCTTTAGATTTTGGCGTGGCTTTTTTCATAAGGCGTGAACTTCGCTCGTTTTAACTCCGGAGTCAAATCCTGCCAGGGCGCGGAGGTACGCGGAGGTACCAGCTGCATTTCTGCACTTTGTGCAGAAATGCAGCTGGTACCTCCGCGGGTCTTGCGGCTCTAGCGGACGCGGATTGTCCCGTGTTTTGCGCGAAGAACGATAACGCCTTTCGGTGCGCCAGAAAGTCGCGCGACGACGGATTTCGGACCCGAAACCTTTGGAACGCTCACCGAATCGGGTGCGTAAATAGAGCCGTCTTCACTTGAGAGTTTTAAGAGGACTCCGGCGCCGTCGGCTGGTTTGACTCCGACCGGTCCGTCGATCGTCTCGATCGAAACATCGGCTTCGCCCACAAGCTGCAGACTAACATTGCCGTCGTCGTTGAGGCCTCGCACCGCTCCTTCAATCTTCGAAGCGTCGAGACGTCCGCGGCCGTTATCGAAGTCGAGTCCGTCGACTTTCGATATGGTGGCACCACCAGTTTTCGCGCGAAATGAAACGTCGCCTTTCACATCAGTCACTGATGTTTCACCGGAAAAATTATTAACTCGTACCGCTCCTTCAGAATTCGAAATTAAGACTTTCGCAGCGTGAGTTTCGATTTCGACAGGACCCTTTTGCTTATCGATTTTAATCTCGCCGCGCAGAACACTGGCGCGGAACGCTCCTTCACCGTCGCTCGAATTTATTTTTCCCTCTTGGAGCGAAACCGACAGCTGGTCTTTCCATCCGGCCGCTGTCACCGAACCTGTGTGAAGATGAACTTCGGCTGCAACCGACGGAGTCTCGATTTCAATTGATAATTCAGGTTGGCCCGCGCCGCTCCACGCGATCCAATCTTCGCGAGTGGTCGGACCTTTGGGCTCGACGATGACGACTCCGCTCTCGCGTCGGACGGTGAAAGCCAAATCGTCGAAGCGAGATTTTGCGCCTGGTTTTGTGGCATCGGGCAAAGTTTTGCGAGCGCGCAAAGCGGATTTTCCATTCGTCGACGGAATCAAACGCACATGTCCACGCACTCCTTGCACGATCAGGCGCTCACCGCGTGCAATCTCGATTGGAAATTCTTTGAACTTCACTTCGCGCGTCGTCTCTTTGATGGCCGCGCCCGCTGTCGAAGTCATCAGCACAAGAGCAATAACTTTCGTAATGAAGCGATTCATGTTTTGGATCCTTTGGCCTTAAGTGTCATCGAGTGACGACGAATGGCTTTATTTGAGAACACCACTGACTTACGTAATGAATTATTCCAAAACGTTTTAGCTGAGGCGTCAACCAACATCGGCCGGCGGCTAAACAGCCGGCAAAACAACCGGCTAAACAGCCGGCCAAACAACAGAGGCGGACTCATGGGCACGCAGAATTTCACAACGGTCTACATAGCTAGTGCGGCACGCACGCCAGTTGGAAGTTTCCAAGGCGCACTCAGCGAACTCCCCGCGCCGCGTCTCGGTGCGATCGCAATTAAAGAAGCGGTCGCTCGTGCCGGAGTCAAACCAGAATCCATCGATGAAGTGATCATGGGAAATGTGCTGACCGCGGGTCTCGGACAAGCTCCCGCGCGACAAGCGATGATCTATGCTGGCGTTCCATCATCAGTGCCGGCGATGACGATCAACAAAGTTTGCGGCTCTGGTCTGAAAGCCGTGATGCTCGCGAGCGACGGAATTCGTCTCGGCAATTCGCAAATCGCCGTGGCTGGTGGACAAGAGAACATGACGCTTGCTCCGCACTTGCTTGCGAAATCGCGCACCGGTTTTCGCATGGGCGATACCTCGCTTGTCGATTCGATGATCAACGACGGACTTTGGGATCCGTACAATAGTTTTCATATGGGAGTCGCCGCTGAAATTTGCGTGAAGGAAAATAGCTTCACGCGCGAACAGCAAGATGAATTCGCTGTGCAAAGTTATAAGAAAGCGCAGCGTGCGCAAGCCGAAGGGTTGTTCAAAAAAGAAATCGTCGCAGTCGAAGTCGCTTCGAAAAAGGGTTCGGTAAAAATAGAAGTCGACGAAGAGCCTTCGAAAACGGATTTTGCAAAAATCCCGGCGTTGAAACCGGCTTTCGAAAAAACCGGAACAATCACGGCTGCGAATGCTTCGAAAATCAATGATGGCGCTGCAGCCCTCGTCTTGATGAGCGAAAGTGCAGTGAAAGCAAATGGCGTGAAACCGCTGGCGAAGGTCGTGGCCTACGCGACACATGCGCAAGATCCAAAATGGTTCACGACGGCTCCCGTCGGCGCGATGTTGAAGGCGGTGAAAGCTGCAGGGCTTGAGATGAATCAAATCGATCTTTTCGAAATCAACGAAGCGTTTGCGGCCGTCACAATGGTTGCAACGAAAGAACTAAAGCTAGGCGCTGATCGAGTGAATGTGCACGGAGGTGCCGTCGCGATTGGACATCCGATCGGAGCGTCGGGTGCGCGGATTTTGACGACGCTTGTGCACGCGTTGCAGACGCAAGGTAAGAAATATGGTCTCGCTACACTTTGCATCGGTGGCGGTGAAGCCGTCGCTGTCGTCGTGGAAAAGGTTTAACCGATGGAAACTTCGACTGGCCAACACAGTAAGATCTATCCAAGTGCGCAAGCGGCTTTGACTGGTGTGAAAGATGGAATGACGATTCTCGTTGGCGGATTTGGCCTCTGCGGGATTCCAGAAAACCTGATTCTCGCGCTTCGCGATACGGGAGCAAAAGGTCTGACTTGTGTTTCGAATAATGCGGGCGTCGATGATTTCGGTCTCGGGCTTCTTTTGCACACTCGTCAGATTAAAAAAATGGTTTCTAGTTATGTCGGCGAAAATGCGACGTTTGAACGACTCTATCTTTCTGGTGAACTTGAATTGGAATTTTGCCCACAAGGCACGCTCGCTGAACGCGTGCGCGCTGGCGGCGCTGGTATTCCGGCCTTTTACACTCCGACCGGAGTTGGAACGCTTGTCGCCGAAGGTAAGGACATTCGTGAATTCGAAGGTCGTCCCTATGTGATGGAGCGAGGAATCATCGGCGAGTTTGCTTTGGTCCGCGCCTGGAAAGCCGACACATTCGGCAATCTGATTTTCCGAAAAACGGCGCGCAATTTTAATCCGATGATGGCGACCGCTGGGAAAATCACCGTTGTCGAAGTCGAAGAAATTGTTCCCGTGGGTGAACTTGATCCCGATCAAATTCACACGCCCGGCGTTTTCGTTCAACGGATCGTCAAATCACCGAAGCTTGAAAAAAGAATCGAACAGCGAACAACACGCCTCAAGTAAACGACTTAAAAAGAGAGATGGTTTTATGCCGCTGACTCGCGACCAAATTGCAAAACGTATCGCGAAAGAAGTTCGACCTGGTTATTGTGTGAATCTCGGTATCGGGATTCCGACCTTGGTTGCGAATTTTATTTCTGAATCAATGGGCGTTATGCTTCAGAGCGAAAACGGCCTGCTAGGACTTGGACCCTTCCCGCTAGAGACAGAAGTCGATGCCGATTTGATCAATGCCGGAAAACAAACCGTAACGACATTGAAAGGCGCTTCATTTTTTTCTAGCGCCGATAGCTTCGCGATGATTCGCGGCGGACATATCGATCTGACGGTTCTCGGTGCTATGCAGGTCGATCAAGATGGATCGATCGCAAATTGGATGATCCCAGGTAAGATGGTCAAAGGCATGGGCGGCGCGATGGATCTGGTTGCGGGTGCACAGCGGGTCGTTGTCGCGATGGAACACGTTGCTAAAGATGGCACGCACAAACTCATCAAAAAGTGCACTCTGCCCCTCACTGGAGTCGGCTGCATCGATCGCATCGTTACCGATTACGGCGTGCTTGATGTTATGAAGGGCCGCGGTTTCAAACTTATTGAATGGGCTCCTGATCTGACGCCAGAAGCGGTTGTGAAAGCGACAGGCGCGCCTGTTGAGATCGCGTCTGACGCTAAGCCGATGGTCATCTAAGACTCTTAGAGATATTCATCGCGGGTATGAAACATATTTTACTCGCGCTAGCCCCGCTCTTAACGATGTTGATCGCATGCGAATGGGCGTTGGCCAAACCACAAGCCATTCAGGTTTTTAAAGGCTCGGATGTAATCTGGGGTTTCGATTTCATTTCAGAAGACGAAATGATTTTTACCGAGAAGCAAGGCGCTGTTCGCGTGCTCGGGCTCAAAACCGGAATCGCGCAAGCGGTCTCAGGCGGTCCGACGCCAGCCGTGAATGGTCAGGGCGGCTTAATGGACGTGAAACTTCATAGCGTCGACGGAAAAACGTGGGTTTATTTTACCAGCGCGGTCGCTCCGGAAAAAGGCGCTGAATCAGCGCGTAAGACCACGCAGACAACCGCGCTTTTTCGTGGGCTTCTATCCGGCGGCCCACAAGCTTGGAAGATCACGGAACTCGTACGCTTGTTCGAAGCAGAACCGAGTGTCGATTCCACCTATCATTTTGGTTCACGCATTGCCTTTCATCCTAGCGAGTCAGGTGGCGCTCCCGGTCTTTACATGACATTAGGTGAACGTAACGAACGAGAACGTGCGCAGGATCTGTCGCAACATTGGGGAAAGATTCTGCACCTAACGCTGCTTGGAAAACCGCACCCTTCCAATCCGTTTATAAAAGGCGAAGCGATCGCGGGTAAAATACCGAAACCCGAAATTTATTCTTACGGTCATCGGAATCCGCAAGGCATCGCAATTCATCCGACGACAAATGAAGTTTACAGCTGCGAGCACGGACCAAAAGGTGGTGACGAAATTAATCTGATCAAACCGGGCAGAAATTATGGCTGGCCGCTTATCACTTACGGTCGCGAATATTCCGGTCCCGTCATTGGAACGAAAGCAAAGCCGGGCCTTGAGCAGGCGCTGAAGTATTATGTTCCATCGATAGCACCCGCAAGTCTGATGATTTATTCGGGCGCAAAATATCCGGAATATAAGGGCAAGTTTCTGCTTGGAGCGTTGGTGCTTCGACACTTGAATGTCGTCGATTTAAAAAGCGGAAAAGAAACCCGACTTTTTTCTGAAATGAATCTAAGAATTAGAAACGTCGCGGAGTCACCTCGGGGAGAAATCTTTTTCTCAACCGATTCTGGACAAATCTTTAATATGAAGCCGTGAAAGTTCTTACGCAGCGAAAAGGCGTTTTAGAATTCGAACATCGCGATCAGCTTCGCTCTTAAGATGAATTGCGTTTTGATCGAGCGAAGCGGAATCAAGTTTCTCTAGCATTGTTTCTAGCTTCTCAAGACGATTCGCAAACGAGTTCGCTCCCACGGCGCGCGCCGAAGATTTTAACTTGTGAGAAATCTTGGAAAGCGCAGACCGTTCGAGAGAAGACGATCTAGCGTCGAGCGGCCACTCGGCAAGTGAGCGAGCAAATGCAGCTTTTAATCGCCCTGCCGCCTCAGGACCAAAGCGAGTCGTCAAAGCTGAAACCGCGGCTTCAACGCTCGACCAGTCTTCGCTTAAGTCAGAGCCAGAAAGGACTCGGACAAGCTCTTGGATAGTGATTGGTTTTGAAATGTAGTCATCCATGCCGCTAGCCAGGCATTTCGCGCGGTCATCGGATTGCGCGTTCGCCGTCATCGCAGCGATGCGTATGGAAGCACCACCTGCAATTGACTCGCGAGCGCGAATTCTTCTGGTGGCCTCGTAACCGTCAAGGACCGGCATCTGGCAATCCATCAGAACGAGATCGAAATGACTGCGTTCGATTAACTCCACCGCCTCAGCACCATTTGCAGCCAAAAACACCTGACAGCCAAATTGTTCGAGCACGGTCTGCGCGACGATTTGATTGGTTTCGTTGTCTTCAGCAACTAGCACCCGTGTGCCCGAAAAATTCGGCAAGTGTGAGAACGAGGTGGTCGTGCGAGTTTTAGTACCCGCCAGCGCAGAGTCGACAGCATTCTTCAATGGCAATTGAAACCAAAATACGGAACCTTCTCCGAGTCGACTTTCTGTTCGAATTTCACCGCCCATTTGTCGCACAAGGCTTTGGCTGATCGAAAGCCCCAAACCAGTTCCAGATTCGCCGTGCGTTCCGACTTTTCCCAGCCGATTGAATGGTTGAAATAGCGTGCCGAGATCTTGTTCCGAAATTCCGCGGCCCTTATCACGAACTGAAAAATTGATTCTCGAAACACTCGAGTCTGAAGCCGGATCAAGTTCGACTTTCACTTCGATCTGGCCTTGCTCGGTGAACTTGATTGCGTTTCCGATCAAGTTGAACAGCACCTGACTGAGGCGACCACCGTCACCGTACAAATCGATCGGAATGCTTTCGCTGACTGCAGCATTGATTTTTAAGTTCTTACTTTGGGCCTTAAGATCGAGCACCTGACACGTGCGTTCGACGATTTCTCGCACCGAAATTTTCTCGATCTCAAGACCCACTTGACCAGATTCAATCTGTGAAAAATCTAAGAGGTCACTGATGATCCGAAGCAAGTTTTGGCTCGATTGAAAGATCACATCCGCAAGGCGTCGCTCTTTTTCGGTCACGGATTCGCGCAGAACATCAGACATCGCAATGATGCCGTTGAGCGGAGTGCGAAGCTCGTGACTGATCGTCGCTAAAAATTTCGATTTCATTTCACTAGCTAAAGTCGCCTGTCGTTCGGCGACTCGCAATTCGTCCTCGATAATTTCGCGCGACCGCATTTGTCGTCGCAGGCCTAAGAACGCAATGATTGAAAGAAATAGACTTAAAATTCCAACAATCAGAATCGAACCGGATGCGGTCGACAGGAACGTGATTGCCGCCGGACGATGCTCGTCGACGTATTCCACCTCTTGCGCATCCATGCTGTCGATCCACTCTTGGACCTCTTTCGCGCGAGCCGCGGTGGGATCGGCGACGAATTCTGAAATAGCGCCGCGAACCTCGACCAAGCTTTCCGACTGAATTTCGTCGTTCTCAACAGATTGGCTTAAGTCATTCAAAATAAGATCAATTTTCGCGTGGCTCGCTTCGCGGTCCTTCTCTGGCACCGGACGGAGCGAACGCACTTCGAAGTCGTGCACGGCCGACCGCAATTCGTCGAGATGATCCTGTACAACCCGGCTGTGCTCCTGCATTTTTCGAGCTTCATCGAGATGGAGAAGGCTGTAATAAGAAAACGCCATGATCGGACCGATGAGCATCAGACCAATGAGCAAGGCAATTTCAAATCGCCGCGAGCCGAATCGACTTGCGAATCTACCACCAAAACGAACATCGTTTTTCATCACGCGAGTTGTTTTAGCCATGCGTATGAGGCGATTCAAGTGGTCAATCATACCGAATGTCCATTAAGCTCGGCTTTCGCGAGGAAAACACCGTTTAATGAAACCCATTGTTTTGTGCATCGAAGATGATCCATTTTTTCAGACTTTGATCGAAGAGACGTTGTCGCGCGGTCGACATTTCGAACTCGATTTTGCGAGCGATCTTGCAAGCGCCAGAGAAAAATTAAAGCAGCGGAACTATGATGCGATCTTGCTCGATTTAAGTTTACCCGATGGTGACGGGCTTCGATTCTTGACTGAAATGGCTCAGCTTGTGTCACTCAGAACCTCTTCTGGCGCCGCTGCTGCTGTTCCGCCGGTTTTGATTTTGACGGGACAAACCGAAGTGCCTTCGCGAGTTGCGGCGTTTCAACTTGGCGCGGACGACTTTCTAGCTAAACCGTTTGAGCCGCTCGAACTTGAAGCACGACTTCTCGCGCGAATCAAAAAATCACAAATTCAGAAAGAGCACGCAGAGACTGTCACACTTGGCGACATCGTCATCGATCATCCGCGCGTGCGAGTTTCGCGCAAAAAGAAAAACGAACTTCAAGATTTAGCTTTCACGGCGATCGAATTCAAAATTCTCGTCTTGCTGACGCAGAGGCTTGAAACAGTGCTTTCGCGAGAACAGCTTCTGGAAAAAGTTTGGCCGGGAACCTACATTAACGAGAGAACGGTCGACAGCCACATTGCACATGTACGAGAAAAACTCGGCAATTCAATGTTGAAAGTGGAAACTGTTAAGGGCCTTGGTTACCGAGCGCGGATCGCCTGAAACGAAGTCCCTCGGTTTTGCTCCGAGGGACTTTTCAGAAAAATCGAATTACTTCGTTTTCTTGTGTGCTTTTTTGCCTTTAACAGCTTTTGAAGATGCCATCGTCTCTTTTTCTGGAGCCGAAGTACCTGTCGCCGAAGCTGACGCTGCCGCTGGTGCAGTAGCTGGTGCCGCTGGTGCAGTGCCTTCAGCCATTGCTACAGTAGCCATAGTGAAAACCGAGAGAATTGCTGCAGTTGTGAGTGCTTTCATTTTCTTCCTTCTCTAACCATATTCCTGGTTAGCTGTTTGTTCTGAGGTTCAATATAAACCCGCCATCAGTAGGCTGTTTGATGCCGATATGGAGTTTTCTCCACATTGGTAGAACGGCGTAACCTCGCCCAATGTCTGGCCTTTCACCAAGATCCGAGATGCGAAGTGCCATTTTATCGCCGCGTCACGCACACTAAAGATGATGAGCGGGCCGCGAGTATTGAAGAAGGGCGACTATCTGTTTCGTGAGGGTGATGCCTCAGACACGATGTTCGTTATCAAAGCTGGAAAACTGGCAATTCTGAAATCAAAAGGCACTTCCGAAATCATGCTCGCCGAACTTGGTCCGGGCGATATGGTCGGCGAGATGGCCTTCTTCGATCAAAAACCGCGATCTGCTTCGGCGCGCGCCTCGACAGACACGACGATCATCGAACTTCCGTTCAAGGCGCTCAACGCTCAGTTTAAAACTTTTCCGGAATGGGCAAAGGCGATCATGCGAACGGTGAATAACCATTTGCGAAACGCCAATCAGAAAATCAAGTCGCTTGAAAAATCGGACGAAGAAACGAACGCGGTTTTTCCTCCGCACACGGTGACCCGCCTTTGCGCTATTTTGGCCTGTGTTGCGAAAGTTTATGGTGAAAAAGTTGAAGGCGGAACACTTGTGCCTCCGGGCACTCTGCGCCGCTATACGATTCAGATTTTCCAGCAGCCGACGAATAAAATGACGACGATGACCGAGGTTCTGCAGTCGTTCGGTCATTTGAAACTTGAAGAACTCGGCGAAGGCAAACAACGCATAACGCTGTTCGATCCCGACTTCATGGTTCGGTTTGTGGATTTCTATAACGACTTTTTGTTTAAGAGCGAGGACAAGCGCACCACGATCGAAGAAAAAGAAATGAAGACGCTTAAGGCGCTGATGTTTTACGGCAAAAAAGCGATGGCGGCTGGCGGAGTGAAAAACGACATGGGCGAGATAAAACTAAATCTCACGCAGATGCAGAACGATTCGATGCGTGACCTTGGTGCGCTTTTCAATGTCGACGAAGTCAATTCGCTCACCGAGAAAAAACTTGTCGGAGAAAAATTCTCGATCGACGGCGCGCTTGGCGTGTCGCTGGTTCTGAAAGATATCGAAACTCAGTTTCCGTATTGGGAAATCATCCACGCTTGCCGGAAGCTGACTCGCTCGAGTTAGTTAGTCGTCAGCTGCTGGATTGCTTTGTCATTGGCACGCTTGATACGCAATTACGCATTTGCGCTCAGCGCCCGACAGCGGGGGCAACGCGATTCTGCGAAGGAACAGCTGCTGCAGACGATACTTCGCAAGACGCTTTGTAAGCTTCCATAGTTGCGAGAGCGTGCGCATTTCCAACCAATAATAAAGTGTTTGTGCTGGCGTTCTGCGTAGCCTCAAGCATGATTTTATTTCGGGGAAAG